>Ga0272447_1001029_pt1 | contig 18778 bp, 22 predicted proteins | sample YNPCB0133_FD_194589 | JGI IMG/M metagenome (GOLD analysis project Ga0272447, IMG submission 194589) | Hot spring microbial mat communities from Yellowstone National Park, WY, United States - YNP-CB-013-3 | ecosystem: Environmental > Aquatic > Thermal springs > Hot (42-90C) > Sediment | place... | reverse complement strand
ACATCTACGACAAGGGAGGCATGCGGGTTACGCTCCAAGTTTCTATGCTTCTTCGTACCTATATCAGTAACCATGTAAAAAACCCCGTCCAAGAAAATAAAGCACACAGGGACTACATGAGGTCTGCAATTCTCATCAACAGTAGCAAGTCTACATAACTCGTTACGCCTAAGAAAGTTTACCTCGGCATCTGTGAACCTCATATTCTTCATGAGAGCTTTAATTCATGCGAAATTCTTATAGGTTCTGTTTCCATAGTAGAGTGTAGTTTAGTAGGGATTATGTCCTCCCCATTGTAAAAACACAAAAAATTGCGGAGACTTCATAGTGATCCAGAACGCCTGAAATGCGGTCGTCTAGTCGGTAACTATTTCTTTGGCCGGGCCAAGTTTAAATTGCAACATCGTTAAAATTTTATTGCAATGCGGTTTGAGCTAGAGTCTCTCGCACAATTATTTGTAATCGCGTTTTTCGGATATATTTTAATAAGTAGGCTATCTATCCCATCAAGCCTTTACGTAGTACTCTCTGTATGGCTTTTTTTGTTGACCGTCATCGGTGGCGGGTGGCCTTTCTCAATCCCTTACGGAAGACCGTTTAGAAAATTATGGCTTTCAGGGGTTTCCATGACTCTGCTGCTCCTAATGGTTTCGGGAATTTCCTATATATTTATCGGCATCATAGGCTTACAGCATTTGTTGACGACTTGGTTCTGGCTCTGTGCGAACTGGGCATTAATATTCGAGGCATGGCCTATGCGTCACTACAAACCGAGAACTGCGTTATTAACGGGTTTAGCTTTTACATCTATAGCGGCCTACGCGTCAGGATTATTTTTCGATCAAGTTTCTGTCAGAAAGTATTTGCCCATATTTATGCAAGCACAGCTAGCTGTTGCAGTCATTTTTTCGCCTTTCTTCGTATTCCAGGGCTATCCTTTCTACAGGCTTTCGAGACAGCCTAGAATAGGGCTTGCTATCATGGCTGCCAGTACGGCGGCAGGTCTTGGGATAACAGTCGTGTTTGAAGACATCCACACATATATCTCATCAATAACGAGCGCTGTGTTGCTTTGGTCCATCCTGTATTCGTGGGCCTTTGCATACCCATTTTCAAGAAAATATGGGCAGCCGAGAAGGGGGCTGGTAACTCTGCCGGTAATTATTTTAATCTCCTTTGTATGGTCTAATCTTTTTTCTATGTTTCTTTCTGTGCCAGAAGTTGTTTGGCTTAATCTTTACTTGCTGCTGCCGGCGTTTATAATCCATAACATGTTTTGGTTTAGGATGCCATTTTCGCCGCCGCTATTGCTTGGGATGCCGCCCCAACAGCAAAAGAGTTTGGAAAAATTGTTTGACTGGTTTTTACAGGTAAGAGATTAGTTCATCTACGAAGTTTACCACTATATCTGGTTTAACACTGTCATCTATTTTCTTTTCCCATCTCTCAGTTGATTTAACTAGTACAGTTGTTATCCCTAGTTTTTCAGCTGGTTTGAGGTCAGATTCCGGCGAGTCTCCTATCATCACAGCCTGTTCTGGTCTTACCTTAAACGTATCTAGGACTGTTCTAAAATGTAGGTGGCTGGGCTTGCCTACGACAACAGCCTCCTTGCCTGTTTGGAACTCCAGCGATGCAACAACGGCACCTGGTGATAGAAACGGCCCTGAAAGTGGTGAATAATACCATCTAACTTTGTTGACTGCCACAAAGTAGGCCCCATTATTGATTGCACGGATTGCGTTTGTGAGTTTCTTAAATGATATGAACCTGTCAAGTCCGACGACAACCGCCTCAGCTTTCCACCATTCCTTAACAACTGAGTGTCCGTGAGATTTCAGCTCTTTGACCAGCCCCTCCTCACCAACCACTAGACATTTCACCCTCCCTAACTCTGTGAGGATATGTTGTGCCGCCACCCTGGCGGCGAGCCAGACCTGTTCCCTATTCACCATGAAGCCTAGATTTCTGAGCATGGCCCATGCCTCGTTAGTGCTATAGTTAGAGCCGCTGCCCAATAGGGCAAACATTTTACGCGCCTTCCTGAGTGCTGCGAGAATCCTGTAACCGCTTATTATCTGGATATCCCACTCAATCAGCCCTGAGAGCAGCACACCATCGATGTCGAATAGAAAAAGGTTTTTGTCTGATAGATTCATCCTAGATTTAGAAATATAGGCCTAACATAATCCTGTTGTTCTCGACACGGGTAGGGAAAACGGCCAGTGGTCGTGCTCGCCCGTGGTGAGGCTGGGTAAGAACCCTTCCCGTTCTCAGGTCAAATTTAGCTAGATGGTCAATACATGAGATGGAGTTACCTAATACTATGCCGTCCGATAAGAAGCCTCTTTCATGCGTGCAGATGTTTTCAACGGCGTGGATTTTTCCATCGACTTTTGCGAGAAGAACTTCTACCCAGCCGTTTATTTTAAACAGCCTTGTGCCACCTTCATGCAGCTCCTCCGCGCCGCATACCTCAACCCATTTGGGTTGTGCTAAATCACTCACGGGCTCTTGAGGAAAGTCTTGAAAACAGACATCCAGTACGATGTTGACCACATCTCTTGACGGCTCAAAAACATCAGGCTCCCCAGTATATTTACCGAGAAAATCCTCTAATGCTACATCATAGTCGAGGTCTCTTTCATTTATCACGAGCAACACGTCACGCACATTTCTGTCGGAGCAGTAAAAAATCCCCGCCCTCACGGCTGTCATTAACATTCTGATGCAAAGCCTAGCTCCTGCCAGCAAGTCTGCTATGCTTTCAGCCATTTCCAAAGTTTTGCGAAAGGCGTCGTAGGCTCTTTTCACTAGGCTCGGCCTAACCCCGGTCCTGCCTTCGATCAAATTCAGCACATATCTTCTATGCCACGTCAAAGCCACCAAAATCCTACCAAGAGTCTCGTACAGTCTGGGCTCATCGGCGATTTCCTTGTAATCCGCTGCTGCATGGTTCAGACAGTATATAGCGTAATCGAGCATCGATAAAATTCCGTTGAGGTATTGGTCAATAAACACCTTTTTCTGTGTTTTTAGTAGGGTTGTGTATCCATGCCAGATGACTGGCTCGAAATCAGATGCCCTGACCTCAAGAATTCTAGGTATCTGCTCAGTCATATTGCATGCCTTCTAGCCAATTCAACCCTACGTAGCCTAGCCTTATCTATAGTTGGTAGCGTGTACTTCATTGTTATCTCTAGAACATCCCTCCTTGCCTCGGGTGTCGTGCAAAGTTTAAGCCATGTCCTCTCCGCAATAGACCAGTGGAATAGCTCGTCATCAAGGAGTTCTCTGAAAACAGCTTTTATCTCTGGATATTTATCTCCTGCACCATCTTCAACCCCCCTGTGATGGCTCACACTAGTCCATTCAACAACTTGTAGCGCTGATGTAAAACGTAGCTGGAAAAACTCCGGTCTCTCAAGTGCGACCTTGAAGGGCAGCTCAAACACCTCAACCCATTCATCTATTGGTTTAAAGTTATCCATGCTTCCCCCATATTTCCTTAGAAGTCCGTGGCGGAGAACCCAGTGCCTTGCCTCGTCAGACACCTGTCTTGCGTACATTGGGTAGAACTCAGGGTCGATTCTGTCCGAATAGTCTTTTACAAGCCTAGCCACAACAGCCGCGGCGGCCCACTCATTCCAAGTACCCTGTCTAAGCCATGAAATTAAGGACCCACGATCGGCTGTCTGAATCCATTCTTTACCGTATTTATAATGACGGTCAAAGTGTTCCTTGTTTATTGCTTTAAAGTATTCGACAAACTCCAATGGGGTCATGTCTTCGATGCTTTTATTATTTGCCAAGTAGACCACCACTTAGGCAACGATAGCCACACGTGGTAAATAAGGTTTTACTCATAACAAAAATAGCGCTAATTAGCCACTGCATCCCCCTAAAAATATAGGGGGTATCGATACTCTCCCCACAATCGCATTAATCACTAGGTATTTCTCTGTAGGGAATTTCACGGCCATAGCCGAGTTTAGTGATCTGTTCCCTTGAAGGCCATTCTCCGAAGGCCTGCCACACCAGTGCGAAGATAATGTAGGGCTGTATACCTAAGTCGTACATCTTTACGCCGTCACGAGATAAAACAAGCTTCTTTTCGTCCTCGGTAAGTCCAAACTCGTCCATCACCGCATGGGGATCTTTTTTAAACCTTTCCCTGACGGCTGGGTCCCGGAACAGATGGTAGCCCAGCTTGTGTAGTTGAAGGTGTTTAAGAGGTGGGTATCTGAAAATTATAGCCACTTTACAACACCTTCACGGGTTAAAACGTGCCACGCAGTAGCCGTTGTTCCACGGCCGCCAATACATCAGTATCTCAGTCGAGCTGGGGTTTACCGCGGCAGCTGCAGCTATCCATGTACCTAGCTCGTGGTTTCCAGTCGCATCAAGCCATTCATAGTCCAATTCGGCGAGACGGCTAATCTCACATTTTTCAAGCTTGTTTATTATCCACCTGTCTGCCTCCTCATCTACATTCCCATAATACGGTGTTCCCGGATAGTGGGATAAGCCGCCGGTACCTATTACAAAGATTCTGTTTTTCTTGCTCGACTTCTCCAGAATTTTTCTAACAGCCTGTCCAAGCTTATAACACCTCTTTGGGCTTACTCTTGGATGTACGTTTGTGTTCAGCTGGAATGGCAACACTTTGAGGTTGTTCTCGCCAAACCCTTTCAGAATCCAGTACACAGGTACTGTGAAGGGGTGGTCGAAGAACTCAACCTCCTGCATAAAACCTACATCAAATTCCTCCTCCACTAGTTTAAACAAAAGCTCCTCAGCCATTTCATGGTCGCTCCTAATCCTCATAATTTTATGTCCATTCACGCTGTAATCTGCCTCATCTCCCGTGAATATCATCATCTGTGGAAAACATCCAAACCAAAATGTTTGGACATGATCAGCAGCAAAAACAAGGAGAGTGTCGACCTCAAGCCTTCTAAGCTCTCTTCCAATACCCATTAACGCGTTCCTAAGCTCATCCATGGATGAGGTATATTCCTCAGACTCCTCCCAGGGTAATTTGTAAACAACCGGTGAATGAGGCCCTGCAGCACCTCCTACGACCTTTGCCATTTTCAGTCGGACCTGATACAAGCTGTTTATAGGCTTTTTTCTAAATATTTGACGAGGTCGTCAACATGTTCAACGACCATGTTGGGACTCCAGCCAGCCTTGGATATGTCTTCACGTCTGGTTACGCCTGTCAACGTCAGAGCCGTTTTTATCCCAAGATTCGACGCAGGCAGGAGGTCGTTCTCCATTTCATCACTCACCATAACAGCCTCAAAAGGCTGGACAGAAAGTCTCTCTACCGCCATCTGGTACATTATCTGTGAAGGCTTACCTATTATTGTGGCTGTTTTCCCGGACGCGTATTCTAACGCCTTCACTATAGGGCCCACAGAGATGACTTCTCGGTCCTTTTCAGGTATTCTCCTTGATGCGTGGCACCCGATTAGCTCAGCTCCAGACCTCAGAAATTCCAGAGCCTTGTTTAGCTTATCGTAGGTAAGCTCTCTATCAAGACCAACAACTACAAAACGCGGCCTCTCATTATCGCCTACAACCCTGTGACCATGTAACTCCAGCTCCTCGCCGAGCCCCTTCTCCCCGAGAACCCAAACGCTGGACGGTCCAGCTATCTTTTTCAGGTATAGTGCTGTTGCTAGGCTTGCTGACAAGACCTCATCGTTGTCCACCATCAGACCAAGAGTTCGAAGCTCCTGTACAACTTGCTCATTGCGTCTGGTAGCATTGGTTAAGATCATTACCCGCACCCCTTTCTCCCTAAGATGTCTTAGAAGTTTCTCCCCACCAATTAGCGTAGTCTTCCCTGAAGAGTCTCTGGTTGTTAACGTACCTTGAAGGTCTAGAAGAAAAGCTTTTACACCTTTAAGCATCTAGCCCACCAACATAGGCTAGCTCTCCCTGACCACCCTATTTCTGAGAACGCCAACTCTCTCTATCTCACAAACTATTACGTCATTGTGTTGGAGGTAGGTTTTGCCGGCCGCGGCGACACCTGCAGGTGTCCCTGTTGCAATGATGTCCCCCGGCTCAAGCGTTAAGCCGTCTGAGATATACTCTATTAGGTCATCTATTTTGAAGAACATGTCGTCTGTAGTCCCGTCCTGTCGTACCTCCCCATTTACTCTTAGAGTAAGCCTTAGGGGGTACGGGTTGCCGACCTCGTCTTTCGTAACTAGGTAAGGCCCGCAGGGTGCGGCTGTGTCAAGGCTCTTACCTAGTATCCAGTTCTGTCCGTAAGGATTTAGCCTCTGAGGCCAGCCAGGCGGAAACTGTTTGTCCCTGAAGCTGATGTCGTTGAACACAGTGTAGCCAGCCACGTACTCGTATGCACTCGACTTGCTGATGTACTTTCCTTTTTTCCCTATGACTACAGCAAGCTCAATCTCATGATCTACCTTTGCGGAGGTCTTTGGGATTAATATATTGCCTTCATGTCCTACGAGCGCGTTCCTGAACTTGCCGAAAAAATAGGGCTTCTCGGGAACTTTGATATCGAGTTCTTTGGTGTGGGAAATGTAGTTTGCGGCGACACATAGAATTTTCGAGGGGTTAGTTATGGGCGGTTGTATTTTGACCTCGGATTCACGGTAAAACAAGCTTTGATCAGATAGTTCCGCTGCTTTTCTCTCAAGCTTCTTCACCAAATTAAGGGCATCTTCACCACCGGCTAGCAGGTGCTTTAGCGAGTACAACCAGTTTGGTGCCTCGGTATCGCCATAGGTGTTTTGGTAACATTTCGCCAAATCTAGTATTCCTTTACCAGTTGCCAGACCCACCTTTACCACGTCGTCTTTCATAAAGGATAGCAGGCGCATACCCGTTCTAAGCTATCAAAGTTTGCACATCCTTATATAAACTATCCTCATCTTTTCTTTGCCGGACAGCTCTTCTTTTCCTAGTTCTAGCGATAACCCTCGCTGGAACAGCGGTACCAGCTTTAATATTTATAGGTAGAGCATACATGAAGACGTTTTTCCCAACTATCTGAGACATGTCTCCGACGTTTTCCAATATGAGTACATCGTTAGAGAGCAGAGTCCTGTGGATGGCTTTTGACCCGCCCCTCTCTATGTCAGGCATATCAACACCCAGTATCTTAACCTTTTTCTTAACAAGCCACTCGGCCAGACTTTCGTCGATCACAGGATGACGTAGATAACCGTCTAAACCCCTATATCTAGCCCAACCGGTACACAGGAAAACCATAGTGCCATTCGGTAGATAACGTCCTTCAAGGATTTGTTTGACACGATCAGCTGTTATTACATCCTCTCCCGTGCTGCAACGCACATCTAATATAACACACCTACCTATGAACCAGCTAGGCGGATATTGGTCGATGGTTTTACCGTCTTTTACAAACAGGGACGGTGTGTCAAAGTGTGTAAATAGCTTGGTAAAACTTTCGCTTATAAGCCAGTGGTATGAGGCCTTCAAATCTTCTATCGTAAGCGGCACGGTTAAATCATAAAAGGAACTACGCAGAGTATTTACGTAATCATGTACAGCTGCATTATCCTGTAATACTTGTTCTAAACGCTTTCTGAGCTCTTTTACGGTCATATCCCTCTCGACGAGCTCGTTAAATAGCTTTAACTGAATGTTCGGGTCCTTAACCCGCAATAGGTAGAGAAGTGAGAGTATACCTGGTTTCCTATCGGTAGGAAGTTTCCTATATTTTTCGATCACTGCCGGTGAAAGCTTCAAAAGCTCGACCCTATTGTAGATGTATTTGGCTTTTAGTCCAAGTTCGTAGGCAATCTGGTCATATTTTTTCCCGGTCCGCCTACTCCATAGATGAAAAAACTCACCCTCCTCAATGGGGTTTTTCTTCAGCCTAAACAGATTTTCCACCGCACACTGTCTCAGGGCCTCTTCATCATCAACCTCTTCCACTATGCATGAAATCCTCTCCAGCCCAGCTAATTTTGCAGCAGTGAGCCTTCTATACCCCCAGATAAGCTCATACCTGCCTCGACCAACGGGCCTGACTTTTAGAGGTACGTCAACATCCCCTTTAAACTTGAGCGACCTCGCCAACTCGACCAAATTTCCTATGTCGTCCCTAGGCTTCAACCATTCAATCATATCAATACAACTAAGCGGGATTTTTTCAACTCGCTTAAAACTAGCATCAGTTAAACTTTCTGACAATTCTGATTTGGTATCAGACTGTGTTTGATTTAAGCTTTACTGTATATAACCGATTTACAGAAGCCACCTGTTTCATATGCATTTTTTATATATTAAAAATTTAATAGGGATGCGTATGTTTAGAGATTTCGATATGAGTGAGAGAAAATTCCCCCATGCGTATGAGGTTGCAACGCCAAAGGGAGCCGAGGGTTGGGAGACAATGTATCCGCAGTTCTATACTTTTTCAAGAGAGCCGGGGTCGAAAAGGGACTGGGAGTCAAGTCTGTTCTGGTTCCAAGACGGGATGCACCACGGAGAGCCGCTCTACCCGCTTGACGCCATACATCCCATGGCATGGCAGTGGGCTTTATCCTCCTACAACTCAAGAACATTCGTTGTTCCTCCAGCCCTAGGTATAGCACATAGAGTCCTCAACTGCTATCTATACATCACCCCCATACCGGTACTAGACCCCAAGGAGGTAGAGAGACGCGTAGGGTATTTCATGAAAAGGGCCGGATACTACTACCAAAACTGGAACAAAATCTTTGACGAGTGGAAGGTTAACGCGGAGAAGATTGTCAAGGAGATGGAAGGCCTCGAGTTCAGAGACCTGCCTGAGTTCGAAGATGAGGAAGTTGTCTTCAAACACATGGGCTTGTCGAAGAGCAGTTACACATTGTATGAAAACTACCACAAACTAGTTCTACTGCACTTCAGACTCTGGCAGAAGCACTTTGAGATGCTAAACCTAGGCTATGCCGCATACCTCACGTTTTACATGTTTTGCAAAGAGAAGTTCCCCGGAATACCGGACCAGCACATAGCCAGAATGGTGGCCGGAATCGAAAGCATACTCTTCAGGCCCGACCAGGAGTGTAGAAGACTTGCCAGGGAGGCGTTGAAGCTAGGCATCTCAGATATTTTCCTGAGGAGGCTCGGGTACGAGAGAACCGTTGAAGAGCTAAGAAAAGTTGAGAACGGCATGAAATGGCTTGCAGAGCTCGAGAAATCCAAGTATCCATGGTTTTACTACGCAACGGGGCCCGGATTCTTCCACACAGAGCCCCGTTGGATAGATAACCCAGACATACCGCTGGGCTTCATCACAGACTACATTGAGAAACTTATGCGGAACGAGGACATAGAGCTTCCTACCGAAAAGCTACGGAGGGAGAGAGAGGAGCTGGCGCAAAGATACAAATCATTGCTGAAAGACCCGCAGGACATTAAAACGTTTGAAGAAAACCTGCAGCTTGCGAGAACAGTATTCCCATACGTCGAGGACCACAACTTCTACGTAGAACATTGGGGGCACACTATCTGGTACAAGAAAATCAGAGAGATAGGCAGTATATTGGTAAACCATGGCATCATCAGAAACGTTGAAGACATCTTTTACCTAAACTGGTTCGAACTCAGCCAGGTGCTGTACGATGTGTGTGCAAACTGGGCTGTAGGTGTTGAGCCGGCGGGAAAGTACTACTGGCCCGCGGAAGTTGAAAGACGTAGGAAAATAATAGAAACATGCAGACAGAATAGGCCTCCACCAGCTTTAGGTAAACCCCCAGAGGTGATAACGGAGCCCTTTACCATAATGCTTTGGGGTGTAACAAAGGACCGTATTGAACAATGGTTATCGGGGGCCGTCCAAAAAGCTGTGAATAAGCTTAGCGGACTTCCTGCATCACCAGGTGTTGCCGAGGGGCGGGCAAGGGTTGTTTTGTCGGCTGAAGAAATAGTGAAAGTGAAAGAAGGCGAGATATTGGTGGCGCCTATCACAGCTCCGGCTTGGAACCCTGTGTTTACGAAAATAAAAGCAACCGTGACAGACATTGGAGGAATAATGTCCCACACAGCGATAGTTTGCAGAGAGTATGGTCTTCCTGCTGTGGTCGGAACAGGGTTCGCCACACAAGTGATTAAGGATGGCATGAGGTTAAGAGTTGACGGGAACGAAGGAGTAGTCGAAATCCTTGAAGGCTAGCAACAACTACTCGTTTATAAAATACCCCGACGAATGTGGGGCACACAACACCCATTTAGTGGGGGGTAAGGCTTCATCACTTGGAGAACTGTTCAGGGCGAACGTCCCTGTTCCACCCTTTTTTGTAATTACATCTAAGGGATTTCAAGAATTCATGAATTATAACAACCTGCTCCCAGCAGTTTCACGTCTAGATAATGTTGAGCATGACGATGAAAAATTGTTGGCACTATCAAAGGAGATACGCGAAAAAATACTTACCGCATCCTTACCAAACCATCTGGAGAAAGAGCTTGGAACCGCTTTCCATGAAATAATAAGCGTTTGGGGGTCTATAGCCGTAAGATCAAGCGCCACCCTCGAGGATGTTTCAGAAGCAAGTTTCGCGGGTCAGTATGAAAGCTATCTCGGAATAAAGACAGGCGAGCAATTCTACGACGCGGTTATCAAATGCTACGCAAGCCTGTTCAACGATAGAGCTGTCCTATACAGGAACAGGATCAATAAAGCCCACACAAATGTGCACATGGCCGTGATAGCTCAGTCGCTGGTCAGAGCCAGATCAGCCGGCGTCATGTTCACCGTAAACCCCCTTAACGGTGATCCATCGGTCAACATCATCGAGAGTAGTTGGGGTCTTGGAGAGGCTGTCGTCAACGGGGAAGTCATACCTGACAGCTATATGATAAGCAAGGTTACGGGGGAGGTTCTAAAATTAAAAACCTCTAAAAACAAGCCAATAAAGTATGAGACACTTGACGACGGCTCGGTTGTTAAAGTTGAAAACCCGCCCGAAGGACCAGAACTCAGCCTCTCGAAGGAAGAGGCAGTATTTCTGGGGGATATAGGTATTAAGTTAGAGCAATACTTTGGGCGTCCGCAGGACATAGAATGGGTTGTTGACAAACGTTTTAAACCACCTGAGAACATATTCGTTGTTCAGAGCAGGCCCGTCACAGTAAACACCACGGTTTCGAAGGCATCACGCCAAACAGGATTAAACATCATGGACAGGATAATTCAAACACTCATGGCCGGGGCCAGAGTTTAATGTGCGGCCCGCAATCCTCATAGACCTCGATAAAACGCTTGTCAACGTCTTGGACTATGTTGACTACTGTAAAGCGTTAGAAGAAGTGCTCTATTACCTTGGCAGGGACGTGGTTGCTGAAGTGCCGGCGACATACTGGGGACGATGTGCGGTTAAAACGATGGAGGTTTTAGTTGGTTTAAGCGGGTCTGAAGAATGGCAGAGGGCGTCGGATATCGTTGAAAAGTTTGAAATAATCGGGGCGCAGAAATCAACACCAATGCATGGTTTAAACGAATTTCTGGGACATGTAGAAAAATACTCGAAAAAGGCTGTCGTAACGCTTCTCGGCAGGAGGGCTGCTGATGCCGTATTTAAGCTCCATAACATCAACATAAACATAGCTATATGCAGAGATAAAAGACTCAGACCAAAACCTTATCCCGACCAGGTTATAGAGGCTTTAAAAATTCTTAACGTACCTCCCGAAAAAGCCGTAATGGTTGGGGACAGTGAGTGGGATGAAATAGCAGCCACCTCGGCCGGTGTCAAATTCATCGGAATAACAAACCATAGAGATGTACATCACTTTAAAAATTGCGTAGCGGTTGTCGATGACCTCTATGGTGTGATTGAAGTTCTCAGATCATTGTTTGAGCAGGAAACGTCTTATTAAATCAGCCGTCTCCTCTGGTGCCTCGCGTGGGATAAAGTGCCCACAATTCTTTATATAAGTGAGCATAGCGTTTGGGAAAAACTCCTTCACACCCTCACTCCACTCCAAGGGGAAAACTGGGTCCTTGTCAGACCAGATAATCAATGTCTTTACATCTAACCTGTCTTTAAGCCAATCACCATACCGGGTTTTGAACCTAGCCCTATACCAGTTGAACCCACCCCACAGCCCTTGTCTGAAATATGTATCAACGTATTCTTCAATATCCTGCTCGCTGAAGGCCGTCTTCCTAAACGACCATCGATTATAGAAATAACTCAAGTATATTTTCACGGTCTCTCTGTTGTATCCTACCAAAGCCTCTGCCAATTCCGTTAGATGAAAGAGTTGATACCAGTTCTCAGAAGCGTAAGGGAGTTCAAGCCTTTTCTTACCCAGCCCTGGGTAAGACGGATTCATCAAGACCAAACCCTTAACCCGATCCCGTTTTCTGGAAGCAAAATACGCTGCCACAATCGCCCCTACATCAAAACCAGCTAAAAAAGCGGTCCTCAAACCAAGCCCGTCCATTAAAGCAGCAATATCCTCCGAATAGTGGTCTAACGTGTAAGCCTCGGGCGATCTTGGCTTGTCGGAGAGGCCGAAACCTCTTAGATCCGGGGCAACCAATCTGAAATCGGTAATTAGATGTGGGATGAGCTTTTCCCAGTCCTTCCAGAAACCAGGCCAGCCATGTAGGAGGAACAGAACCTCACCTCTACCGCCTAACATAAAACGTAGGTTGACCTCAGCTGATTTAATCCACCTCTCCTCTAAAGCTACATTACTAAAATTTGGCATGAATTAACAATGATATACCGCTCCCTAATAAGCTTCATAAAACCATTGTTTGTGCAAATCTACATGTTTGCAAAAATATGTAAGAAAAGCAATATATGCCGGACATTATAGCACCTTGTTGAATGGGTGGGGAAACCACTAAGATAGGTGTCGGTCCAAGCGGTGCAGTAGCGGCGCTGATTCAGCTCATAGCAATAGCGGTTGGGGGGTGGTTCTTCTTCGTCTTCCTGCCTCCAGCTCAGATTCTAGGCGGTGTGATGTTGCCAGCGTCGCTGTTCATGCTGGTGTGGCTTGGTATCCTAGTCCTTATAGGAGGTGGGTGGCCGCTTGCTCCACCACTCGGTAGGTGGAAACCAGGTGTTAACAGGGCCCTTCCAGGATTCGGCATGACGGCAATTTGGTGGGTCTTAATATTAGCTACGGTAGTACTATTCGGCAATATAATGTCTTGGCAGGAATTTCTGCCTTATGGGGTTACAGGTTTCTGGCTGACCCTGCTGTGGGGTGTTAACTTGGGGGCTTGGCCTCTTGCTGGAAAGGTTAAGCCTGGAGTTGCGATAATTGTGGGGGCATTAGTGATTTACGGCATTGCATGGTTACTCTACGCTGGTTTAGTGAGGACCGGGGTCGTTGATCCTAATTACTGGATAGGCTTCTTGGTATGGCATATCGCCTGGTTCTTTGTCTTCTCCCCAGTATTCATAACCCAAGGAAGCCCATTCCGCAGGTTGAAGCAGCCGGGCATGGGCTTCGCCCAGCTGATACTTGCCTTCATAACGGCTTTCATAAGCTGGGACCTCTTAACCATTAGGCTAGGGCTAACCACCCCCACCTTCTCCTTTGCTGTCGTGGCATCCGGCATCGTCATGTGGTCGCTGGTCTACTCTTGGATGTTTAGCTTCGTTGGTGTATCTAAGTACAGGCAGCCCAAGAGGGGTGTTCTGGCTTTTGCAATTATGTTGCTCATCATAGCTGTATGGACGGCCGTGATCTGGATGCCCCTGCAGTACCCTGCGCCCAAGCTGCCAGCCGACTTGATGGTCATTTACTTCAACCTAGTTGTTGTCACGCCAACTCTGATCGCCCACAACGCCTTCTGGCTTAGAGCCCCACTAACCCTGCCGGCTCCTCCCGGGACACCACCACCCGATCAGGGCATATAAGAACCCCGAAACAGACTCTTGTTTCCCGACCATGTGAATTATTGTAAATAATTAATCCGTTAAAATGTTCAATTCCTTAACCCTGTTCGCTATTATCTTTCGCGGCCGCTTCGACGAACATCCTAACCCTCACAGATTTAAGTAGGCTCTCCTTTTCGTCGAGGTAGGAGTAAAGCTTCGAGGCCTTAACCCAGGCGGCTTCACATATATCATCAGCAGGCTTTAGCGGGACTGTATCTTTTGCTATACACTCGAAGACTATGTGGAGTGTGTACTGTGGAGGCACGCCGCTCTCCTTAGGCCATTCCAAGAACTCAGGATAAGCGTCCAGTATTCTGACCGGCTCAGTTATCACCTCTACCTCCTCCTCCACCTCCCTTACAACAGCTCTCCATGGGTCTTCATCATATTCAAGCCTCCCACCTATAATGTGCCACCATCCTTGAAGAGGGTGTGGAATATCGGGCCTCTTCCTTCCTATTAGGAATCTCCCACGACCATCATGCACCAAGGCCCTAACTATCACTTCGAAAATCATTTTACCTCAAAGTTGGTCGCATAGGTTTTTAAGCCTTATCCCCAAGAGTTAAAGCTGAGTATATCATCCTCGCATTTCGTATTTCTTGTGCAGAAGATAGATAAGACGAGATCAGCCCAAGTAAGCAAACCAGCTGCACTGCTGACATGGTCAGAAAACTCGTCTAAGAAAATATAAATAATCTAGTGGATAATTTAGAAATCCACAACGATGAGTTCAAGGCCGCTACTTGCATCCTCAAACACAAAATTATTATCATTTCTAACGGGTGAAAATTTGCTGGGCCTCTAAACCCTTAGCTTCGAGACAATCATTCAGAGCTTCTACAACTGCGCCAGCAAACTCTGGGGTGTTTATATGTGTGTCGACTTCTACAATCTTTATGTCGGGGTCCATGCATTTCTTTAACTTTTCTACGAATGCTTTATCAACTTGGGGGTCATAAAGTGGCCCACCTTCTATACTTATTGATGAAAATCCTTTAAGCGGAATTAAGAATCTTACAAGCTTCTTTCTTTTATGTTTTCTTAGCTTTTCAGCCACGATTTGTGCTATAAGCCTTACTTCATCCTCATTCGTCCGGGCTTGAACCCGTAGAGCATCTTGTATAAACAGTTTTCTCTCAGCCAATTTTCTGGAAACCCACAAAGTATCTCCCTTTTCCCTCCTTTCAAGTGGTCCGCAACTTATCATATCGAACCCACATGAAGCAAGAATGTATGGTATGCCGCTTTCACAAGCCCCTTCCAATCTATCTGGACCTGCGGCACGGTTCCCCCCTAAAAGATACTCGCTTAGACCGGCGGGAACAAGGTCAATGAAAGCATCGAACAGCCCCTGTTTGACAAGGTTTTCAGCAGCCTTGTCCCCCAGCCCTGTAGCATGAAAGGACACTATGTCAAAATTTCTCTGTTCAAGGAGTTCCCTAATATGCTGAGCGCCTTTGTCGCAGAATCCAAACTCTGTTAACGCTATGGTAACTCTTCCACGTTTCTCGACCGGTTTGAACCCTTCGACCATTCCGCAAATAGCGTTGCCCCGTTAATAACTAATCTCTCCACCAAACTGTTAAGACCGACAGTGTCGATTACACTATGCATTACTGTAATGTCTGCAGTTCCAAAGTATTCAGCAAATTTACCCGCATAGGCTGGCAAGGCTGCACCGCTGGATATCAAGAGCTTAGGCGTACCAAATGGTAAAGCCTTCAAAGCCCCTAAAGATATTATTGTCGTAGTCATTCCTCCGATAGCTACTGCCCCATTCAACTCACCAGCTCTATGTAGCTCCAACACTTTTTTAATAAGCCCACTTGACATAATTGAGGTTGCCTTATCCCTCTCTTTGAGGATCATCTTCCTGATTTCTTCTGCGGTTGACCCGCCTGCTCTAGCTACATCATCTTCTGTTACTTGAGCTTCTAACGAAGGAACTATACCTCCCGTACCAATGCTAATATCTATTAATATCGTTTTATGTCTTCTTTTTTCTATTTCTTCTTTAAGCATTTTAATAGCCGGCTCCCTTTCATCTAGCATACCAATAACAGCTATCGCCATACGTCTTTTAGAGGTTTTGAAACAGATGAATGTGGAGACACATCTTATATTAACTCCCGCAGGCAGGGAAAACATTCTTCTTGAGACTGAGTATGGGATTGAATAGGTGGAATCTCTTGCAAGCGCATGCTATAGTCATATGGATATGGATGCAGCTGTTTCAAGTGGTTCTTTTCAAACAGATGGTATGGTGGTGGTTCCCTGTAGCATGAAGACCTTAGCCGGTATAGCTCATGGTTATGAAGAGAACCTACTTATCAGGGCTGCACTAGTTACTCTCAAGGAGAGACGGCCGCTTGTATTGGTTCCTCGTGAAACACCGGTGGCCATCCCACATCTAAAGAATATGTTGCTGGCTGCACAGGCCGGGGCGGTGATCTTACCGGCTATGCCAGGCTTTTACCATAAACCAAAGACCGTAGACGACTTAGTTGGAAAGATACTTGATGTGTTGGGCATAAAGCATGAGCTATATAAAAGATGGGCAGGGCCTAAGAAGTAGAGAGCTTTAACAGTTCTTTGAAGGTCATGGCTGAAAGCTGCACGGCCTCAGTATGAAGTATGCGCAGGCCATAACGTCCGAATAACGTCTTAGAAAACTTGTAAAGTTAAATGCGTGTTTCCTCGCTGCAGGATGGGTAAACGTCCTGTAAATAGTCTTGAAGATTCCGACAAGCGTCCCAAACTGGTCGGCCTTTAGATCGTCCCAAAATTTGGTTAGCAGCCCCAGAGGCCGAAACCCGTTATCCATGACCCTAAACCCTGCGTCGTTAAATATTTCTACCCAATCTTCGGGATACCTAAAGCTTGCCTCATTTCCGAAAATACCTCTCAGATATTCTTTTTTATCTTCTGGGATGTCCCGCTGCAGCCATGAAAGTTCCAAAATACCAATGCTCGGCTGATGGAAAATACCTTGTCAAAACTTCGGATGGGTTAGGAAGGAAGCTCAAAATAGATTCGTAGAATACAAAGTCAGGCTTTAATCCCCTTAGATATTCCTCTTCGTCAATATTTACAAAGGTCAGCCTATCCTCCATGTTTTCGGCCTCAACTTTACTCTTTGCGTAATGGACTAGCTGCGGCATTATCTCGACGCCAACCACACGACATCCGAAACGCTTGACGGCAATAAGTGCTGTCTTCCCAATCCCGGAACCAAACAAAGCCAGTAGGGAGCCCTCTCTCACCCTTAAAAGGCCCAGCACGTGGAGCGGTAGCCCATATCCGTAAACCCACTTTGCTGTCAAATACCTATATACAGCGTCCCACTCCATCCAGCAAAAGCTATCATACTCCTAGATGTAAATATTGCAGCATTATTTAATAACACTTGTTGTTAGAGCTAGAGATAAGAACCGCGCAAACATCCCTGTATATCAGCTAGGTTAGCCGGTCGAATAGGTATGTCTTACCATCCATATACGCGCCAGCATGCAATATAGTGGACCCTGCATAACGGCTGCCAGCCTCCTGATACTGGAATCTAGCCATCATATAGTGGCGCTCATAAGTATGTTCTTATAGCCTGCGGGCGATATAGAATAGCATCTTACGGCCATAAGAATACCATTCCCGCCTCTCAACTATTTCAAACCTTTGCCCAAGATTCCTGTCAATCTCATATTCATCAACACCAGGGGGACCCCAAAATCCTTTTGTGAATGCCCATACAAGATAGAGACCTCCTGTTTTGATGACTGTGTTGGATGATTCTATGTATGCCTTCCGGTCTTCTTGCGACAGGCTGTGGTAGCATCCTACATCAGTTACTAGGTCGAATTTACCAAGCAGTTGAGCCTGTCCCACATCGGTGAAATCCATCTTGATAAAGCTTGCTTTAACCCCCTCCTTAACAGCCCGCGCCCTCGCCCTTTTGACGGCTATGATAGAGATATCAATACCCGTGACTTCGAAACCCCTCTTTGCAAGATATACCACGAGCCCACCTGTACCGCAACCTATGTCGAGCGCTCGACATGGCTTCAGCAGTCCTCGCTCTAACAGGTCTTCGAGCTCGGCGGGAGGGGAGGCTGTGTCCCAAGGTGTAAACCCAGAAATGTAAGCCAGATCCCACCAGTTCAAGTCTCTTCTTCCATTAGCTCGAACGAGACGCCGTTTTCACGCGGCAGCCTCATAATCCTCGACAACAGCCCGTACTTCTTTCTCCATAAATCTTTGACGAGCTGGCGGTCTTCCTGCGACTCTACAGGCCTTGCCCTAACTCTAATCTTCATACTTTTAATCTCGACCTCGGCTCTCGGGTTAGCTAACAGGTTTTTGACCCAGTCCCTTGTCCTGAGCGAAGAGACAAATACTCTCCCTTCAGGGGAGACTCCGAACCATACGGTTACTGTATGTGGTCTGCCTGTCCTACGACCATACGTTGTTATCTTGATCGTTCTTTCGCCGGCGTATCTCACGAAAATATCGAAACCCGTCACGGTCACACATCCACCCGATTAGAGTGTGTAGCACATACCAGTATCATCATCACATATTGGTTTGGCTTTTCTCGCAAAAGTCCAGAAGTAGTCGGTTCCCGCCCTCTTGCCGGAGACCCTTCCCTCATCCTTTAGTTTTCTCAAGAGCTCTAGGGCCTTGCTCTTGTCTATGTCTAGGAGTGTTGCAACCTCCTGCGTCGCCACCCTACCATAACGCGCTATAAAATATAGTATCGTTTCATCGTCTCGGGTAACCTTTCGCTCTCTAAGCATGTCACCGGCCAATTCCTCGAGAAGGCCCTCGAAGTAGGAGTATCTCCTGTACCCATGTATCAGAGCGGACCTTCCGTTGCG
>Ga0272447_1001028_pt1 | contig 18779 bp, 15 predicted proteins | sample YNPCB0133_FD_194589 | JGI IMG/M metagenome (GOLD analysis project Ga0272447, IMG submission 194589) | Hot spring microbial mat communities from Yellowstone National Park, WY, United States - YNP-CB-013-3 | ecosystem: Environmental > Aquatic > Thermal springs > Hot (42-90C) > Sediment | place... | reverse complement strand
CAACGCCGTAAGGACTTCCTCTTTGATACTGCTGAAGGAGCCGTTGGTTGCGAAGTAGTGGGAGATGAGTTGCGCCATCTTGCCATACTCTCGCTTCTCACTCCTTATCGGCGGTAAGCCGTACTCCCTCAGAAGCGCGTGCAGAGCGTTGGGGAATTCCGCAAACTCTATTTGCTGAGGCAATTCCAACGGCTCGCCCCCCGCCGTAGGCGGAGGCACAGTAGGCGGAGCAGGGGGCTCTGCAGGCGGAGCCTCTGCAGGGGAAGGTTCCGCAGGCGGAGCCTGCTCAGGGGTGGGCTTTTCCGCCCTCTCCCGCTTCCCTCGCCGTCGCCGAGTAGGCTCCTCTGCGACAGCAGGCGCAGGCTCGGCAGGGGCAGGCTCAGGAGCGGGTTCCTCTGCCCGCACAGGGGCAGGCTCTGCTATCTGCTCTATTGCCTCATCTACGGCAGAAGTGGGAGCAGGGGTGGGTTCGGTCAAACCCGAAAGGTATTCGTCTACGATACGGACGAATTCGGCACTGTCTTCCGCGCTGACCCCCTGCTCTGTCATTTCCTCTCCGAAGCGACGAAGTGAAGATAGCCAATCAGCCGTCGCCCGTCGTATATCAGGGGGCAGTCTCTCCAAGCCTTCTTTGAAGAACGGCTTTGAAAACACCCGCTCCGACTGCTTTAGTCGCTCCAACAGTTCCTCAAAGTGCTGAGACGGGATGTTAGCAGTTGTGGGGGTCGTAAAAACTTTCCTGAAAACAGAAACAGCGGTGTTGGGAGAGGGTGCTTGGTTCAGCACCGTTTCCAATTCTATCATCGCGCTGTTCGCTCGCTCGCGCGTCCATTTCTCGGCGGACGGGAACACTTCTCGCACGGCAGTCGCCTGCTCTACTGCTTCCTCAGCAGGTGCGGTAGGCGTAGGCTCAGGAGCAGGCGCACGCTCAGGAGCAGGGGTCGGCTCTTTTACCGCGCGAGCCGTCGGCACTGCTTCCTCAACCGCGCTTTCTACCTTCGGCGCAGTCTGCGGTTTGGTTTCTGCCCACCCGTGCTGTTGTAGCCATCGGCGCAGGGGTTCAGGGGTGTCAGAGGGTATGCGCTTGTTGAAAAGGTCTTCTATGATGGCACTTACTTTCTGCTTGCGGTCGGGGGTAGACCGCCCGATACGGTATGCGCGGTAGACGGCGTGTCGGATGTGTTTGAGTTCCTCTACTTGCCCTATCCCCCGCATAGCGTTTGGCGGAGAGGTGATGACATCCGAGAGATAGACCTGAAGGAGAGACACATCAGGCGAAGACAGCCCCTGCGCCTCGCCGAAGTGTTCGCTCAGTCGCTTCGCCAACGCCTCTATCTCACTGCGAGCAAGGCTCCCCTGCCCTGCTAAAAAGGCTTTGACTTCCGCAACAGTTATCTGTGTCGGATTGGCAACTTGAATTCGCGACGGTTGTATCCCCGTAAGGTGAGTAAGCGTGCGACTGAGGTATTCAGCACGCGCCTGCTCCAACAGGGAGATGATGGCGTCTATGCCCTCTATGCCCTCGTCGCCGTACCGCCCGCGCAGATAGGAAGCGAAGTTCCCATAAATCTCAGCAACATACTTGCTAAGGAGCATATCAATAGCAAGGTCGGTTGACAAGTTGGGTAAGGCGGACATCTCCATTCCCTTCGGCGCGTTCGCTATCCGCCTGTTGATTTCCTCTACGACGGACAGCAGGGCTTGCTCAGGGGCAGAGGTGGCAGTAAGAGTGCCTGCCGTCGGCTTCAGCCCGACTATCCCTGTCAGGCGGAAAAAGGCGTCCTCATCCACTTCAGCCCCCTGCTTGTTGAAGAAAGCACGCCACTGCGCCTGCATTTCAGCCTGATACTTCTGAAACTCCTCTACCTTAGTAGGATGGCGGAAGGCGTAGACCGTCGTCCCGCTCGGCTTCTTCGTCGTCTTCGGCGCGTTGATGAACAGGGAAGGGACTTCCTTCGCCTGCACTTCCTTAGGGAACTGCTTAGACGCGAAGGCAGACCAATTGAGATTGAGCGTCTCCGCCAATTCGTCCGCACTCTGCCCCGCTTTCGGGGTTGCCTTTATGCTCTGCCGAAGCCGTTCCTCGCTGTTCCTGACGAAATCCATCAGGATAGCGTCTAAGTCTTCAGGCAACCGCAAGCACGGCACTATCTTCATCATCTCACCTCGCTAACTACTACGCAAACACTCAGGGAAGTGTTCCTGCGCCGACTTCAGGAACGCCTTCTCCCACTCAGCGTGCGCTTCCTTCATACGGCTGAGGAAGCGTTCCACCTCAAAGCGAGTGAAGTTGAAGGAGATGTCCTCTGCGCGTATCAAAGACTGCCCTGCTTGGAAGGCGGACAGCATATCGTCAATCTGTTCCGCAGGTATGCCGATGTCCTGAAGGAAGCGTCGGGCTTCGGCTAATTCGTCAGGGGAGAAGATTTTGTTCTGAAGCATTCGGTAAAGGAGCCCCTGAAACTTCAGGCGTTGGTCGTCCGTTAGCCCTATCTTGCCCTCTAACCGCTTGTAGTGTTCTACCAACTCATCCAACGCCTGCGGTGTGAAGCCCAACCCCCGCAGTTCTTTGGTCTTCAGGAAGTATTTGCCCAAGTCGTCGGTCAAGTCTGCGCCCCGCCCCAAGATACCTATCGCCAACGCCTGCTCCGCAGGCTCCGTTTCCTCAAACCACCGATACAACGCTTCGGCTTCGGATTTGAGCAGTTTGATTTCGTCGCGGATGTTCTTCGGCACAGCCATCCACGCCTGCTCAGGGGTCAGGGTCGTCCCCGTCTCCGAAAGCAGTCTCATATTCTCCAATTGCCACCCATCTACGATGTGCTGAAGCAGGGGCAGGTCATCCTCGCCCCGCGCAAAAAGGCGTGCGTAGGTGGGAGTGTCAGGCAGTATGCCTGTCCTTGTAATGAACCGTTCCCCCGCTTTCAACGCCTCATCTATGTCGGTGATTTGCAGGGAAGCCAAGTTCTGAGCAAGAGGGCTGTTGAGGTCGCCGTACTGCGTTCGTATAGCGTTCCGTAGTTCCGAAAGTTCCCTGTGCGCCCGAAATAGGGCACTGCGTTCAAAAGCGCGGTCGCCTGTCAGACCCCGTATCAGTTCCGCCCCTGTGCGCTCCATCACCTGCAACCGCCCCTGCATAGCCGTCGCAAGGGTCGTACCGAAAGAGGTAAGATGGTGTACGGTGTCCTGAAAAGCCCAAGCAGGGTAGAGCCACTTAGTGATACCCCGCGCTGACATCCGTTGCACAGCGTCGCCTACCGCAAGGTTCGCCCGCGCTAAACCGCGCCCGATACTGAACTTCATTTGACTGCTGTGCAGGTTGTGCGCGACAAGGCTCATTCTGTCGCCATACTTGGAGAAGATAGCACGGCGTGCGCCAAAGAGGTCGCCCAACGCCCGCTCCGCCGTGATACCTTCCCTTTGCAGAATGTGCCGTAGCAGGGGGTGGTAGTCGTCGTTCGCCAACCGCGCCAACACTTCATCGGCAGGAGCGTTTAGGAAGTGGAAAAGGTCGGCGTCAACCTTGCCCCGCTCAACAACATTTACGCCCGCCTCGCGTGCTTCCTTCATCACCCTATCCCACAGGCGGTGCATAGAAGCATTATACCCGCTACTCATTTCGTAGGGGATGAAGTGTTGGGCAAAGAAGAATTCGTTGACCTTGTTGAGACCGCGAAGCAGGGTCGCAAACCGTCCCCCTGCTCCGATGTTGACCTGAGGCATACGCACCCCTGCTTTCCCCAACGCCCGACTTACTAAGCCGAAAGGCAGTGCGCCTGCGGTGTAGATGGGCAGGAAGGCAAGTTCAGCAAGGGCTTCTGCCCGCTGTGCCAATCTCGCGCCTTCCGACAAAGGCGCGAAAGCACGGCGGGCAAAGAAATTGAATTCGTCGGAGAGGCGAGTAATCCCTCTTGCGACGCGAGCCGCGCCCGCGACGCCTCGCGTAGGGAAGGGCAAAACTAACTCTATACCCAACCCAAAGGCGTAGAACGGATTGACGGTCTTACCGAAAAGACCGAAAGCAAGGGGGCTTCTGATGGGGTCATCACTGACTATTTGTACCGTAGGGAAGGTAGCACGCAGGCGTTCAAGTTCGGCTTCCAACTCAACTATCGGTATCTCTCGCTCATACACCTTCCCCGCCTTTGTCTTTATCAGCACGCGCTTGTTGTCGGTAGCAAGGGGTGCGTTGAGGGGGAACCGCGCGTTCTGATAGCGCAACAGTTGCGTCCCCGCGTCCCAAAATTTCCCTTCCTTCGTAAACAAGCGGGTGTGCGCGTCAAAGGTGCGCACCAACGGCTCTATCGCGTAGAGGAAGTTTCTGTCCGTGAAGGGGTTCTGCCCCCCAATTGCCATCCCAAGTCCCCGCACGGTCGTCTCTAAAGTCGCGACCGTAGTAGTCAGCCCGCCCATCACCCCTATCGGGATGGACGCCCCTATGATAGAGGCTCCCCTTATCAGGTCTTCTACGATACTGCTTTTCAGGCGTTCGCGGTAGAAAGAGGTGATGTTCTCCGTAAGGCTTCCCCCCGCTTCGTGGATTTTTAGGAACAAATCGGCGATGGCATAGACGGGAGCCTGTTCCTCATCGTTGGGGTCTAACATCTGCAACATCCACCTGAGCCTTTCAGGGGTCAAATCCATAGCACCCAACATCGCGCTCGCTGAGCCGAAGGTAAGCGACTTCGCGAGCGCGACGGGAGAGTAGGCTAAGGTGGTAGTCAGCGCATAGAGGTTGCGCCAAAGCCCGCGCCACCACCCCGTGTCTTCTTCTTCCGCCTGCCGTGCTTGCCCCTCTATTTCTTCAACAGTCGGCAACAGCAGGTCAGCCGACGGCGCAGACATCATCGGCGGAGCCATCATCATCATAGACGCCGACGGACGGTAAAGGTCAAAAACGGCGCGGACTAACTCTCGGCGAGCAGGGGGGATGAGATGATACTCACCAACGGCATAGTGCGCCAAGTCGCGCATACTCACCCGCCCCGCTAACTTTTGGGGCAAGTCAAGTACGCTGTTTGCACCTAATACCCGCTTCAGATACTCTACTGCTTCAGGGTTGATAGGCTGAAGCAGGGGTTGCAGAAACGGCTGTCGCGGTGGCATAGTTTACGGCTGTCTCCCTATTTGTCCTCTCGGAATGTCTCCCTGTGTCATAGGCGGAGTTTGCGGTCTCTGCCCCCCGCGCTGAGAAGCAGGCGCGGTTCCTTGTCTTCCTTGCGGAGAAGCAGGTGCAGACCCCTGTCTTCCTTGTTGCAGTCTCCGTTGCCACGCTCGCTCCCATTCGTTTAGGGTTTTCTGATAGTTTGGATTTGCCTGATACGGGGGGTTGGCTTTGAGCATAGGCAGTATTCGCTCAGTTGCCCACGCTAAAGCACTGTTCCAATCTAACTCCATCCCGTTTTTGGCGAAGTGTGATTGTAGCAGTCCTGCGTCAAAGGTGATAAGGGTGTTGATGTCATCAACAGTAAGAGTAGCGTTGGGACGCCCAAGTTTTTTGTAAACGGCTTCTGCTCGCGCCCCCATAACACTCAACGGCTGATAAGCCCCGCCGAAAGGCACAGAAACCTCAAAGGGGGCACTGTTGAGGTACTTAGACAGTTCGCTTGTGTTGAGGTTGCTTTGCCGATTGTCATAGGTGTTATTGAAGATGGTGGGAATAGGGGGTAGCGCGGGGAAGCCGACAGGGGCTACGCCGACACCGCCACCGACGCCTGCTCCCATACCGCCCGTCAACGCGCCCGCGACGATGTTGCCCCACCAAGCCCGCTCCTGAAGACTTTGGTTGAATGCAAATTGTTGCCTCGCCAAGTCTGCGCTAAGGCGGTGTTGTAATTCTGCCTGCAGGCGGTACAAAGCAAACTGCCGTGCGTCAGTAGACTTCACGCGCTGAAACATATTGGCGAAGGTTTCGGGCACAACATCGCTCAGTCCCGCCTGCTCCAACCACTTTTTCACCGCCTCTATCTTTTGCTGAGGCGTTCGCTTATCCCAATCCATCCCTTCCCGCTCTATGTTGCTGACGATAAGGCTTAGCGCGGTGTTGAGTTTAGTAGTGCGGAGTTGGAACTCACCCTGCGCCAAGTTGATGTCCAACCCCCGCATTTGCCGTTCCAACATTTCGTTCCGCATTCGGTTGATGGACAGGTTATATCGCCCCAAGATTTCTAAAGTGGGACGCAGTGCTTCGTCCACTTTTTCCAACATCGCGTCCAATTCTTCTTGGGTCTGCACCGCTTCAAGGGTTCTCGCTACCATCTGATAGTTGAAGAAGGGCTCATACCGTGCCCGTAGCACGGGGTCGGAGATTTGCGATGGAGCAACCCCCTGCCGATAGAGGCTCCATAGCCGAGTGTCCTCTAAGTTGAGTTTGCTTGCCTCTACCTGAGTGGCAAGTCCCTCTACTTGAGTGATAAGCCCCTGTTTCTGTATAGGGAACAACTCCGCCTCTTGCTCCATCTGCTGTTGTATACGGCGTCTCTGCAGTCGGCTTGTCTCCAACTGCTCCTGATGGGCTTCCTCTGCCATCTGCATACGCTTCCTGCGCTCGGTGAGTTCCTCGCCCATCAGCAGTCCCTGCAGTTGACCTGCCTTAGCCCCTGCTTTGGCAGAGAAAACGCCCCCTAACGCCGTCAACAACGCGCCCAACGCTCGCAAATCCATTCCGTTTCACCCCGTGCTTACAACCGAGTACCGAAGTAGAGTTGGTAGAGTTCCTCTAACGACGGTTCAGGACGAAAGTCAGGGAAGTAAGTAGTCGGCGGTACACCCCGAAACACAGGCATATCTATAGGGTTGTATGGTATGCGCCATACGGGGTTCGCCAACACATTAGCAGGCGGTAGGTGGCTCCAATAAGACGGCACAGGCATAAATGGCGGAACACCAACCCCCATCGGTGGCGTCTGATTAGGAAGCACAACAACCGTACTCATCGGCTGTTGCGTCTTCTTCGGTTTTTCCTCTGCCTGCGCAGGCGTCAAAGCGGGGGCTTTGTTCATCGCGTCCGCAATAGACGCAATCGCCTGCAAACCCGCAATAATCGTTCCGATGTCCATTTGCTCTACCTCCATTTTGTGTTGTGTGTTATGTGTTGTTTATGCTAAAAGACAATACGGGAGGGATTGAAGAAACGGTAAGCAGAGGAAACAAGAGCAGGGGGAGGAGCAGAGGCAGACGCACTTTGTTGTTGTTGCATAGCACGCAACATCTCCTGATTTTGCCGATACTGCGCATACGCGCTTCCCAACGCCCCTATACCTTGCATAAGCCCTGCCATCTGCTGTGAAGCAAGTTGCTCTGCTTGCATTATGTTCTCCATCGCCAAAGCACCGCCCTTCACAGCCTGTTCCTCTAAACCACTGCGCAAGCCCATTAGCAGGCGGAAGCGTTCTCGCTCTTTCTGCTCACGCAACGCCTGCTCCTGCTGTTTCAGTAGGAAGTCTTGCTCTTTCAGTTGATGTTTCCACATCTGTTCCTGAAGAGCAAGGTCAGCCATCATCCGCTCCCTGTTCATCATCGTTCCCAACCGTGCGCCCATCATCGCACGGGCAAGACCGCTACCCCGCATACCCGAAGCCCGCAAGGCTTGCGCCTGCCGTTGCAGTTCGCTCTCCATCTCCCCCGTCTGCTCTAAAGTAGCAAGGCGTTGAGAAGCAAGAGTGGTAGGAGACGCAAGGTTAGCAAGGTTTCGCCGAAGTCCCCGAAGGTCGCCTACAAGGCTGAGACGCCTATCCAACGCCGACAGCACGGGGGCTATCAACTGAAGGGGCGTCCCGTATTGCTCTTTGAACTGCCCCAACAGTTCCCATCCTTCCGCACTCAACGCCCCGCTCTGCTGTCGCGCTTGCAACACTTCGCGAGGTGTCGGCGGTTTGAACATTCGCGAAACGGCTTTGCCGATACCTCTGAACGCCTTGCCAATTTCGCGAAAGATACCGAAAAGCGGTAAGAGAAGCAGGGTCATCATCAACAGCGTAGTCATCTCTATCACCTTCCTATAACGGGGGCAACCCCCGCACACCCTTCAGCCCGCCTATCGTTCCTTGCAGGCTTCGCCCAAGCAGGGGGTTCTGAGGGATGAACAACTTAGCGGGGTTGACCTGCTTCTGAAACTCCCTGAGAATTTTCTCTATCTCCTTTAGTTCCTTCAGGCGCAAATAGGGCAAGGACATACGCCCCTGCTGAGGAAGAGGACGGCGACCCGCGTCATAAGGCATACGCACGCCTTTCGGTCTCGGCAGAGACAGACGCACGCGCCCCACCCTTCGGGCACGCACCTTCGGTATCTTCACCCTCTTCGCCGTCCGCTTCATCGTTGTCTACTCCTAAGCCTATACCTATAGACGGTTGCCCCCGTGCTTCAGGTTCCGCCCCTACGACAGTGTGCCGTTGGGAGCAGGGGGGTTGTCGTGGTCAACAAAGAGGTTGCCGACGACAAGGAAGGAACACTCTAAGGCGTCCATCGCAACAGGCGTCGGCTTTTTCGCGTAGGCGACCCCGCCGTCTGTTGCTTCGCCTTCATCTTCGCCCTGCTCTACAAGGACTTTGACGGTGAACGGACTGCGGTTTATGAGCAGTTGGTAGTTGGAGTGGAAAAAGCGGACGGAGATGTCGGGAATGAGGGGGTCGCCCTCTTCGTCCCGCACATCTACGATGTTTTTGTACCCGAAGGTGTAGCCGATTTGTTTGAAGAAGAACCGTTTCGGCGGAACCTGCTCCTTGCATAAGACTACCCTATACGGCGTATCAGGTTTGAGCAGGGGGACACCGCGTATGAAGGCGAGGTCGCCGATGGGCAGGTCAGTGTCCAACACAAGGAGATTGTCTATGGTCTCATACGGCATATGTAGCCGTATCGCCACAAGCGGAGCAAGGGTGTAGGAGAGTTGTATCTCCTTCAGCGGTTGCAACGGCACACTGCCCTTATCCCGAAACAGGGGCATTAGCGTCATCTTCCGTCTCATCGTCATCACCTCTCAAAGCGTCTATGTGTTCCTGAAGCAGGCGCAGGATGAAGTCCTTCGCCTGCTCAATCGTCCGCACTCCTACAACCCGCTCCCCTAACGGCGAGCCATAGTCTATCAGTTCGCCGTACCGCTCATACGCGAAAAGCACGCGGTCGTCCTCAGCAGGGGGTGCTTCGGGCTGAATAACCACCACATAGACATCCTCAGGCGCGACGCCTATGCCCCGATAGATGACACTCATCAGGGCAGGCTGATAGAGGCGCGGTTCGTAGCACCACCCGCTAAGCCAACTGCGCTCCGCGATAAGGAACAGCCCGTTGGTGAGTAGGAAGGGAACATCCGCATAGAGTTTCAGGCGACGGAACCAATAGGTCGGCTCTCGGTGTACGAACGGTAGCCCCTGCACGCCTGCTTCGTGAATGAACGCCACATAGGGCTTCATTTCCTCACTCAGTTCGGACTTCAATTGCTCTATGAGCGTAGTTTTACCTACGCCTTCTACGCCTTCCAAAATGACCAACTTAGTCTTCTGTGTCATCCGTGTTGACCTCCTTCAGTTGTTGTTGTCGTCGTTGTTTCTCTGCGAAAAACGGGCAGAGGTGATGGTAGGAGCAGGCTCGCTCAGTGCAGAACTTAGACCGAGTGTTCGGATAGAACAGTTTGCTCGGCGTTGCGCCGTCCTCTAACTTCGCAACCTTAGATTGTATGACACTGCCGATGTGCGCGTGCCGAAACAGCACGGCTTCCTTCTCCCAATCCGTAAGGTCGCGCGAGTAGGTAGAGATACTGTTCCCATCCCACTGCCAAACTTCCATCCGTCGGCACGGCGTGTCCGTTATCCGCTCCAAGACGGAAGCGTAGAGGACTAATTGGTCGCCGTAGAGTGCGTTCCTTGCGGTCTTCCCCGTCTTCAGGTCTACGATGACCAACCCGTCCTCGCCTTCCAACACAAGGTCGGGGTGGCAGGAGATGACGACGGTAGCGGGGGGATGGGATTGCGACAGGGTGATGTCGTAGCCCTGCTCCGCACTCACTACCGACAGCCCCGCCTGCTCTATCTCCGCCTTTTTCTGCCTGCAGGCGCGGACGAAAGACGGCAGTTCCTCTTTTATGCGATGGAGAAACTCTATCTTCTCTTCCGTCGTCGTCAGCGTCGTCGTCCTGTCTTTGACGACATCTTCCCTGTCTAAGTGAAGCACGGCGCGGATGGCTTCCGATATGCGAGGAAGGGGCTCACCCATCATCACCTTCTCAAGGTACTTGTGCAGAACAAGCCCTCGCAATTGTTCAGGGAAGACAAGGCTCTTAGGAGCCTGCAGTTGCAGGTAGATACGGTACTGACATATACCGTAGTTCATCACAACGGTATATGAGACCCCCTGCTTCAGTCGCTCTAACAGATGTTGGTTTCTGACTTCCATCTTACGCTCCCCGCGTCTGTTCCCAAATCCGCACCCACTCAGCGACAGGCGGGATAAGGGCTTTGACGCGCTGTTTCACTGCGTTGTAGGTGTCCTTGCCGATGATGTCGGCGTACATCTGCACGACATTCAGCAAATCCTCAGCGTGCTTCTGCAAATTCGGCGGAGCCGTCATTTCCTCTATCGCCCCGCGCCCGCTCACGCGAGCCGTGCCCTTCTGAGAGTAGGAGTGCTTCCCTGTCTTTGTAGTGCCGACGGTGAAGTAGTAGTAGAAACGGCTACCCAAGATGTCGGCGTCGGAGAGCAGGCTCGCACGGCGTTCGCGCGACGCTTCCGAGACCTTCTCGGACTTGATGTGCTTATGGTGTTCGTAGAGAAGCCTCTCAATATGCGCAACCGTTCGGTCTACCGAAAACTCCTTAGTCAGGAAGTCGTTGAGAAGCAGGCGCGTCAGTTCCAACACCGCGTCCGTCCGCGCCCTGCTTTTCTGAGATGACCCCTTCACTACCTTCGGCTTCCACTCGCCATCCTCATAGACGAAAAGGGAGTAGTTTTTCATCGCCCGCAACAAGCAGGCGTCATACTGCGCGGTCTCAATAGTGTACCCTTCCTGAACAAGTAGCCCCTCAAGGAAGCGGTGGTCATCGGCGGTCGGCGGAGCGGGCAGGGAGACGATGATACCGTCGGTGTCCGCTTCCACTACCGTCCCCCGCGCTGAGGCTCGCTCCATCATCTTTGACAGCAGTTCCCTGCCCTTCGCGGTGATGTTGGACGCTATCTGCATATCGTTGAAGGGCAGTCCGCCTGTGCCGTAGAAGCCGTAGAAGGAGTTGATGAGGATTTTCAAGGCGTTCTGCAGTGCGTTCGCCTCAGCGTCGCCCTGCTTCGCAAGGCGTTTGTAGTGCAGGCGCAGTTCAGTCAGTTCCCGCAGTTTCGCCTTCGCGAGGGGGTGAGAGCAACCCGCTTCCTGCAACATAATGGACGGGTAGAGGGAAGCAACATCGGCAGTGATGATGTTGTAGTAAACGCCTGCCTTGTTCGCGTACACCAACGCGCCCTCATACTTCCGCTTCTCCTGAGGCGCAGGGATGGGGACGCCTGCTCGCAGGGCTTCGTTGATGAGGATGTAGCAGACAAGGCTCCCCGTACTCTTTATGAACAAGTCCTGAATGCTGATGGGGACGAAGCGAAGGATGGGGTGAAGGTTGCGCCATATCGCACGGAACACCGCTATCGCCTCTAACAGGTCGCCTCGCAGTCGCTCCTTGACCTTCTCTATGTCGGTGTATATCTTCGCCCAATCCGCCTTTTCCTCGCGCTCCGCGACACCGAGCAGGCGTGCGAGGTTGTGAAGCCCGCGCTCTTCGGGTTTGAAGATACCCATCTGCTCGGCTTTGAAGGAGAGCAGGAAGGTGTCTACGACGGCGAATTCGGGGAAGGCGTAGTAGACATACTCGCGGTACTCATTCTGTTCCTGTCGGAAGGACGCCTTCCTCTGCCGTCCGCCCGCGCGTTCCCACTCAGACGGACGCAGGGTCATATCGTAGCCAAAGAGGTTATGCCCAACAAGGATGTGTATGCCCTTGCGCTTCAGCCACAGCAGGGCTGAGTAGATGTCGTCAAAGTAGGCGTCCTCAAAGGAGCCGTCAGGATAGCGCACGCCTGCTCCGACTACCAATATCTCCGCGTCGTCGCCTTTGTCTTTCTGAAGCGTCGGCGTCTCCACATCTAAGGTTCCGACGATGAGGTCATCAAAGGCGATAGGCTCATACCGCTCAAAGAAGCGTTGGCTGAGAACGGACTGCGGACAGATGAAATGACGGTCGGCGTCATACTTGAACCCCTCGCCCCGCTCCACTACTTCCATCACCCCACCCCGCTTCTCCAAGACGCGGAAGGTAGTGTGCTTCCGCTTGCCGTTGAGGTAAACCACCCCCCGCTTGGGGTCTTCCAAGATGTGCCACACTACGGTCTTAGGAGTAGCAGGCTCCGTAGGAGTGGGCTCTGCAGGAGTAGGCTCCGCAGGAGCGGGCTCTGAAGGAGCGGGCTCCTCAACAGGGGTCGGCTCCGCCTGCTCAGCGTCGGCAGGCGCAGGCTCGGCAGGAAAAGAGTGGGTAGAAGGGGTAGGTTCCCCTTCTACCCCAACGGAACGACGACACTCCCTCGCCTTGCCTTCGGCAGGGTGAACGGAGGATGTGTGATGAAAGTCTCCGTGCAGTTTATCCATCGCCTGCTCTATCTCCATCATCAACATCTCATCGTCTCCATCCTCTACATACGGATTTTCGTCCGAAAAAGTTCCCGACGGCGGGGTGTCGTCGGGGTCATCCCCGCCGTCGTCGTCTAAGCGAGGTGGTTCACAGGGGGTAGCAGGCGTGGCAGGGTCGGGGAGAATGTCCTGCTCAGGGGCGTCCGCCTGCTCCCCTGTGAAGGTCTCGGCATACTGCTCATAGTCTTCTGCTGTCGGCAGTTCCTCAAACTCGCCGTAGAACCAAAAGACGAAGGGTGGGTTGTTGAAGGGCACGGGTAGTTCAGGCAGATGGCGCAGGTCGGCGTAGAGGTTCCATATGGGGTGTTGCTCATCAGGCAGGAGCGCGTTTTTGCCTTCCCCTGTGAGTTTCACCCTGTCGCCTACCTTGCGCACCAAGCCTTTGTTGAACACGGCGCGAAGGGTCGGGCGAGTGTAGAGCGACAGCAGGTCGTCTATGCGGACTTCGCCTTCGCGGTCTATCGTCAACAGCAACTGCTTCTCCACTGCCGACACCGCCTCAGAACGGCACGGGAAGTAGCGTCCGTCGCGGTAGTCTAACAGCACTTGCACATCGCCCTCACCGCGCCCGCGTATCTTCAATTTCGCCTGATTGGTATCAGGCACACGGCGCAACTCTAAGATGAAGGCGGGGATGTTCTGAAAGACGACACTACCGAAGGCTTTGAATGTGCCCATAGCGTCCTCTCGGCTGTGGTGTATCAGGAACAGGGCACAGCCGAATTCCCGTGCTACGCCTTCAAACATCATCATCAGCCGAGACACATCTTCCGCCTTGTTGAGGTCTACCCCCGCAACGCGGAAGATGTTGTCAAAGATGACGACATCGTAGTCTTTCCCCGTAAGGTGATGGCGAAGCAGGTGGTAGAGGTTGTCGGGGGTCAGCAACATCAACTGTTGCGGATTGACCCGTGCTATCTGAAGGTTGTCGGACGGTAGCCACAGTTTGTTCTGAATGTGGCGGTAGTCGTTCTCCAAGTCTATGTAAAGCACCTTGCACTGCCTTGTCGGCGTCTCCCCCAACGGCGCGAAGGGGATACCCCACGCAAGGCTCTCGGCTAACTGATAGGCGAAGGTGCTTTTGCCTGTCTTAGCAGGCGCGTGCAGAAGGGTGATGTGTTCCCTGCGCAGGAAGGAGAAGAGGTCGGTGTCGTCAGGGATGACCATCCGTTTCACTTCCGTCGCAGGCAGAACGGTCAGCCACCCTGCGAAATCGGTATCCTCATCAACAACAGGCGTCGCCTGCACCTGCTTCGGTTCGTCCTTCCTTCGCAACCGCTCGCCGTTGTAGGAGACGGTGTAGCCTCTCAGCAGGCGACGGTTGTAGTCAAAGACGGTGCGGTTGGAGAACCGCTCCAAGTGTTCCTCATAGTCTAAGGTGTGCGGTTGTGTCAAAGCGTGCGAGGGGAACGGTTCGTCATAGTAGGGGTTGCAACGGTACGGTAGCACCGCCCCTACCAACTCCAAGTCCAAGTCAGGCACTTCGTCGCTCAGGGGGTCGCCAAAGACGCCCCGTGCTTTCAGCGCACGCAGATAGCGGTAGAGGCTGTCGTTGCGGTTGCCCTCTAAAAAGGGGTCAGGACGGAACAGTTCGGCTTCCCCGAACCCTGCTTGGGGAATTTCCCTCATCAGCAGTGGGAGAAGTTCCTCAGCAGGGTCAAACGCCTTCGCCTTAGCGACAGGACGAAGACAGTGTATCTCCCTGCCGTCGCCTGCTATGACGATGTTGTTCCCCGCAGGGAGAAGGTCAAACTGCAGACCTAAGGCGTTGACCTTCGCAACCGACCGCTCAAACTTCAGCGCGTCGGCTATCCTGATACCGATATGCAACCCGCCTGAAGGCGTAGAAGCGGTGTAGACGACATACGGTTGCCCTTCCATCAGCGTCCGCAACCGCTCCATCATCTCCGCCCACTCAGCCTCAGACAGGTGGCGGTAGTACGCCTGCTTCCGCTGACCCTCAATATCTATGACGACGACCCCATCGGCTACCGCACCGCCAACGAAGTTAGCAGTGCGAGCCGTAGGGTGAACACCACTGAGAGTGTTCCATCGGCTCGGAAGCGGTGCTTTGTTCTCACCGCACCCGTACAAAGCCTTCACAACGCCTTGCCGAAGAACCTCTTCAGCAAGGCGGAGGCTTTTCACCACTCCGTTCTGTGTCGCCGTTCTCATCGTCAGTCTCCTTCGTTTCGTCTTACGCAGGTCGCGAGAGAAAAGTTCCCGTCGTCGCAACCTGTCGCGAGTAGTATACCACATCCGCGACGCTTTTGTCAAGTCCCCCCGCCCCCTAAAACCCCAAATCTCGCACTTTTGCGGGGGAGAGGGGGGCAAGGGGGGTGAGGGGGCAACTCCTTTCGGCGACAGCACGCGGGCGGGGCAAAAAAGACATAGACCCTACCGTAAGAGAGTGTTCGTTTCTCTTACCCTGCTATTTCGGAGAGAAAGATTGCTTTCTTCTTTCGGTAGGGTCTATGTCTCTTTGTCCATCCCCCTGCTATTTCGGAGAGAAAGAGTGATTTTTCCTTTTTCGGGAAGCAGTGTATTTATCTCTCTCTCAAAAGCAAGGCGTGAAGATATTTCCATATCTTCACGCCTTGCTATAGAATATACTCTATAGGGGGGTTCTTAGGGGGGAACTGATAGCACTGCTTCAACTTTCGGATAGCAGGCGTGCTGTCGCACGGAAAGCAGGGGCGAGGGCGAAGGGCGGGGTTGCCCTGCCTTCGTCTTTCGCTTCCTGTCCCCCTGCTGTTGCGGATGATGAGTGTCCCCCACCCCCTTTCCCCCTCCCCCCGTAGAAATGCGAGTTTTGGGGGTTTAGGGGCTGAAAAGGGGTCTCAGGACTTGACAAAGGCGTCAGGGGTGTGGTATAATGGGGGCAGAGTAGGTGCGAAGTGCGCCTGCTACTTTTTGAGTGAGGTGAAGCGATGACACTGCGTGAGTTGTTGGAGCAACAGCGGTTGGATGACGCGATTGTGTCTATGTTGGAAGTTCGCGTGCCCCTTATTGTGGGCGACCTGAACTTCCACGCAGGGACTTGGAAGGGTTTGCCCATCCATCCGAAGGAAGCAGGGCAGTTTGAGGACATCGCCAACACCCTCTCTGCCGATGAGAAGGTGATTATCAAGTGGTCTGCCCTGTTCCTCAACTTGGGGCGAACCTTTGAAATCCGCCGACTGCTACGACTTGGGAACCTTTCCCCTGCTACCGCCGTAGTAGTTGATGACGCTCCGCACGGCGATAGCAGTATTGATGAGCGGGGCGACAACACTAATCAATCGGAGGTGCTACTATGACTGTTGAGAAACGCGCTAAGCGTGTATTGGTTGAGACCGCTCAGCCGACAACTGCTGAGTTGACGACCGCTCAGATGATTGAGCGACTGTGGGCAGAAATGCCTACGAAACAGCGTGTGATTGCGAAGCGGGGCAACACCGTCCTCTACGGCGACTATGTTGAACTGCCCCAAGTGCTTCGCCGTCTGCAGGAAGTGTACGGGCTGAACTACTCTATCGGCTTCTCGCCACCTTCCTTCTATGAGAACGCCGTTGCAGTCCGCGCAGTGGTGGTAGCAGGCGATACCCGTGTAGAGGGCTACGGCACTGCTCCCATCCGCAACGGCGATATGGAGACCGCGCTGAAATCTGCCGAGACCGACGCCGTGAAACGCGCCTGTCGCTACTTGGGCATAGGGGCGTTCCTCTATGAGAAAGGACTGACCGAAGCCAACGGCGGTACGGAGACCGCCACCCCCGCACGGAGCGCAGGCGACCGAACGGCGAAGGCGAAGCCTGCTACCCCGAATGGCACGGACGAACTACCGAACCTGCCTGCCGACCTGAGAGAGGCAGTCGTTCACGCCTTCCGCGCAGGGTTGGGTGAAGATGACATCACCTTTGAGGAAGGCTACAACTACCTGCGCAAGTACGCCTCTCCGAAGCAGGCGAACTCCATCGTCCGCTACCCTGACTTGGTAGAGGAATTCTGCGACCGCCTCTATGTCTTAGAGGACGACAGCGACATCCGCCGTATGGTGAGCGAAGTCGTCAGCACCGCCATCCAACGCTTCAAAGACAAAGAGGATTGGCGCGACTACTACGACTACGACGGCGACGACGAAGAGGAAGAGGACTTGTTTGCGTAAGCCCGACCCCCTGCCCCCTGCTATGGGGGCGGGGGCAACCCTACGAAGTGAGGTGATGACGATGACGACGATGAGTATGACGAAACGGTATGACCCCCTTCACTTAGAAGCGGAGCCTGAGCCTGAACCGCTTCACGCGCTCCTTTACTTCCTGAACGGGAAGCGGTTGCAGATAGTCGGAGCGAAGGGCGAAATAGCAACGCTCAATCTCTCCAACGCCGACGACTACCTTGACACCTTTATAGCCCTGCTCTACGCTCTCCGTGAAAAGCACGGGCGTATCCTCATCAGAGACGAACACCTTGCACACTTGCCCATTCACTTCTACCCCTACTTCAAACCCGACCGCACGAAGACAGGGGAGCAGGCGACGGGGGGTGATGAGGAGTGAGGATGAAACCGCCTAAGTGGGCTGAGGGGTTGCTCTATGCCCCTACGGTAGAGCGGTATCAGGTCTATGCCCGACGGAAGGGGCGACCGAAAAAGGAGACCCTCACCGTGCCCCTTCCCCTGCTCTGCGCCATAGACGCAGGAGAGACAACAGGCGTAGCCCTGCTGTCTCCCCTTTGGGCAGTAGTGTTAGAGGCAGACGACGAAGACTTCGCCTTCGCTAAGACCCTGCTACGACGCCTTCCGAAGCAGGCGACGGTGTGCATAGAGAGCGGGTTCTGCCCTTCCGCCGACGCAGTGTTCCGAGCAGGGGTGTACGCGGGCTTAGCCTACGCGAATGACCTTGCCCCTATACTGATACACCCCAACGCGAAGGCGAACATCTTCAAGCACTCGCGCCTGTCTGCGAAGTGCATACTCATCTCCAAAGCCCTGCAGACCTTCAACTTCGTGCCGAAACGGTTTGACGGCGACGGCTACTTCCAACACGCAAGCGACGCTTTAGGGGTCGCCTTCACCTACCTACGGAAGTATCACGACATCCCTACCCCCGACATTCAACTGCCTATCCTATAGCAGGCGCACGGGCGCAGGCATATGCAGGGGGAGACGCTCTCCCCCTGCCTTTTTCACATACACACACACACGCGCACGCGCGTTCTGCAGAAACACGCAGAGAAACAAAGACAGACATTTGCGCGGGGGAAGGAGAGGGGGGCAAGGGGGGTGAGGATGGGGGCTTTTCCCTTGCTGTCCCCTTTTTACCCCCAAATCTCGCACTCTTACGGGGTCAAAGTGGTGATGAGCGCGGGCAAAGTGGGGTATAATAGGGGTAGAGGTGATGACTATGCTGAGGACTGTCTATGTTCGGTACAAAAACGCATTTGAGCGGACTGACGCAGAGGACTGCGCGAGGTATCTGAGCGAACTGCTTCGGCTCAACGCCTACCGACCGAACTTTCGCTTTTTCCTCATCGTCGCCGAGAACCGTATGTTCGCCGTCGGCTCGGTAGATGATGAGAAGTCGGAGCAGTGGCGACTGATGGAGTTTCGGTACATCAAGGATGACAACTTCCGTCCCTACTTCCTATACCTCGCCCCCTTCAATTTTTGGGCAGGCGAATACTCGGCGATACTCTACGGCGGTATCTTGGGTAGAGTGAAGCGAGAGCGACCTGCTCTGCCCCTGAACTTCTGCCTCTTGCCGATTGACTTAGAGTTGACTGAGGGCGAAAGGGAAGCAGGGGCGACGAAGGAAGCCATATGGGACATCTTTGATGTACGGTACGCCGACGGCACTGCCACCATCCGACCCCTGCTGTCTGACGAAACCGCTCTGATGGTGGTGCGCCTTCGCGACTTCTCTGTGAGCGAACTCTATAACCACCTCGCTAACTTCGTAGCAGAGGTGTTCGGGCAGTAAAAGCAGGCGCAGGGGCGGGGAACTTCCCTGCCTTGCCCTTCGTAAACTATGATGTGAGGTGATGACGATGGTACAACTGATGATAGACACAGGAGCAACGCAGACGCAGGCGACGCCTGCACAGCCCTTTGAGTTGGGCACGCGCTATGTCGTTCGGATA
>Ga0272447_1001027_pt1 | contig 18784 bp, 12 predicted proteins | sample YNPCB0133_FD_194589 | JGI IMG/M metagenome (GOLD analysis project Ga0272447, IMG submission 194589) | Hot spring microbial mat communities from Yellowstone National Park, WY, United States - YNP-CB-013-3 | ecosystem: Environmental > Aquatic > Thermal springs > Hot (42-90C) > Sediment | place... | reverse complement strand
GGGGACAGGATCTGGCCCTGGGGGCTGTAGCCGCTGCCGGTAACCCGGTAGAGCTGGGATCCGGCGTAGATGGCCTGCACCGTCATCTGGTTTTCTGTAAGGGTGCCGGTTTTGTCCGAGCAAATCACCGTGGCGCTGCCTAGAGTTTCTACCGCCGGCAACTTGCGGATAATCGCATGGCGTCGGGCCATGCGGGAAACCCCAATGGCCAGGGTTACAGTAACTACTGCCGGCAACCCTTCGGGGATAGCACTCACCGCCAGCGCCACCGCCGCCTCAAAGACACTCGCTGCCGCCTGGCCCTGCACCAGCCCCACCAGGAAAGTAAGCGCAGCCAAGGTGAGGATAATTTTCAGCAAAGTCAGGCTGAACGCCTCAAACTTACGTGTCAGGGGAGTTTGCAGGGATCCCCCTTCCCCGATCAGCTTGGAGATGCGGCCTGTTTGGGTCTGGTTACCGATGGCCACCACCACCCCCGCCCCTTGGCCAAAGGTCACGAAGCTGCCGGCATAGGCCATGTTCTGGCGCTCGGCCAACGGCGTGTCTTCGGGGAGGGATCCCAGCCGTTTTTCCACCGGCACCGATTCTCCCGTGAGGGCCGATTCGTCCACCCGCAAGTTGCGCACGCTCACCAGGCGCAGGTCGGCGGGCACCCGGTCTCCCGAGCTCAAGAGCACCACATCCCCCGGCACCAGCTCCCGTGAGGGCACCCGCACTTTCTGCCCCTCCCGCATCACCGTTACTTCCGTCACCACCGACTTGGCCAGGGCGGCAATCGCCTCCTCCGCCTTGGACTCTTGGATGTAGCTGATGAGGGCGTTGATCACCACCACCGCCCAGATCACGATGGCGTTGCGCCAGGATCCCAGGAACGCCTTGATTGCCCCGGCCACCATCAGGATGTAGAGCAGCGACTGGTTAAACTGCTGCAGAAACTTGACCCATGCGGGGGTAGCTGCCTTGGCCTTCAGCTCATTGGGGCCATATTGCTGCTGCCGCCGGGCCACCTCGGCTTGAGAGAGGCCCTTTTCCAACAGCCCTGCCAAAGACAGCTCCTCTCCGAAAAGTTTCTGGATGGCCTGCTCCTCTGGCAGAGCATGCCAGGCAAGGGCCGGGAGCAGCTCAGGGGATGAAGGTTTGGCCATGTTCGGAATCTTGAGTTACAACAACACAACGGCAGGACGAGCTGCCGACCTTCCTCCATCTGACAGCCTAGCGGATGCCGCCTGCCCTTCCCAGTAAAACGCTCCCCGAGCAGCTCTTGCTAAGGCAAGCGTCAACAACGTTTAAGGAGGCGGCTAAGATTTGCTGAAAATTCTCGACAGATAGATAGAAAGGATGAATATATTCTTATTAGGTAGTATGATTAGCTAGAGCTTGTGGGGAGCCGAAGTGCTTCGGCCTCCCATGCTAGCTGACCTGTCCGGGCTCTTGGATGGGTTGGTTGGCTCTCTTGCTGTTTTTAATATGGCCGACGGGTCTATCGGTCTCTTTTTTGTTTCCGTTTTGAGTTTTAGAGGGAGTTATCGTGGTACCGACTACAAAGCCAAGGGAATTCCAGGCGCAGTCAGCAGCAGTGCCGCAAAACGGCGCGCGCTCTGAGGTGCAAGGGATCGGATCGAAGGGGTCCGCGGCGGTTCTCCGCCATCAGATTGTCGTCGTCGGGGGAGGGGCAGCCGGCATCAGCGCAGCAGCCCAGTTGCTGGAGCGCCAGCGCAACCTCGACATTGCCATCATCGAGCCATCCGACAAGCATTACTACCAGCCCGGCTGGACGTTGGTGGGTGGGGGTATTGCGCCGCTGGCCAAGTTTGTGCGCGATGAAAAAACCGTGATCCCCAGGGGAGCCAAGTGGATCCAGGCGCGAGTAACCGAGCTGGATCCGGATCACAACCGCGTCATCACCGAGGATGGCCAAGTTATCGAATACGACTACCTCATCATGGCCCCCGGCATCCAAATTGACTGGCACCTGATCGAGGGCTTGCCGGAGGCGCTGGGCAAGGGCGGCGTGACCAGCAACTACTCCAAAGACTACGCCCCCTACACCTGGGAGACCATCCGCAACTTCAAGGGGGGAACCGCCATCTTCACGCACCCGGCTACGCCAATCAAGTGCGGCGGCGCCCCTCAAAAAATCATGTACCTAGCCGACGACGTTTTCAAGAGCAAAAGCGGCGTTGGCGTCAACACCAAGGTTCTCTTTTGCACAGCCACTCCCACTCTCTTTCCCGTGCCGGAGTACAGTGCTGCCCTGGAGAAGGTGGTAGAGCGGCGAGGGATCCAGGTGAAATTCAAGCACAACCTCAAAGCCATCCGGCCTGAGACTCAGGAAGCCATCTTTGAAGTCACCACCGACAATGGCAAAGAAGAGGTGAGCCTGCACTACGACATGATCCACGTGGCTCCGCCCATGAGCGCTCCGGACTTTGTCAAGCGCAGCCCCCTGGCCGGGCCGGGAGGATGGGTGGATGTGGATAAGGCAACGCTGCAGCACACCCGCTACCCCAACGTGTTTTCCTTGGGAGATGCCTCTTCTCTGCCAACGTCCAAGACAGCGGCTGCCGCCCGCAAGCAGGCGCCGGTACTGGCCGAAAATCTCTTGGCTGCCATGCAGTCCAAGCCCCCGGTGGCCCAGTATGATGGCTACACCTGTTGTCCCCTGATCACAGGCTATAACTCCCTAATCATGGCGGAGTTTGCCTACGGGGGGAAACTGGCTCCCTCCTTCCCGCTGGATCCGACGCGGGAGCGCTACTCGATGTATCTGGTGAAGGTGCACGTCCTGCCCTGGCTCTACTGGAACCGCATGCTCAAGGGCAAAAAGTTTGAGGCAGACATCTTCAAGCCCATCAACAAGCTGGTGCACCGCTACTAGGGCTTTCTATCCCCTCACTCCCCAGCCCCTCTCCCTTTGGGAGGGGGGAGTTTTTTACAGGCAAGCTTTGAACTTTTTCAGCACCGCTCGATCTAGCATCAGTAGGGCCGCGCGCACTCCTCCTGAGTAGCCCCAGAAAAAGCCCACTGGCAGATGGCCCTTGGGCGCTTCCAGGTTGGTTTTAAGCTCCTCGTACCCCAGCCAGCGGCCCTGCACCCACCAGCCGACTCTTTCTCCCATGCACTCTTCGCGGGGCAAGGCGGAGAAAGATCTCGAACGAAGCCCTCCTCTTCCCTCCGAGTCACACTCCTGCCAGAGCTGCTTCTGGACAGTAAAGCCAAAGCGCCCATGGCTGGCCTGCATCCAGAGTTGGTCGATGAGCCGCAGCATGGGGCAGGGGAAGGCCTGAACATCCTTGGGATCAAAAAAGCCCACTTGCGAGCGCCCAGCAAGCTTCAGCATCAGGGCTGTCGTCCAGCGATCCGCCTCCCCCCACTGGCCGGCCCGCAGCCGATCCCACAGCCCTTGCAGGGCAGGCGCCGCTTCTCCCACCCAGTCTGGCCAGGGGAGAGTTGCAGGCAGGGATCCCTCTCGAGAAACCTCAGGGAAAATCAGGGCTCTGGATCCCGCCTCCCCTTTTGTTGGGGCAGGGGTGGGGGGTGCCACCATTTGCTCCAGCTCTTCTGCGGAGTGGTTGGCCAGGAGCTGCTCCAGCTCATCTTGGGGTTGCTGCTGGGCCAGAAGCTGTTCCAGTTCCCGCAGTTCTTGGGTGCGGATGGCAGGCTCAAAGGTAGCTGGCTGCTTCTCTTGCAGGGCTGACTCTGCCGGCAGCAGGGCCAGCCACTCAGCTACCGTTTGCGGGCGGTCTTCGGGGTGGAGGGCCATCCCTTTGAGGATAGCAGCCTCCACATCTTCAGGAATGCTGGGGTTGAGGCGGCGGGGAGGATCCAACTGCCGACCTGTGGCCCGCACCGGCGCACAGAGGGGCACCATCCCCGTCAGCATGGTGTAGAGGGTAGCAGCCAAGGCATAGACATCGGTAAAAGCCCCGCGGCGGCGCAGGCTGTCGTACTGCTCCAGGGGAGCATAGCCATCGGTGCCGTAGGAGGTGTGGCGTTGGATGAGCCCCTGCCTATAAGTCCGCGCTAGCCCAAAGTCGATCAACACCGCCTGGCCGGATCCCTCCCGCACCAAGATGTTGGCGGGCTTTACATCGCGGTGCAGGATCCCCTGTTCGTGCAAGCACATGAGGGCAGATCCCACCTCCCGCGTCAGGCGCAGAGCCTCTGGCAGGGGCAACGGCCCCTTTTGCTGCAGAAGCTGGTGCAGCGTCTGGCCGCGAACGTACTCCATCACAATACACCAACGATCTCGCTCCCAAATGACCTCCTCCACCTTCACCACGTGGGGGTGACGGCAGCGGGCCAGTTGCAGCGCCTCGTTCATGAAGTTTTGTTGAAAGCGAGGATAGTCTGGATCCTTGCGGAGGCTGTCGCTCAAGACCTTGATAACCACCTGCTCGGCGCGAACGCTATCCCAGGCCCGGTAGGTGATGCCGAAGCCCCCTTCCCCCAAAACAGCCTCAATGCGGTAGCGCCCCCCCTGCAATGTTTCGCCAACTGCCCAAGCCATGCCCACCCCTCTTCCCCGCTCCTGGAGTCATTCTGTTACGGGGATCAATGACTTGAGGGCTTGGAAAGCTCCCTAGAAGTCTGGGGGCAGCACCCCCGTTTTCACCTGGAAGATGCGCACTTGTCCATCGCGGATGACCCGCAGCGTCAGGGTCTTGCCCACGCCGGCGGCATCCACCAACTGCTGCACCTGCTCGGCGTCGCGAATAGGTTGGCCGTCGATCCCGACAATGACATCCCCTTCGCGCAGGCCAACTTGCTCAGCCGGCGAGCCCGGAACCACCTCCCCAATCAACACCCCTTCCTGCACCGTCAGCGGCCTGAGCCGCGCTGGGTCGCGGTTGAGGCGGGCTACCAAATCGGGGTTGAGGGTAATCATGCGAATACCCAGGAAGGCGTGCTCCACCCGGCCGTCGCGGATCAGCCGCTCGGCAATTTCCATGGCGCGGTTGATGGGAATGGCAAAGCCAACACCCTGAGCCCGCTGGAAAATGGCCGTATTCACCCCAATAACCCGACCTTCCGCATCCAGCAAGGGACCGCCAGAGTTGCCAGGGTTGATGGCAGCGTCGGTTTGCAGGAAGGTCACCCGCTTGTTGGCAGCCCCGATTTGCCCAGAGGAGCGTCCGACGGCACTGATGATCCCCGCCGTTACCGTGTTGTCCAGGCCCAGTGGGTTGCCAATGGCAATGGCCCAGTCTCCTGGCCGCACCTGGTCAGAGTTGCCCAGGGTCACCGTGGGCAGATTTTCTCCCTCGATCTGGACCACCGCGATGTCGGTCACCGGGTCTGAGCCTTTGACTTTCCCTTCAAAGGTGCGCCCATCGAGCAGATGCACCCTAACCCGCTCGCTACCCTCCACCACGTGGGCATTGGTGAGGATCAGGCCGTCGGCGTCGATGATGAATCCGGATCCGGTGCCTTCCTGCTGGAACTCTTGCGGCAGTTGCGGGAAGAAGTGGCGGAACAGGGGATGGTTAAACAGCTCAGGATCAAGGGGGTTGGCCACGGTGCGGGTGGCGTCGATGCGCACCACTGCCGGCCCCACCTTTTGGGCAACCGCGGCAATAAAATTGGAGGGCCGGACGGCGTCAGCAGGAGCAGCAGAATTGGCAGCCTCGGGGCGAGGCAGAAGGGATCCCACCCCCTCCCTGGTCCGCTGCGACCAAGAGGCAAGGGGAGTTTGCTGCAGCCACTCCTGCCCCCTTGGCGACGACAGCCAAACTCCGTAGGCGAGGCCGCCGCTAAACAAAGCCATTGCCAGAAGTGTTTGCCGTAAAAGCCGCGCCATGATCCCTCCCACAGCTAAGCCCTATTGCCAAGAAAACGAATGCAAGCATAGGGAAGGCTTAGACCCAATCCGCTGACTAAGGCCAGCTTGGTTAACCCCGCCTCTATACCCTATCCTACCTGGCCCCCCGTCACCCTTTAGATGAGTGAGAGCCCTGTGCTCAACTTAGCAAATCTAGCAGGCAACAGCAGTGCTCAAACGCTCAATGACGATCGGCAATTTGGGCAAGATCCCCTCTTTTTTGCCCCAGGAGCGGGATCCGTGGCAGCGCCACCGCGCCTGGATGCAGTTAGCTCTAGAAGAAGCTAGGCAAGCGGGGGAGGCGGGCGAGGTGCCCGTGGCAGCTCTGGTGGTCGGGCCAGGGGAAGAGTTGCTGGCCCTGAGCGGCAACCGGCGGGAGCGGGATCGGGATCCCACGGCCCACGCGGAGATTTTGGCCCTGCGGCAGGCAGGGCAGCGTCTGGGCGATTGGCAGTTGCAGGGCTGTCGGCTGTACGTGACCCTGGAGCCCTGCCCCATGTGTGCGGGGGCGATCAGCCAATCGCGGCTGGCCCAGGTGATCTACGGTGCCGACGATCCCAAGGCCGGCGCACTGCGCAGTGTGCTCAACTTGCCTGCTTCTGCTGCCAGCTTCCATTGCCCAGAAGTCATCGGGGGGGTCTGCGAGGCTGAGTGTCGTCGTCTATTGCAGGAGTGGTTTAGCCGCCGGCGGGGGAGCTCTTGGTGAGGAGCGAGAACCCAAGAAGGTGCCTCTACAGGCAGTTTTTGATATATCGTCATAACGGGTTGGCCAGCCTTGCGGGCAATCGGGAGGTTTTCTGCTTCCAAGTAGTCTCGTGCGGAGGATAGGGGCTGTGCCTGAAAAGCAGTTTTCTGCTCCACTAGCTCGGCTAGCTGGCTTTCTGGTTTGGGCTTGGCTTTGCTTGACCTTCCCAGTTCAGGCGCGGGTGCTGCTGCGGGTGGGCATTGCCGTCAACAAGCCACAGGTTAGGCTTGGCAGCTCTACTCCGGCCCGTCTCCTAAACCCCCAAGGCCAGCTGCTAGCTGAGATCCCGGCCATGCAGCCCCTTCAGGCCATTCGGGTAGGCTCAGCAGTAAGCGTAGCTGGTCACCAGGCAGAGCGCCTCTATCTCCAGCCTACGGAGCCGGAGGGGCTGGTGTTCATTGACCAGAACTGGTACCGCGGCTGGGCAGAGCTGATCCCCGGCGAGAGGGGAGTGATCGCCATCAATCAAGTGGGTTTGGAGGACTACGTTTCCAGCGTGGTGGGCAGCGAGATGGGTCACCGTTTCCCGATGGAGGCTCTCAAAGCCCAAGCCGTGGCCTCCCGCACCTATGCCCTCTACCATCGCAGTCGCCGTTCCCACCAGCCTTTTGACATCGGAAATGGCGTCGATTGGCAGGTCTACAAGGGGGTGGCGGCTGAATCCAACCGCACCCAAGCGGCGGCCCGCGAGACGGCCGGGCAGGTTCTCGTCCACCAGGGGCAGTTGATCAATGCCGTTTTCCACTCCTCCAGTGGGGGGCACACAGACGATGCCGGCAATGTTTGGCTGGAGTCGCGGCCCTACTTGCAGGGGGTGCCCGACTTCGATCACCACTCGCCCGTGTTTAGCTGGACGGCCACCATTCCTGCTCACCAGATCCAGCAGTTGGCCGACGGGATCGGTGCCATCCGCTCCATCGAGATCCTGCGCAGCTCCCCTTGGGGACGGGCCATTACCCTGCGCCTAGTGGGATCCCAAGGCAGTCAAGACATCAGGGGTAACGAGTTTCGCAAGGCCCTGGGGTTGCGCAGCACGATGATCACCATCAGCCCGCGTGGGGAGACAGCCACCACCGCCAGCCTGACTCCTGCTAGGGCAAGCTTCCCTGCTTTCTTCGAGATCCAAGGGCGCGGCTACGGGCACGGAGTGGGCATGAGCCAGTGGGGAGCTGCCGCCCTGGCTAGCCAAAACTACTCCTACCAACAGATCCTCAGCCACTACTACCGCAACACCAGCTTGGCCGTGGTGGAGGGACGCTAGGTTCAGTGGGAGCTCCTATCGAAAGAACTCATTGGGTAGCGAAGGCAGCTAAAGCTTTTCCGAGCTTGTGGCAGTTACCCTCTGTTAACCGGATGCAGCGCCATCTCTCCAGACGGGCCGAAGACTGGCCAGCAGCCCTCTTTAAGATTGAAAGATTGAAAGCTGAGCTGCTGGGATAATAAAGGCTGAGGAAATCTGGCTTGGAGCTACTGCAGGTTGTAGAGATCCTGCTGAATCTAAAATCAGTTAGAAACGCTTACCAGGTACAATCAAACTCCGCCGCCCCAGGTATCTATCCTATGTCCCTTGCTGCTCTAGCCTCTGCTTTTCCCGAACGTTGCCCGGCCCTGCCGCCGGCGCTTGCCCCTTTGTGCGAGATTGCCCGCAACTACTGGTGGACTTGGAACCCGGATCACCTCACCATTTTTCGGGAAATGGATCCCGCCCTCTGGGAAAAAACCTCCCACAATCCCGTGCGCATGCTGGAGGAGGTTTCTTACTTGCGCTTGGCGGCCTTGGCCACCGATGTCAACTATCTCAACACCCTCAATCGGATGGTGCAAGCCTATCGCAAGTACATGGCAGCTGAGGACACCTGGGCCAAGCGCACCATGAAAACCTACGACTGGCAGCGCCCTATTGCCTATTTCTGCGCTGAGTACGGTCTACACGAGTCCTTGCCGATCTACTCCGGTGGCCTGGGCATGCTGGCCGCCGATCACCTCAAATCCGCCTCCGATCTAGGGGTGCCGATGGTGGGCGTGGGGTTGCTCTACCGTCAAGGCTATTTTCAGCAGCGCCTCGACATCAGCGGCTGGCAAGGGGAGCTCTACGAAGACTGTGAGGTTGACTCCCTGCCCCTAACGCTAGTGCGGCGGCCAGATGGCAGCCCCCTGCTGGTGGAGCTGTCAATGCGGCAGCGGTTGGTCAAGGTGCGCGCCTGGCGGGTCGATGTGGGCCGGGTTCCCCTTTTCCTCTTAGACACTAACCTGCCGGAGAACGATCCTATTGACCGCTGGATCACCGCCCACCTCTATGGCGGGGGCACCGACACGCGCCTTGCCCAGGAGTGCGTCCTCGGCATTGGCGGGGTACGGCTGCTGCGCCAGCTGGGCTTGGATCCCATGCTCTACCACATGAACGAGGGGCATTCCGCCTTCCTAACCCTGGAGCTGCTGCGGGAGGAGGTGGCGCGGGGCACGCCCTTTGAGGCAGCAGAGGCCAAGGTGCGGGAGAAATGTGTGTTCACCACTCACACGCCGGTGCCGGCTGGCCACGATGCCTTCAGCCCCAGCGAGATGGATGCGTTCTTTGCCTCTTTCTGGCCGCAACTAGGCCTGACGCGGGAGCAGTTTTTGGCTCTGGGAGCGCGGCGCGGCGGGGATCCCTGGGAGCCCTTCCACATGACGGTGCTGGCTTTGCGCTACGCACGTGCGGCTAACGGAGTAAGCCAGTTGCATGGTCGGGTCTCACGCCAGATGTGGCATGTGCTCTACCCAGAGCGCTCCGTGGATGAGGTGCCCATTGGCTCCATTACCAATGGGGTTCACGCCCGCACCTGGGTTGCTCCTCTTTTCTGGAACCTCTACAACCAATACCTAGGTCCCGACTGGCCCGAGCGGGTATCCGACCCGGAGCTGTGGGCCAAGGTAGAGGAAATACCTGATGAGGAACTGTGGCGGTGCAAAGAAGCCCTGCGGGAGCGGCTGGTGGCTTTTACCCGTCACCGGGTGTTGCGGGCGCGGCGCAGCCGCGGAGAGAGCAACGAGCGCATCCAGGCTGTCAACCAGTTGCTGGATCCCAAGATCCTGACGATTGGGTTTGCCCGGCGCTTTAGCGCCTACAAGCGAGGAGACCTCATCTTGCGGAATTTGGAGCGGGTTACCCGCATCTTCACCAACAAAGAATACCCTGTGCAAATTATCTTTGCTGGCAAGGCTCACCCGCGAGATGAAGAGGGTAAGCGCCTCATCCAACGGGTGGTCGAATGGTCAAATCGGCCTGAGGTGGCCCACAGGGTTGCCTTTATTGAAAATTACGATGCCTACGTCAGCCGCAACCTGATCCAAGGGGTGGATCTGTGGCTAAACACCCCGCGGCGCCCTCTTGAAGCCTCGGGCACCTCTGGGCAAAAGGTGGGCTTCAACGGCGGGCTCAACCTCTCGGTTTTGGATGGGTGGTGGCCTGAGGGCTACAACGGTCGCAACGGCTGGGCCATTGGACAAGCCATTGAAGGCCTAGATCCCGCCATCCAAGATGAACTGGATGCCAACTCCCTCTACGATGTGTTGGAGTACGAGATCATCCCCATGTTCTACGAGCGGGATGAAAAGGGGATCCCGCGCCGCTGGGTTGCCCGCATGAAGGAGGCGATCCGCACGCTCAACCCGGTTTTCAACACCGACCGCATGGTGGCCGAATACGTGGTGAAGATGTACGAGCCTCGGGCCACCGAAACAGAGGTGAGCCGCCTCTTGTCGGGCTCGGCTGTTGTCGACTAAGGCAGCCTCCTCGAAAAACTTGAGATCCCTGCCTGGAAAGCAGGGATCCCCCACCTCGCCTCCAGCGAGAGAGACCTAAGCGTTGACGTTGAGGGCCACTGGCAAGCTCACCGGCTCCTCCTCAGGTGGCAGCATCACCACTTCAGAGCTCTCGATGATTGCCTGTAGCTCTTCCCCGTCGATGGTTTCCGCCTCCACCAGGCGACGGGCAATGCGATCCAAGAGAGCGCGGTTCTCCCGGATGAGATAGGTAGCCCGCTGGTAGGCTTCGTTAACCAGACGCCGCACTTCCTCGTCGATAAGGGCTGCTGTCTCTTCGGAGAAGTCCCGCTCGGCAGCAATCTCGCGACCTAGGAAGATGTTGGCGTACTGGCGGCCCAGGGCCACATTGCCTAGGCGGTCGCTCATGCCAAAGCGAGTCACCATGTTGCGGGCAATACGGGCTACCTGCTGCAGGTCGCTGGCTGCCCCCGTAGTCACCTCCGCCTCGCCGTAAACCACCTCTTCGGCCACCCGTCCGCCTAGGGCGACAGTCATCATGTTTTTGAGATGAGCACGGCTAGTCAGGCCCATGTCGTCATCGTTGGGCACAAACCAGGTAAGGCCGCTCGCCTGGCCGCGAGGGATGATGGTGACCTTTTGGATGGGATCGTAGTTGGGCAAGAGGGCTCCCACCAGGGCGTGGCCCGCCTCGTGGTAGGCCACCAGCTCCTTGCGCCGCTCGCTCATGAGGCGATCCTTCTTCTCCGGGCCAGCCAGCACTCGATCCACCGCGTCGTTGATCTCGTCCATCGAGATCTCCGTGAGGTTGCGGCGGGCCGCCAAGATGGCTGCCTCGTTGAGCAGGTTGGCCAGATCTGCCCCCGTAAACCCAGGGGTACGGCGGGCTAACTTCTCCAAATCCACATCGGCGGCCAGGGTTTTGCCACGGGCATGCACCTTGAGGATCTCCAGGCGGCCTTGGAAGTCAGGGCGGTCCACCGTTACTTGGCGGTCAAAGCGCCCCGGTCGCAGCAGCGCTGCATCCAACACATCGGGTCGGTTGGTAGCTGCAATAACAATGACACCGGAGTTGCCCTCAAAGCCATCCATCTCGGTCAGCAGCTGGTTGAGAGTTTGCTCCCGCTCGTCGTTGCCACCTCCCAAACCCGCTCCCCGCTGCCGACCAACGGCATCGATCTCGTCGATAAAGACAATGCAGGGGGCATTTTGCTTAGCTTGCTCGAATAGATCCCGCACGCGCGAGGCCCCTACCCCCACAAACATCTCCACAAACTCGGAGCCAGAGATGGAGAAGAAAGGCACCCCTGCCTCCCCAGCCACAGCGCGCGCCAAGAGAGTTTTGCCGGTGCCTGGGGGGCCGACCAGCAACACCCCTCGCGGGATCCTCGCCCCGAGAGCGTTGTAGCGCTCAGGGTTTTTCAAGAAGTCTACCACCTCCGCCAGCTCCAGCTTGGCCTGGTCTACACCTGCCACATCGTTGAAGGTAACTTGGGTTTTGGGCTCCATCTGCACCCGCGCCCTCGACTTGCCGAAGTTAAGCGCTTGACTGCCAGGGCCATTCTGGGCTCGCCGTAGCAGGAAAAACAAACCCAGCAGCAGCAAAACAGGTAGAAGGAAGGTGCTAAAGATGCGCCCCAGCAAACCCTCATCCTGAACAGGGCGCACTGCCAGTTCTACTCCTTTGGCAAGCAAGGTGTTCTCAAAGTCGGGAGTGAGGGGGGGCAGATTGACCTGCACTCGAGTGGCGCGGCTGTTGATCTCCGCGTCAGCAATGGCAATTTGGCGGCCATCAGGAGTAACCTCAACCAAAACCTTGCTGACCTCGCCCCGCTCTACGCGGCTCATGAGATCCGAGTAGCTGATCTCCAGGCGCTCAGCCGGGCGGGTGCCGAAGAAGGTTGTGGCCAGCGAGATCAAGACGATGGCCAGCAAGGCATACAAGCCGGCACTCCTCCATTTTTTGTTTTTACTTTTCTGACTCACGGAAGTGTTTCCTCCCAAAGGGTGCTTTCTATCCAATGGTGCCTGGGCCCACTGGCAGACTATTAACTAATATTAACCTAGCTGAGAAGCCAGCGGAAATCAAATGGCACACCTTCTGCCGCTAGGCTTAAAAGCAAGCGAATGCCCTCCTGTATTCCTCTGGTATCCCGATGCTGACCCAACTGCGCCAATTGAGCCTGGCCGCCGACGGACGCTATCTCCGAGATGAGGAGATGCAGTTCATGGAGGCCTACCTAGCTTCTTTTGAGTTGCGGCTAAGCGCCTACCGCAAAATTCAAGCGGCGGAAGCCCAGATTGTCGGCGAGGTGGAGGCCAAGCTGCGCGCCTTGGATCCCTACTTGCTCATGCGGGGGATAGAGGACTTCAGCAACAAGTGGAAGGCAGACACAGTGCGGGTTTTGCGTCTTTCCGCTTTGGCCATGCTTTTGGACGATGAGCAGCGCTACAAGGAGCGATTCCTCTACTGGTTTCAGACCTTGATGCGGGCCTTTCGCACGCAGCGCAGTTGCGAGGCCACCTACCGCCTTCTGCAGGAGGTGATTGCCAAGTACCTTACCCCGGCGGAGTTTGCCTTAATCCAGCCAATTCTGGAAACCAACCGCACCCTGCTAGGTCTCTCCTAGGCAGGAGTTTCCGGCAAGGGGGCCGCCTCGATCAGCTCCAGTTCCTCCGCCTGCAGATGGGCACGGAACTTGTTACCAAACTGCACCTGAAAGGGAAAGTTGGCGCTGACAGGGCGGCCATTCCAGTCCCGGATGACAGCTATTACTTCTCCCTCCATGCCCTTGAGGTCAAACGGTTGATTGCGATGTTCCGGGTGGTGATAGACAATCACGCTGGCGCGCACCCGTACTCGATCTCCAACTTTCATCCTTTGCTCTCCCGAAGAGGCAATTGTTCTGGCAATACTCTACCTCGATCCCTAACAAAGGCTGCAGAGTGTAGAGAAATGTGTATGGCGCAGTAGTTGCCTTCCTTGGGCTCCCAGTGGGGGATTGGCAGCTGCTAGGGTTTCGGGAAGAGCGGGGAAAGCGAGGAGGCATCGCTAGCCCAAGCTGGCTTTTCCTTCGGCTGGCTTGGCCTAAATCACTTCCTGTCGGCAGCGATTGCCAATGCCCCAGTCCCCATAGCATTCAAGTCGCTGCAGGTCGAATCAACAGCCGCCCCAGCCTTACTGCCTGCAACTCTGGAAAGGGGACGTGAAATCTCTCCATTGCCCTCTGCAGCTGGAGAAAATTGGAGTCCTGGTGGTTCGGTTTGGTTGATTCACATTGCTTTAGAAAAAGCTTTGCAAGCAGCGGAGAAGAAACCTCTCAAGCTATTTAGAGCTTTTCTCTCCGCTTAACACAAAAGTAGGATCCAAAGCCAGCAACAGTTGGGTGCGGCCTCGCGACTCCAGACGGTTTACTGCTGCCTGGATAACTTCAACCTGGTGGGCTCCCACCGCAGCCAGGCCCGCGGAGAGGCCGTAGAGATCTTCTAGCGAGTTGGTGGTGGCCACGACTCGGCCGTTGGGTTTGAGATAGTGCCAAGCAGCCTCTAGGATCTGGCGGAGGGGATGGCCCCCTTCAATGCAGAGGCGGTCGGGGGGCGGAGAAAGCTGATGCAGACACTCGGGAGCAGTGCCCTGGATAACTTGCACGTTGCTGAGGCCAAATTTCTGGCAGTTACTCTCGATCAAGCTGACCACCTCCGCATCGCGCTCGATGGCAATCACGCAAGCGCGGGGGCAGAGAATGGCCGCCTCGATGGCAATGGTGCCAGTGCCGGCGCCGATATCCCATAGGCAGTGGTCTTCTCCCAAGCGTAACTGGCTCAGCACCAGCACCCGCACCTCGCGGGGGCTCATAGGGATCCCCGGGATCCGCTCAAAGGCAGAGTCTGGAATGCCGGGGGTGCGGTAGGGCCAAGGAAAAGGGGTTGTCATGGCCAAAAACTGCGGCCGGGAAGGTAAGGAGACAGCTTGATCACCTAGCCACGCTTAGGGGGCATCCCCTCCCGCCCCACAGCCCTTGTAAAGCTAAGGCAGGTTTTAAAGCTGATGATCGGACTCGAACCGATGACCTGCTCATTACGAGTGAGCTGCTCTACCAACTGAGCTACATCAGCAAGGAGGGCTCGGATTCCATTTAAGCGGAGCTAGGCACCGCCTGCCGCAAAGCCCTAACCCTACCTGGGAATTTTAGCGTATCCTGGCTTGGCTCGGGATCCCCAGGCCTTCAATCCCAGAGAAAGGCCTAAGGTCAACCAGGCCAGCCAGTCGCCTGTGCGCGTGTAGAAGGTTAGCTGGGATTGCCGCCTCACCTCCCCAGTAACCACTCCGCGCTGAAAAATCGGGCCCACGCGTTGTATTCGACCGGAGGGATCCACCACCAAGTTGCCGCCGGTGTTGTTGACAAAAACCACGCTGCGCCGGTTTTCAACCGCCCGAAAGACCGAAAGCCGGCCGTGGAGCAGGGGCCAGTGGCTGTTGCCAAACCAGCTGCTGTCGGAGATCACGATCAACGACTCCGCTCCCGCACGAGTTAGAGCTCGGCTGGGGGCCGGCAAGACGCTCTCCAGGCAGATCATCACCCCCAAAGGCCCAAACAGCTCTCCTCCTGCTAGCGGCCGATAGCCATCGGGAGAGGGCACGTAGCGGCCCGACTCGAAGTAGGGAAAGATCCACTGCTTGCCAAACCAATCCTGCACCTGGCCCTGGGCGTCGAAGAGGAGGGCTGTGTTGAAAAACCGCTGCTCCTCCGCTGGCAGATGGACCGTGCGGGGATCGGGCTCCGTTGCCCCGGTAATCAAGGCTCCTCCAGGGGGAAGGATGGCTCGCATCGGCTCGATCACATAGGGTTGCAGCGGGGTGTTCAGCAGGCGGGCCCGCAGCGCTCCTTCTGGCCAGATCACCAACTGCGCCCCCTCGGCCACCGCTTGGGCCGAAAGCTGGTGCAGCTCGCGGTAGCGCTGGCTGCGGTAGTCCCAACTGCGATCGGCTTCTAGCCAGGCCACCTGCTGCACCGTCCCCACGCGAAAGCTGGGATTCCCTCCTCTTGCCGCCAGGACATCGAAATAGGCCAGCCGCACGCTCCCGTAGGCCAAGACTGGCCCTGCTAGAGCCAGGCCGCAGGCCAAGATCCGCCAGAAATCCGGGTTTCTGCGCCCTGCACTCAGCACCCCCCGCAAGGAAAGCTGGGGAAGCTGGAGGGCCAACTGCCAGAGCACGCCGTTGACGAAGACCGCAAAAAAGGTCACCCCCCAGATCCCCGCTAGATCAGCCACTTGGATCCCCAGCGGCCAATCGAACAGCAGGGAGCCCCAGTGGAAGGGAATCGGCCAGCGGAGCAGGCCCAGCAGCCCATCTAGCCCTGTCCAGACCGTGGCTACCCCTAGAGGACGGGCCCAGGGGGGAAGCGGCTGGCTCAACTGCAAACTTAAAACGGTGGCCGTTGTGAAAAACAGAGGAATCAGGGGGGCCACCACCACTCCCCCCAAGACTTCCCAGGCGCTGAGCACTTGAAGGGAGAAGGGATCCACCCAGAAGGCGTACAGGCACACGCAAAACCACAGGCCATAGGCCAAACGCCACCGCCTCCACCCCTGTTGCTGTTCGCAGAGGTAAAACAGGGGTGCTAGGCCCAGTAGTGCCCCTGGGAACCAGTGCAACCAGCGGTTGGGGGATCCCAAGCACAGCAGCAAAACAGCTAGCCCTGCCAGCCAGCGGGATCTCCGGTCTTGGCGAACCGGTGGAAGCAAATCGGGGTGTTGAGGGAGAGAGGGCAGCTCCAGGGCCATGGGCAATACGGGGAAATCCTTTGGGTGCTGCGGGCAGCAGCAAGAGCCGGCCTTGCTCGCATCCCCTCATCTTTCTATCCCAGCGGCCCTACTGCGGATACCACCGCTTTTGCCAGGCCCGCATTTGCTCAATCTCCGCCTGCTGGGTAGTGACAATGGCTGTTGCCAGTTGCCGAATCTCGAGGCGCTTGGATTTTTCCAGAGCCTCTCTAGCCATGACCAGGGCTCCTTCGTGGTGCTGGATCATGGCTTGCAGGAAGCGCAGGTCAAACTCAGGGTCAGCGGATCCCAGGTTGGTATCCATGCGCATGGCAGCAGCCATCTCCGGAGTCATGGCCATCTGGTGGCCCATCTCTTCATGCCCCATGACGGGATCCCGGGGAGCTTGCGGGTACCAGCTCAGCCGCCAGCCTTGCATCTGCTTGATTTCTTGGCTCTGGGCAGCCATGATATCCTTGGCTAGCTGACGAATTTCCCGCCGCCGGGATTTTTGCAGGGCCTCCGCGGCCATGCTCACCGCTCCCTCGTGGTGGAGGATCATCGCATCCAGAAACCGCAGGTCGAAGGATTCGTCGGCAGGGCCTAGGCTGATCTGATGAGCTCTATGGATCGAGAGCTCCCCCTTCCCCTTGCTCTCATGAGCAGTTGCCTCCAGCTCCCTGCCAGCCCAGGAAGCCCCCAGGACAAACCCACCAGCCAGGATGAGAGCCCAGACAGTCAGGCGCATCGCCACTTCCCTCCGAGGACAACAGGCCAATATCCTACACCTTCCAATCTCCTCTGGAGTCAAGCCCTTTGGCGATCCTGGCGTCGCCCCCTCAGGAAGGGGGGGCAGGCTTCAACAACTGCTCCCCTTGCAGCATGCGGGCAGCAGCGCTGAGCAGCTCCTCCTCCAGGTAAGGCTTGGTGAAGTAGGCAGTGGCCCCCAGCTCCCGGGCTGTTTGCCGGTGTCGTTCTGCCCCTCGCGAGGTGAGCATAGCTACCGGAATATGCTTGAGGTTGCTGTCTGCCCGTATGCGGGAGAGCAACTCTAGGCCGTCCATGCGCGGCATCTCGATGTCGCAGAAGACAAGATCGCAGCGCAAGCCGCCGCGGAGCTTTTCCCAGGCATCCTGGCCATCGCGGGCCTGCTCCACCCGGTAGCCCACCTTTTGGAAGGACATGGAGAGCAGCTCTCGCACGGTAATCGAGTCGTCCACAATGAGCACCGTGGTCTGATGGGTTTCCTCGGCCCTTGGCTCCTCAGCGCGACGCTCTGCCCAGAGGCGGCTGAGATCGCGACGGCGGCCTTGAGCCATATCCACCAGCTCGAGGACGTCAGCAATCGGCAGCACCCGCCCGTTCCCCAACACCGTTACCCCAGAGATTCCCGGCGGCTTAGGCACAGGGCCGCGCAGTTGCTTGATCACGATCTCCTGCTCTTCCACAAAGCTGTCCACCTGCAGAGCAAGGTACTGGCCCGCACTTTGGAGGACAACGATGGGAATGATACCCTCATCCTGGGTGACGGTATAAACCTCAGAGCGGCTGCGGCTGTGGCTGCGGCTGTAGGACAACAAGCTGGAGAGGGGCTGGAAGGGAAGACGCTGATCCCGCCAGGGAATGGTGGGCCGTCCCTGCTCATCAGGCTGCACGGCGTCGACGGGAACATCCAGCATCTCCTCCACGCCGTCGAGGGGGAAGGCAATCAGGGCCTTGTCGCTGACACACACCATCGCCTTGGAAATGCTCAGAGTGAGCGGCAGGCAGATGGTGAAGGTGGTGCCCCTGCCGCGCACAGAATCCACCTGAATGCTGCCGCGCAGTGCAGTGATGTTGCGCCGCACCACATCCAAGCCAACCCCTCGCCCAGCCAGATCGTCTACCTCGCTAGCCTCGCGGCTGCTGAAGCCGGGGTGGAAGAGAACCCCAAATACTTCGTCTTCGGTTGCTTCCTCTGACAGCAGCCCCAACCTTTGCGCCTTGGCCTTGACCTTCTCCACCGGGATCCCCGCCCCGTCGTCGGAGACGACAATGATGGCTTGGTTGCCCTGGTAGAAAGCCTTGACGGTGATCTTGCCCTCAGGGGGCTTGCCCAAGCGGCGCCGCTCTTCCGGCGGCTCGATCCCGTGCACCAGGGCGTTGTTCACCAGGTGGGTTAGCGGGTCGGAGAGCTCTTCCAGAATGGCCTTGTCGATAAGGGTGTCCCGGCCTTCCACCACCAGGCTGGCCTGCTTACCGGTTTTGAGGGAGAGGTCGCGAACAGCTCGGGGCAAGCGGTCGGCAATTTGCGCAAAAGGCACCATGCGCGCTCGGTTCAGGCCCTCTTGCAGTTGGGCGGTGACCTGCCGGAACTGGCGGGCAATCTGCTCCGCCTCATTCACGGCAAACTCAATGTCGGAGGAAGACTCACGCACCCGCACAATGAGCTCGATAATCTCCTGGGCCAGGGCGTGGAAGGCCGTAAACTGGTCCATCTCTAGCTTGTCGAACTCCTGGCCTGTGGAGTGACCGACTCTGGCGCGGCTGGATCCCTCGCCGTTGCGACTGGAGCCCACTGCTGCCGTGCTCCTGTGGCCAGAAAACAGCGCTGCTTCCAGCAGGGAGCGGTCGTACTGATCCCGCATGCGCTGGCCCAGCTCCCCAAGCTGCTGGACACGGCTCAATAGGCCATCGAGAAATTGGCGCAG
>Ga0272447_1001024_pt1 | contig 18837 bp, 13 predicted proteins | sample YNPCB0133_FD_194589 | JGI IMG/M metagenome (GOLD analysis project Ga0272447, IMG submission 194589) | Hot spring microbial mat communities from Yellowstone National Park, WY, United States - YNP-CB-013-3 | ecosystem: Environmental > Aquatic > Thermal springs > Hot (42-90C) > Sediment | place... | reverse complement strand
GCCCAAAGCGCCGCCACGTTTGCGTGATCCAGTGCGGATAGCACTACGTCTGGTCGGACTTTTCGCAAATAGCCAATCAACGCAGGTATGCTCCGCAGCACCCTTGGGGCACGCAGGTCTACTATTTGCAGGCTGTCTGGAACACTGGGTAGGTATGATCCCGCCGCGCGCGCTAGCACCAGATGTACTTCCACGCCGCGCTCAGCGAAGCCTTTTCCCAAATGCAAGAAAACCTTTTCTGCCCCTCCGCCACCCAATGTTGGCAGGAACAGCGCTATTTTTGGGCGGACATTCACCGCGGTTTCTCTCCGAACTTCTACAACCTATTCCTACGTATCGCTCAAGTCTAGACAAAATCAGCGGCGGTTTCGCTAAATAACAATATCACTCCCCGACAGCAAAGTGGGGATGTGAACTCACCCTCGCCTAACACCCATCATCTTAACAACCTGATTATCTTCCGTCAAGAGGTATGCGAACCCGTCTGTCCCCAACGCCGGGACGTCCTCTTCCACACATGAGACACCTCCCCGCCGGCGGCACAGAGGCTCCGTTGCCTGTCTGATTGCTTGTGGAGAGGGGACGGGCGTGAGTTATTTCCCAAAGCTGGGATCTGGGCAAAGTACTCAACCCCAGTCCTGTAGCACAAGGTCCTAATCCCGCGGCATGGTGACAGCGACCGCGACGTGGCGCAAATACTTCTCGGCAACACGCAGTACATCTTCCCGTTTGACCGCTTCTACCCGCTCCACAAACTGCTGGTCGAACGGGTAGCCCAGCCCGATGCACTCATACCAGCCGAGAAAATAGGCGCGATCGCGTACCCGCTGGTGGCGCAGCGCGTAAGAACCAATCAACAGTCTTTTTGCCCGCTCCACCTCTTGCTCGGTGGGCGGGTTGGTGCGCACCGATTGCATCAGCTGCACCAGCGCCTTCTGCACGTCGTCCACAATCAGCACCGGAATGCCAGCCGCGCTGATGCGATAGGGTGCAATCTCGATAAACCCAAGCAGGCAACTGCCGCCGACGAGCGGAGGATAGAAAGAGCCGACCTCGTAGCCGATGCCTGCTGCATCTCGCAAGTTCGTAAACAGGCGCGAACTTTTCCCCCTGCCCAGCAGTGTGTCCAGTACCATCAACGCGGGATATTCGGGTGAGGTGATGCCCGCCACCGGATAGCCCGCTATGAGGTAAGCGGTATTGCCTGCCTGCTCGCGCACCGTGCTGACGGACTCGCGCAGGGGAGCAACGGTGAGTTTAGGACGGCGGGTGGCACTGCGCGCTTCCCAACTGCCAAACAGAGTGGTGAGCTTCGCTACGGCGCGCTCTGCGGGCACGTTCCCCACCACGACAACCACTAAATTGTCGGGCGTGTAGTAGCGGCGGTGGAACTCTTGCAAATCTTGCGGGGTGGCGCGTTGCAAGTAGGCAGGGTCACCGCTGAACGGACGGGCGTATGGATGACCTGGAGGGTAAAGCAGCGTGCGTAAGGCCATAAAGGTGCTTCGGAACTTGACAGTGCGCTCTGCCTGCGCTTCTGCCAATGCCTCCTTCCGCGCCCGCTCCACAACCACGGGCTCGAACTGGGCGTTCTTGATGCTTTCCGCCAGCAGCCACGCGGCATCCTCAAACGCCTCCGCGACGGTGGTGATAGAGATGTGGGTGTAGTCTGGCTGCCAGTAGGCACGCACATCGCCCCCCACACGCTCGATCTCCTGAGAAAGGGCCTGCATGGTCTCATTTGTCGTGCTCCCGAATAGACTGCGCGACACTAGCAAACCGATGCCCCGCTTGTCTTCCGGTTCAGCCCACACGCCGACCCTCAGAAACGCCTCCAGGGCTACCACCCGTGCTGCAGGCTCGTATGAAACTATAATCACCATGCCGTTGCTCAAGATGCGTTTTACTGGCTCGGCATGGCAGACCTTTCCGCCCCCAAACAGGACAATATTAGCAATGATAGCAAACAATACCAAAGCCCTCATGCGATACATGTTATGTCCATCCTGCCAGTCGACGTGCATCGGGGTCGACCGGTTCACGTAGCGCGGCTTAACATCGGCGAAGCCGCAAGAATCGGTCAAAAGCGTAGTCCATCCCATTTATCAAACTGTCTCTTACTGTGGTAAAAGGTAGACCACCACTCGCCGTTCTGGGTTCAGGTACTTCTCTACCGCGCGACGCACGTCCTCTGGAGTCACTGCCAGTATGTTCTTTTCGTACTCGGTGGCGAACAGATAGGTATCAATCATCTCGTAAAAGCCCAGCGTGCTTGCCTGTCCCTCGGTGGTCTCCATACCAAACAAGTATTCGCCAAGAATCTCCCGTTTCGCCCGCGACACCTCCGCGTCAGTGAACAGCCTCTTCGCCATCTGTTTCAACGCTTCGACGACAACGGTTTCCACCTGTACGGGGTCACCCTGTGCAGGCAGCTCCACCACGATGCTGAAAATGCCCGGATAACGCTGGGTGAGAAACTCGGTGGTGACGCGCGTTGCAATGCCCTGCCCTACCAGCAGACGGGTGAGCAACCCATCACGTCGCCCCAACAGGGCAAGCAACAGGTCAACAGCGCAAACGTCCTTCACCTCTTTGACCGACGGAGCCATGAAGCCAATTCCCACCACCGGGAAGCCCCGCCGTACTTTGAACTGAGCGATACGCGGCGTCTCTGGGGGCGGTTCGGGCTCGGGTTCGGGGTCGGTGATGTCGCGCCTTTCCCACCCACCGAACAGCCTCTCCACTGCAGCGAACGCTTCCGCTGCCGTCACATCGCCCACGATCACCAGCGAGGCGTTGTTTGGCACGAAGAACTTTTGGTAGAACTCCACCACTTGCTCGCGCTGGATGCGGATGATCGAATCGCGCGTGGCGGCAACGGGCAGACGGTAAGGATGTTTTTGGAAAAGCAGCTCTGCCAGACGCTGGTTGGCATCGCGTATGGGGTTGTCGGCAGCGCGTGCCAGCTCGTCCAGTATGATCATCTGCTCGCGCTCCACATCGTCGGGGCGAAGCGCGCTGTTCTGCACGGCGTCGGCAATGACCTCCAGCGCGTTCCGCCAGTAACGGCTGGCGACGGTGGTGTACAGGTGCATCCAGTCGCGCGAGGTAGTGGCGTTAAGGGTGGCTCCCAACTCCTCGATGTCGCGGTCGATTTCCCCCCTGCCCCGCTTCGCCGTACCGCGAAACAGCAGATGCTCCACGAAATGCGCCACGCCGTTGTTTTCCGCGGTCTCGCGCGCGGAGCCAGCACGTATCCACAGGTCGATCGTCACCAGTGGCGCCTCACGCGCCTCTCGCACCAACACGCGCAAGCCGTTCGGCAGGGTCTTTAGTTTGATGGAATCGGCTGGCAGGCTTGCCGACATCGCGCTCGTCGCTGCCAGCAACAGCAACCAGCATCCCGCGATAACTTTGCGCACAGACCAGCTCCTACAGTAAGATGCCTTCATTATACCTCGTGTGTTTCGGCAACGGTAGCAGGTAGTCCTCTGATAAGGGTATAACATACCGTTGTTGCGACGCCGATATTTGTGTAGGAAAAACACATCCCTTGCGCAGTGAGGTGACGGATGCGTTTTGACGTGTTCGGCATGTGCAACGCGCTAGTAGACCTAGAAGCGCGTGTTGAGGAAGCAGTGCTAGAACAATTCCGCTTACAAAAGGGTGGGATGTTTCTCATTGACGAAGCGCAACGACAAACACTGGTGCAGCAACTCTCTGGGCAGATTATCCATTCGGAGGCGGGAGGCTCGGGTGCGAACACAATGATTGGGGTCGCGCTGCTGGGCGGCACCGCATGCTACACCAGCAAGGTCGCGGATGATGAGCATGGAGCCATCTACCGTCGTAGCCTGAGCGAGAAGGGGGTCAAACCTAACCTGGCTATCGGCGAGGGCAACACGGGGGTATCTTTTATCCTGTTGACGCCAGATGCGCAACGCACCATGTGTACCTATCTGGGTGCTAGCCAGCAGCTGCACCCCGATGAGGTGAACATCGACGACCTGCGCCAGAGCCGCTACCTGTATATCACGGGGTACATGTGGGATACGGAAACGCAGAAGCAATCGGTGCTACACGCCATGCAGGAGGCGAACCGCGCGGGGGTGCGCGTGGCATTCAGCCTGTCGGACATCTTCTGCGTGCGCCGGCACAAAGCCGACTTTCAGCACCTGCTGGAGCAACACGTAGACGTGCTAATCGGCAACGCCGCGGAAGCGCAGGAGCTTACGGATGCTAGCTCCCCGCAGGATGCCGCACGTCGACTGGCGGAATACTGCGACGTGGCGGTGGTGACGATGGATAGTCGTGGTGCGTTGATTCAACAGGGGAGTACAGTGTACGAAATCTCAGCGTTCCGCGTGCAGGCGGTGGATGCCACAGGAGCAGGCGACATGTATGCGGCAGGACTGTTGTATGGCTTGTGCCAGAGCTGGGAGCTGGAGGCTGCTGGCAGGTTGGCTGCGTACACGGCAGCGCAGGTGGTTACCAAGCTGGGCGCACGGCTGGACAGTATTGCCGTACCATCGCAACTGCTTCCCTAGCGCGACACCACTTACTGTGATTCCATCAGAGTTGATACCCGATGGTGTGTCTAACACCAGCCCAAAAGATAACTGCGGAGGAGTTTTGCGAGTGGCTCGACGAGGACACCCACGCAGAATGGGTAGACGGTGTTGGCGGGTTCTGAAGGAATTGACCACAGCAGTGTGGTGGACGGAACCGGGCTGAAAGTAGAATGGCTTTGGCAACAGCCAAAACCAAGCTTATTGGATATCATTCGGCAGTGGGGATTGCTTCCTGAACGAGATCCCGAGTAGAACGCTTCTGTGTTGCACCAGCACGGTTCCTGCCTGTACAATAGTAGGCGTTATGGAGGTGGTAGAGTGCAGGACGCAGTGAATCAGGCGAACGTGCTTGTTCAGGCGCTGCCGTACATGCAACGCTACAGCGGCAAGACCTTTGTAGTGAAGTACGGCGGCGCGGCGATGGTGGATGAACGTCTCAAGGCGCAGGTCATGCAGGATATTGTGCTGCTGCGGACCGTGGGCATCAAGCCGGTGCTGGTACACGGTGGCGGAAAAGAGGTCAGTGAGGTGATGCAGCGCATGGGATTGCAGCCGCGCTTTGCGGGCGGATTGCGTGTGACCGACGCCGAGACGATGGAGATTGTGGAGATGGTGCTGGCAGGCACCACGAACAAGGGTATTGTGTCGTTCATCCATCGGGCAGGCGGTAAGGCGGTGGGACTGAGCGGCAAGGATGGCAACCTGCTGGTAGCACGCAAGCTGACCCCCGATGGCAACGACATCGGCTATGTGGGCGAGGTGACACAGGTGAACGCGGAGGTTATCGAGGTGCTTTCCACGGCTGGATACATCCCTGTGATCTCCTCCGTCGCCGTTGGCGCAGATGGTGAAAGCTACAACGTCAATGCCGACCACGCAGCAGGCGCCATCGCCGCTGCGTTGCGTGCAGAGAAGCTGATTATCCTGACAGACGTGCCCGGCGTCCTCGCCAACCTGAAAGACCCGACCTCGCTGATTTCAGAGATGAGCATTGCGCAAGCGGAGGAGCTGCTGCGCAACGGCAAGGCGGAGAGCGGTATGGCTCCCAAGCTCGAAGCGTGCATCACCGCCCTGCGTACCGGTGTGCAACGGGCTCACATTATCGACGGACGACAGCCTCATGCTATCCTGATGGAAGTGTTCACCGACCACGGCGTGGGCACGATGATAAAGCCGTGAGATACCTTCCGACCGCTATAGCCCTCCTTATCCTGACAGTGGCTGCCGTAGCCCAACCGCCGACCACTGCAGTAGTGATTGTGGAGGGGCTGACGTGGCAGCAGGTGGAACGGGGAGAGATTGGCGGGCTGTATGTGCTGGCGCAGTACGGTGCGGCTGGACTGATGAGCATCGGTGCGTCTGGTAACGACTCTGCCCGCCGTTTCGCCATCACCCTGCAGACGGGAAGACGACTTGCCCTGCCGCGCGAGGACACTGCTGACGCGCTACGCCAGCGCTATCCGAGTCTGCGCTGGCTGACGGAGGAGCTGGCGCGGTCGGGCGTGGCGGTGACACTGCATCTGCAGGCGTCTCAAGACCCCCTGCGTGCCCTTCTGGAGCCGAGCGTGACTCCGTCATCCCCCGCCGCACAGGTGCAGATATGGTGGATATCTGGACCAAGCGCAAGTGTCAACCGTGATTTAGAGCGGGCTATCAGCCCGCTCAATCCAGAACGTGACCGCCTACTCATCATCGGACTACCTCCTGCTGGTGAGCGATTGGCGCCAGTCACCGCGGCAGGGGGTGAATTGCGAACTGGGGTGCTGACTTCCGCGACTACGCGAACCGAAGGGCTCGTCTCGGATGTAGACATCGCGCCAACCCTTCTGCGCTGGCATGGACTCCCCCTGCGCGTGGGCGAACACCCGATGCGTGTGGTGCAAAAAGAGCCGTTGCTCTCCGTCAAGCAGTTTGCTCGCCTGTGCCGCTGGAATGCACAGGGGCTGATTCTGCTCGGCGCTCTGCAGATTGGGGGCGGGCTGCTGGCGGTGCTGGCGGCACTGCGTCTGATTCGGCAAAGGCGTGTTCCCCGACGCACTGGGTTGCTGCTCTCTGTAGCGATAGGTACCTTGCTGTCGCTGCCTGTGGGCACACTGGTCGCACCATACCTGCCTACTGGTCGCTTCGCACAATATGCGGCGCACGTGCTGCTGGCGGCAGGGGGACTGTCTCTACTGGCGCACTGGGGAGTGTGGCACGAGCCGTTTCGCGCCTATGTTCGTGCCTGCGCGCTGAGCGTGCTGGTGATTATGGTGGACGCCATCAGCGGGCAGCAGGGGGTCAAGTCGTCCATGTACAGCGCATACGCCCTTTCTGGCATCCGTTTTTACGGCGTCGGCAACGAGATAATGGGCGTACTGGTGGGTAGTACGCTGGCTTGGGGGCTTTTCGGCCTGAAGGCGGCTTGGAGGGCAGTGGTCTGGTTCCTCTCGGCACTAGTGCTAGCGACGCCTGCCTGGGGGGCGAATCTGGGCGGTTTGCTCACTACAGCGACAGGGCTAGGCTGCGCATGGGAGTGGGCGAAGAAACGCACGATGCCAACGTTAGCGCGCTGTGGTAACTGGCTGCTGATGGGCACACTGGCAGCGGTGGGCATCCTGTGGATCGATAGCCTAAGTGCGTCCCCGTCGCACATAGGGGAGGCATGGCTACGCTGGCAGGCGGAGGGCTGGACCGCTATCGTGGACACCCTGCTCTCCAAGCTGGGGCTGATGAGCCGCGTGTTGCTCAGTCCCTTTGCATGGGGTGTGTTGCTGGCTATCGGCGTCGCGCTATGGGCGATGGGGCGTTCGGGCATGCTGGCAGCATGGCGCGACGGCTGGCGCGGAGAGTATCTACCGTGGCTGGTGTGCATGGGAGCTGCGTTCGTTTTCAACGACTCCGGCTTTGTGCCTGCAGCAGCTATTCTGGGTGTGGGGGTGGGCGCGTTGCTCACGCGGAAACTGCAGGAGGTGCAACATGGTTCGTCTGCCTGACCTGATGGGTTACCTGGACGAGTATCTCGCCATTGCCGAAATCCCCGACTATCCCAACGCTTTCAACGGTTTGCAGGTGGAAGGCAAAGAGCAGATTCACCGCGTGATGACGGCAGTGGACGTTTCAATAGCGTCGGTGGAGGAGGCGGCAGCGTGGGGTGCCGATTTGCTCATCGTGCATCACGGTTTGTTCTGGGGCGGCTTACAGCCGATTGTGGGGCGGTTCCAGCGCAGGTTGCAGCCCCTGCTGTGCGAGGGTATCAGCCTGTATTCGGTGCATCTACCGCTCGATGTGCATCCCGAAGTGGGCAATAACGTGCAGCTGGCGCGCAAGCTGGGGCTGTCGCCCTCCGAACGGTTCGGGGACTATCAAGGCACGCCGATTGGGGTGCTTTGCGAAACCGAAATGGCGATACAGGAGCTGGTGTCCCTTCTGGAGGCAAGCCTTCAGACACGGGTGAGAGCCATCTGTTTTGGCAGCACAGTGGCACGGCGAGTTGGCGTCGTTACAGGAGGCGCAGGGCAGACCCGCACCATCACGGAGGCGCATCGTCTGGGCATCGACACACTGATTACAGGCGAAGGAGCGCATCACACCTATCTGGACGCTGAAGAGCTGGGCGTCAATCTGCTGTACGCTGGACATTACGCCACCGAAACGCTGGGTGTGCGCGCGCTGGGCGAACACCTGCAAAGGATGTTCGGTCTGGAACATCGCTTCTTTGACCACCCGACTGGTCTATGACGCTGATTCGCTGTGCGCCACACGCCACGCCCACCACCAGGTCAGCATCGACGCGGCAGCCACCACACCCGAGTCGTTTAAGACCAACAGCAGGATTGCCCCCATCCACACCGGCGCAGGCGCACCTTTTAACCCGCACAACCCGAACAACAGTAACGGCGTCCAGGCACTGCTGAGCAGCAGGCTCAGGTTCATTTGCCCCTTGCGGGCTACTGTGGGCAGCCACACCGAAGGGTCTCGCAGAAACCTGCCAAGGTGCGACGGGCTTGGTGAGAGAAGCTCCCAAAGCACCACAACCGCCAGCACAGAGAGCAGCATCCCTACTCCCCACCAACGCCATCGGCGAAGGGCGATGAACATCGCCACCCCAAACGCCGACAACATCGCTCCGGTGTTTGCGCCCCAGAACGGCGCACCCACCGCCACCGCGGTCAGCGTCCAACGCAACAGGCTCCAGCCCCCGCTCTCCGCAAGCAGAAATCCACTTTGCGCCCCGAACAGGCTCCCCGCCATCTCGTTACCCACGCCGTAGAAACGCGCCCCTTCCTGTAGCACGTAACCGTAGCCGCTCCAGCGCAGTAGGTTCCCACCGTGCAGCAGGTCTACCCCTACAAACACTAGGAGAACCGTGCCAAGGCCACGCAGGCTCTGTCTCAACGACAAACGCGATAGCGCAATGAGCAGCCCTCCCGCGCTGATAAGCCAGATTGCCACGCGCGCCTGCCACGAAATGCCCCCCATAGGCAGGCAGATGAGCACCGGTACCAGCGATACTCCCAGCACTGGCACCACGCAGGGAAACAACCACAACGGACGCACCACCCGCTTCAGCCGCCACCACCAGAACCAAGCCAGCACCAGCGCGACCAGCTGCCCTGTTGGCAACGCGCCTACCGTGCGGTTCCACCATGCCTGCCGCATCAGTGAGTCGTATAGCCTTTGCGTTGTCTGGACGGGGCTGTCGTTGGGCAACACGCGAGTGGGCGACCCTACTACCCCAGCAGGCATCTCAGTACAGCCGAAGTGCGACAACCATGTGGCGGTAAGGTCGGGCAGGGTGATGTAGCCGGGCAGGCGGGACGAGCCAGAGACCAAGAGACCTTCATCGTCTGCGCCGAGTCGTAGCCCCCACCCTAACCGAGACCCCATCGCTGACTCGGAAGGGGATGGTACTGGCACAAGCAGATACAGCACATCGTCGGGTCTGGTCAGGGCAGCTTGCAGACGCTGTATGAACAGCCCCAGTTGAGCAGGCTCCAGCGTGTTGGCATCGATCCATAGCATGGAGCGCCAGTAACGGCGCAACTCCCACTCTGCTTGGGCAAACAGCGTAGCCACATCGGAAACGACCTTTACATCGCCTGCCGAGAGCGGTATACTTGCTAACAGCATCGGCGAGTCGCGACGAGTAGTCAGGTAGCGCATCCGTACTCCGCTTTTCTTCAGCTCCGTCGGAAGCAGCCCCACCAATACGGGGTATCCCCACTGTTGGTTTTCCTGCTCGAGCTGTCGCAGTCTCTCTGTGTCGTTTGGGGAGAGATTTTCGGGCACCAGCGCGCGCGTGCCCGCATTTAGGGTAAGGTATGCGCTGCGCTCCCATTGCGCAACAGGTAGGAGAAGAGATGGTCGCCGCGGTGAGGAAGCCACCCGGCTGAGAAGCAATGCCTGCGCACCCGGCATCGTCGCGGTGTGACGCATCAGCAAGGGCACTTCAGTCGGACGCAAGCAAACCACCACGACCCGCTGCGCTCCCGCTGGCGGCACACAAAACAACCAGCCTGTCAAACCGAGGCAGAACAGGACAAGCCTGATGCGCCGCATGTAAACTGGCAAAATAGCCTTCTGAGATGAGCGGATAGCGTAGCTGGTCATTTTGAGCAGACCAGGAACCTTGAAGACCCCGCGTTGCCTTGCTCCGCTTAGCGATGGATTCGCCACCAATAAAGGTAGCACCTTTGGTGGGGCGTTTGCATGGTATCCGTCGGTCAATCGAAATCGAAGAGGTCTTCCAGAAACGACTTCAGCCGCTTTCGCTTCCGGCGTGGCTTGCCTTCATAGTAGTAGTCTTCGTCCTCGTACGGTGGGTACTGGGGTGAAGATGGTACTCTGATTTCTCGTCCGCCCGCCCGTGCCAGAATCTTGTCTAGCTCTCCCCGGTCCAGCCACACGCCGCGGCAGTGCGGACAGTAATCCACTTCCACCCCGTCTCTATCGACGGGAACCAGTATCTCCTGACACTTCGGACACAACAGCCTGCCCGATATAGGCATCGTCATCGTGCGTTCCTCCGTTGTTGCTTCACGGTTATTGTACCAGAAATCGGGAGGTTGTTGGGAGGGTGAACCTGTGGGTGAGCCGCCTCCACCTGCTCGATGGGTAGTTCCATGCTGCCGGTGAAGCTGTCGAGGAACGCTTCGAACTCCGCCTGACAGAAGCAAAAAGGCGGCAACAGATTTGTTGCCGCCTTTGTCACAAGTTGCAATCTCTTCTCCTCGCAAACACACGGCTGCGATTACCGATTGCGTCTGCGCAGGCTACTTCGCCAGCGCTTTCTTCGCGTATTCGCGAGCCGACTCGAGCTGTCCCGCCGAACCAAGTAGTTCGTTGCGGCTGGCGATGAACTTGGCATACTCCGCCATGAAGATTTTGCCTGGCTCGCGCAGGTCGAACTTGTCGCAGTGGTCGCGGAAGAACTCGCGATGCACGCGACACCAGACGAGGCGTCCGTCCGTGTCGATGTTAATCTTGCACACGCCCAATTTGGCTGCAGGCAGATACTGCGAGGGGTCGACGCCCTTCGTGCCCTTTAAGCAGCCGCCTGCGGCGTTGATGCGATCGACTTCTTCCTGCGGTACCGAGGACGAACCGTGCATCACGAGCGGGAAGCCGGGCAGACGCTTCTGGATAGCCTCCACACGGTCCATGTGGATGCGCTGGGTGCCGCTGAACTTGTACGCGCCATGGCTGGTGCCGATAGCGACGGCTAAGCTGTCGCAACCGGTGCGCTTCACGAACTCCTCCGCCTCGGCAGGATCGGTGAGGCGAGCATCCTTCTCATCCACCGAAATATGCTCCTCCACACCGCCCAGCATACCCAGCTCCGCCTCCACGCTGATACCCTTGGCGTGAGCAGCCTCGACCACACGTTTCGTCACCGCGATGTTCTCTTCAAACGGCAGATGCGAGCCGTCGATCATGACTGACGAGTAGAACCCGCTCTCGATGCAGTCGTAGCAGGTCTGCTCATCGCCGTGATCGAGGTGCACCGCAAAGAGGGCATCTGGCCATATCTGCTCCGCCGTGCGGATAATCGCTTCCAGCATCCGTTTGTCGGTGTAGGAGCGCGCCCCCTTGCTAATCTGGATAATAAAGGGTGCCTGCGACTCCATATTGCCTCGGAACAGTCCCATCGCCTGCTCGAGATTGTTAACGTTGTACGCGCCGAGCGCATACTTGCCGTAGGCGTGCTCAAACAAGATGCGGGTCGGAACGATCATTGTTCAGTCTCCTTCTCCCTCCCTGACAGGTTGCAGCGACTTGGTAGCTTTATATTTCGCCCACCTCTGCCGTATCTCCTGTCCGTTGGGGATGGCTGCGTCCTGTCGTTGCGGTTTTTGTTATCAGGTGTATTATATCACGTTTGGTGAGAATGCGCAGTAACACGGTCTTAAAAGCGCGTCTTATACTCCAGAGTGCCTGCCAGTTCGTTGCGCGAAAGCCCTGCTGGCACACGGTGCTGGTAACTGGTCCAGCGCAAAGCCATGTTCAGGAAGTGTTCGTCATCCAGCTGCCAGCTGTAGCGCAGGTGGAGGGAGTGAGCGGTGCCTTTGTTGCCCTGATAGTTCACCGAGTCGAGACTGTATCCTACCTCCCCACTGGAGAGGGCGGAGAGTTTCCCGGAGATGCCTAACAAGGCGCGACGGATGATTTGCTGTTTCGCGTAGTCGGTCTCGATGCGGTATTCCCCGCTAAGCATCTGACGGGTGTTGAGGCGGCTGCTTAGCTTCCACACGTTCAAACCGATCGGCTGCACTCGGTTGTTGCCCTGTTCAGGCAGGGTGAGGAGCTGGTGGCTTAGGGCGGTATTGGGGTTTATCTGCCAGTCGAGGGTGTAGCGGCGGACGTGCCATGTCTCGGCGGCAGGTTGCTCAATGATGCGATAGTATAATTCCCCCTTGAAGTTGCTCATCGGAGCGATGTTGAACTGATATGTCCGTATCACAAGCCTGTCGGCAGCTTGCGGGATGAAGGTAGACGTATACTCCGCCAATAGGCTATGTTTGCCCAGATTCGCTGTAAAGCGCCCCGCACGGGTCTCCTTTTGCCAAGTCGCTCGATCAGCCAGTGCGGCATACGCGCCGGTAAACTGGATGTTGCTGAGTCCCAGTGCGTTGAATGGCTTGATACTCGATATTGAAACTTCACTTTGTGCCTTCGTATTCGCACCATCCACGCGCAGCTCATCGTACTTGCCCGCGACGTTGACAAATTGGAACAGCGGCCCCGCTAGCGAAAAGCTTTTCAACTGACTGCCGGTGTTCGCGTTGGTTGTGCGCCGGGACAGGATCATGGCAAAGGTCAAATCTTTGCGCACCAGCCACTGCGAGGACACCGTGCGGATGAATTCGGAGGGACGGTTGCTGCGTCCGAACCGCTGTTCGGTGAGCTGGACGATCGCGCTCTTGGAAACAGGGGTCTGCACTTGCATTGTATCTGCAAGGTCAAAGTATCCGTCGGTGCGCCGTAGATGCTTCTGTTCCACCACGAACCAGGTGGGACGGTTTTTATCCGACTCCAGCCGCCAAAAGTTGGTCACCGTAGTGTTGGGCTGCAACAGTACTCCTTCGTCCTCCAACCGGTCGCGATAGGCAGAGAACTTGAGCCCGGTTTTCAGCATGTAATCGACAGTGGTGGTCTCACGCCATTGACGCAGCAGCACTTCGGTTGCACCGTCGCGATTGGTGCGGTCCTGAAGATGAGTGATACGGGTGGCACCGTGTGGCTGGTACTGGAAGTAAAGTCGCTGGCGGCGGTGCATCTGTTGAATCTGCGCATTGCGCGAGTCTATCCAGAACCCTTCAAACCAAAGTGTTTTACTCACTTGCCACTGCGCCGCGAGGTCAAAGTGCTTGAACCCCAGCAGGCCGTTCAGGTCGTTGCGGTCACTCTCGGTCAGGTCACCAAGGCGGGAAAACGTAGGATCGACTTGCTTGAGATTGGCGAACAGTGACAGGCGTGGCGTGCGCAGGGTGTAGGACTGTCTAATGACTGCTCCTTGCGAAGCGCGGATATTACCGAACAGTGCGCTGATAGACGTGTTTTTATCCAGAGCCAAGCGCGTGCTAAGCAGGTTCCGCGCGATACCCGTCTCACTCGCGTAGAGCTTGCGTTCTGAGTCGGTAAGGTCTGCCATTCGGCTAAAGCCTTCGCTGATGTTTTGCTGCTGATAGGCTACTTCAAACTTCGGGCTAGTATAGGTGACCTGGGTGCGCTTCACGTCGCCGCTAGCATCTTCTACGGTGGTCTTCACGATGCTAAGGTGCGTATTGGCGGCTGCGGTCATGTTCATGCGCAGGGTCTCTCGCTGCAGTCCCGCTTCGCGTAAGACCTGTTGCTTATCTTTGTCGGTAACTGCCGTGACGTTTGGCTCCACCTGCTGACGCGCTAACAGAGCCATCTGGTTTATCTCGTCTGGCGTTAGGTTTGCAACCACGAAACCTGGGTCGGTTCCGTGACGGGTATAGTCCAGCTGCACCGTTTGCGTGTTCAACGCTACCTGACGGAAATTCAGGTTACCTGTTTCGGTGCGGATAGTCTGCTGCACAAACAACGACGGCAGATTCGTCCCCTTGAACGGCGGCAGCTCTGCACGCAGGAAGGAACGGGTCCAACCGCGCTCCTTCGCCCACTGCGCGCGCTGCGCCTCTGCAAGGTCGTTAAAGCGAGTGAACCCTTTATCGATATCCTGGATGCCGTAGGTGAGCTTGAAGCCCGCTGTCTGCAAGGCGTAATGGGTCAGTTCGATGTCGCCGCTGGTGTCCAAAATCCGGCTGCGCTCGTACTGCAGTTGTGAGCTCTCGTTGAGGCGCAGTAGGGCAGAGAGGGCATTTCGGGTTAGACCGCGCTCTTTTGCCCATTGCCCGCGCTGGTCTTCGCGCAAGTCATTGAACCGCTGGAACTGTTGGTCGACCTTGGTCTGGCTGTAGTGCAGTTCCACCTGTTTGCTTTGCAGATTGTACTGCTCCTGTCGAATCTCCCCCTTACCGTCCGCCACGCGGCTGATATCGGTCTGCAGGTTCATCCCAGCCGCAGCGTATCCTAATCCGAAGCTCATCCGTCGCAGCCCGCGCTCCTTCTCCAGCCAGCCGAGCAGCTGGTCGGGAGCTGCCTTTTGTTCGCGCAGGGAAGCAAACCCAGCGAAACGCGCTCCCACATCCTGATACGTGCCCCGCACCTGAAATGCCCCCAAGTTCCAGCTCAGGCTTTGCAGGATAAGTCGGTCGGAACCCATAGCCGCCTGAGTGTTCGGGCGCGCGGAGGCGTTCGGCTGCATCGTCGGGTCGGCGACTGCCTGCACCGCCTTCTGGGAGGAGAAGAAGAGCAACCCTTCCAGCGTGCTGCCGCTGTTGAGTTGCATTCTGGTGCGCATGCCGTATGTGTCGGTTTGCAGAGTGGTTCCGTCTTCACGCCGGGTGAACGCGCTGGAAGCATACATCATGTTCAGCTGGCTCTGTCCCAGATTCAGGGTCATACTGGGCGCCTGCAGCAGACCGCGCTGTTCGCCCGAACCGGGCACGTAGCGATACTGCACGCGGATGGTTTGAGAGGGCCGTACTGGCTCGGTAAAGTAGATGGTGCCGGTGGCGTAGTCGATAGTGTAGTCGCGGTTGCGCTGCAGGGTGCGTGCGTCTACCATCACACGCTCGCTTTCTGGAACGATGTTTCCATATCGCAGCAGGTAGCCTGCGCGAGTGCCGTTTCCCCGTAGTAGGTCGGCACTGGCTTGTCCTACCTGCGCACCAACAGAGGATGGCTTGGAAGCGGAGATGCGCCCTTCGGCGAGTGGTATAGTGGCAGGTGGGTTCTCCTGTCCCCCAGCTCCCCGAAGGAGCATCAGTACAATGCCCAACAGCGCGATATCGCGAACCGATAGCTTCATCAGAACCGCACTTTGATAACGTCGACTTCTACCTGTTTGCGCTCGATGCTACGCTCGATGCGTCCACTGAGTTGTTCCGTAGTCCGCAGCCGAATCTGCTCACGCAAGGCTTCCAGCCCTTGAGTACCTTGCGAGACCACCTCCGCTGGCAAGGTGTAGCGAGTGGCTACGGTGGTGTTCTCCTCCTCTGCTTGGTGAGCCATCTCTTCCCCAGCGAGTGGACTGTTCACATCGATGTAGGGCACGTCGGGTTCGATGACGGGTTCTCCGTGCAAGGCGTCCGCGGGCGCGGGCTGAGGCGCAACAGTCACACGCCGAACCGACGACCATTGTTCCCGTCGAGGAGCCGCAGTCGCTTTCGCCACCACCCCCGAACGCGCTGACGAACGCGGCATGGCGATTGGCTTCTGCGGCGACACCACCGCCCGTTGTGTCTGAGCGGGCCGCGCTTGAGCCAACGACGGTGATGGCGTTGTCTGGCTCTGCGTGACGCTGGAAACCAACGTCTGCACTGCCTCTGGCACCTGACGTGGCATCAATCGCCATACCAGTAACCCCACCAGCAGGACAGCCGCTGCCAGCGAAGCGCGCCAAACCATTGGCCTCCAGTGCATCATCAACTGTTCACTCCAGGTCGGCTTGTCTACTGTCGCAGACAAGATGCGTGCCTTAAGCATAGGAGGCGGTTCTTGCTGCGGCAGCAGGCTGACGCTTCGCCGCAATGCCTGCAGCATTGCCACACTTCCGCGACAGGACGCACATTGCTGCAGATGCTGCTCCACGCGCTCGCGTTCCTCCACCCCCAGTGCGTCATCGACGTAGGCTGACAACGCTGTCCACCACTCTACACAAACCTTCATCGTCGTATCCCCCGGCTTTGCAGCGAAATCACGACACGTCCGCTTGTCGCTCCACCTATTTAGATAATGCACACAGTGTAATGTTTCATCTCTGACAATAGGCTGCAGAAAAATTGTCCATCTCCGAGCGGTTAGCGGCAGCCTGCAGGAGCATCACCTTTGCTAGCAGAAACTGTGTTTTGGTGACGCTGCCGTAAGCGGTTGGCTATTGCCGTTCGCTCGGGCGCGCCTTCCTAGCGATCGGGCGGGGCTTCATGGACCGTATCGAATGGTGACTCACTCTCGTTCACGGGGGATATGGCTATGCCTCAAACTCAATGGCAACCCGTACCCTTCGGCTGGACGGTGCAGGCAGACGGTTTCGTTCGGGCAGAAATGCCCCAGGGCGTGCTGTTGCTAAAGGACAGCTTTTCGCAAGCGGGTGAACTGAGCGCGACAGTGGTGGTGCATCGTGCTGTCACAAACCCGACTTACTGGAAAACGGTGGGCATCACCCTGTGGCAGGACGACCGTCACCACTGGCGGCTGAATCTGGTCGAAGCGCCCGAAAATCTGCAGTATCGCCGCACCGCCGAGCTCCATGAGATGTACGAGGGCGTATGGCTGGCGGGCAACGAACCCGCTACCCGTCTCACCGTCAAGGAGAGCTTCAGCCTTCCCGACTGGAGCTGGGAATATGGAAAGCCCTACCGCCTACGTCTGTTGTGGGACGCCCAGTCGATACGGGGAGAAGTATACGACGCGCATAACCAGCTCTGCTGGGCATACGAGTGGGCACTGGATAACCCCAAAGCGGTGCGTGCGGGCTATCTAGGATTGACCTGCAGCGCCTTCGACGCTACCTTTTCGCAGATAGAGACGCGCAACACCGTGCCTGCTGAGCCTGTCCGCACCGAGCGCAAACCTCTGCCCCCCTACAAGGTAGCGCACGTGGGCAGGAAGGCGCGCCATGGCACAGGCTTCTTCCGCGTGGAGCAGATAGAGGGCGTCTGGTGGTTCGTTGACCCCGAAGGACGGCTTTTCTTTGTGTTGGGAACCGACCACACCAGCTACTTCGTCCACTGGTGTGAGAAACTGGGCTACGCGCCCTACCACGAGAACATGAAGAAACGACACGGTTCCGAGCAGGCATGGGCGCAGGAAACCCTGCAGCGCCTGAAATGCTGGAACTTCAACACCATCGCAGCAAATCATTCGCTTTACCTACGCCATCAGGGGCTGGCGTACATCGATAACATTCTGGGCATGGGGCAGGGCTTTGCCGCCATCGACGACCTGGTCAAACAGGTTCACTGGACGGGGTTCCCCAACGTCTTCTCTCCGCGCTGGCAGGCATGGTGTGACTGGATGGCGTACCAGCGGTGCGCGCCCTTGCAAGACGACCCGTGGCTCATCGGCTATTTTCTGGACAACGAGCTGGAGTGGTTCGGAAAGGATTACAAACCGTGGGGGCTCGCCATCGAGGCGTTGAAGCGTCCAGCAGGACACAGCTCCCGCGTGGCGCTGGTGCAGCTGCTTCGTGAGCGCTATCGCGGGGATGTACAAGCCTTCAACCGCGCGTGGGACGCCCGCATCCGCGATTTCGATGAGTTGGCGCACAGCGAGCAGCCGCCCACTATCCGCACGAAGACAGCCGAAGAGGACGGCATCGCCTTTACCCGTCTCGTGGCGGAACGCTATTTCCGAACCTGCGCCGAAGCCATCCGCAAGCACGACCCCAATCACCTAATACTGGGCTGTCGGTTCGCAGGGGAAGCCCCGCCGATTATGGACATCGCGGGCAAATACTGCGACGTGATCAGCATCAATACATATCCACGAGTCGACCTGCGCACAGGGCGGGTACTGGACTGGGAGGAGCGTCTGCGCGAATATCACCGACAGTCGCGCCGCCCCCTGATGATTACCGAATGGAGTTTCCCTGCGCTGGACAGCGGGCTTCCCTGTAAACACGGCGCAGGGATGAGGGTGGATACCCAACAGCAACGGGCAGAGTGCTTCCGCATTTTCCAGTCCGCCGTGTTCCGCCTGCCGTTTATGGTGGGGTCTAACTTTTTCATGTGGGTGGACGAGCCTGCGCTGGGCATCAGCAGCACTTTCCCCGAAGACAGCAACTACGGACTGGTGAACGAGCAGGGCGAGCCGTATCCCGAGCTGGTGCAGACCGCTACCCGTCTGCAGGCGAAGGTGTATGCCATGCACGCCGAGTCTGCCCGATACCGCACCCAAAGCCCGCAACCGCCCCCGCCCAGCAAGCTCGTTTTCGCGCGCCGAAGGTGGAGTATTCCCCAGCAAGCCGCACTGGCATGGCAGGTGGATTTGCGCCATACGAACCAGCAACCGTTTACTGGCTGGGTTGGGGTAGACCTGCCCGAGCACCCCATGACACAACGTCAGTCCGGCGAGTGGCGATGCGTGGGCGTCGACGGCAAGCCAGTGCGGTTCCATATCGAGTCACTTTTTCTGCAACGGCTATGGCTGTACGTGCAGAACGTGCTGCCAGGCAAGGTATGGAGCGCGATGGTAC
>Ga0272447_1001021_pt1 | contig 18883 bp, 20 predicted proteins | sample YNPCB0133_FD_194589 | JGI IMG/M metagenome (GOLD analysis project Ga0272447, IMG submission 194589) | Hot spring microbial mat communities from Yellowstone National Park, WY, United States - YNP-CB-013-3 | ecosystem: Environmental > Aquatic > Thermal springs > Hot (42-90C) > Sediment | place... | reverse complement strand
AGTCTAATTACCGCTCAGGCGCGGCGCGGAGCGTAGTGGCATAGTGAGTAATCCGCGCTTTCTCGAACATATGATATAGGGACATTCGATGCATATCATTACACGAAAACGATTGAATGAATTTGCAGAGAAGCATCATAACGCCAGGTCTGCGCTCCAATATTAACCGAACCTGCCACTGCTTTGCTCACTGCGCTCGCTCTGTGACAGTAGATGCGCAGGATGTCAGGCAGTTGTACCAAAAATGAGAGCGCAAAACATAAATAGGATCAACGAATGAAGGTCAGATCAACCCCATGAGTCAGAACGCCTGCAAAATTGTCGTTTTGCAGGCGTTTTGTGCATCCTTGCTATTTGGTATGCATTACAGATAATGTCGCACCATCTCGCGCCAGTGCTCGATGCGATGCGCTTCGCCCTGCCAGATATGGAGCGTGTGTGGAATGTCCTTCTCCCACAGCGCTGCGCTGAGGGCGCGATTCGTCCAGATAAACGGGTCTTCCTCGCCGATGACCAGAATGATCTCCATGCGCCGCAGATGCGACAGGATAGTAGGATCCTCAAGGCGCGGAATGAAGTGACAGGGAGTGTGAAAATAGATCGTTTCGTCGTAGTAGCCGTCGAAAAGCGCAGGAAACGAGCCAATGGCAACGGTTAGATCGTATCGTCCGCTCAGTGCGACGACCTTATTGAACAGGTGTGGGTGGCGGAAGGCAATATTGACAGCATGGTAGGCGCCCAAGCTGCACCCGTGCGCGATAACAAAAGGGTTGGGGTTGAGTTGTCGTGAGAATGACAATACCTCTTCGAGAATGTACGATTCGTACTGCACGTGGCGCGCGATGCGCTCGTGCGGCGGTCGGTGGAAGGCATACAGACTTTCGCGATCAATGCTATCGACACAGTAGAGTTGCAGGAATCCCTGTTCAATTGACGGACGCAACGCCTCGACCAATCCCCAGTTTTCGTAATCGTAGAACCGTCCTGCACGGGTTGGAAAGACCAGCACCCGCGCCCCTGCATGTCCGATGATCAGCATCTCCATATCCCGCTGCAAGCGGGGACTCCACCAGCAGTAATACTCTCGTTGCACAGGTGTTCACTCGCTCTTGTATATGGTTCTTCTCTGCCAGCACTCATCGTTGGTCTGCCTGTTTCCGCGTCCTCGCAGTCGGTGATGACTCTCTGCGCCTTGCTTAGCGCGAGAATGTGACATTGAACGTGGTGTGTGCCCGCAGGTCTGGTAAGCGTCATTGCACGATACCAGTAGATTCGACATAATCTCTCAAGAACAGGAGATAGCTGTGCCCTGCCAGTCCTGATACCCTGTAGTGCACTATCCCGAACTGATGTATTGAAACCTCACCCTAAGGGTGTACGATACAGTGGTTAAGGATACATTAAGGACATGTACGGATTTGATTGTGATCGCTTGCATGTTTATCACGCGCAGCACGCTCTACTGCGCTCACAATGTACACTCGTGATGATGGGCGCAGTTTATCGATTGTTCTCCTCGCCCGCGAGTATGGCGACATATGGGCGCAGAACGGCGCGCCACAACCGGTACCCTTCGGAACTCAGGTGTAACCCGTCTGCATCGAACAGTTCTGCGCGCGGTCGCCCGTCGGCGCCCAACATGGGCGTATAGATGTCGACATAATATCCAGCGGGACGCCGCTCCATGAGAAGGCGCGCTTCGGCATTGACGCGCTTTATCTTCTCGCGCAGATTCCAGCGTGTGAGACTTGGCTTGATCGATATGTATGCCACCGGGATAGGACCAAGCGATGCGTCGATTCTGGAGAGCATGGCATACAGGGACTGCACGACATCGTCAGGTGTGCGTCCATCACCAAGGTCGTTTTCTCCGGCATATAGCACAATTGCACCGGGTGCGCACGGCAGGACGAGTCGATCAAAGAAGTGGACGCATGCCGCGAGCGTGGAACCGCCAAAGGCGCGGTTGACCACGGGCCATGGCGTCATATCGTCGCTCAGTGTCGTCCACAGGCGTAGCGATGAACTGCCGTAGAACACGACCGCCCCCGGTTGCGGCGGCGCCTGTTTATGCAACTGTTCAAGCTGACGGACCTCATCTTCGTACCACTCCAATGCCACCTCCCATATACTCAATCTCGACCCGGTCACCCTGTCGCGTCTACGCTCAACTCGCTGCGCCGAACGATGGTTTTCGCTGGTATTATAGTAACAGGGTAAGAAACATACGTTGCGCGGAGACCTCGATTGTGACCGATGCTTGCGATGCCTTTCTTAATGAGTTGCCGCTCCTGCCGTTGCGTGGCATGGCGGTCTTTCATGCGTCGCGCCGGTCGCCGTGAGTCGTCCGGCGTCGATCCGCCTGGTGGACGAGGCGGTCGCATCAGGTATCTGGTTGTGGTCGGCGCGCGGCGCGACGATGACCCTGCACAGTGGTATGCCATCGGAGCGCTGGCGCAAGTGCATCGCCTGGTGCGCCTGCACGACGGAACACTCCGCATTGCGCTCCAGGCATTTGATCGCGTCGTCATTGATCGGGTGACGCAGCAGGAACCGTATCTGCGTGTGCAGGGCACCGTTTACCGGATCATCTCGATAACCCCAGCATAGTAACCTATCTACACAATGCGCTGGCACAGGCGCGTGAACTGCTCGACACACTGCCACCCAACGATGAGTTGCGCGCTCAACTGGAGTCTGCTGATAATCCGCAACATCTTGCGGCGTTGATGGAATCAATGCTGCTGGTGCGCGCCAGCCTTGCCGAGCGTCAGGAGCTGCTAGAACTGACCGACGTGGGTGAGCGTCTGGCGCGGATTGGCGCGTTGCTAGCGCAGGAACTGGCGATCCTGCGCGGTCACTTAAGAATGTAGTACGTGCCGCGCTTGTCGCCGACGCGCAGTAGCAATCCGCGTTCAACGAGGTCGGCCAGGTCGCGCCGCAGCGTTTCGGCGGAAACGTCTGGCGTTAGTTCCTGCATGTCACGGTTGGTGATACGTTGATGCGTCGCCAGGAACAGCAGCGCTGCGATCTGCCGCTCATTGAGCCCCATGCGACGCCAGGCGGCAACATCGGCGCCGCCAGCATCAGCGCGGTCATCGCCAGTATGCCCGTACAACGTCACCATAAATCCGGCAGCAGTTTCGCGGAACTCCGGCGGCGGCAGCCCGGCATCCGCCATCTGGCGCAACATTCGGTCAATGCCGTAACCGAGACGTTCAATCAGCCCAAGGTCTGCTAGCGCCTGCACCAGCGTTTCGTTGCGACTGAAGCGCTCGTTGACCAGGTTGTGAACCGTAACATGCCCTGGCAGGCGCCCCGGCGAGTAGCATTCCAGGCGATCGCTGAACAGCATGATCCGGATGGAATCGCCACGGATGGTGTAATCGCGGTGTGCCAGGGCGTTGATTAGCGCCTCGCGCACCGCTCCCAGCGGAAATTGCGTCCAATCCTCCCGTTCCAGCCCGACCATCCGGCTGCCGCGTCGCATATGCTCAACGATCCAGCGTTCAGCGCGGCGGGCTGTCTCGGGCAGTGTGTCGCGGATGTCCTCACGCAGGAACTCATCGCTCATCTCGCGCCCCTGATAGCGCACCAGCGTTACTTCCGCCTGGGGAAACCAGCGCTCAACCTCGATGCCGAAGAGGATCAGACCGGCATTGGTTGGGATCAGGTCATGTGTCCCCTTCGCCGGATCGGTCCGTCGCACCAGGCAACCGCGTCGCACCAGGAAGGCAAGCGGATCGGCTTCGGCAATTGGACCGACGCGACGCGCATATGCTGCAATCTTATCCGGGTCGAGATCGGCGAGGGTCGCATTTGCCGGGATCATCCGATCCCAACTGGTTTCGCTGCGTTCGATCAAAAGACGTCGCAGTACATCAGGAGGAAGCGGCGCATTCGTGGAACCCTCTCGTCGCAGGTAGGTTCCATTGACGCTGTAGACATGCGGCAGCCCTGAAGGAACGGTAACCACCAGCAGTGTTGCACCGCTGTGGGTGGCAACCGTCGGCAGCGGCAGCACCAGCGGTGGCGTGCATGCCAGCGCTGCGTCGAGCACCATCGCGCGCATGGCATCGGCGTCCGTCACCCCTTCCACCTGTCGCCCACGCATGCCGATAACCACTGTTCCGCCTGAACCATTCGCCATTGCCGCTAGCGTCTGCGCCAGGTCGCCAGGGCGCGTGTTCGCCCGCACAAATGCTAGATGCCGATCCTCTGGTTGCGTGAGCAGATCGGCGATTGCTTGTTGCTGAACGTCCATGGCTCGCCCTGCGTTCCTTCCCGCATCGAACTGGTATGATTGTAGCACAAGATTGCGATCGCGTCTTGCGCACTTCGCATGCATGTGCTATAGTGGGACTATGAAACCGCCGTCGTTCGATCAATTTGTGACGTTCATTTACGTTCGCGATCTGCGCGTCAGCACTGCTTTCTACGAGAGTCTGCTCGGTTTGCCACTGGCGCTTGATCAGGGTTCCTGTCGCATCTACCGCGTTGCTGGCGATGCTTTTCTTGGGATCTGTCAACGGCGCGACGCTGTTCATCCATTGCCTTCCAACGCGCTCATCCTGACCCTGGTGACGCACGATGTCGATGGGTGGCATCGCTATCTGGCGGAGCGTGGCGCGTTGGTGGAAAAACCTCCTCAGTACAATCCTGTTTACAATATCTACCACTGCTTTCTGCGCGATCCGGATGGCTACCTGGTCGAGATTCAGCGATTTCTCGATCCGGCCTGGCCCGTCGGCGCAGCAGGGCAATAAATGCCGCCGAATGCAATCGTTACAGATGGTCTCCTCCGTAGAATATGGCAACTTCGCCGGGTAATGCAACACGGCGAGGAGCCGCCTGACGAGGGAAGTGATATACTAGACACGCGAACGCACGACATCATTGCTGTTGCGACCGGTACTCTTCTCGTGCCTGCCGCCTATGCACTGCTGGAGTCGGGCAGTCGTGACGACGCGGCTGTCGGCGCAGCCGTGCTGACCGGCGCTCATCTGATCTTCGGTCTTCTCTTTTCGGCTATCCAAAACGTGCGTTAACAGAGGCGCCGTTCTGTTCCTGCCCTGAGTGGTCTCAGTGACCTGGCTTGTTTCTGACGGGTGTCACTTTCCCGACTGGCGAAACGTTTTGCGTCTCGCCAGCGCCGCCGTCACCGGACGGACTCACCACGGGTAGGGCAGTTCCGGTTGCCAGCTGTTTCAGATTGATCGCCGCGTTGTGGTCGCGGTCGTGGTGCGTTCCACATTCCGGGCACCTCCGTTCCTGATTGTTCGACGTAAGCGCCTCGTTCTTCCAACCGCAGACAGCACACAGACGACTGCTCGGATACTACCGGTCGGCCACGATGAGCCGTGTCCCGTGGCGCTTCGCCTTGTAGCCCATTTGCAGGCGGAACGTTCCAAAACCTACGTCGGATATGGCGCAAGCAAGCCTACAGTTCGCCAGCATCCCCTTGACGTGTACATCCTCGATCACTGGCGCTTGGTTTTCGCGGCAAAGTCGGGTTGTTAGCTTGTGAACGAGGTCCGTCCTGATGTTGGCGATGCGGGCATAGAGCCGTGCCAATGCCGCGGCAGCCTTCTTGGGTTGTTTGACTGCGGCAATCGTGTCCCTTTCGGCAAAGGAGCGTGATGAGCCAATCTAGGCGTTGCCCTGGCGCACGCGGTCTTCTGGCTGAGTCGACGGCTACGGACTCGGAGTCGGCGCACGGCGGCTGTGAGCAGCTTTGGCACTGCGATGGATTCGCCCGTCGAAAGCGTTACAGCAGCTGTTAGTCCCAGGTCGACGCCAACAATGCTGTTCCCCGTCCTCGCCCGATAGAATTCACGATCGCGAAGTCAACCTAGATGGCAACGAACCAGCGGTCGGCGGCACGTGACACCGTCGTTCCGAGCATCTTCCCGTTGAACCTGAGCGCTTCGGTTATTGCCACCCTGTCGACCTTCGGCATAACGTTATGGTTGTGCCGTCGAGCCGAAACTTGTTGTTCGCAAGGTAGAAGCTGTCTCGACAGCGCCCTTTCTTCTTGAATTGCGGCTCACACGTCGGTCTGCTGGCTTTGCGATCGGCGAAGAATCGGTTCCATGTCTGGGCGAGATGATCGAATGGCCGTGCATGGACATCGCGGCGGATGTCTTTGAGCCAGGGGAACGTGTCATATTTGATGGCGTTAAATTCTTGAGCGCCATCGCGCTCGGTTTCTCACCGGCTGCACGTCGTCGTCTCCACTCAGCTAGCGCCCAGTTCCAGACGAATCGGGCAGTGTCACAGGCGTGCTTGAAGTAGTCGACCTGTTCAGGGTTGGGCAGAAGGCGATTTTCAGGTGCATGGGTTCAATCCTGGTGCAGCGCTTCGTTCAGTTTTTTTTTTGGTCGTTGCTCCACCCGTCGCGCCGATATGAGAAGCAGTGAACAATCGTCATCCCGACGGGTGCCATTTCCTGCTCCGGCGACCATTGCTCCTGATTGAGCACGAGCACGTCGCACTCGTAGGTTTTGGCATCGTGCTCACCATATCAAAGTCAAAGCGGGTCAGGCGGTCAGTATACGCGAGGATCAGCATCGTGATGTCCCGGCATCCGATAGCGTCCATCAGTTCGAGAAACCGTCCGCGCGTGTCCTGCGATCCGCCGCCCGCTTCTTCGATGCATTCGACGTTCGCCGGACTTTTCGCCACCACAAACGCTTCCAGCGCGTTGTGTTGGTTGAGCACATCGGGCGTTTGTGCGGTGCGGCAGATGCGGCAAGCGGCGCCGATGCGCTGGATGGATACGCCGCGTGGCGCAGCCCCAGAACTTCACGCAATTGCGACTCGGTGGAGCGGCAGCAGTTCCCGGCGGCGCCATCAGGCGGGATCACGCGCCCGTCACGATTCCAGCGTTGCACGGTCTTGACCGAAACGCCAGGCAGCTTCGCTGCCTTTCCGATGCCCGCGGCGCTTTTCAATAATCACCACTATACACTATTGACCACAAAAGTAGATACGAGAGGCTAGCTCCCGATCTCGATATCGACTCAGCCATCGATAATCGCTAGGGTTTCTTCTTCTGGATATGGCGCCCGTACATGTGGATTATTCCGCGCCGTCACTTCTGGAGTCATAGCCTGGTTCTAGCGCCGCTGCGCCTGGTCTATTTCTATCTTGTTACGCTGCTGATTGTTGTATGGGGAGCATGGCTCCTGGGGCGGATTGGTGTTAGTGCTCGATCAGGTGTCGGCGTGGCTCTTCGATGTCATGCGGCGCAACCCAGATATGGCGCGCCTGTTCATTCTTGGCTTCATCAGCAGAAGTGCGGCGCACACTATTGCCGACTGACTTATGACTGGGGGAAGTGCCGTATGCAGATGATAGGCATTTGTTTGCGGCACAATTACCGCAACCATAATCAAAAATAGAGAGACACCCTCGCCGGGTGCTCCTCGTATGCGTTAGATGATCGGCACCCTGCCTGCTAGCAGCAGGGTTACAAAGAGCATAACGGCGATCACGCTGCACACCAGCAGAGCACCGATGATTGCGTAACGCCCCGGCATCGGTATGCGATAGTCGAATGGTGCGTCCTTGCGCGGGGCGCGCCGACTATTGCTTAGTTCATTCAACCGGTCGGGCTGGCGATCTTCTGCAGGTGGCGTCTGACTCCCGATCTCTTCGTTTATTCCAAAGGTATCAGACGGTCGCCTGGTCGTTACTGTCGCGGTATCATCGAGCACCATCGGTTGGAGGACGAATCGTGGTTGGGATGGTCGTCTACCGATTCGTTGCGAGGCAAGTCTATCCGTGCTGCCTGGCCGGTTGGTTTGCTGATCGTGGCTCTGCGAGTTGGTCGATGTCATGGTTGTTTGAGTCCGCTCCAATCATCAAAATGCCTTAACCTGAACCCCACGTCATGCAATAGTATGTTGCCAGGGTTACCAGGTCATTACCACGTTGGGAGACAATATGATCGTTGTGTCAGATACGTCTCATCGGTTTGTGACCCGCCCCCATGGTACAATGCATGCAGTTCCTGGTTATTAGTTCTTGGTTCTCAGGCGTCTGTATGTACAGAATGCACCCCACCATAACCGTTGTCCTGTTTATTGTCCTTACTATGCTATCGGCAGCGTGCGGAGGTGCGCCGTCGCCTCCTGCTGCACTTCCAGCATCGCCATCGGAGTCACCTGTCGCGGCGCTTTCGCCGACACCGATCCCGCTTCCCACGACTCTCCCGTCGCCGACGCCAGAACCGGTGCAGCCTCAACCAACGAGCCTGCCTGAACCGACGCTGCTTCCGTCTTCTGCGCCAGTGACGGTTGCGCCGCTCCCGACGCCCGAAACGGCGACCGCTTCGCCGCTTCCGCCCACGCCATCACGTCCGTCGGAAGGGTCGTTTACTGGCGCGCTGATCTTCCTGCGTGATGGTGCGCTCTGGCTGTTCGATGCCAAGGGTGAGCGCCTGCTTGTTGATCGAGCATACGAGTTCGCTCCCAGTGCTGATGGCAATCTGATTGCAGTCACGCGCGAAACCGATCAGTTCGATATCTGGATCGTGTCGCGTGATGGCACTGCTCTCCGGCAGATCACCAATGATCGCAGTGTCGAGTCTTCGCTTTCCTGGGCGCCTGATGGGTCAGCGCTAGTTTTTGCCGCTGCCGATGCTAGTGAACCATTGCCGCAAATCTGGCCCGATTGGGCGTTGTGGTGCGGTGCCAGTCAGATAGTCGTTTTCGACATCGCGAGCGGGCAACGTCAGACACTTGCGCGCGGTTGCGACCCGGCATTATCGCCTGATGGTCGTCGTATCGCATACAGCGCTCCTCCAACTGCTCGTGATGTGGGAATGGCAGGAGGAGCGCTGGTGTTCGGGAATACCGTTCGCCTGATCAATCGGCGTGGTGAAAATGCCTGGAATTTTGCCCGCGCCGATGGTGCCGACGCCCCGATGCCCAACACCGGTATGCTGGTCTACGGACCTGCCTGGTCGCCCGATGGCGCTTCTGTGACCTACCATCGGTATCTCGGAATGCAGGTCGAAGTCGATATTAACCTGAGTGAGATCGGCGGCTCGTTCGAGGGCAAAGGACGTCCATTCGCTGAGGGAGCAGGATGGTTGTTGCCAGTGTGTTTTGCACCGGATGGACGACGAGCGGCGATTATTGAACACAATTACAGCGATGCACGCGGATTTGGTGGCTATGATGCATGGTCGGTGCAGGTCGTGACATTCGATGGCTTGCGCACCGTTGATCTTCCCCAGGGTCCAATGACGATGATCGGTGGCAGTGCAGTGCGCTTGCCACGTGCTGCTAGCGCTACTTGGTCACCAGACGGGACGCGCCTGGCTGTCCTGCTTCCACCCGGATGGCGGCCCGATGTGTCGCTGAACGAACCGTTCGATCCGACGGGCGCGGAACGTCCGGGTGAGGTGTGGTTGTGGCAACCCGGCGCAGCTCCGTCAGTTCGTCTCATCAGCAATGTTGACTTTGCCTCGCCGCTCGCCTGGTTGCCGTAGTTCACACCGCCGAACAGCAAGCATTTGTGAACGCAGCTTCCCTACTTGCCAAGTGCTCGCAGGATCCGTGGTGGCAACACCCAGATCAACGATCCGGCGCCAGGCTCAAGCGAGACAAGGTCGATCAGCGCCAGACCGCCCTTCTTCATCACGACCCGACTGCCGCCCGTCAACCCGGCAATGATGCCACTGAGGTCTGGTTCATGCCCGACAATCATGACGCTCTTTGCGCGAGGCATATCCGCCAGCAGGTCGAGCAACGTCGCCGCATTGCATCCCGGCGCTAGCGCACCGACTGTCTCAGGGGCAATGTCCAGCGCTGCGCCGACAATATCGGCAGTTTCACGAGCGCGGGTCAATGGACTGGTCAGCAACCGGTCGAGCTGCACACCGAGTCGTCGCAGCCCACGTGCGCCAATGCGCATCTTTTCGGCACCCTCCGGCGTCAGCATACGTGCCGAGTCGCTGCCATCGTGCGAGCGTTCCTCCGCTATCGCGTGGCGGAGCAGATAGAGATCCATCGTGTCACTCCTTCAGAATGGTATAATGGATCAACGGTAATCCACAAGGGTTTTCCAGTATAATTCAATTTCCCGCTTTCCTTAATTATCATGCACGAATCAATTCCTGTCCTTGACTTTGGATCTCAAACGGCACAACTGATCGTCCGTCGGTTGCGCGAACTTGGTGTCTATAGCGAACTTGTGCCGCACGATGCGCCGAAAGAGGATGTGCTGGCACTGCAACCACGCGGCATCGTTCTTTCCGGCGGTCCAGCGAGCGTCTATGAGCCGGGCGCGCCGCAACTGCCGTCATGGCTTTGCGAAAGCGATCTCCCTGTTCTCGGCATCTGCTATGGAATGCAGTTGCAGGCGCACGCGCTTGGCGGACGCGTTGAGGGCATGCAGAGCCGTGAGTTCGGTCCGGCTGAGATCACGGTGGTCGATCCTGGTCTGCTCTTTGCCGATACTCCGGTGCACCAGCAGGTGTGGATGAGCCATGGGGATCACATTGCTGCGCTGCCTGCCGGCTTTCGTGTCATGGCGTCCAGCCCCGGCGCGCCGTTTGCCGCTGCTGGCGACGATCAACGTCGCTGGTATGGCATCCAGTTCCATCCCGAAGTGGTTCATACCCGTTTCGGGCGCGACATGCTGCGCAATTTTGCGTTTCGCATCTGCGGATGTCGCGGCGACTGGCAACCGGCGAGTTTCGTTGCCGAAGCGATTGCACGGGTACGTGATCAGGTCGGGGACGGACGGGTGATCTGCGCCCTCTCCGGCGGGGTCGACTCGGCAGTAGCGGCGTTGATCGTGTACCAGGCGATTGGTGATCGCCTGACCTGCGTGTTTGTCGATAACGGGCTGCTTCGCCAGGGTGAAGCCGAACAAGTTGTCGCCACATTTCGTGAGCATTTTCGTATTCCGCTGATCGCAGTCGACGCAGCGAATGAGTTCCTCGACGCTCTTGCTGGCGTCGCCGATCCTGAGCAGAAACGGAAGATCATCGGCGAAAAATTCGTGCGCATCTTCGAGCGCGAGGCGCAGCGCATCGAAGGCGCACGCTTTCTGGCACAGGGAACGCTCTATCCCGATGTCATCGAGAGCAAGGCGCCGGATCGTCAGAAGGGTGTAACGATCAAAACCCATCATAATGTCGGTGGGCTGCCAGCCGATATGCAGTTGACCCTGGTTGAGCCGCTACGTTACCTGTTCAAAGATGAAGTGCGCGCTGCTGGTCTTGCGTTGGGTTTGCCGGAAGAATGGGTCTGGCGACATCCCTTCCCCGGTCCTGGTCTGGCAGTGCGTGTGCTTGGTCCGATCACACGGGAACGCCTGGCAACCCTGCGCGCCGCCGACGCCATTTTTATGCACGAGTTGCGCGCCGCCGGGCTGTACCGCGCGACGCAACAGGCATTTGCCGTGCTGCTGCCGGTGCGCAGCGTCGGCGTGATGGGCGATGGACGCACCTATGCCGACGTTATTGCGCTGCGCGCGGTCACAACCGAGGATTACATGACGGCGGATTGGGCGCGTCTGCCCGCCGATGTGCTGGCGCGTGTTAGCAGTCGGATCGTGAATGAAGTCCCCGGCGTCAACCGCGTGGTCTACGACATTTCCTCCAAACCTCCCGCAACGATTGAATGGGAGTAAACCCTCGGTTCTATGCACGCATCCGCTCCCGGCAAAATCATTCTCTGCGGCGAACACGCTGTTGTCTACGGTCGTCCGGCGATTGCCGTCCCACTGACCAATGTGCGCGCACGGGTCAGCATCATCCCCGGCGCGCCAGGCAGCGGCGTTTGCTTCGATGCGCCCGATCTTGGGCGGCGCTGGTTCATCACATCCGCTCCGCACGATCCCCTCTCTGAACTGACGCTGGCGGTTCTGCGACAGTTTGGCGTGCAGCATATGCCAGACATCGAGGTATCTATCACATCGGACATCCCGATTGCAAGCGGGATGGGAAGCGGCGCCGCGATCGCGACCGCCATTGTGCGTGCGCTGGCATCGGCGTTTGGGCGCGACCTGAGCGCGGCTGAGGTTTCGGCGCTGGTGTATGAGAGTGAGCAGCGCTTTCATGGGACGCCCAGCGGCATTGACAACACCGTGATCGCGTATGAACAGGCAATCTGGTTCCAGCGGCGCGGAGAGCCGCCGCACCAGATCGAGCCGCTCTCGATAGCCGCACCTTTTGTACTGCTCATCGGCGACACCGGCGTGCGCAGCGCAACGCGCCTGCCGGTCGGCGAGGTGCGGCGACGCTGGGAGAGAGACCAATTGCGCTACGAGATGCTGTTCGATGCAGTGGCGGACGTTGTGCACCAGGTACGGCGCGCTCTGGCGGAAGGTGATCGTGTGGCGTTAGGACCATTGCTCGACCGCAATCAGGCGTTACTGGAGGAAATTGGCGTGTCATCGCCAGAACTGGAGCGTCTGATAGCCGCTGCGCGCAGTGCTGGCGCACGTGGCGCAAAACTCTCCGGCGGCGGTTGGGGCGGGGTGATGATTGCGCTGGTTGAAGCGGAGACCGCGCAACAGGTGTGTGAGGCATTAAGGGCAGCGGGAGCAACGCGCGTGCTGGAGACAGTCGTTCAGGCTGCGGCCTGAGAACCGGACAATATGCTATACTTATCATAGATGGGCGGCGTCGAGCCGCTTTTTGTTGAAAAAACGATGGTTGTCAAAGCTCATTCATAAAACCAGGCACCTAGAAATATATAAACAATGGCAAAGATCATGGTTGCAATGAGTGGCGGCGTCGATAGTTCACTAGCGGCGGCGTTGCTCCACGAAGCCGGGCACGATGTCACCGGCGTGACCCTGCACCTGTGGGAGGGGGATGATAACCGACTGGCGGAGAGTCTCTGCTGCTCACAGGAAATGACCGAGAGTGCGCGACGTGTCTGCGCGCAACTCGGCATACCCTACTATGTCTTCAATTACCAGCGCGAATTTCGGCGCTATGTGATCGAGTATTTCTTGCGCGAATACGCCAGCGGCTTCACGCCGAACCCATGCCTGGAGTGCAACCGCGAGATCAAGTTTCGCGCTCTGCTGACGCGCGCCCGTACCCTCGGCTTCGACTACGTTGCCACAGGGCACTACGCCCGGATCCACGCTGATGAGACGCGCCATAATGGAGAGGACGCTGGATTGCCGCCAGCGGAGCGTGTGCAGCGCACCACCTACCGCCTGTTGCGCGCTGTTGATCGCGAAAAGGATCAGTCATATATGCTCTATATGCTCGGTCAGGACGATCTGGCGCGGCTAATCTTCCCGATTGGCGAGTACACTAAGGTGGAAGTGCGTGCCATGGCTGCCGCACGCGGGCTGGCGAGCGCTAATCGACCGGAGAGCCAGGACATCTGCTTCGTTCCTGGTGGCGACTATCGCAACCTGCTGCGCGAAGAGTGCCCCGATGCGCTGCGTCCTGGACCAATCCTCGATCTCGAAGGGCGTGAACTCGGACGGCACCAGGGGTTGCCGCTCTACACCATTGGGCAGCGGCGTGGTCTCGGGATCGCAACTGGTCAACCGATGTATGTCACAGCGCTCGATGTTGCACGCAACGCTGTGATTGTTGGTCCCGAATCGGCGCTCAGACGCGAATCGCTGCGCGCCGAACAGGTGACGTTTGTCAGTGGCATCTGGCCCCAGGCGCCTTTCGATTGCCTGGCGCAGATACGCGCCCATGCCGATGCCGTTCCTGCCCGCGTTATACCCAGAGAGGTGGGGACGGTCGATGTGTATTTCGCGCGTCCACAGCGCGCCGTTACGCCAGGGCAGGCGATTGTTTTCTACGACGGTGACGTCGTTCTGGGAGGCGGACGGATTGCGCGTGACCGATGAGCCGGATGGTTATCTATGCCACCAGCGCTTCTGCTGATTCTGCTGATTGTTACTGCCAGCGCAGCGCTAGCGCATGTGCTGTGGGGGCGTCGATGGGTGCAGATTCCAATATTCTGGCTTGCTGCTGCCGGCGGGGCGCTCATTGCACTAGCAACTGGTGTGCGACTGCCGCTGCGCCTGATCACCCCGGCTGGCGTTCCAATTCTGGAGACGACCCTTGGCGCATGGGTCATGCTGATCGTTGCTTCACGATTGCGCCTGTGATATAATCGGCGCTGCTCTGCGGCATCCGAATGGCTGTCGCACCTGGAAGAAGGAGATGCGCTGTGGGTAAATGGATCGTCATCGGACTGACCATTGTGCTGCTGATCATTGTCGGGTTCATTATCGGCGCATATCTGTCCCCTGATTTTCGTGTCGCTTCGCGCGACATCGCTCTTGTTGTGCTGGCAGTCTTTCAGATGATCTCAGCGCTGATTTCGATTGCGCTGCTGCTTGTGCTGATCTATGCGGTGCGGACGCTAACCCGCGTATCGCGCACAACGCTGATTCCCAAACTGGAGGAAGTGTCGGTCAAACTCGATCAGGTGCTGGAACAGGGTCGGGGCGTGGCGGCAAATCTGCGCGATACGACCAGTACCGTCAGCGGCACAACGTCGTTTCTGGCAGATCGTGCGATTGCACCGGTCATTCGGGTGTCTGGTCTCATGGCAGGAGTGCGCGCTGCGGCGGCATACCTTGCCAGGCGTGATGGGAATCAGGCGTCCTAGTGCATCTGGGGCGATATACCCACTATGTGTCGGTACTGGTGCACTATTGTCGTTCACTACGCTCCGTGGTATTATACGCCAACAGGCGGTAGTGCGCCTTTTGTCATTTGATCAAGTTGTGAGATTTCTGCATTATACGGTGCGCCGGGTAGGGAATGGGCGAGCGAACCTTCTCATATGGCGGTCAGGCGGTTCTCGAAGGGGTCATGATGCGCGGTTTGCGGCAGGCGACTGTTGCTGTGCGCACGCCTTCTGGTGAAATTGTCTTTCGTCACGAACCGCTGAATGTCGAGCGACGCCGCATGTGGGAGAATCTGCCATTTCTGCGTGGCATTCTCATGCTGTGGGATACGCTCAACCTGGGGGTGCGGGCGCTCAATTTCTCCGCTAGCGCCGCTCTTGGCGAAGAAGAACAACCGCAGTCGAAAGGAGCAGTGGCGCTGACGCTAGTCATTGCACTGGCATTCGCATTTGGGCTATTCTTCGTTGTACCATTGTTGATCGCTAGTTTGCTGGAGCGTGTGGGCGCCACGCCGCTAATGCGCGACGCAGCCGAAGGTTTTATTCAACTCGGGATCTTCATTGGCTATCTGGCACTGATTGGGCGAATGCCAGATATTCAGCGCACCTTCGGCTATCACGGCGCGGAGCACAAAACGATTAACGCCTACGAAGCCGGCGCGCCGCTCACGGTCGAATCGGTGCGCTCATTTACGTTGCTGCATCCTCGCTGCGGCACCAGTTTCTTGCTGGTTGTCGTTGTGCTGAGTATTCCATTCTTTGCGCTGTTCGGGAGTTTGCCGCTTGGTGAACGGTTACTGTCACGCATCATCCTGGTACCGGTGATTGCAGCAGTCTCGTATGAACTGCTCCGCCTGTTGGCAGCACATTTCCACCGCGGCTGGGTTCGGCGCCTGGTTGCGCCATCCCTGGCGCTGCAGCGCCTGACAACCCGTGAGCCTGATGATACAATGATTGCCGTAGCGATAGCCGCGTTGATACCAGTGCTTGCTGCCGATGGCATTGTTCCTGATGCGTTTGACGAGTCGCTGGCACACGGCGTGGCGCGCCCGTCTGCTGATGCCGTGCTTGCATAACCCTCGCATGCTGCGAGTGGAGGAAATCCATGCCGCTGGTCGGTAACATTCGTGACTTCGGTCTCTCGGACTTCCTGTACCTCGTCGATCGAGGCTATAAGACGGGCTGCCTGCACCTGAGTCGTGCCGATGAGATGGCATCGCTCTACTTCGAAAAGGGTAAGCTGCTCACGGCAACGCGCAAGGACGATAATGTTCCCGTCACCGATCTGCTCGTTCGCAAGGGGAAGTTGACGCCAGCGCAGGCGGAGCAGGCAGTACATGCGCACCAGAATCAGAACGGCGCAAGCATGTCGCAGGTGCTGATCGATCTACATTTGATCGGGCGTGATGAGTTGCAGCGGGTACTGCAACAGCATATCGAGGAGTCGGTGTATGCCCTGTTCGGCTGGAGTGAGGGGGAGTTTCGCTTCGAGCAGGGGCAGCGTCCTGAACCGACAGCGCCGATTATGCCGATCCCGCTGCCCGTCGAGCACCTGATTATGGAGGGGGTGCGGCGTATCGATGAGTGGGGCCGGATCAAAGATCGTATTCCCAGCACCGATATGGTAGTGAAGTTTATCGAGCAACCTATCGAGCGTGCCAAGGGGATCAACCTCGCTACCGATGAGTGGCGCGTGTTTGCGCGTATCAATGGCAAAGACACGCTGGCGGAAATCGCCCGCAAGACAGGTATGAGCGAGTTCGATGTCTGTCGGATTGTTTATGGCTTTCTCACCGCCGGGTTGGTCGATGTCATCCGCAAGCCGGCGCCGGTGCCGATGCTGGCCACGGGCCGACCCCTGGCTGAGGCGCCACGTATCAAAAAGAGCCTGGTAACCCGCATTATCAACCGCATTCGTGGTATGTAGCGGCGCAGTCAGCACGGAGGACCGGTGTGCAGACGGTAAAAATGGTCATCAGCGGCGCAGTCAACGCCGGTAAAACTGAGTTCATTAAGACGATTAGCGAGATCGAGGTGGTTTCGACTGAACGTCGCGCGACTGACGATACCCGCCTGATTAAGAAGGAAACCACGGTTGCAATGGACTTTGGTCGCATTGCGATCGGTGATGACCTAGTGTTGCACCTGTTTGGCACGCCAGGACAGAAGCGCTTCGATTTCATGTGGGAAATTCTGTCGGAAGGAATGCTAGGGCTGGTTATCCTTGTCGATAGCACACGACCCGAGACGTTCCGTGAAACGAATCGCATTATCGATTTCTTTATGTCTTACCGCGAAACCCCCTACGTGGTGGCAGCCAACAAGCAGGATCGCCCCAATGCATGGTCGCCAGAAGAGTTGCGCCTAGCGCTGCGCCTTCCAGCGCACATCAAGGTGTTGCCATGCATGGCGACTGACCGCGAGAGCGTCAAGAATGTGTTGCTCGAACTCCTCGATGTGATTATGCAACGGAGCGAAGATTAGACGTCGTCTATGGCAGGGTGACGGCGAGAGATAGACACGATGTTCTGAGAGCGTCCGCTTGCTTGTTGAAAGCATCGTGGGTGCAGCAGCGCGTCGCGCAGGATGTGTTCTTGCCGCTGCATTGGACGGATTGTTCCAGTTCTTCCCATTTCTCTTAGTTCGCATAAGCGACCTTATGGTGTGTCTGTTGCGCTGTTCGGACTCACCCGGTAGCGGCGGGTCGCTTGCTTCAGTCCGGATTGCATTATGTTTGAGTGATACCGGATCTTGATTTCGGAGGATGCATTCCTGCCGGGACAACCGAGCGACCCATCACGAGAACGAGGGCGTCCGACCTCGCTGTGGCGAACAGCACAGATAGGGAGCAAACATCGTTGTATCGCACATCGTGTTCTACCAGATCTGTATGAGAGAGGCGGCGCCTGCAAGGGAGGCGTTCCTGACAGCGATTGCCGGTCGACCTGCAGAGTAACCATCTCCGGTATCATAGAAGCCTGGAAAAAGCTTTCTCTGAAATGAACGGAGCGTGCCCGCATGACCGACAACCGTTATGGATTGCCGGAGAACATCGCGCTGGTCGATGATTATCACCTTGGACGCCCCCAGGTGGTGGGAACGTATGTGTTGTTGGGAGAGAATCCGGTGATTGTCGATCCCGGTCCTGCCAGTGTGCTGCCTAACCTCGAAACCGGATTGAGACAGGTCGGTCTAGAGTTCAGCGATTTGCACGGCATCGTCCTGTCGCATATTCACCTGGACCACGCGGGCGCTACCGGATCACTGGTGCGCTATTTTCCGCACTTGAAGGTCTATGTTCATCATCGCGGCGCTCCGCATCTGATCGCACCGGACAAGTTGTTACGCAGCGCAACGCGCATCTATGGCGGGCAGATGGATTATCTGTGGGGCGAGTTCCTGCCGGTTCCGGTGGATGCGGTTGTGACCCTTGGCGGTGGTGAGACTATCCGCGTTGCTGGTCGAACCCTGCGGGTCTTCGATGCGCCAGGACATGCGTCTCATCACCTGATCTATCTTGATGAGGCGACTGGTGCAGCATGGGTAGGCGATACAACCGGTCTGCGGATGCCGGGATATACCTATGTGCGCCCAGCCACGCCGCCGCCGGACATCGATCTGGAGGCATGGCGGCGCACGCTGGATATGCTGCTGGCGCTCAATCCGCGTATGCTACTGCTGACCCATTTTGGTCCGGTGCATGATCCGGAGCGGCACATCGCCGAAATGTGGGAACATATGATGCATTGGGCTGAAACAGTGCGCGCTAGTCTCGAGCGTGGCGATGACGAGACTACTGCGGCAGCGCAACTTGCGGCGCTTGCCGATGCTGAGATGGGCGCCGAAGCAAACGAAGATGTGCGTCTGCGGTATGCGCAGGCTGGCGCGGTCGAAATGAGCTGGCATGGCCTGGCGCGCTACTGGCGCAAAAAGATGGAAACTTGAAGAGAGCCGTGGGGCTGATGCAGATCAAAAATTTCGGTCTATGAGCGACCGAAATCAATTTCGGTCTACGCTCTGCTGGAAGCAGGCACCTTGCGCGACACGGATAGAAACAACAGTCAATGTATCCGAGAAATGCTATAATCCGGCACGCGCCTTTTGCCGTCGGGCTAAGGCCCTCGGCTATCCGGGGCGAAGCTTGCCTGTGCGGGCGAGAGCGGATTATGTAGTCAAAGGTAACTGCCTGCCCGCCTGCAAGGAGGGAGACCGGCCGACAGGTGAAGAGGTCGCGCAGCGTGGCA
>Ga0272447_1001020_pt1 | contig 18892 bp, 15 predicted proteins | sample YNPCB0133_FD_194589 | JGI IMG/M metagenome (GOLD analysis project Ga0272447, IMG submission 194589) | Hot spring microbial mat communities from Yellowstone National Park, WY, United States - YNP-CB-013-3 | ecosystem: Environmental > Aquatic > Thermal springs > Hot (42-90C) > Sediment | place... | reverse complement strand
AGACCGCTTAGTATCGGTGTGTATGGTTCGAGGGTTTCTACGTCCTTGTATGCTTTAACATACTGCCACCCGCTCTCCTCAGCCATTCCTACTAGCTCGTGTAACGTGTAAACTCTAATCTTGAATGTGAGCTCGTCGAGGAACACGAGGTTCCTGTCAGACTTCCTATAATACCTCCTCGTCACTGTTAGAATTGATCTCACGGGGTCGAAGTCTGAAACGCTTACCCTAGCTAGCTCCTCGTCTACATCGGTGTAGTAGCCAGCCTTAGCCCCCACGAGCCCAGCCCTTAGTGCTACGGAGTTGTAGCTCGCAGAGTTTAGTACCAGTAGGTAACCGCCGTCACGTGTTATCCTACGAGCTCTCCTCAGTATGTCAACGTCTACAGACTCATCGCCGTAGAAGCCTAGTATCGTGGTCCAGTAGATTAGGATAACGTCGAATAGCATTCCCCCGAGCTCTTCATCAACCCTCCTAGCATCACCGACCCTGAATTCAACCTTACCCTCAACACCATGTAGTTTAGCCTTCTCAACAGCATCCTCGATGAAGATAGGTGATATGTCAACACCGACAATCCTAAATCCTAGCCTGGCAAGGTTAACAGAGATCCTCCCATTACCACAACCAAGATCGAGGATGAGAGAGCCCTCACTAACACCAAGAGACTCAAGGATCCTCTTAACACTTAAAGCTTCCCTAGGAGCACTCTCCCACATCCTATTAAGCTCCCTAAGGTACAACCCACCTTTCCTAACAAAGAACTCGTAAACCCAGTCACCAAAACCACTCATAGAACCACCCTTCAACCATACAATATATTGTTCGTGCTTAAATTTAACTACAACATTTTACTACATTACATCCCATGCTTCCATATACAACCTTTACCACTACCCTTTACTAGAGGCTATTAGTCTAGATAGCCTTACTGGTATGGGGTGTGGCGGTGTGATTGAAGGTGTTTTAGGTGGGGTCGCTGTTGGCGATGTGCACCCTGTGAGGGTTATGCTTGCGATCAACCTATCTCCTGAATCCTTCTATAAGGGTTCTATTGTGCTAGAGGATCCTGTGAGTAGGGTTTTGGAGTTTGAGGGTTTTATTGATTTCGTTGATGTTGGGGCTATGTCTACTGCACCCTACCTTGATGCATGGATACCTGTTGAGAAGGAGCTTGAGAGGGTTAGGGGGGTTTTGCCTGATATTGTTAGAGGTGTTAGGATCCCTGTTAGTATTGATACCTTTAGACCTCAGGTTGCAGAGTATGCTCTCAAGGTGGGAGCTTCTATTGTTAACGATGTTACTGGTGGTAAGCTATACCCGGAGATGTGCCGTGTCGTGGCTGAGTATGATGCTTCAGTTATATTGATGGCTAGGGAGAGGGAGGCTAGGAGGGGTGTAGACCCTGTGAGAAGGGTGGTTGACGCTGTAATAGAGTCTGTAGAGCATTTCGAGAGATGCGGTGTAGACCCTAGGAAAATAGCAGTAGACCCAGGCATAGGGTTTCCCATACTACCTCAAGGGGATAAGCCTTATGTGGTGAGAGGAGAGTTTAGACATGGAGATGAGCAGTGGCCTTGGTGGAGGTGGGATTTACACATTATAGCAAATCTAGATAAGCTAAGAGAGCTAGGCAAACCAATAGTTGTAGGGGTCTCACGTAAATCCTTCCTATGGAGGATAACAGGTGTAAACAACCCAGAAGAAGTACTACCAGCATCCCTAGCAGTAGAGGCAATAACAGTACTCAACGGAGCACATGTTATTAGAACACATAACCCAAAGGAAAGCTGGCAGGCCATTAGGGTAGCTGAAAGACTAAGATCGCTACCACACTAAAGCCTTTTAAGCTAAAGAAGCTAAGCTATGGTTAAGAGCTCCAGCTTAAAACCACTAAGCCTTAATAAGAGAGTTCTTCCAATGTTTTCAAGCATAGCCGACTATGTAGCCAATGGATTAAACTTCAGAAACTACCTAAGATTGTATATGATAGCATATGTTATCCTACACATCGTTAAAGATTAGTGGAAGGTTGAAGCTATCTTCATAGTTGCATGCTAAGCTCAATACCACCACTCTTACCCTCAAGGGTTAGACACAACCTCACATGGGCAATACTATGGCCGTAGCGGAGAAACCGAGCTTGATAATAGCTGATGAGCCCACATCAGCTCTCGATGTGACGATACAAGCTGAGATAGTGGATTTGCTCGACGAGCTTAGAAGATCCCTCAGGTCATCGATAATACTCATTACACACGATCTAGCTCTTTTAACTGAGATAGCGGATAGGATAATGGTGATGTACGCAGGGAAGGTGGTTGAGATAGCGGATAGAGAGTCTATAGTGTCTGAGCCTAAGCACCCGTACACCAGGGGGTTAATGGAGTCTGTAAAGTATGATAGGAAGGCGAGGTTAAAGGCTATTAAAGGGTCTGTTCCAAGCCTAATAGACCCGCCTAGAGGGTGTAGATTTGTTACACGATGCCCTCTAGCCGATAGAACATGCTGGGATGTAGAACCTAAGCTTAGGAACATAGCATCTTCTAGAAAGGCGGCTTGCCACAAAGTCTGAAAGGCCCCTCCCCGTCCTTGAAGGGCGGGGTTTCGAACTTCTGGGTCTAGGGTGTTACCCCTCCGGGTGGGGGTTATGGTTTCCAACATCTCATCCGGGCCCGGGGGTACTCTATGCTATGAGCACTCGAAGGCGGGTTCCGGCCCCGCAACCGCCAAGCCCTTGACCCTAGCTAAACCTCATCAACATCCTGGTAGCGTACCCGGGGGGTTTAAAAGCCTTAATGCTCTAAAGCTGTGTGAGCCCTATCCTGCCTTGAAAGACGAGGTTTGCTAAGCTTAAGTATCAAGTCTACTCCGGGACTTCCACTCTCATCAGCTAAAGCCGAGTGCGTTGTGTACCCACCGGGGTGAAGGGAGCGTACTTGTTGTTCTCCATGTTCGGTGGTTATAAATACTACTAACTATTTTGTTTAGCATTGGTGTGCGTGGTTGGCTCATCCGTGGATTCCGAATAGTGTTGATGGTATTAGGAGGGCTATGTTAGAGTACATTGGTGTTGGTGATGTCTCTGAGCTCTACAAGGATATTCCTGAGGATGTGAGGTTTAAAGCTAGGGATTGGGATATGCTTCCTATTGGTTTTGGTAGGCCTCTTAGCGAGATTGAGGTATCACGTCATATGGATGAACTCTTCTCCAGGATCAGCCCTCCACGTGTGCCCCCGTTTATGGGTGGTGGTGTTTGGCCTCACTATGTGCCCGAGGCTGTTAGGTATATAATCTCCAGGGCTGAGTTCCTCACAGCTTACACCCCCTACCAGGCTGAGGTTAACCAGGGTTTGATGCAGGCTCTCTTCGAGTATCAGAGTTTGGTTGCTGAGCTTCTCGAAATGGATGTTGTTAACTGCTCTATGTACGATTGGAGTAGTGCTCTTGGAGAGGCTATGCTTATGGCTATGAGGGTTACTGGTAGGAGGGTCTTCCTCGTACCTGAGACCATGAACCCTAGGCATAGGAGGGTTGCTGAGACATACGTTAAGCCCCATGGTGGTGTCCTCGTGGACGTTAGGGTTGATAGGGAGATGGGCTATGTTGACTTAGACGATCTAAGCTCTAAGGCTTTAGGTGATGTGGCTGCAGTGTACATGGAGTACCCTCATTACACGGGTGTCGTTGATGTGAATGTAGGGCATGTGGGTGATGTGGCTCGTAGGGTTGGAGCTCTCTACATAATGGGTGTCGAGCCTATAAGCATGGCTATACTTAAGCCCCCGGGGAGGCTTGGAGCTGACGTTGTTGTAGGTGAGGGTCAACCTCTTGGTCTAAGCTTAAACTACGGTGGCCCCTACCTAGGTATATTCGCTGTTAGATGGGATGGTAATCTCGTTAGGAACATGCCAGGTAGGATCATAGGCTTAACAGAGGACGCTCAGGGTAGGAGAGCTTTCGCATTGATATTGCAGACGAGGGAGCAGCATATAAGGAGGGCTAAGGCTACAAGCAATATAACTACGAACGAAGCTCTAATGGCTATAGCTGTCGCATCATACCTAAGCCTATTGGGGAAAACAGGTCTCGTTGAGCTAGCTAAACACATATGGTATAAGAGCCACTATGCAGCTAAAAAGCTATCTGAGATCAAGGGAGTCCAAGCCCCCCTACTTAAAGGTGAGTTTGTAATAGACTTCACAGTTAGGGTTCCCGTTAAAGCGTTAGAGCTTAAGGAGTGGTTGAAGAGGCATGGCATAGTAGCCGGTATTCCATTGAACGGCCTAGCCTGGTTTTCCGAGAGGGATCTACTCCTAACAGTAACAGAGGTTCACAGCAGAGAGGATATAGATGTGCTTGTATCAAGTGTTGAAGCTCTTGTATCGAGGTGAAACACTATGAACTTCAGACAGGCTAGATGGAGTGAGCCCCTAGTCTTTGAGATGAGCTTTGAAGGCAGGGTTGGCTTCATACCACCAAGACTTGATGATGAGATTGTAAGGGTTGTAGGCGAGTTTAGGCTACCAGAGGAGGTTTCCAGAGGTGAGCCCCCCAATCTACCTTCTCTTAGCGAGATCGAAGTTTTAAGGCACTTTGTAAGGTTATCCCAGATGTCCTACGGTGTCGATCTAGGCCCTGTCCCCCTGGGGAGTTGTACTATGAAGTACAATCCTAAGGTGGCGTTTAAGTACGCTTTCCACGAGAAACTCTCATACATACACCCTCTAGTCGACGAGGATTATGTTCAGGGCTTGCTTGAAATAATATATAGGCTTGAGAGGTGGCTTGAAGCGATTACAGGTATGGACTACTGTAGCGTCCACCCAGCAGCAGGAGCTCACGGGGAGCTAGCAGGGGCTCTAATCATAAGAAGATATCATGAGCTTAGAGGGTCAATCGATGTTAAGAAGGAGATACTAGTCCCAGACTCAGCTCACGGCACTAACCCTGCAACCGGAACTATGGCTGGGTTTAAGGTTGTGGAGATACCTACTGATGAGAGGGGTAATATTGACGTTGAAGCTCTCAAACACGTTGTCGGCGAGTCTACAGCCGGGCTTATGATAACGAATCCTAACACACTAGGCCTCTTCGACGAGAACATGGTTGAAGTTGCTAAGCTAATACACGGTGTTGACGGCCTACTATACTATGATGGAGCTAACCTCAACGGCTTACTGGGTTACGCTAGGCCAGGTGATATGGGTGTAGATGTACTACACTTAAACCTCCACAAGACATTCTCATCACCACATGGTGGTGGAGGGCCTGGAGCTGGGCCTGTATGCGTTAAGAGGAGGCCTGTTAAAGACGGTATAACTCTCGTAGACATAACTCCAGGCTACAGGGTTACCTTCGACGAGAGGACTGGAAGGTATACTGTTAGGGAGCCCGGTAGCCATAGCGTGGGGCTGCTGAGATCATGGCTTGGTAATGTAAGCCAGCTGATATGGGCTTACACATACATAGCCTCAATGGGCCCGCAGGGTTTAAGGCTAGTAGGTGAAACATCGGTTATAAACACGAACTACTTCATAAAGAGGGTGTTGAGTGAAACAAAACTCTACACACTACCCTACAACCCAGAGAGGCCTAGGAAGCACGAGGTTGTTCTAAGCGCTGAGAGGATGAAGTATGAGACGGGGGTTGCAGCAGAGGATGTAGCAAAAGGCCTCCTAGACGCTGGGCTCCACGCACCAACAATATACTTCCCACTAATAGTAAAGGAGGCTTTAATGGTGGAGTTCACTGAGAGCGAGACGAAGGAGAACATAGACGCCTACGTGGAGAGGCTGAAGGAGATAGAGAGGGTAGCCCTTGAGAATCCAGAGGAGGCCAGAAAATGGCCTCAGAACACGAGCGTAACAAGGATAGATAACGTTAAAGCAAACCACCCCAAAACAGTAACCCCAACATGGAGGGTTAAGATCCTAAGAGAGAAGGGAGTAATAGGGCCTCTAAGGTAACCCCCATGGGGTTCGACGGCCGTGGAGATAGTGTTCAAACCGGTAGGCTACGTGACTGTAGACCTACCGGATGAGGTGGTAAGAGAATCCCATGGGGGTGTGGAGGGCTACATAGAGATCCTACCAGAGTATGAGCCCGCACTTAAGGGCCTGGAGGGGTTCTCGCACATCATAGTAATAGCTTATATGCACAAAGTATCGAGCGAGCAGAGAGCAGTGTTAACAGTGAGGCCTAGAAGGTGGGTTAAGCTAGGGATTGGAGAACACGAGCTCCCAGAGATCGGGGTCTTCGCCTCAGATTCACCACATAGACCTAACCCTATAGCTGTAACCATAGTGGAGCTCCTAGTAGTAGAAGGTAGAAGGCTCAAAGTCAGAGGCTTAGACCTCTATAATGGAACGCCGGTACTAGACATTAAACCATATACATTCTCACGGAGAGTCGATGGCATAAGAGTCCCGGATTGGTATCAAAGGCTGCTAGAGCGAGTGAGAAGTGTAAAGCCGGATGTACGGGAGCTCTAGTAGTATACTTAAATTCTAATGTAGCGAATTAGTCCACGTTAACCATAATGCTCCAAGCCTTGTAGTAGTTCAGGGGTAACCGGAGAGTTACGGTGTAAGGAGGCTATGGGTTTTGAGATTTAACTGACCACGTTAAGCTCTAATGTAGCTTAGTTGCCTTAAAACTCTCAATGTTAAATTTGGATTAAACCCGTCTTAAAACAAATATAGGTGGGGTATTCTCTCTTACCCTTAGCGGTAGTGTTAGACGTCATACTCAGGATCTCTAATGTTACTAAGAGGTTTGGTTTAGTTAGATCTCTCGACTGTGATTATTGAGACTTACGATCTTGAGGTGACATCAGGAAGTTCCGAGAGTGTATCCTCATGTCCTCTAGCTGGTTCACATGACCGATGTTGGGTTGCTGAAAGGTAATTTAGGTTCTCTCAAGCACTCATTCCATATGGGTGTTATTTATGGATGACTATGGGTATAGGGTGATCTTCGCTACCTTCTCCAAGGAGCACTTAGGATTTTGGCTTCGCTATACCTTGACTAGTGGGGTGAGAGGATCTAAAGCTTGTTTATGGCTCTCTGTTTTTAAGCCTGGAGCTCCAAGGGGTGTTGTAGCTTGTGCTCCTCTAGGTGAAGCTTATGTGCTTGAAAATGGAGATGCTTTGATAGGCGGCTCTATCTTCTCCTTGAGTAGAGGTGTTGCGGTAGCTAGCCTAGGTGGGTTTGAATGGGATATTAGGTTTAAGCCTCTTGAGCCTCCTGTTAACCCCATACCGTTGATTCTCAGGTTTTTGAGGAGGAGGTCTAGGTATGTTATGTTAAGCCCTTTGGCGTTTTTCAATGGGAGGGTTAGGTTTAATGATGAGGTTTTCGATATGGAGAACTATACTGGGATGGTGGGTTTCATAAAATCTGATAGGTATCTCCACGAGTGGGTTTGGGCTCATTGTAGTGGTTTCAGGGAGGATGCTAGCGGGTGGTTTGACTTGTTAATAGCCTCACCTGATGGGAGGAGGAGGGTTGCCTTTGGTGCTATGAGAGTGGATGGTAGGTTGGTTAAGCTAGGTGGCTTGATGGGCTGGGATTTTAGAGGAGCCTCTGATCTAGGTCTTCTCGAATACACCTTTAAACATGGGGGTTTCAATGCTAGTTTACGGGTTGTAGCTAGGAGGGGGGATATCATAGTAGCTGTTTACGAGGACCCAGTTGAAGGTTACAGGTTCTGTCATAACAGTGAGGTGGCGAGCTCCACCCTAACCATATCTAGGGATGGGTATGAGAGAGTGTATAGTTGTCAGGGTAGAACGTTCTACGAGATTGTAACTCCCGAGATACTGGATCAAAGTTTGCCCTTAGTAAAGGCTATTGAAGCCTCCAAGCTATGAGGGTCTACTGCTAAACCAGCATGCTATGAGGAGTGTAACTGCTATCACCCCTATAAGACCGTCTACAACACCGTTGAGGAGGAGTGTATCAATTAAACCTCCTAGCTTGTAACCCCCGTTTACACTGTAATAGTATAAGCTTGCACCCGATGAGGTTAGCTTCCCTAAAGCTAGTGGTAGGAGCATGGGCCAGAAGCTTCTAGGCTTCCACGCCACCATGAAGGCTATCGTAGAAACTGTTGCCATGAAAGCTAGGCTAAGACTATGCCATAGGGTTGACGCCTCCTCCACAGTCTTGCCTGTGAACGTCTGGGGTGTGAGGGTGAACATGAGGCCTACCGCTAGGAAGCCGGTGAGCGCTAGTAGTGCTAAGACCCTTAGTGTTAACCAGACTCCGTCCATGTGAGGGCACCAAGGGGTTCTAGGAGGTAGCGTTATTTATATACATAGCGTTTAAACAACTAGGAGGTCGGATCTACTTGGTTGTTGTGAGAACACTTAGATCTCTAGCGGAGGCTAGGTTTAGGAATATAAGTGTAGAGGATCTCAGCAGCCTAGAGTCTACTATCACAGGAGATCTCCTGCCAAACCTAAATCCTAGGGCTAGGAGACTTCTTAATCTAGCATCGCTAGCCTTAAACCTAGCTTCCACCCCTACAATGTTAAAACCCTTCTCCATGCTTAGCGTTGAGGGTAGGAGGAGGTGGCTTGAGAGGGTTAATGTTGAAAGCACCATATACAACCTCATTAGCCTCCTCGACGTAGTAGTTCTCGCCACCCACATGGCCAACCCCAGGGTTTCTTCTAGGATTGGCTATAGAAGAGAAGAGGCTATGAGTAGAGTACGTGTTGAACCACTACCAACGCTATCGAGGAGCGGGAAGCCCCGAGGGGTTTACGATGTTATCGTTGTAGGTAGTGGTGCTGGGGGATCTGTTGTAGCATGGGAGCTTACGAGAAGGGGGTTTAGGGTTGCACTATTTGAGGTGGGGCCTGAGCCTAGCCGCGTTGATCTAGTTAAGCTACATCCATCGTTTAGAGCTCTTAAATACTACTGGGATAGCGGTTTAACCTTCACATGGGGTAACCCTATCATACACATACCTTTCGGTAGAGTTCTAGGAGGTACTGTTACAGTAAACTCCGGCACTATGTTCAGGGTTCCCGGTAGAGCTTTAAACCTATGGTATAAAGCTACAGGGGTTAACGTGGACTCAGGCACCCTAGAGGAGGCATATAAGGTGGTGGAGGGGGTGCTTGGGGTTAAACAGGTTCCAGAGTATCTTCTAGGCGGTAACGCAATGGCTATGAGGAGGGGGGCTGAGGCTTTAGGGCTTAAGCTCCACGGGCCTGTGAGAAGGCCTTTAGGTTCATGCCTTGGGCTTGGGGAGTGTGCTTTCGCATGCCCATCTGATGGTAAGATTGATATGAGGCTTTCCTTCCTAAGAGACGCTGTTAGTAGAGGTTTAGAGGTATACACAAACGCTCATGTGAGGAGGGTGCTGCTAGGCGATGGTAGGGTTTTAGGTGTCGAGGTGGAGCTTGGAGGTGTTAGTGTTAGAGTGGAGTCTAGAGCTGTTGTTGTATCAGCTGGAGCTCTGAATACCCCGAGGCTACTCCTAGCGTCAGGTGTTAGGAATAGGAATCTCGGTGCACACCTCCACATACACCCAGCTCTCGGAGTAACAGCGATCATGAACTATAAGGTCAACGGGTGGGTTGGCACAATGCAATCGTACTATGTAGCCGACCTCCTAGAAGATCTCGGAGTACTATTACTAGCAACACTACCACCACCGGGCATAGGCTATAGTGCTGGAAGCATCCCCTTCGAGGAGATCCACGAGTATCCATACCTAGCATCAATAGGAGTACAGGTTAGCGATGAGAACACAGGGGCTGTACCGAGAAGGGCGGTGCTAGGAGTAGCAGATTATAACCTATCAAGCGAGGACCTAGAGAAGATAAGGGAGGGTGTTAAGTTAGCAACAGAGATACTCTTAGCAGCAGGTGCTAGGAAAGTATACCTACCACTAAAGACCACCCAGGGGGGGCATAATGTTGAAGACGCTAGAAGAGTACTGGATAGAGCGAAACCAGGTCTCTTCAAACTAAGCGCCTACCACCCCATGTCAACAGCTAGGATGGCAGGAGACCCTAGTGCAGGAGTCGTAGATGGCGATGGAAGGGTATTCAACTACGATAACCTCTACGTAGCGGACGCATCCATAATACCTTCAACTACAATAGTCAACCCACAGTTAACAATCAATGCTCTAAGCCTTATGGTGGCCTGGAGGATAGCTAAAGAGCTGTAATACTAGAACTCACCTTTAGTGAGTTAAGTTTATATAGGTTTGGGTAGGCTTTCCTAGTGTTGGCGGTGGGTGTTGAAAGCATTACTTAGGGTTTCCAATGTTACCAAGAAGTTTGGTTTGGTTAGAGCTCTTGATGGTGTTTCTCTAGATGTTTTTGAGGGTGAGGTTGTAGGCCTTCTCGGGCCTAATGGTGCTGGTAAGACTACATTGATTAAGGTGTCTCTTGGGCTTATAAGGAGGGATTCAGGCTCTGTGCTTCTCAACGGCCTAGACCCCTATGTAGATCCTGAGGCTAGGGTTGGTGTTAGTGTTATCTTTGAGAGGCCTTTTCTCCCCGATTCCCTGAGTGTTAAGGATCTACTCTTCCACGTTGCTAGGATGTATGGTGGTGGTTTCGATGATGTTAGGAAGGTTATTAAGCTTGCCGGGCTTGAGGGTCACGAGTGGAAGACTTTTTCTGCGTTAAGCGCTGGGCTTAAGCAGAGAGCCGCTATAGCCCACGCTCTCCTAGCTAATCCACGTTTCATTGTAGCAGATGAGCCTACGAGTAATCTTGATCCTGTTGAGAGGCTTAGGGTTTTAGAGCTTATAGCTAGGCTTAATAGAGATGAGGGGATAACGTTCCTAGTATCATCCCATGTTATACCAGAGGTTACCAGGGTGTCCTCCAGGCTTATAGTCATGAGCAGGGGTAGGGTTATAGCCTCAGGTAGCCCTAGTGATCTCATATACAAGAATCCTGTGGCTAGGATTAGGTGTAGTGATCCAGAGAAGCTAGCCTACATGCTTAAAACTAGTGGGTTTAACGTTAGGATCGAAGGCTACAATGTACTAGTGGAGGTTGGGAAAGGGGGGTATGAGGTGTTGCTTGAGCTCCTAACAACAGCTTCGAGGGACGGAGTCTTCTTAATGAACATCGACTTCATAGGCGCCACCCTGGAGGAGTTGCTAAGCGCAGGTGATGTTACTTGAGCTCCCGGACCGGAGGGCTTACTAGAGTTTACCACATCCTCTACATCGATATAAGCGATGTCCTTAGACCTCCTGGGCTCGACGTGCTAGTAGTACTCCTAGCAATGCTCGGAGCCATACTTGTATCAATACAGCCTGTGACAAGCCCCATTATAGCTTCGAGGATAGCATTAGATCCTACTCTCGTAGCCACAGCTCTATTCCTAGCTATTAGGAGCTCAGCCGGTCTAGCAACTTTGATTCAAAGCGGTATCCTAAACCTCTACCTCACATACCCTATTCACAGGGTTACAGTGGCGGTGGTTTTACTTGTGAGCAGGGTCGTCATACCATCAGCTCTCATACTAGCTACACCTCTAGTAACAATCCTCATACTACTAGGGTCTACTTTGTATAGAGGCCTCGATGTAATCCTGGGCATGTACCTTGCATTTCTATTCCAGGCAGTGCTCTACGGTAGCGTATTCCTACTGGTAGCTGTTAGGGTTAAAAGCCAGGCTACAAGCGGTATTTTAAGCGTTGCAGCCTACTTCACCTACATGGCATTACAATTAATACTAACGGGGATTGGGGGGGCTATAGGTAGTGATGTTGTGAGAAGGGTTGGGGAGGCGATGTACCTACCTGATATAGCCTATTACGCTTACTCAAACCTAGACTATGAGGTTTGGCAGCTAACACTAGTACCTGGGCTATCCATCCTGGTGATCTTAGCATATCTCACCTACATGTCTAGGAGGTTTGAGGTTCTATGAGTAAGGTTTTATCAACCATAACACTACCATCAAGGCTCCTAGTAGCCATATCCATAGCACTCGTGATCTCAAGTATTGTAGCAGACCTTTACGGTGCAAGGCTTGAGAGCTCCTACAGGAACACCATACCCGTAGGCCCCGGTACAACATTATTCCTAGGCGTTAGTAGCGTAACGAGCTCCGGCAAGGTTAGCGTAGAGGTTGAGGGAGCATCTAACATGTACTACATGAGGCTCACAGGCGACCCGTACACGCTAGTACAACAATTTAGAGCTTTAAATCTGAATGTATCAGCGTCCAGACCACAACTCGATCTAAGAGCTGGAGTTGCATATGTAGTAGCTTTAATCCAGGCTAGCCCAGCCATAGTTCAAGCACTATCACTACTAGGCGAGGTGATCCCGGTAGTACAAGCTGGAGGCTCAACGCCCGTCATAGAAGCTAGGCTAGCTACAGGGGATAACATAATTGTTATAGTAACTGAAGCCTCGAAGCCCACGGTAAGTGTAAGGGTCAACTATAGTGTTGAAGGGTACTCAAGGCTTGCTCCACTACAAGCAGCTATTGTCTCTGCAACGATAATCCTAGTTGTAGCGTCCATCGAGCTTCTGAGGAGACGCGGCCTCTAACCCTCCTCGTCTACTTTGAACTGTATAAGGTATACTAGGATTGGAAGTGTAACCACTATAAGGGTTATAAGAGTAGCCAACCTATCAACCTGGGGTTTCACAGCTTTAAATACAACACTACCATGTTGAAGACCCTCACTACCTTCTAGGAGCTCCACTCTAACAATCTGTACCTCGGCTTCCCCGGTAGAAGGGTAGACCTTGATTTTAGAAAGTCTAGGTGTTGGTGTTATGTAACTCTCAGTCCATAGAACTGCATGTGTACTATTAAACCCTACCACAGCCTCCCTCGTCGATGAAACCCCTAGGGCTACAACACCTAGGTCGACTAGCTCTCCTGAAATCCAAATCCTATCCGACGCTCCCGAGGTGTGGTATACGAAAGACTTAACAGCTACTATCTTAGCATGTGATGTGTACCTCCAGTTGTTAAACTCAACTACTATAAGCCAGTCTCCGTAGGGTCTTACAACAGCCCAACACCTATAGCTAGAGCATGATACAGCGTCAACAGAGGTAACCCTACCTGGCACGTTCAACAATATAGCCTCCCCAACACTAAACCTGTATATAAGACCCATATCACCCCAGGAGCCGTAGGCAACCAAACCATCATGGGATAAAGCTAGACCTCGGATAACAGCAATGCCTGGGAGCTCATATGTGGTGATAGAACCCCTACCAACCAATACCACTCTATTACCACTAGCAATGTAAACATCTCCACCCACTTGGAGCCCTGAAATACCATCACTACCCAGCGGGAAACCGCTAAGCTTAAACCCAACACCTCTCTTCACATCAACAAGCATCAAACTCCCATTGGAGATTAGAATAGCATAGGTGGTTTCACCGCAGAGAACACCAGCTAGCATAGCATCTAAGTTAAACCCAACACGGGTAGAGACACTGCTAGAATTCACAATGTAGAGACTACCACCTACGATAATGGACAACCTTGAACCATCATAGCACGCTGCACTCGCAGGAGAACGGAGACTGTAGACGCTCCCAGCCCAGTAAACATACGTTGAGCTCCCGGAGGAGAGCACGGCTATCACTGGGCTACTATTGTAGAAGGTAACCCTAAAGCCAAGGGGGGCCACGAGACCATTAAGATCTGCTCCAGGATATGTGAGGGAGATTATGAAAACACCTAGTATAAGGTACAACGCGGCTATTAAGGCAATATACCTCCACTCGAAAACCCCTATCCTCAACCACCACACTTTAGTAAAGCCTTGAAACCCCTTTTTAATCCTATACAACGAGAGGGTTAAGGATTTAAGATGGGGTGCGAGAGCTCCTCCTAAGCTTACTTAGAGGCTCCCATCTAAACCTCCACAGCCCCTCGGCGAAGTCCTCTACCGCTATCTCAAGAGCTCCAGCCAGCCTATCACTTATCAATGGCTCATCGGCTAGATGTGATATCACTATATCAACTATAACATCTTTTGATTCAACATCACCACCTAGAGCTCTAACAACGGCAGCTCCCCCAACAACCCAGACTTTGAGAGGGCCCCCTGCTGTATCGAAGACCTCCTCACGTGAATCAACCGGGGGAGGCCATAGTTCAATCTTTCGAGCAAGCCATATGGGGATCAGTAGTTGTGGTGTGTTAGCGTTTCCCCGCTAACGGTATTTGATTGTATTTCCAAATACTTGTATTTCCGTTAGCGGGGTTGGGCCTTGGTGTGGGTTCACTTGCTTCACCCACACCTCATGGGCTCCGGTCGAGCCCTAACGCCATGGGGCTCCCATCTATGGGGGTGCTCAAGTATCATCATAGCATCCGCGCGTGCAGTACTTACACAACCTCATCATCGATACTATGTAGTATCAACTGAGACTTATAGGTCTAACGGTGATTCAGGTAAGCATGGATATTTGCATTTATTGTCAAACTTGTAAGAGCCTCATAACCGCTGTTAAGTAGAGCTGAAACCTCTACTACCCTCTCACCCCTCGTTATCCTAATTGGAATCCTTACCGCCACGTATAAACCCCCTTATCAAGCCAACCCTATTCTTAACAGCTTTTATACGGCCGACTCTAACCATCATATCATCCAGGTGTACCTTATACCCACTAAACCTAATAATCGCTAACGCTACTCGACCTCCCACCCTAGAGAGTCGGGGCTTTCAATTGCGGGTTCCTATTGAAGCTGGTTACATTACATCCCAAGGAGGTCTAAGAACGTTGGGGAGTTTCAGCCGAGTACGAGGAGCCCGGTTACGTAGAGTATCGGTATACCAGTTATGTCCATGATGGTCGTTATCACCGGTATGGCGACGTTGTTTGGGTCGAGGCCTAGCTTATAGGAGCCCATGCTTACTACTAGTGCGGATATCAAGCCTATCGCCATATGCACTATTGTGGCCGCGGCTACCACTGCTATCATAGCTGTTAACCCCACGGTGCTCTCTCCTATCAATGTCTGGGTGGTGTACCCAACTAGGCTTATTAGGAATGCTCCCGGTATCGATGCTATTGCTACATCCCGTGCTATGATAGCAAGTCTACCCGTTAAACCTTCAATGCCGTACATGTGTAGTGTTGCGCTCAACCTAACCCCAGCTATGGATGCTAGAGCTCCGTTAACGCCTATGAACGATGTAGTTAAGTGTATTAAACGCATCTCGGCTAGCCCCTCCTCCAGCCATGCTAGGAAAGCTCCTACTAGAGGTCCTGTTATTGCAATTAGGAGTAGGATTAGGAGCCTCTCTCTGAGTATCCTCCTAATCCTTGAACCCCCATAGGAGTATGATGCTGTGTAGAAGGCCAAGCTTATGGATGTGACTGTGAGGAACAGGAGGGGTATTATATTTGAGGGTGTAGAAGCTACCAGGATGAAGGCTACAACCAGGAACGGTAGTGTTACTAGATCACCTACAGTTGTTACTAGTGTTGGTAGTAGGTTACCTGGATCAAGCCCCCTCTTGAACGTCTCAGACGTTATGAGGGCTATGTAGGGCATTAGTACTAGCGTTGCTATCATGGAGCCCAGGAACCCTATGAACACCATTTCCTCAAGGTTTAGGGGTTCCCCTAGCATCCTCGTCGTATACATGAATGATATGATTGATATGCTAACGCTCATCGCCATGGATATGGCTAGTGTTGGTTTCAACTCTAGCTTGGTTAAGGTGTAGATGCTAGGGGCAACCAGGCCTAGGTGTAGTGCTGTGTTAAGCCTTGAAGCCGAGGAGCCTAGTATATCCCCTCTAAGGTCGCTCATAACAGGTATTAGGGCTATAACCTCCTTCTTACCCTGAACCATAGGGTATAGGGTTGCGAAGACTATCACGTTGAAGGTGTAGACTATGTAGCCTATAGCGAGCCCACTCGTTATCTCGAAGACCCCTCTAAGCTTTGCTAGTAACCTTGCTACAGCCGTTCTTCCACCCTAGCCACCGGGAGCACTTAGCTTCCTGAACCTTATAAGCTAGAGCTCCCACTACATCCTCTCAAGCACTGGTACCCCGAGGACCCCCAGGCCTGAGGATAGAACGTCTCTAACAAGCTTGACTAGAATTGCCTTAGCCTCCCTAGCTCCCATGTCTTGCTCGTGTATAACGCTATCCCTCTGATACCACCTATTGAATGTATCTGCGAGCTTTAACAGGTACGATGCTAGATCCTCTGGTCTAAGCTCATCAGCCGCCTTAGCGGCCACCAGGGGGTATGTTAGGGCTTGGATTAGCAGTGCTCTCCTAAGGCTATCACCGTAAGCCCTCGGATCTGCTAAACTGAAGTCTATGGGGCCGTGCTTCTCCAGGATGTTATGGGCTCTAGCATATGTATACTGTAGATAGGGGCCGGTGTTCTCCTCGAAGTTTAGAACCTTCTCCACATCGAATACTATTGGTTTAAGAGCTCCGGGTTGGACGAGGCTAAATCTTATAGCTCCAACGGCAACCTTCCCGGCTATGATCCTAGCTTCCTCCACGCCCAACCCCGGGTTCCTCTTAAGAACCTCCTGTAAGGCTCTAGCCTCTGCATCCTCTACTATCTCATCTAACGATACATACTCACCCCTCCTACCCCTCATAACCCTACCGGGGAGTCTAACCATCTCGTAGTCGTAGTGTATCATGTTAACAGCCTCCCTAACCCTCCCCAACGCTAGGAGAGCTAGCCTTATCTGGAGCTGTGGCAGCCTCTGCTCTCCAGCTATAACGTTTACAACCATATCAGCTTTGGAGCTCTCGAACTTGTAAAGGCTGTAAGCTATATCCCTTGTCCAGTATAATGTCGTTCCATCGCTCCTAGCAAGTATCATAGGCGGTATCTCAAACCCCCTAGGGAGCCTTATAGTCTGGCTGAGCTCCCCACTAGGCTCTACAACCTCCTTGGCTACCCTCGCTACATCCAAGGCTAGGGCGTCCTTATGTTTAACAATATACCTAGATCCTTTCAGCTTCTCCAGGGTACTTGATAGGAGCCCGCTCCACACAACATCACTTTCCCAATCCCAGTAGTCGAACTCGACGCCCAGCTTCTCCAGGGTCTCCTTGAAACCCTCTATTACCTTACCTGCTACACTTCTAACAATAGACCTTTCAGGTTCAAGCCCCGCTTCATACCTGGACATTATCCTCGATAGCTCAGCCTCAGGGTCCTCTAGTTTCATAACATTCTCTATTATCATATCAGCTAGCTCTACATCCTTCTCCCTAAGCCTAGCTATGGTGGACGCCAGGGACTCCACGTCCTCCTCTATGGCGCCTTTCCTGGCTAGGACTAGGTCTATGGTTGTATGCGTTAGAGCGTAGACCCATCCTACAGCATGGTCTATCTTAGCTTTAAGCCTTGAAGCTACATATTGCGGTGTTAACCCTAGTATCTTAAAGCCTAGCGTTAGAACCGCAACCTGCCTCCCCATATCGTTTACATAGAACCTCCTTACAACCCTATGACCCCTAGCCTTCAACATCCTAGCTAGCGTATCCCCTAGGCTAGAGTTCCTAGCATGGCCCATGTGTAGTGGGTGTACGGGGTTAGCGCTTGTATGCTCTACAACAATAGTTTTAACCTCTCCATCCCCAACCCTAGCGATGCCCGGAGCCCACCCGTTAGCCGTAAGGTCTATAACAACACCCCCTAGCTTAACCTCGTTAAACCTAATGTTGAGAAACCCCTTGACAACATCTAAGCTTAGATAGTCCACGCTACCCCCGAGACATGAGACTACAGACCCTACAACCCCCTCGACAGAATCCGCTCTAACGAATCTCAGAAGCGGAAACCCAAAATCACCGTACTCCTCTCTAGGAGCTCTCTCAACAAGTTTTAGGAAGAGCTCCACGCTAACACCAGCACTAGCTTCAAGGCACGAGCCCACCTTAAGCAAACCCTCAACCAGAGGCCCTCCACCCAAGTAGCCTACCAAAGCAAACCCTCCAAACATCTAGTACATTAGTTGAGCTTAAAACCCCCAGGGAGCGTATTCTAGTTGAAATAGGGTGCAGGTAGCGTGACAGTACCTCTTAGGAGGGTTGATGAGAACGTCTGGATGATACCTAAGGAGGCTAAAGCTTGCATGAAGGTACCAGTCATAATATACGCTGACGACTTCCTAATAAACAAGATGAAGGAGGACCTAACACTAGTACAGGCAATGAACGTAGCGTGCCTAAAAGGGATCCAGAAATACAGTCTCGTAATGCCAGACGGCCACCAAGGCTACGGATTCCCAGTAGGCGGAGTAGCAGCAATGGCTATAGAAGAGGATGGAGTCATAAGCCCTGGGGGGATAGGCTATGATATCAACTGCCTACCACCGGGAACAAGGGTTCTTACTAGGTTCGGGTACAGGATACCTATAGAGGAGCTTAGGAGGGGAGGTCAGGTTGTATCTATAGGTAGGGGTGGGGCTAGGAGCTCTAAAGTAAAATACTTCATGTGGAGGTATGAGGATAAGCTTATCAGGATTAGGACTAAGAGTGGGTACACTATACAAGCCTCACCAGACCACCCAATACTAACAAGAGATGGTATGAAGGAGGCAGCTCTAATCAGGAAAGGGGAGCTCGTAGCCCTACATCCATTCGAGGGAGTCGACTACGAGGAGCCAGAGGATTTCGTGATACTCTCAGAGGATATGTTCCCGGAGGGTATAGCTAGAGAGCTTAAGAGGAGGGGCTTGCTACCGCTGACATCTAAACACCCTAAGCTACCAATCCTAGTTAAACTACTAGCATACTTCACCGGAGACGGCTCGTTTAACGGTAGAAACGGTAAGATGACGGTGTTCTATGGATCCCCCGAGGGCTTAGAGGAGATTAGAAGGGATATAGAGGAGCTAGGCTATAAACCATCGAATGTCAGAGTTAGG
>Ga0272447_1001018_pt1 | contig 18917 bp, 17 predicted proteins | sample YNPCB0133_FD_194589 | JGI IMG/M metagenome (GOLD analysis project Ga0272447, IMG submission 194589) | Hot spring microbial mat communities from Yellowstone National Park, WY, United States - YNP-CB-013-3 | ecosystem: Environmental > Aquatic > Thermal springs > Hot (42-90C) > Sediment | place... | reverse complement strand
CACTCAAAACCTCACTCGCGGGACGGTGATTGTGGCGGCGGGAGAAGCAGACGCTTATTTGCTTGCCGGCTCAACTTTGTTCATTCAGCGCGCTGGCAACTACCTTTTGGACTTCGGTGAAGCCGAAGGCGTGTTCTCGCAAATTCATGACTACTACGGCGACATGATGGGCGGAACAGTTCTGGAAACTTGGGACGGTCCGACGGTCTCAACGGTTCTGCGAGTTCCTAACCTGAGTTTTCGGTTGCTTTATTTCGCCAAACCAATCACGCTCAAAGGCACCGTTGATGTCAAAGTTCAGCGGCAAGGAAACAACTTGCAAGTCACGGTGACGAACCGTCTGCCTGTCGCTTTGAAGTCAGGGCAATGTCGTTTGGTCAATCAACGGACGGCAAGTTCTTACGAGCCTTGGCGCCCGTCAGTGTTTGAATTCGTGCCTATTTCAACGGCACAGTTGCCTGCTTTGGCTCCTCAGGAATCGGCGACAGTGACCTTGCCAATTCCGCCATCGCCTTCGAGCTCACCTTCGCCGAGATGCTTGCTCGTTACTGCGGAAGCGGAAGGGTTGGACATAACGCCCAGCCTGAACGCTCCTGCTCAGCGAAAATCTTATGTCACCCTTCAAGTCGTTCGCGGCTTGCCTTGACAAATCTTTGAAGTTCGGTGATGTGGCATGAAAACGCTCAGAAAACCGCCAATCACGGATTCGTTGCTGTCAAAGATTGTTTCTGCGCTACTTTCCATTGACCCAGACATTGTTGCGGTTGTTTTGTTTGGTTCAGCCGTTTACGCTCCCGATTTGGCAAGGGACATTGACTTGCTGGTCATCAGTAAAGCGCCGAAGGAACGGGAGAGATACGAAGATGCGGTTTTGGAAGCGTCTCAGGGTTGGGATGTGGATTTGGTCGTCCACAAGGTCGGGGAGACCGCCGGTCGTCTCAGAGGTGCAATTAGGGCTTTCGGACGAATTTTGTTCGGTGAAGAAAATTGGCTTTCGGAGGTGGTAAACGGGATGCCAATCCCTTCTTTTAGAGACGCTTGGCGAGCGCTAAGGCGCGCTGAAAGGTTATCTCAGGCTGCTTTACAAGAGACCGACTTAGACGAGCAAGACGATAACTGGCGTGATGCCTTCAACTGGCTTTTTGAAGCAGCTCGGAGGGCAGCGATGGCTTTCTTGAACACCGACGAAACGCGATGGGGCGCATTGCGCGGTCAATTGCCTCAACCTTTTCAGGACGAGTTCCGAGCGATAGCTAACACTTTGCACATTCGCTTTTGGTATGAAGGCGACTATCCGCACGATAACCCTGAATGGCACTTCCAAACTTGGCGCGACCGTGTTGCCCAGTTCATAAGCGATTTGGAGCAAGCAGCGTTGCAAGGGTGAACATCTGAGAGTGTCCTAAAAACTACTCATGCCACTGGCTTCAGCCAGTGTTCGCCGTCAAACCCATGCCCCTTGTCCCTTAACTGGCTAAAGCCGGTGGCACGGAACACTCTACAGGCTTCTCCGCCGTTTGGATGAAGTGGTTATTTTTGCCGATTTGTCAAAGGACGACTCCCAAACTTGCAACTCTTCAAGCAGCGGCGAAAAGGTGGTGTCAACATGCAACGGTGTGACTGAGACGAAACCCGCAGCGACCTCTCCGACATCAGTGCCTGGTAAGTTTTCGCTGACTGGTCGTTCAGCGCCCCTCCAAAAGTAAACACGCCCTTGTGGGTCAACCCGTTTTTCTGGCGGACCAACATAGTGCTTAAAGCCTCGCCTCGTGATTTTCAACCCCTTCAGTTGGTCAGGTGGCAAGTTGGGAACATTGACATTCAAAAACACGCCCCTCGGAAGTTCAACCTTCAGCAACTGCTTAGCCAACCATTTCGCCACCAACGCTGCGGTTTCATAGTGGATGTTTTCAAACCCTGCAATTGAGATTGCGAAGGCTCGGCATCCTTCTAAGGCTGCTTCACGGGCGACGGCGACTGTTCCCGAATAGATGATGTCGTCGCCCAAATTTGGTCCATCGTTTATGCCACCGATGACCAAATCGGGTATTCGGTCACAGAGAACCCTTATGCCCAAAATGACGCAATCGGCAGGCATGCCGTTGCAAGCGTAAACGATGTTTCCGTCTTCGTCCCGCCACTCAAAAACCCGCAAAGGTTTGTGCAAAGTGATTGAGTGGCTGCACGAACTTCTCGGTCGGTCAGGAGCGACCACTATCACCTCGCCTATCGCTTTCATCGCTCGCTTCAGGTAAAGCAAGCCTTGTGCGTGAACGCCATCATCGTTGCTCAGCAAAATTAAAGGTCGCTTCCTCGCCATCCTCACACCGCCTTTCATAGTTTTTGTGGGAGAGCAAGACCCCGTCAGGTTCACCATTAAAAACTGCTTACCAAAGTGCGAGAACAGATGGTGACAGACGCTTCAATCGCCCTTGCGCTCCCAAAGGGCAATCGTGGGGCTATGAGAAACAACAAGGTAATGCCCATCGGGAGAGAAGGCGCAACCTTGAACATAATACCCAAAGCGGGGCAACTTGGCGATGATTTTTCCATCACTAAGTCGCCGCACTACTACTTGCGTCGGTAGGACAGACAAATGTGGACGCCTTAATAGCCTGTGGACGAAACGCTCCAACCGCCAATAAGTCCCATCCCAACTGCTCGGATCTAACTCTGAAAGCGCTACCATTGAAAGGTCAGGAGCAAAGGCAGCGGAGCGAATTAACAAAGAGTCTTCGTAAAACGGTGTTAGTGGCACTGACTTTTCAGACTGCCAAGTGTCCGTCCGCCATACGGTAACGCCATATCGCATGAGAGGGAACGGGGATTTCGTGTGCTGCGATGACCAAAGACAAACAAGGCGCCGTCCATCTTTTGAAAAGGCGACAGCCTCAAATGTCAGGAGTGTGGTTTGAGAAGTTGGACGGATTCTCTTGACAAGATGACCGTTAGCGTCGTAAATGTTCACAACATTCGGTTGAATAGCCGCTATCCACTGACCATCAGGCGAGAAGGCAATGCTTTCCGCTTGGATTTTAGTTGGCGTCTTCTTGCCGTCTTCAACACGAACGAAATAAAGTTGAGAGTTATGGACGACCGCGAGCCGACCGTCGGGAGCAAAAGTAACGGTGGGAGGTTGCATAAAATTTTTGCTTTTGCCCATCGTCACTGTCAAAAGCCTGCGCCCATCAGCAACGGTGAGAAGGGCAACTTTGCCTATGCCTTGCTCCCAATATCCGATTGCCAAAAGACGACTGTCAGGAGAAAAGTCTGGTTTGGAAGGGAGCGCTTGTTGGCTTATGGTGAGAACCTTTGGAGGGTCTTCCACCTTTGACACTTGCCACAAATGAACCACCAATTGACCTTTCTTCAACACTGGTGCTGCCAACCAGTTGCCTTTCGGCGAGAAAGCAATCTTTATCCCTTTTATTGTTATTGCAAAGTCCTTCCATCGTGCTCGCAGGGTGAAGGGCATAGGTTGGGTAGTGCGAGGGCGGAAGAGCCACCAAGCCCACGAACTCACAATGAGGATGAAGCCAACCAACGCAATACTATTGAGCCATTTCTCCTTCATCGCCTATCCCTCCAACGGCAGCGACTGGCGATTAGCGACTGGTTAAACGGCAGCGAATAGCGATTGGCGACTGGCGGTTGGTGGAATGGCGCAAAATAAATTGCAACCGAAATTCATTGTGGCTGGCTTTAATAGCGCCGTCAAGCGCAATGGGGCATGTTCAAGAAATGTAGTCGCCGAACAAATTCGGCGAAAAATCGGAGGGCACGGCTACTACCGTGCCGAAACTTTTCGGTCGGGCAGGAGCACGAACCCTTCATAGGTTGACGAAACTGGAGGTTGCATCTCCTGATGCGCTGAAAATTTTTCGGCAGTGCAGGAGCACTGCCCTCCAGAAATACTCACCACTCGCTATTCGCTGCCGTTTTGGCTGAAGTTGGTGGCTACGAAAACGAAGCCTGCTATTTGGGTTGCGCGTTGCGGGTTGAGAGTTGAGGGTTAGGGATTTTTCTCTGAACGCGCAACCCGCAACTCGCAACTTTCAGTTAGCCTGCTTTGAATTCGTAGCCACCCACCTCAGGTGGGTGGTCAAATTCGTTGCCATTCGCCATTCACCTTTCACCATTCGCTACTCGCCATTCGCTACTCGCTGCCGTTTTGGTTCGGCAGAAGCCTCGCCCTCCCAAATTTTTCGCCGTAAGTTTTTAACGCCGTTTGGGTTTAAACTTGCGGTGGGTGAAAAAGCAATGTCGGAAGCGAGAACGAAATGGTTGCAACGAGGCATCTTGCTTGAATACTTCACAATCGGCTGGAACGCCGTTGAAGCGTTCGTCGCTGTTGGGTCAGGTTGGCTTGCAGGCTCAATCGCTCTGATTGGCTTTGGGCTTGATAGCGTTATTGAGTCAGTTTCGGGGGCAATCTTGTTGTGGCGGTTGAAAAGGGAACTCGTTGGTGTTTCAAAGGAGCAAACTGAGAAGGCGGAGCGAACCGCTTTGTTGGGCGTGGGGATAACTTTTTGGCTCCTGTCGGGCTATGTGGCTTACGAAGCCATCGGGAAACTCATCGCAAAGGAAGCACCTAATGCCAGCATAGTCGGCATAGTCCTCGCAACTGTCTCACTAATTGTCATGCCTGTTCTGGCTTGGGGCAAGCGCTTCGTTGCGTCTCGCATTCAAAGCCGCGCTTTGGAGGCTGACGCTATGGAAACAATCGTTTGCGCTTACCTTTCCTTTACGCTCCTTTTGGGCTTGACACTTAACGCTTGGCTTGGGTGGTGGTGGGCAGACCCAGTTGCATCCCTTTTGATGCTGCCTGTCATCGTTCGTGAAGGCTGGGAAGCCATCAAAGAGGCGAAGGAAGAAGATTTCTCCGCCGACTGAAGTCGGTGGCTGCGAAAAACGAAACTTGCTCAAAGCGGACTAACAAAAAGTTGCGCGTTGAGCGTTCAGAGAAAAGCCTTAACCCGCAACTCTCAACCCACAACGCTCAACCCCGAACCCATTTCGCCGCTTTCACCTTTGAGCCGCTCGCTTTAACGACAGTGAAAGCCAAGTGGTGAACCGATGCAGGTTGGCTGCGGTGCGTGATAGTGGTTCGTCGCTTCGCCAGATGAAAAGGTGGAAGTTGCGTTGCGTGACCGTTCCAAACTCGGATTTGTAAGTTTCGTCGCCGCGCATGAAGTCAAAAACTTTCGCCCCTTCCCTTTCCGCTTCATCAATGACCTTCGCCAGCAAAACTTTGCCGACGCTGTAGCGACCGAAAGATGGGTTGAAGCCACAAGTGTAGAAGCCTGAATAGTCGCCGACCTTGAAGGCGTAATAGACGGCTGCGGTAACATTGTCAAGGGTAAGCCAATGGAGTCGAAGCCAACGGCGGTTCAGTGCCTGTCGGGCGAACTCTTGATGGAACTTCCTGACCTTCGGGAAAATGAAAACGCCCGTTTGACCCAATTGACCCCAACGGAGTCGGTGCAAAGCGAAAAGTTGCGGGAGTATCGCTTCAACTTCCTGCCCGTTTACAGCCGTTCGGAACTGGACTTTGAAGTTCCGCCCAATTTGTCGTTCCCGTCGCTTCAGTTGCTCCCTCAAAGACTTGCTCGCCCGTTCTCGCCACGAACCGTTTTCGCAGTTCAACGGCACTCGGTGGCAGACTTCGCCGACCAAAATCGCCGCTTGGAAACCGTCGGGAATGTTCATGCGTTGCAGCGATGAAATCGCTTCGCTGCTTTCGGGAAGTTCGTGCAAAGCAATGAGATGCCAAAGCGAAGGGTGAGCGAACAACCAAAGCCAAATCCTTTGCGCAACTTCCTCACAACCCTTGCGAACGAGAAAATCCCCGTAGTCAGCGTTTCCATTTCCGACGAATTTGACAATGCGGGCAAGCGGCAAGATGGGCGAATGCGAGACGAAAAGCGGTGCAGCGGCGAGCAAATGCCTTCCCTCAGCGACGGCAATCACCAACAATTTCCTGCTTCCCAAACCGCACTCAACGCCTTGCAATCCGCACCCGAAAAATCGCCACCAAGTGGTTAGCCACTCGTAACTGAGGAAGATTTGCGCTTCAAAAGCGGTGCTGTTTGAGAACAATTCATCCCAAGCCTCTCGCCACTCTTCCCATTGCTGCAAGTTTGTGATGAGCACAACTTTCTCGCCCATGAGTTCACTCCTGCTCTTCCACTTCAACAGGTCTCTTTGCCAGTTCGTAACTGAGCCAGAAGGTCATGACGAAAGCGATTGCCAAAGCGGTGGCGCCGACGAAGAAAGGTAACTTCAGACCCAACGCTTTGCTGCTTGAAATGCGTGTTGCCAGTTCGGCGATAATTCCTCCAACTGGTGCGCCGACGATTGCGCCCATCCCCTGTCCGCTGTAGATGAGCCCCACTGCTGCCCCTCTTTCTTGGTCAGTCACCACTTCGCTGACCAATGCCAACGCAGCAGGAAACGCTAACAACCACGCAAACCCGATGAGCAAGCCAAGCGCAGCGATGAGCATCATGCTTTTTGCGAACGGAAAAGTCGCCAACGCGAAAGTCGCACTTGCCAAAGCAACTCTCAAAGATGTCTCCCTGCCGATGTCATCTGAGATGCGACCAATGGGCACAGCGATGAGGGCTAAAGCGCCAGCAGCGAGCGAGATTCCCAAGCCAAGTTCCAAGTCCGTCAATTTCAAGACTTGCTTTGCGTAAGGGACGATGACGGGAACTTGCATTGACGCTGCGAATTGGCTTATGGCGAAAACGCTCGCAAGGATGAGAATAGGGCGGGATAAGGCGGGCAATCGGACAAGGCGTGGTTTCAAGGAAAAAGGTCGCTTCGGTTCGCTCCCTTTCTGTCGTTCCCTTTTCACTGAAGGCAGGACGGCGATAACCAAAACGGCAGCGAGCGTTAAAAGTGCTGCTGTGACGAAAAAGGCGTGTTTGTAAGTTCCCGCTTTGTGGTGCAGGAGAAATCCGACGGCAGCGCTGATTCCCAGCCCCGACAGGTAACTCAGGTTTAGGATGCCCATCATCCCACCGCGATGCTCCTCTGGTGCGTAATCGGCGACGAAGGCTGCGATTGTCGGGAAGAAAGCAGCGAACCCGACGCCAGCGAGAGGGAACAAAAGCATGACCGCATAGTGGGAGCGGATTGTGCCCAAAAGTATCGTCGCTGTCACTGTAATCATCAAGCCAAGCACCATCACCGCTTTCCGTCCCCATCGGTCACTTAAAGCCCCGAAAGGCGCTTTGAAAATCGCCTCAACCGCCAGATAGCCAGCGAAGGCGAAACCCGTGATGTGAGGTGGTGCCTTCAATTCATCGCTGAGGTAGAAGTTGACGAACGGAATGAGGGCGCCGAAGGCGGTGTCAGCCAAAAGCGACACCATCAAAATTCGGCGCAAAATCGGTTCTCGTCGCCAGAGTTCAAGATATGCTGCCAACACTTCTCCGTCGCTCCCCAAACGCTTGCTTCGCTTTCACTTACCGACGATGCGAACAGTCGTGCACAAGGAGAAACTTTGCCCACCAATTTCGTAAACGAGTTCAGCGAAGGCTGCTGCAAATCCCTGTTCGGGCGGGTTGAGGGTGAACTTGAATTCGCCGTCGGCAGCGTTGATGGTTTGGCTTGACCATTTTGCATCTCGGAAATCTTTCGTCGGCGCTTTCGCAGTCCAAATCAAAACTTCTTTGGGTTTCGGCTCCGACCGGATGACGAGCGTCATTGAGTTGCCTTCCTGCTTCCATTGCCATTGCAACTTCGGGAAGGCAATCCGACCAACGACCCTGTTGAAGAACGCTGTGAGCGTCCTTAAAACTCTGTCAAGCCCGCCTTCAAGTCCGTGACCGGCGTTGGGAACATAGAGGATGTGCTTTTCGCCCGGAAGGTCGTAGAAGTAGAAGTTGGCTGCATCAAGCGCCCAATATCGGTCGTTGGTGCCGTTGATGATGAGTTTCGGCATCGTCAGCCTTTCGCGGTAAAAGTAAGGGTCAACGAGTTGAACGATTTCCTGTGCCTTGCCGTTGCCGACGACCAAATCCAGCAAACCTCGTTCCTCGTATTCCCTGATTTGCTCGCTAAAGCCACCGAAGACTTCGCGTTGGTGTCGCATTTGTGCTGGAATGTTCAAGTTGTCGTAAACGATGGGAGCGATACCTTTAACGCGCTTTGGGTCGGCGACAGCCGTCAACCAAGTCGTCCAACCCCGCTTTGATGCGCCTGTGACAACGAAGCCATTGACTTTTATGCCCAGTTCCTTTTCGGCGAATTGCTGGACAGCGTCCATCGCTTTTACGGCGCTTTTGGTCATCGGCAGCAAACAAGCCCACTCCTTATCGCCTGTCTCCAAAACCTTGACGAAAGTGTGGGCAATGAGGTTGTCTTCGGTGAGACCGTCAAAAAGTGGTTGGTTCGGGACAGCAAAAAGGACTGCGACGATGGCTTGGATTTGAGCAGCGATAGTTGTCGCAATGAGACGGGTTTGAGTGTCGCCCCTACTCTCCGTGTTACCACCGCTGACGACGAGCACTGCTACATCGCTTGTGACTTTTGATGGCTGGACGACGAGGAGAGTGTGCCGCCAAGTGATGCCCTTCCAGCGTTGTGAAGTTAGCCTTAGTTCGTGAATCGTCGCGCCGAGAGGAGTTTCGGTCTTACCTTCTCTGACCCAAGCGAACGCACCGTCATCGCGAGAAACATAACCGACCAACAAAGATGGCGATTGCTGTCCCCAAAGCCACATTGCCATCAACCCGCAAATCAAAGTTGTCAATAGCCAACGCATGCCCCATCGCCTCCTTGATACTTTCAAGTTTGCCCGTCATCAGTTTGGCATGGAGTTGAAAGGTGTGAAAGAGGTTGGGTTAAAGGTTTTTGCCCATTTGGGCGAAAGCAGTGACGATGTTCACCAGCAACTCCACGCTTTGGAGCGCAGAAGGGATGTCAAGCCTTTCGTTTTCGGGCGAATGGGGGCTTTCCTCGCCGCAGCAAATCATCACGCACTTAATCCCGTGTTCGTTGAAGATGTTTGCGTCGCTGCCGCCGCCGGTTATCTCCCACTGCGGTTTCAGCCCCATTTTCTCAAGGGCTACTGTTATGAGTTTTGCTGGCAGGTCATCCTCAGTGATGCGGAAGGAGCGGTAAACTTCCTTGACTTCAATCTCCGCACTTCCGCCGCCTTTTTGCGCTTCCTTCTCAAAGAGGGCAACCATGTGGGCGACTTGCTCATCAAGTTTGTGCGGGTCGTGGCTTCTGGCTTCGCCCAAAATTTCAACTTCTTCGGGCACGATGTTGGTCGCCAAACCTCCCCTAATGACGCCAATGTTTGCCGTCGTCTCGTGGTCAATTCGCCCAAGCCTCATCGCCGCAATTGCCCTTGCTGCCAACTGAATTGCGTTTATGCCCTTTTCAGGCGAAACGCCTGCGTGGGCAGCCTTGCCTTTTATGACCACCCGCAAATTCTTTTGCGACGGCGCTTGGACTATGACTTTGTTGACTGGCGGACCGCTATCCAAAACGAAACCGACCTTTGCGCTGACGAGGGAATAGTCAAGGTGCTTTGCCCCGTGAAGCCCTGTCTCCTCGGCGACGGTGAAAACTATCTCCAGCGGACCGTGTTGGATACCGTCTTCCTTGAGGACGCGCAAAAACTCCAGCAACACGCAAACCCCAGCCTTGTTGTCAGCGCCCAAAATCGTTCTCCCGTCGGACCGAACTTTGTCGCCCTCAACGATTGGGTTGACATTTTCGCAGGGGACGACGGTATCCAAGTGAGCGTTGAACATAATCGGCGGGACGCCTTCCAAGTTGCCCTGAACCTTGACAATCAAGTTGCCCTGTTCGCCACCAAACTTTTCCCCTGCATTATCTTCCGTTACGGTCAGACCCATGCTTTCAAGTTTCGCCCTCACTGCCCGAGCGACTTCCTTCTCTTTGCCCGAAGGGCTCGGTATGCGGACGAGTTCAAGGAAATCTGCCAGAAAGCGTTCTCTGTTGACAGGCATCTCAATCCCTCCTTAAGGTCACCCTTTTCAACCGCCGCATCAATCATAGCACTACACCCGCGACAAGCGACCTTGAAAACACGCTCAAATTCGGACATTGGTGGCATAATCAAAATGCAGCAGAAATTTCGGTGGCATGGAGGCGATGGTTTATGTCCAAGGGGACGATGATTGCTTTCTTGGCGGGTGCCGTGGCTGTGATTGTCGGGATAGTGTTGCTCGTGGTTTGGTGGGGCGACTTTTTGGTGGTGCTCAAAGGCGCCTTAGGACCTATGCTTGCGCTTGGTGGGTTGCTTGTTATCGCCATCGCTTGGAGCGAATATCAGGCAGCGAAAGAGATGGAACGGCTAACTGCTCAAACTCAGCAACCATCTCAACCAACTCAAACGAGCAGCGAACAAACTCAACAACAGTAACGAAAGCACACGAGACGACTGAAAGCGCTTTCGCTTTTGGTGTCCGCTTTTGGGCGGTGACCTGTTATGGCTTACCGGATGGTGCACCCGACAACGGCTGACCAGATTTGCCCTGCCAGAAAATTGGCGCTGTTGGCTCTGGTTGAGGTAGAGAAAAAGGATGCCTATGTCAACTTGTCCCTGCGGGAACTGATGAGGCAGAAGCGGCTCCCATCGAAGGAAAGGGCAATGATAACAGCGCTGGCGATGGGAGTCGTGAGAATGCGACTTTACCTTGACCACATCATCCAGCATTTCTGCGATTACTCGTTGGACGAACTTCCCGTTTTTGCTCGCAACATCTTGCGCATGGCAGCCTACGAGTTGATTTTCTTCAAGCACCCTGCACCGATTGTTGGGAACGAATATGTCAAGTTGGCGAAACGGTTTGAACACAAGGGGATTGCATCTCTCGTGAACGCTGTCGTCAGGAGCATGGGCGAAGGTTGGCAAAGTGTCCCTATCCCGTCCCTTGACGAAGACCCTGTTTCTCACATCAGCATAACGACTTCCCACCCGCGTTGGATGGTTGAGCGTTGGGTCAAGTTTTGGGGCGTGGATGAGACTTTGGCGCTTTGCCGAGCCAACAACGAACCGCCGCCACTTTGCATCCGCGTCAACCTCAAATACACCGAAAGAGAATTGGTCGCTCGAGCCTTAGAGTTTCGGTGCAGGAAAATAGAACCGAGCCCTTGGGTGCCCGAATGTTTGAGGTTGGACACAACCCACGATGTCACAAAGTTGCCCGGCTTTATCGGTGGCTTGTTCACCGTTCAGGACGAAGGGGCAATGATTGTGCCCTACCTTTTAGAGCCGAAACCTGGCGAAATCATCATAGACGCTTGCGCTGCACCCGGCGGCAAGACCACTCACATCGCTGAGTTGGTGAAAGACGAAGCGGAAATTATCGCTGTCGACTCCCATCCCTCCCGCTTGAAGTTGGTTGAAGAGAACGCCGTCCGGCTCAAACTTTTCAACATCAAAACCTTGCTGGGCGATTGGACGGAACTCGCCCAGCAATTCATCAATCGGGCTGACAAAGTTTTGCTTGATGTCCCTTGTTCAGGGACCGGGACATTGCGCCGGAAAGTCGATGCCCGTTGGAAGAAGAGCGAGGAGCAGGTGAAACAGTTGGCTGAGTTGCAATCTCGGTTGCTTGAGGCATCAGTTCCGGTTGTCCGCAAAGGTGGAGTTATCGTTTACGCTACATGCAGCCTTGAGCCCGAAGAGGACGAGGAGGTCATCAAAACTTTTCTGGAGCGTCATCCGGAATTTGTTTTGGATGACCCGCGCCCATTTCTGCCCAGCGAAGTCCCAAACGCAATCACGCAAGAGGGATTTTTGCGATTGTTCCCGCACAAACACAACACCGATGGAGTTTTCGCAGCCCGTCTCAGAAAAGTTGGATGAAGCGAGGGGACTTAAAGCGTGAGAGTGATTGCGGGGACAAGCAAAGGTGTTCAACTGAAAAGCCCACCTCACGGTCGGGTTCGCCCGACGACCGACCGAATCAGAACCGTTTTGTTTGACATGCTCGGTCAATTGGTCGTCGGAAGTCACTTTCTTGACCTGTGCGCTGGAACAGGTGCTGTGGGCATAGAAGCACTGAGCAGAGGGGCTGAGCGGGCTGTCTTCGTTGAGTTGGACGGTCGCTGCATTGAGACCATAAAGACAAACCTGCTGCTGACGAAACTTTTCAATCGTGCAAGAATTGTCAAGGGCGATGCGAGGAGGAAGTTGCCCCAACTTCTGGCGGAAGGCGAAAGGTTTGACATCGTGTTTTTGGATCCGCCTTACGGCAGCGACTTGGCTTTGCAACTCATGACATGGCTGGGAAACCATCTGGAACTTTTGAAGGGACCGAGATTGGTCGTGGTGCAGCAATTGGTGAAAGAGGAGTTGCCCGAAGTTGTGGGTGGTCTGATTGCTTTTGAGCACCGAAGGGTCAGCGAACATGTCTTGCGTTTTTATTCGCCAACCGGAGATTGGGGGGATGAAAGATGATTCGCGCCGTTTACCCGGGCACTTTTGACCCAGTGACAAACGGTCACTTGGATGTCATAGAGCGGGCGGCAAAAATCTTTGACGAACTGATTGTCGCCGTCACAACCAACCCAGCCAAAACGCCTTGGTTCACTTTGGAAGAGCGGGTTGAGATGCTGAAGGAATGCTGCAGCCATTTGCCCAATGTCACCGTTGAAGCCTTTGACGGGCTTTTGGTCAACTTCGTCCGGCAGAAGGGTGCAAAGGTCATCATTAAAGGCTTAAGGGCTGTGACGGATTTTGACTACGAGTTCCAAATGGCAGCCATCAACCGAAAACTCGCGCCTGAAATAGAAACGCTGTTCCTCATGACCAGTTTGCCCTATGCCTACTTGAGTTCCAGCGCCGTGAAGGAAGTCGCTTCGCTCAACGGGTGCTTAAAGGACTTAGTGCCAGACAATGTCGCCGAAAGACTCCGCAAAAAAGTGGCGGAAAGGAGGCGGTAACCATCTCGGACATTTACCGCGCCATCACGGAACTTGAAGAACTGGTTCGGAACGGAAGGCACATTCTGGGACGGTGGGTCATCGTTGACGAGGAACTTTTCGCCACGAAACTCCATCGGATGAGGGCATCTTTGCCCGACGAAATCCGCAAGGCAATGGAAATCCAAAGGGAAAGCGAGAGGTATCTTCGGGCTGCGAGGGAAGAGGCACAGCGGATTGTTGAAGAGGCAAAGAGGGAAGCGGAGAGAATCTTGGAACAAGCAAGGCGCGAAGCGGAAAGGTTGGTGGAGGAGAGCCTGATAGTCCAACAAGCAGAGCAGCGGGCAAGAGAAATTTTGCAGGAGGCTCAGCAAGATGCTGAAACCCGCCGACGAGAGACCGACGAGTATGTCCGCAATGTCCTTAACCGCTTGGAAAGGTTCGCCCGCCGTCTCCTTGAAATCGTTGAGGAAGGACGACAAGAACTTGAAAACCGCTAATCCGCCACTCTCAACACCACAAAACCTACATCAATGAACTGACCGCCGACAATTTGGCGCAATTTCAAAAATCGTGATTTCTGCCACCAAAATCAACCAAAATCGCTATTTACAACCGGGTGTGTGTTATTTAGGTGTAGTGGCGTTAAGGTCAACCTGTGGGAGGGATGAAAGATGAAAGGAAAGGTTCTTATCTTTCTCCTTATGGTCTTATGGATGTTGACTATCTTTAGTCTTGGCGCTAACTTCTTCCAAGACCAACAAAATTTTCGTTTCCGTATAGGAAGGCTTATTTTGGATTTTGCTGACAATGGTTCAGCAAATGTTATTATTGACGATTATGGGCTTGGATATGTTCTTTTCAATGAATATTCTTATGGCAATAATGGTCAAATTTCTTTTTTCTTACCATTTGGTCAAGGTAAAGGAATTTTCAGCATTGGTGCTTTTGTGGATGGATGGGAAGTATCAGAGGGGTTCGCAAGTATTGATGCCTTTATGATAACTACTTTTCGGTTCAATTTTGATGTTCCTGAAGACATACCACTGGAAGCAGTTATTCCAGATTCTATCGGTTTTGTTCTATTTTTAGAAGGTAGGACAAATGCTTGGGCTCACGGAGCCTTACCTGTTGGTTATCCTGGTTATGCTTCCGCATCTGGAAGCTTTACTACAGAACTTATTTCTGCATCTGCTTACATTAGTGCCTTTTTCCCAAACTCTCCTCCTTATTTTGATGTTTACGATTATGACCCAGAACAAGGTTATAAGAGAGATGCTGTAATAAAAACAGTTGACATTACATCAGGACAAGGTGAATATGTTGTGGAATTTTCTGGTTCAGCAGCAACGATGAACTTTAATGCGATGAGTGTTGGAAGCGCTTATGCTCGAACAGGGATTGTTGTCCTTTCAGGTGTTGACCCCTTGGGAATCCCTGAAGTCGGAGATAATGAGTTTGTGTGGAGTAAAGGGGAACCACCTTGGTTGTGGATTCCTGCTTTAGCAAAGGTTGTGACTGGATTTACTCCCGATGACTATACAATGCAATGGTTAGCAGAGAAAATTGATTGGCATGTATCTCCATCTCTTCCATCAACAGGGCTTTATGTCCGAATGTATCCTAATGGCTATGAGAACACTTTTATTTTTCCTCGAAATCGATTTGAAGACGCAAATTATGAAGAGCCACGCTTTCGCTATTTTCTAATCTTTGACATGCCAGAATTTCTTCCTGCAACCATTGATGGAGGATTTGGAAAACGACAACTCATTATGACTTTCAATGGACAGCCTGTTCACGCTGCTAACATTGAAATTTTCTTTCCTGCAACCGCCACAAATCATCCTTTTTTGTTTGGTGATAAAGGTTCTGGTAATCCACCTGACGAAGGAGATTACTTTGACTTTGTTTTCGGAAGACCATTGTGGGCAGCGAAATCACCCAACTGGTTTTACTATTACTGGATGGTGGCATATTGGGGACGCACTGATATACGACTTGCTGTTAATGTTCCTGGAGGGTGGTATGAAGATGGGAAGCCATATGTATATGTTGGCAATGATGCCTATTTAACCTACTCAATGCGTCTTTTCCACATAGAAAACCGTTCAAATGCTTTTGGTATAATTAAGCCTCTTATCACTTTTGCTGATACTTTGACCATTAAAGGTATACATACTTTTATTTATACTGTTGAACATGAACTTGCTCATAAGCGTCATTATGAAACGGGCATTTATCCATCAACAGACCCTTTGACTGATAGTGATGGAGATAGACTAAATGATTATTGGGAAGAAGGACATTTCTTAGATCCCAATACTCGCGATACTGCAGATGCATATAATCGGTTTGGAGATCCAACACCAGGAGATCTTCAATGTATTGCTGACATAGAAGCCTATGGAAAACTTTTGCAAAAAGAAGAACTTTGGCGAAAGGATTGGGCAGACACAGGACTTCAAAAGGGTTCACCAACTCCATCTGATAAATTTCCATGGGTATACGGTTCAACTAACAAAAATTACTCTATATACAAAGATTTATTAACCGCAATTCCATAGAAGGAGGCGAAGAAAATGAAGAGAAAGTTGTTATGGATAATTGGTGGAATTGCAGTGATTATAATCATTGCTAACCAATTAGACATTGGTCCTTATCGTCCTCGTTTCCCTATAGCGCAAAGAACTGGAGTTCCTTACCCATACATGACTGTGGAGGAAGAAAACCTTTTTGCAGAAATTCGCGATATTGGTCTCCAACGAGATTTAAGCAGGATAGATAAAGTCCGGCATGCTTTACTTGAAAACCATCCGGCTATCCTTATCGCTGCTTCATTGGCTCTTGGGAGGTTAGGGACAAAGGAAGCAATAGATGACCTTCATGCACTTCAAGCCCGATTAGCAAGTGGCAGCGAAGTCCAACCTTTTATTGCCTTAGCGTTAGCCCGAATAGAAGCGGAAAGGGATTACCCCAATGTGACGGACGAGAATCAACTTCAAAGGAAGATGAAGCGATTCTTACAGGCTGCAAAAGTTTCAGTTTCACAAATTCATAAAGGAGCCTTATGGTATGCCGAGCAATTAAAGGCTAAACGCTATGGTTGGGCTCCTTTTGAGGTGCAGGTTTTGAGACAAGCAGCAGAAATAGCAGCGGATGCTTATCAAAGAGGGGTAAAAGATGCTTTCAAAATCGTTGGGTTGAATTTTTCTCTTGACTATGTGGCGCAATTGAAAGTTCGCTTGGCACAAATGAGCAAAGAACAGCGAATTAGTTGGTTGGTGGATATCCTGTCTAAGAAGCAGGTTGCAAGGATGGAAGAAGACTACCTAATGCAAGCCCTTGCGGATGAAGGAGAAGAAGCGAGTAAAGCCATTATTGCTAAGTTAAAGGAAATGAAATTAAATCACGATAAGTATCATTATGTTGGCTTCATGCTATTATTCCGCACTCTTACATGTATTGGTGACCCTGATGCAATTCCTGTTATTCAATCTTTTTCAAACGAACCTGATTGGCTCGGTTACTATGCTGAGCAAGCAATTAAGATTATGAAGGAGGGCAGGCGCACCGTTCGGGCAGTGGATTATTGACCTGCCGCACAACATTCATCGTAGCACCACAAAACCGACATCAATGAACTGACCGCCGACAATTTGGCGCAATTCCCAAAATCGTGATTTCTGCCACCAAAATCAACCAAAATCGCTATTTACAACTGTGTGTGTGCTATTTAAGTGTAGTGGCGTTAAGGTCAACCTGTGGGAGGGATGAAAGATGAAGTGTTTGCTTGTTGGATTGGTCACAGCGGTTGTCGTTTGTGGGTTGACTTTGGCTTGGTCAGTTAGAAGGCAAGAAGTTGTCTTGCAGCCTTGTCCCTTTGACCCCAGTTTGCATGTCGGCATTGCTTTTCAAGGACCTCATCGTTACTTTCACACAGGAGAAGTTCAAGAGAAGATCATTAATGCCCGCATTGCTTGGTTTCAACCTGTTGAAGAGCCTAATCCCGATGCCTTTGATGCTCGTGTTTCTCAAGAGCCATCCGAAGAGGATTGGGATTGGTGGACGACCCTTTATCCTACCACCCTCATTGTGCAAGTAACAGATAAGCAGAAGAGATTAGGGAAAGCAGAAATTCGGGACTTTGAGACGAAATTGTTGGATGGGCAGTTGGAAGCATCCGCTGACGGTTCCACTATTTCAGGGAGTCTGGTCTTAGAAGAACCGACTTCTTTTCGGCAGTTGATTATCAAGGATAAAAGCGGTCAAACTTTAGCCCAAGCACTTCTTAGAGACCCTGAAACAAGGCTTTGGATCGTCGCTTCAAGGGCAGGATGGATTCCTCATCCCCCGCCACGAGATATTGTGGTTGAAATTACTGAGCAAGTGGAACATGAGGGTGGTCATACTATCGTATCAGAAGTCAACTTAGTGAAACGAGATGGGCAGTTGGTTATTGAGCAAACAACTGAAACTCGTGATTGTTTGATCCAACGCTATCGGGTAAAAGAGGGGTGTCCGCCCCATACGGGAGATATCAATGAACAACATTTGGTTAAACTTGACTTGACTTTTGGACCACCACCGACGGGATGTGATATGGTAGATACTCGTGTCAGGGCCTCTTGTGGGACTTGGGTGGAGGTGACGCCATTCCCCATCACTTTTACCGAACCCTACTGCATGACGAAACGGTTTAGAAATGACAGCCCCAGCCAAATCAACATATACCCACCTAAGGTTTACAAAAACAAGCATGTTCCAGTAAAACTTAAAATTGACCTTCGCAGTTATCCTTTAGTCACAAAGGATGAACCTTCTCAAGCACAATTGGTTACCGAGTTAGAACAAATGCAGGACGAGACAAAGACGACTCTTTTGACGACCTCTATCCCTGTGCCCCCATTTTCGGAAGGGTGTGTTCATTGGGATTTAATACCAGATCAAGCGGAAATCCGAGGCATTTGGGCAGTTCCTTACCGCAAATACAAGAAAACTGAGACTTGGTTTAACAAGTTCCTGCTCTCAATCCACAAACCTCTCCTTGACGCCATTATGGGGCGGCATAAAGACCGCAAAGAACTAATTGTGGAGGCAGCGATAGAGGCGTGGGTAAAGGGTTTGGAAAAGGTAGAGGATAGGGAGAGAGAGATTTGGCGATGGGACGATGCAGTGCGCATCGGTGATATATGGGTGCTTTACCTTAAATTGGCAGGTCAGGAACCAATGCCATATTTGCGCAACATCACTCAAGATGTTCATGTGCAAATTGTCGTTGTCCGACCTGATGGGACAAAAGAACCGATGTATGGTTCACTGACAGTGGAACGTCTTGAGGCGACAACAACTCCTGAGCCTCCCAAGTCTCCTCTTCCTGAACAGTTTACTGTAGAAGAAGTCCCCAAAGAAGGGAAGAAGATTGCTTTAGGGAAGGGTTGGAAGTGGAAGTTGACGGGGTTTGCGGCCGGTATGAAGGGCGTGAAGGAGATTAAAGTGCCTTTAGAACCACCTTCTGTCACCATAGAGATTCCTGCCCCTCAACCTCCACCTGATGAGGGATAGTTTTGCTTCAGTATTACAAAACCGACATCAATGAACTGACCGCCGACGGTTTGGCGGCAATGGACGGCGATGGTGTTTTCGCCCTCGCGGAACAAGGCAATCTGCTCAGGTCGGAGGCGAACAGTTTTGTAGCGCGTCAGATAACCGCCTTCGCGCCATAGCAACTTGCCGTTGACATAAACCTCGCAGTCCTCGTCGTGGTGCACTTCAAGCCAAACGACATCATCGGGAGAGAGTTTTGGCATTGTGATTTTCGTCCGCAGCCAAATTTCACCTGTTGCCCATCTTGTCCCAACAATTGAGCCAGGCGTCCCTTCAGTGCCAAATCCCGACTTTCCAACTCTCCAACCGCTATCATCAAACTCAGGTTGCATCCAGTTCTCTGATGGTCGTTCCGTCGTGTAACGCCACTGGTGTCCGCCCCGTTGAGCCGTAGG
>Ga0272447_1001014_pt1 | contig 18957 bp, 19 predicted proteins | sample YNPCB0133_FD_194589 | JGI IMG/M metagenome (GOLD analysis project Ga0272447, IMG submission 194589) | Hot spring microbial mat communities from Yellowstone National Park, WY, United States - YNP-CB-013-3 | ecosystem: Environmental > Aquatic > Thermal springs > Hot (42-90C) > Sediment | place... | reverse complement strand
TCCCCCCTCCCCAGAGTGAAGCGATGGGGAGGGGGGTGAAGGGGGGAGGGGCCCAAAGCCCTGCATAAGCACCGAGGGAAACCGCCCCTCAAATTTGTTACTATAGCAAGGCGAATCTCAATAAAATGGAGTGCAAATATATGGCACTTCGCAACTACCCACCCTGATCGGTTTGCAGATGACGTAGCGCAGGCTTTCGCCTGCATACAGGCCTGGCAGCCTGCGCTACAAGGGCGATGCGTCGGGTGTCTCCCAAAATCGTCGGGAGCCCGGTGGGCCAGGCCGTAAACGGTCTGGCTGAGGTTGCAAAGGGCGTTGGAAGCGCCCTCTCCCTGTTGTGGGACAACTGCAAGCAGTTGTCCTACAAACGGAACACGAGTTGCCCAGGTGGAGAGGGGCGCTTTAGCGCCTCATCTTTGCCTGAGCCTGGCCGTTTACGGCCAGGCGAAAAGGCCAGCGGCCCAGCCCGACAAAACTGGGACACACCCGCTGCGCCTGTGATGGTGCCTGCCCGGAGGCCCCCTGGCAGGCAGTTACGGCACTTCAGGAGGGACGCCGATGGAACGGGAACGGCTGAATGTATACCTGCCCTGCGATGTCGCCGAAGACCTGCGGCGGCTGGTCCCGGCCTGGGAGCGGGCCCGTTTTGTCAGCCGGGTACTGAGGGCAGAACTGAGCCGGCTGAAACTTCTGGCGGCGATTGAAGCCTCTGCCGGCGCCTGGCGGGACGAAGACCACCCCGACTTGGCGACGCCGGCCGACATAGACCGCTGGATTCAGGAGGGACGGACCGGATTCAACGGGGACCGCCTCTCTTCCGGAGAGCCAGAGAATGGCTGATTACCTGCCGGATACCGGTATCCTCATCCGCCACCTGCGGAATCGGCCCGGCTATCGGGAATCATATACCGCCTGGCTCAGGAGGGACGGCTGTACATCGCCTCGTTTATCCGGCTGGAAATCGTGCGGGGAATGCGGGACCACGAGCGGGAAGCCACCTTTGCCCTGCTGGATGCCCTCCGGATTCACCCCCTGGATGCCCCGACAGCCGACCTGGCGGGGGAAATGATTCGCGCCTGGCAGCGCAGGGGCATCACCCTCAGCGGGCCGGATGCTGTCGTTGCCGCCTCGGCCATCCGCTGCGGCGCGATTCTGGTCACCACCAACCCCCGCCATTTTCCGATGACAGAACTGATGGTGATGGGAGTGGACGAGGAGGGCAGGCCCCTCTAACCCCTCTTGACTAACCCCTCTTTATCCTCTTTACCGTTCCTCTATCCGGATGCTCTCAATCTCCAGCCCCGGCGGAGCCATCGGGTCGGCGGGGTTCCGCTCCGGCAGCAACTGGAGAATCTCCAGCCCCCTGACCACCTTCCCGATGATGGTGTAGCGTCCATCCAGGTCCGGCTGAGGGGCCAGCGTGATGAAGAACTGGCTGCTGCCGGTATTGGGGCCGGCGTTGGCGATGCCCACGACCCCCGCCGCGTCAAACTTCCGGTCGCCGATTTCGTCGTCGCACTGGAAGCCCGGAGTCCCGGCCGCGGTTCCGGTCGGGTCACCGGCCTGGACGACGAAATTCGGGACAACGCGGAAGAACGTGGTCCCGTCGTACCATCCTTCCCGGGCCAGGAAGACGAAACTGTTGACGTTGAGCGGGGCCTGGGCGGCGAAGAGTTCTATGGTGATGTCCCCTTTGGGCGTGCGGACCGTGGCGACGTACTGGCGGGCGGGGTCTATCTGAAGGGTGGGCGGTGCGCTGTACAGGCGGGGCTCCAGCAGGGCCAGACTGATCAGCGCACTCAGGCCCTGATAGGAAATCCCCCACTGGTCCGTGGGATACATCCGACCGTTGATGATGAACGACGGCGTCCCCGGCAGCCCCATCGCCACGGCCTCCTGATACTGCCCCATCACCTTTGCCTGGAACGTATGTTCCTGCAGGTCCCGGTTGAACCGCTCCACATCCAGCCCCAGTTCCTGCGCGTAACCGGCCAGCACCTGGGGCATCTGGTCAGCGGGGAGGGCGGCCCACTCCCGCTGCCGCCCGAAGAGCAGGCCCTGCATCTCCCAGAACTTGCCCTGGGCCCCGGCGGCTTCGGCGGCCTCGGCCGTGATCTGGGCCTTGTCGTGGATGCGGATGAGCGGAAAATGCCGGTATACGATGCGCAGACGGTCTTTATGCGTTTCTAACAGAAACGCCAGCAGGGGTTCCACCCCTGCACAGCCCGGTCATTGGAAGTCCGAATACTCCACCAGCGTGACCGGCGCGTCGGCCGGGCCACGGGTCCAATCCGCATCGGTGACCAGCGGGACATCCAGCGCAGGCAGGGAGGCGAAGAGGGAGGGGACGGCCCGGCAGGTGGCAGTGGAGACCGTCGGGGTCACGGTGGGCACGTTGCTGACCGGGGTCCCCGTCCTCCGGCAGCCCACCAGCACGCTCACAATGAGAGCCAGAACGAATGGAACGGTGAATTTTTTCATCCCATTTGCTCCTGATTCATTGGAGTTCAAGGGGAAACTTACTGGTTGTTGTACAAAGCCCCTGCCACCACGGCAAAGACCAGCACAACCAGGGTGGCAATCGGCTGGCCGAAGGTGAAGCCCAGAATGGTTCCCCCCATCACCATCGCCCAGATAGGGAAGGCCAGCGTGGTCAGGACGACATTCAGAACCTTCCCCGGCCCCTGGGTCCCCCACCACCGCAGACCGAAGGCTATCACCCAGCAGACGACCCCCCAGATGCCCAGGATGGGCTCGTTGGGGGCGACCGTCTTCCCCAACAGGTACACGGTGATGACCTCGGCCGGGATGTGCGCGGCCACCCGGCCCAGATAGTCCTGTATCCCCTCAGCAACATTCTCCGCCCTTTGAGCCCTGACGGACTTCCCGATGCTACCGTACAGCGTTGCCATTTCTCTCCTTTCCCCGGTGGGGTCAACACTGATGGGATTGTACCACAAAGAGGCCGAATTGACCAACTGCCGCCCGTCGTCCGTGGTCTCTGGTCCAACCCGGGTTGCTCATTGCCAGAAAGGGGATATAATCCACTACCGATGCTGAGAAGGACCCGGACTCCTGCTCCATCACCTGCATCCTGGCAACAAAATCTCTGGGCCATCTGGTTCGCCGAGTTCGCGTCCATCATCGGTTTCTCTTCCGTACTGCCCATCCTCCCTTTCTACGTTCAGAAACTCGGGGTGACTTCCCCGGATGCAGTGAAGTTCTGGTCGGGCATGATTTTCTCCGCCCACGCCGTCACGATGGCGGTGATGGCTCCCATCTGGGGCTCCCTGGCGGACCGGTACGGGCGGAAGCCAATGGTGGAGCGGGCGATGTTCGGCGGGGCGCTGGTCATCGGGCTGATGTCCCTGGCCCGGAGTGCCCCCCAACTGGCCCTGCTGCAGGCCTTCCAGGGCATGCTGACGGGCACCGTGGCGGCGGCAAATACACTGGTGGCCAGCACGGCCCCCCGGGACCGGGTCGGCTACGCGATGGGGCTCCTGCAGATGGCCGTCTACCTGGGCAGTTCCGTCGGCCCCCTGCTGGGCGGCTTCATCGCCGACCAACTGGGCTTCCACGCTACTTTCCTGACGACCAGCGGGCTCCTGCTGGCTGGCGGACTGATGGTGGCCTTCCGGGTCCACGAAGATTTTTCGCCCCCTCCCCGGGGCGGAAAGTCGGCGGGGACGGCCCTCTGGGACAACTTGCGCCTGGTCTTCTCCTCCCTGCCCCTGGTCAGCGTCCTGAGCGTCCGGTTTGTGATGCGGCTGGCAGGGCGGCTGGTCGCGCCGATGCTGCCCCTGGTGGTCCAGTCGCTGGCCCCCACCAGGGCGGTGGCGACCCTCTCTGGGCTGGTTCAGGGGGTCAGTTCCGCCGCAGGGGCCGCCGGGGCCATCCTCCTGGGCCGCCTGAGCGACCGCTGGGGAGAGCGGCGGGTGCTCCTGCTCTGCGCGCTGGGATCGGCGACCCTCCACGTCCCCCAGTACTTTGTCCGGGACGTCTCCGCGCTCGCTCTGTTGCAGGCCGGCTCAGGATTTGTGATGGGCGGCACTATCACTGCGCTCAGTGCAACGCTGGCCACCCTGGCTCCGCCTGGCCGCCAGGGCACCGTCTACGGCGTGGAGTCTACCGTCACCTCCATCGCCAATGCTTTGGGGCCGATGCTCAGCACGGCGCTGGCTGTGGCCGGCGGGCTGCGGATGCCCTTCCTGGGCGCGGCCACCCTCTTTGCCCTGGCCGGCCTGGTGACGGCCCGCCTCCTCCCCCGCGCCGACCCGCCCCATCCTTCGCCAATTCCGGGAAAAGAGGTATAATTTACCACGAAGACACGAAGACACAAAGGGAATTAATAATTAAGAAATTAACAATTAAAAAATTAACAATGAACGTTCTTCGTGTCTTTGTGTCTTGGTGGTTTTTGTGGAGGAGATATGCCGCGATTTCAGCGCCCCACCGGTACCCACGACATTCTGCCCGAAGAGCAACCGTACTGGGAGTACGTCACCGAATTCGCCGTGCGGCTGGCCCGCCGGGCCGGCTTTGAGCGGATAGACGTCCCTATCTTTGAGGCCACCGAACTCTTCGCCCGGGGCATCGGCGCCGCCACCGACGTGGTGGAGAAAGAAATGTACACCTTCACCGACAAAGGCGGGGAGTCGCTGACGCTCCGGCCGGAGTTCACCGCGGGCGTCGTCCGTGCGTACATTGAGAACGGGATGCACGTCCGCCCCCAGCCGGTCAAACTCTACTCCATCGGCCCCGTCTTCCGGTACGACCGCCCGCAGGCCGGGCGCTTCCGTCAGTTCCACCAGTTCAATATGGAGATTCTGGGCGAGATGGACCCCGTCGCCGACCTGGAGGTGATGCTCCTCATCTGGGACCTCTACGCCGGCCTGGGCTTCCGCGACCTCTCCTTCCAACTCAACTCCACCGGCTGTCCCCGCTGCCGGCCGGGGTACGTCCAGGTCCTGAAGGAGTACTACGAACGCCACGTCGGTGAAATCTGCGAGGACTGCCGCCGGAGGCTAACGCGCAACCCTCTGCGGGTGCTGGACTGTAAGGCCGAAGTCTGCCAGCCGGTCATTGCGGCGGCGCCGCCCATCACGGACCACCTCTGCGACGAGTGCGCCGACCATTTCGCCCAATTGCGGGAGTACCTGGACCTGCTGGAACGGCCGTACACGCTGAACCACCGGCTGGTGCGGGGGCTGGACTACTACACCAAGACGGTCTTTGAGGTCTGGGCGGCGGGCATCGGCGCGCAGGCCGCCGTCTGCGGCGGGGGCCGCTACGACGGGCTGGCCGAGGCGCTGGGCGGCCCGCCGACCCCCGGCGTGGGCGTGGCGGCGGGCATAGAGCGCATCATCATGGTGATGAAGGCGCAGGAACTGGAGGTCCCGCCCCTGCCGGCCCCCCGCGTCTTTCTGGCCTATCTGGGGGACCGCGCCCGCCGGGAGGCCGTCCGTCTGGCGGACGAACTCCGCCGGGCCGGAGTGGCGGCGTGGATGGCTTTCGGCCAGCGGGGGCTGAAGAGTCAGATGCGGGAGGCGGATAAGCGGGGCGCCCGCTACGTCGTCATTCTGGGGGAGGACGAACTGGCCCGGGGGGCGGCGGCGGTGCGGGATATGGCTGCCGGAGAGCAGACCGAAGTCCCGCTGGAGGATCTGGTCCCGTGGCTGGGGCAACGGGTTATCTGAGGGCCGTCGGCATTTTCGTCCATCCCCAACTCCCGATGGCCGCTCCGCTGGCCCGGGAAATCGCCCGCTGGCTGGGGGAACGGGGTGTCCGGGTCTGGGAGACGGACTCTCTGGACGAGGGCGTCGTCCTCCCAAACTTGCCTGATACCGACCTGCTGGTCACGCTGGGCGGGGATGGTTCTATTCTGCGGGCCGCTCATCACACTGCCGGTTGCCCCACCCTGATCCTGGGGGTGAATCTGGGGCGGATGGGCTTTCTCACCGAGGCGGAACCGGACGGGTGGAAGGAGGTGCTGGAGCGGGTGTGGCGGGGGGAGTACTGGGTGGAGGAGCGGATGATGCTGCGGGCGACGGTTGAGAGGGGAGGCCTGCCCGCGCGGGACGCGCTGAACGACGTGGTGGTGGGGCAGGGGACGCTGGGGCGGGTAGTGCATCTGGAGGCCCGGGTGGACGGGGACCTGCTCACCACCTACGTGGCGGACGCGTTGATTATTGCTACGCCCACGGGGAGCACCGCCTACGCGCTGGCGGCGGGCGGGCCGATTATGCCCCCGCAGCAGCGGAACATCCTGCTGGTGCCCGTCGCCCCGCACCTGAGTTTGGACCGGGCGGTGGTGCTGGCGGAGGGGGTGCGGGTGCGGGTGGTGGTCCGGGGCTACTCCTCAGCCTCTCTGGCTGTAGACGGGGAGGTGGTGGCGGAACTGGGGCCCGGAGATGCGGTGGAGGTGGGGGCCAGCCCGCGCGTGGCCCGATTCGCCCGGGTGCGGGAGCGGGATTACTTCTACCGGACGCTGATGGCTCGTCTGGTGCCCCGGCGGTAGTTGTCGTCTGGGCGTAACGATTCAGCCGATTGAAATTGTCCTCCCTGGTTCGTGTCGGGTGTCGGCGAAAGCCGACACCCTTTTATGTGCGTCACCCAAAGACATGGTCGGCGAAGGCCGACCATCGGCCGCAGGCCCAGAAGGGTGACTTCAGCCGGCGCATAGCCCCTTCTACTGGATGCTGATAGCGGGTGTGTCCCAATTTCGTCGGGCTGGGCTTTCGGCCTTTCCGCCTGGCCGTAAACGGCCAGGCTCAGGCGAAAGGAAGGCGCTAAAGCGATCCTTTTCGCCCTGGCAACCTGTGTTTCCGAAAGGCTACCGAAGGGAGAGGGCGCTTCCAGCGCCCTGCGCCACCTCAGCCAGGCCGTTTACGGCCTGGCCCTCTGGGCCCCGACGATTTTGGGACACATCCCTGATAGCCCGTCGGTGCCCGGTCAGTAGTTCGTCGTCTGGTCTATCAGCCCTTTCTCCCGGGCCTGACGGTCGCACAGGCGGTAGGTGACGGCCGCCAGAAGCCCGAAGAGGACCGAGAGACCCGTTAGGATGCCCAGCAGTTGGCCGTTGCTGAAGCCGGAGAGGGTGGGAAAGCCGCGTGCCAGGTCCCCCAGCAGGGAGCGGCGGATCAGTTCCAGCCAGTAGGTGATGGGCATGGCGAACCCCAGCGGCCGCAGCCAGGGCGGGAGGACCTCCAGGGGAAAGATGGCCCCGCTGAGCAGGTAGAGCGCCCCTGCCACCGCCTCGCCGATGAGAAAAAAGTGGTGGGCGATCATCAGGCTGATGCTGGCCAGCACCAGCCCCATCAGCGCCAGCATCACCACCCCCAGCATCAGCGACAGCAGAAAGAGGGGCCAGTCCACCCGCGCCGGGTGGAACGGCACATGCAGGAAGAGCACCCCCGCCGCCAGAGTGATGAAGACGGCGAAGGAGCCGGTCAGAAAGCGGGCCACCCCCCGTCCCAGCCAGTAGGCCGGGAGGCGAATCGGGGCGACGTAGATGTACTTCAGCGTCCGGTAGTGCTCCCGGTCGTCTATCACCGCCCAGGAGACCCCCGTCATCACCGCACCGACGTAGATGTAAAAGGCGTTCCCCAGGTAGATGTACGGGAAGATGGGGTTCTAAAACTGGCCATTGGTGATGACGCCGTACATGACCACCAGGATGGCCGCCGAGGCCAGCGGCTTCAGCATGGAGTAGATGGCGAACAGGAAGGGGTCGGTCCAGTTGGACTCAATCTGCCACCCCAGCCATGTCGCGATGCGGAACGACCGCCAGGCCGCGGACCAGGTTTTCGGTAGACTGGCAGAGTGGTAGACTGGTATTCTCATCTCCGGCTCTCCAGCAGACGCCCCTTCCGGATGGCAATCCGCTCCATATACCCCAGCAGCCACCGCGCGGCGACCAGGAAGAGGACGCACAGGACCGCCAGGACGACGACCTCCACAGGAACCGTCAGGAATCCCAGCGCGGCGCCCGAAGGGAAGAGCAGTTGCCGCATCGCGTCCAGCCCCAGCGTCAGCGGAATGATGGAGGCCCCCACCGCGACCCAGAAGCCCAGGTTTTTGACCGGGAAGTAGAAGCCGGAAAGGAGGTAGATGGGCTCCTGGGCCAGGTTCGCCAGGTGCCAGGCCTCCCGTCCCCAGAGCAGGAAGAGGGACGCGCTCATCATCCCCAGTCCATAGAGGGCTGCCAGGGTGAGGATGAAGACGACGACCAGCGCGGGCAGGTTCTCCACCGCGTACTGGACGTGGAAGATGAGGCTGCCGACCAGCAGGATGGCCGCCGCGCGCAGGGCCGTCGCGATGATGCCGCCCAGGGCCATTCCCAGCAGGATGGCCATCATGGAGTTGGGGGCCATAATATAGAGGGCCAGATTCCCCGACTCCTTCTCCCAGTAGAGTTGGCTGGACATACTCCAGAGGACGTTGAGCCAGAAGGCCGTCATCGCCCCGCCGACGACGACGAAGCCCACATACTCCTCCGGCGCCCCGATGGCCCGGTAGACGAAGACATAGGCGGAGACGGCCAGGATGGAGAGGAAAACGTCAAAGAAAATCCACGACCGCTCCCGCTGCTGGCCGACCACCCGGGGGTAGGCGCGGGCGACCACCGTTTTCAGGAAGAGGCGCCAGCCACTGGCCTTGGGGACCGGTGCGAAGAAGGGGCGGGCCTCACTGCCCATCGGCGACCTCCTCTTCCGCCAGCGGGCGGCCCACCAGTTCCACGAACACGTCCTCCAGCGTCGGCTCCCGCTTGGTCAGGTGGCGGACCTGCACCGCGCGCTCGGTCAGGACGTGGATGACGCCGGGGAGGGCGGAGTCGGCGGCCAGGATCAGGCTCAACCGCGCGCCGCCATCGGCATCGGTCAGCACGGCCTTGCGGACGCCGGGGAGCGCTTCCAGCATGGAAGAGGTCAGACCGTTGGGGGCGGTGATTTCTATGTCAAAGAGAGCGTCCCGCTGGAGGCGGCGCTTCAGTGCCTCCGGCGAGTCGCAGGCCAACACCCGCCCCTGGCTGATGATGGCGACCCGGTCGCAGAGTTCGTCTGCCTCCACCATGTAGTGGGTGGTCAGGAGGACCGTGCGGTCGGGATGGGCGTCCATCCACTCCCGGATGAACCGCCGGACATCCCGGGCCGCATTGACGTCCAGCCCCAGCGTCGGCTCGTCCAGGAAGAGAATCTCTGGGTCGGTAAGGAACCCCCGGACGATGTTCATCTTCTGCCGCAGGCCGGTGGAGAGGTCAGAGGATTTGGTGTGGATGCGGTCGGCCAGGCCGATGCGGCGCAGCAGTTCCTCAATGCGGCGGTTTGCCTCCCGGGAGGGGAGGCCGTAGAACTGAGCGAACATCCAGAGATTTTCCCGCACGGTGAGCAGGCCGTAGCCGGAGGCCTCGCCGCCGGAGACCATGTTGATGCGGGGGCGGATTTTGTGGGGCTCCCGCACCACGTCAAACCCGGCGACCCGGGCCCAGCCGGTGGTGGGGGCCAGCAGGGTAGTCAGAATCTTGATGAGCGTCGTCTTTCCGGCACCGTTGGGGCCCAGCAGGCCGAAGAGTTCGCCGCGCGGAATCTGCAGGTTCACATCCCGCAGGGCGACCACCTCTTTGCGGATGCGCCGCTCCCGCCGGTTGCGGATGGTGTAGATACGTCCCAGATTTTGGGTTTCAATGGCCAGGTCTGCAGACATCGGACTCCTCACGTAGTCTCAGCGATCACCATCGGAGGCGAATCGGAGTCTTATTGTACCTCTTTCTGGATGTTTGCGCCAGTTGCCGCCGTGAAACGGAACGTAACTGTTCAGCCTCCCCCACCGCCAGCGGCTTCGCCGCTCGCCGCAGGCAGCGGGGGAGGGGTGAGGAAGGCTGAACAGTTACAACGGAACTTGACAATTCTCTCTTCCGGAGTATACTATTTTTGCCCCTGGATGTCCGAGCCCCAGGGTGTTCTCAGCGGTCCGCCGTTCCGATAAGGAGGTGATGTCCTTCGGAGAAGAATCCCCCTGCTTCTGTTGACCGCATCTCCTATAATCCCCGTGTTGCTCACCATTGTTGCTCAAAGGAGGAGTAACTATGTCCCGCAGAACCCTCTGGTCTATGATGAGTCTTGTCGTGGTACTGGCGATGCTCCTGGTCGCCTGCAGGCCAGCCCCGACTCCCACCCCTGCGAAGAAGCAACTGGAAATCTTCTCCTGGTGGACGACGGGTGGCGAGGCGGCTGGTCTCCTAAAACTCTTTGAACTCTACAATCAGAAGTTCCCGGATGTGGAGATCATCAACGCCACCGTGGCTGGCGGGGCCGGCTTTGAGGCCAAGCCCGCGCTGAAGGCCCGCATGTTGGGCGGCGACCCGCCCGACTCCTTCCAGGTGCATATGGGCCGTGAACTCATTGACACCTGGGTCACCACCGGCTATATGGAGCCGCTGGACGACCTTTTCAAGCAGGAGGGCTGGGAGGCCGTCTTCCCCAAGGGCGTGCTGGAGATCATCTCCTACGACGGTCACTACTGGTCCGTCCCGGTCAACATCCACCGGGCTAACGTCCTCTGGTACAACAAGAAAGTCTTTGAGGCCAATGGCTGGAAACCCCCGGAGACCTTTGAGGAGTTCTTTGCTCTGGCGGAGCAGATGAAGGCCAAGGGGATCACGCCGCTGGCCCTGGGCGACGTGGGCATCTGGGCCTCCACCCACCTCTTTGAGGTCATCCTGGCGGGCACCATGGGCCCGGAGAAGTACAAGGGGCTCTGGACCGGTCAGACCGACTGGAACGGCCCGGAGGTCAGGCAGGCTCTGGAGACGATGGCGAAGATGCTGGAGTACGTGAATCCCGACCACTCCGCCCTCTCCTGGGATCAGGCCAACGACCTGGTCATCCAGGGCAAGGCCGGGATGACCATTATGGGCGACTGGGTGGACGCCGATAACCTGGCGAAGGGCTTCAAGGACTCCGGCTGGGCTCCGCCACCGGGGACGAGGGGTGTTTTCATTGCCCTCTCCGACACCTTCGGCCTGCCCAAGGGCGCTCCCCACCGGGAGCAGGTGATTGAGTGGCTGCGGCTCTGCGGCTCCAAGGAGGGCCAGGAGGCCTTCAACCCGCTCAAGGGCTCCATCTGCGCCCGCAACGACTGCAACCCCGAACTCTTCGGCCCCTACCTGAAGACCGCGATGGAGGACTGGCAGAAGGATGTCGTTGTACCCAGCCTGGCTCACGGCGCCGCGGCCTCGGAGTCCTGGGTGACGATGATCAACGATGTGATGACCGTCTTCGTCACCGACCGGGATGTGGCCAGGGCCCAGGCCGGCCTGGCTCAGGCCTGCAAAGACGCCGGGGTCTGCAAATAACTGCCCCCCGGCCCGCGCTGCGGCGGGGGGGCCCGCAGGGCCGCCCCGCCTTCATAAATCCGAGTCATCATGCGCCGCTTATCCTGGGACCGGATCATCTCTATTCTGCTCATTCTCCCCTCCATCCTGGCCATTGCCATCTTCGTCTATGGCTTCATTGCCTGGAGCGGATGGGTTTCCCTCTCCAACTGGGATGGGCTGCGCCCCGACCTCTCCTGGGCCGGCTTTGTGAACTACGCCAAACTCTTCGCCACCCCCCGCTTCCAGATTGACATCCGGAACACGGTGGTCTTCACCACCTTCTTCCTGGGTGCCTGCATCTTTCTGGGATTGGGGATAGCCATCCTGTTGGACCAGGGGATTCGCGGGGAGAACTTCTTCCGCAGTTTATTTCTGTTCCCGATGGCTATTTCGTTCATCGTGACTGGCGTCACCTGGCGGTGGCTCCTGGCTCCCGGCGACCCGGCGACCGGTCGTCTGACCGGCATCAACGTCCTGCTGGGGAATCTGGGGCTCCCCCTTTCCCGGTGGTACACCGACCCCACTGTGGTCTACATCCAGCCCACCAGTGCCGTGGGGCAGTTCCTCCAGCAGGTCGGGCTGGGGTTTCTGACCACCCCCAACTTTGGCATCCCTCTGGCGATGTTCTCCATTGTTATCGCCGCCACCTGGCAGATGTCCGGGTACGTGATGGCCATGTATCTGGCGGGACTGCGGGGGATTCCAGAGGAATTGCGGGAGGCCGCGCGGGTGGATGGGGCCAGCGAATGGCAGGTCTACCGCCACATCGTCTTCCCCCTCCTGCGACCGGTCACGCTGAGCGTCGTCATCGTACTGGGCCACATCTCCCTCAAGATTTTTGACCTGGTGGCCGCGATGAGCAAGAAGGGGCCGGGCTTCGCCACCGACGTGCCGGCCTACTTTATGTTTGAGACCACCTTCCAGGGGGACCACTACTCTCAGGGCGCCTCTATCGCGATTTTCCTGCTGGTCACCGTCAGTTTGCTGGTCGTTCCTTACCTCATCTATAGCACCCGTCGGGAGGCGGAAGTATGAAAGCGGCACAGCGGCATTGGTGGCTCCGACATAGCAGCCGTCTGGGCATCTACCTGGCCCTGCTGGCGGCCAGCGCGTTCTACCTCCTCCCCGTCTATGTGCTGGTGGTGACCAGTTTGAAGTCCTATGCCGAAGCGAACCTGGCCGGGATGTGGCACCTCCCCTCCGCCCCCAGCCTGGAGAGTTTCCTGCGCGCCTTTGAGCAACTGCGGCCCCACTTTCGCAACAGTTTCTACCTGACCATCCCGGCGACCCTGCTCTCCTCCCTGCTCGGTTCGGTCAACGGGTATGTCCTCTCCAAGTGGCGCTTTCGGGGATCGGAGGTCCTCTTCCCTATCATGCTCTTCGGGATGTTCATCCCCTACCAGAGCATCCTCATCCCTCTGGTGCAGGTCCTGCAGAGGGTCAACGAAATGGCGGAGGCGCTGTGGGTTCCAGCGGCCCTGAGGGGGCTGGTGCCCGGCTACGGCTCCATCGCCGGCCTGGCCTTCGTCCACATCGTCTACGGCATCCCCATCACCACGCTGATTTTCCGCAACTACTACGCGACGGTCCCCAACGAGCTGGTAGAGGCGGCCAAGATTGACGGCGCCAACATCTTCAAGGTCTACCGCTGGGTGCTCTTCCCCCTCTCTATGCCTGCCTTCGCTGTGGTGATGATCTGGCAGTTCACCTCTATCTGGAACGAGTTCCTCTTCGCACTGGTCCTTACCCAGAACCCGGCCATCCGCCCGGTGACGGTGGCCCTCTACAACCTGGCGGGCAGTTACATCGTGGAATGGAACGTTCAGATGGCGGGGGCGCTCCTGGCAGCGATGCCCACCCTGCTGGTCTACATTTTCCTGGGCCGCTTCTTCATGCGGGGGCTCCTGGCCGGCGCGCTGAAGGGCTAAAATGACGGTTCCCAACGTGCCAGGCACTTCCAGAAGTGCCTGGCACGTTCTTCGTCGGGCGGAAAATCTCATGCTGGTTCTGGAACTGCGCGCTCTCCTCCTCGGCCTGCTGCTGGCGACCGTGGGAGCGGCGCTGCTGGCCCTCTGGCTGGACCGCCGCCGCGTCGGGCGGCGGGCCATAGAGACGTTCGCCGACCCCGCCCTGCACGCCGTCCTGGAGCACGCTCCCTTCGGCTGGATGGTCCTGGAGAGCGCGGAGCGGTACGTCTATGCCAACGAGTGCGCCCGCCGCCTGCTGGGCCTGGCGGCCCCCTCCGGCCCTATCTCGGGCGTGGAGTGGGGCTTTCTCCTGGACGACGACCGGGCCGACGTCCGGCGGGGACGGGCCCCGGAGGGCCGCTACCGCGTCCTCCGGCTCCCCTCCGGTCGGGCCGTCCGCTGGTGGCTGATGTCCGGCCAGCGGTGGGATTACCTCTTCCTGCTGGATGTCACCCCCCAGTACGAGGCCGAAGAGGCCCGCACCCAACTCTTCGCTGGCCTCTCCCACGAACTGCGCACCCCGGTGGGGGCCATCCTCACCCACCTGGAAATCCTCCGCCTACCCGACATCCCGGAAGAGACGAAACAGCAATCCCTCCACCTGCTCCAGGCCGAGACCCGGCGGCTGGCCCGGATGGTCCACCTGATGCTGGAACTGGGCCGTCTGGAGACCACCCCGGAGATAGACCGGCGCCCGGTAGACCTGGTGGACCTGGCGGAGCGCGCCATCTCCTCCCTGGCCTCCCAGGCGGAGGAGCGGAGCATTCGCTTCTCCCTGGAGGCGGATTCCCCCCTCCCCACTATCTGGGGAGACGCCGACCGGCTGATGCAGGTCTTCCTGAACCTGCTGGATAACGTCCTCAAGCACTGCCGTCCGGGCGACAGCGCCACCGTCATCCTCCGGCGGGCCGACGGCGGCGTCCTCTGTGCGGTCCAGGACACCGGGCCGGGCATCCCAGCGGAACATTTGCCCCACGTAACCCGTCGTTTCTATCGGGTGGCGAAGCAGGAAGTAGAGGGGAGCGGATTGGGCCTGGCGCTGGTGGAGGAAATCCTGCGGCGCCACGGGAGCCGCCTGGAGATTTCCAGCCAGACGGAAGGAGAGACCGGGACATGCGTGCAGTTCGTCTTGCCGACCGTGCCGCCGCGGCTGTAGGGCCGTTTCTCCGCCGCTGGGGGTGGCTTCTGGGGTTGCTGCTGGCACTGGCCGCCTGCGCCCTACTCCCTATCCCTGGCTATGTGGTCATCGCACCGGGGAGGGGTGACCCCCTCATCCCCGCTCTGTTGGGCCCGCAGATGCGCCTGGAGCCCCCCTTTGCCCGCCCCGGCGACGAAGTCCGCCTCCACGTTACTGACCGCACCCCCTGGACCCATGTCCTCCTGGCTGTGAACGGCGTTCCCGTCTATCCGGAGACCTGGGAGGCCGGCCTGGGCGGACAGTGGACCTGGACGTTCCGTCTGGTCCTTCCCACCGGCCCGTCGGAAATCGTCTTCTACCACAGTTGCGACACTGGCTGCCGGGAGCGGGGGCGGATGATGCTGGGGGAACCGCCGCCCCCCTCCTTTGCCCTGCTTCCCACCAAACTGGGGCTGGTCTTCCCCAACCCGGGGCGCGATTGGCACGGGCGCAGCGGCTGGGCCGTGGAGGTCACTTACGTCCAGCGGGCCCAGGAGCCGGGCTGGGGGATAGACGACCTGGCTGCAAAGGTCTACGCCCACCGGGCTAAGGGGCTGCGGGTCCTGGTGCGGGTGGATTACGACTACAACCAGTCCATCCCACCCCGCGGCGACCATCTGGCCCTGGCGGAATACCTGGACTACCTGGCGCGGCTGGCCCGGGACGACCGTCTCCGGGAGGTCTACGGCTACATCATCGGGAGCAGTTACAACGGCCTGGACCTGAACGCCCTGGCCCCCGACCGACCGGTGACCCCTGAATGGTATGCCCGAATGTTCAACGGCTACGGCGAACCGGTCCACCATACCGACAACGCGGTCCAGGTCATCCGAGCCGAAAACCCTCAAGTCCGGGTGCTGGTGGGGCCGGTGCGGCCCTGGAACACTGACCAAGATGGGGCCTACAAATACCGGGTGGATGCCCCCTGGCTCAACTACATGAACACGCTGGTGCGCTACATAGACGAAGCGGCCCGAGCAAAGGCCGCGGCTGGCATCCCCTTCGCTGCCCCCGATGGCTTCGCCGTCCAGGCCCCCGGCCGTCCGGATGCCCCCGAACTGGGCGGGAAGGGAGAGGCGGAACCCTGGACCGACCTACCCCAAGCGACATGGAATGGCGCTCAGGCTGGCTTCAGGGTATACCGGGAGTGGTTGGACATCATCAATGCCTACCCATCCACCCGTGGGCTACCAGTCTACATCACCTCGGCCAATACTTACATCCCTGCGGTTGGAGTTCCCCCGGCCCAGAACTACCCCCGGGGCTGGCTGAGCGCGGCGCTGGCCGTGGTAGAGAGCGAGCCCCAGATTCAGGCCCTCTGCTGGTTCTTGGACGAACTGCCTGGGGACACCCAGTGGCAGAACTTCAGCCTGACCCGTCGGCGGGGCCGTCTGATAGACGCGGCGGAGGAGTTTGAGGAATTACTGAAACGGTAAAAAGAGGCAAGAAGCAAGAGGCGGGAGGACCCTGCATCCTGCATCCTGCATCTTGCATCCTGCTCCCTGCTCCCTGCGACGTGCGACCTGCGACATGACCATCCGCGTTCTTCTGGCTGACGACCATCCCACCCTGCGGTTGGGGCTGCGGGTGCTACTGGAGCGCGCCCCAGACATAGAAGTGGTGGCGGAAGCGGAGAGGGGCGAAGAGGCTTTGGCGAAGATTCTGGCCCTTCAGCCGGACGTGGCGGTGCTGGACTGCCAGTTGCCGGGCCTGTCGGGGCCGGAGGTGGCGCGGGAAATCCGGCGGCGGGGCCTGCCAACGCGCATCCTTGCCCTCAGCGCCTACCGGTACGAGCACTACATCCGGGGGATGTTAGAGGCCGGAGCCGTGGGCTATCTGCTGAAGGAGGAGGCGCCGGAGGCCATTGTGGAGGCCGTCCGGGCCGCTGTGCAGGGTGGGATGTACTTCAGTCCCGGTGTGGCAGACCTGGTGAAGGCCATTCTGGAGGGCAAGAGGGAAATCCCGCAACTGACGGAGCGGGAACGAGAGGTGCTCCGGCTGATGGCGGAAGGGCTGAGCAACAAGGAAATTGGGGCCCGCCTGGGGTTCTCCAAGCGGACAGCAGCCTTTCACGTGGGCAACATCCTTCAGAAACTGGGCGCGGCCAGCCGGACCGAGGCCGTGGTGCGGGCCCGGGAGCGGGGGATAATCGGCTGAGAGGATGTGCCTGTAAAAATTGACAGGTAAGAACCTGTAAGAATTGACAGTAGACAAGCGGTGCTGTTTCTGGTATGCTAGAATTAGCCACTGGGATATCCAGTGAGTAATTCAAGGTAGGAGGTGCGAAATGCGTAAAATACAGCTTATAGTGGCCACAGTGCTTGTGTTAATGGTGTTTCTGATGGGAAATCTTTCTATCCCTATCTTAGCTTGGTTTGACAGGAATTATGAGGGATACCTGCCAGGCGCGCCTTCAAACGGCCGGCTTGGATATACTCATAGCGGATATGTTCGTGCTTGGACATTGGATATGCGATGGAATACGACGTATTATGTCCGGCGCGATAACAGCCCTCGTATTGATATCACGGCAGATTGTGACAGCGGTACAGGAGCCGATCATTTGCATATCATTAACTGGTTCTCCAACCTACCTGGTAAGAGTTTCCAGAGTTGGTCCGATTGCGGAAAATCCTGGATTAAGGAAGAAGGTGAAATTTTCTTTGATAAGTATGGAATCTCAACCGCTGTGACCAACTACGAAGCTGATGTGATCTATGAGAAGAAACTCTCAACTGCCAACGGAGCAATTGATCACAGTTATCAGCGTAGCAGTGGTCTTGATCCTAAGGTCTGTGGTAGTGGCCCCTGTGGTGACCCTAATCACGATTGGTTAGCCAAGACAGTGTACGTTAATTACAACTATGATCATTTCGAGCCGCCGGAGGCTGGGTGGACAGGCATATTAGGATCAAAGGCTTATGCCTCTGGGCCGCTCATCTCAAAGGAACAAGATATGCTGATCCTTTCATTCCCTGGAGCGCCTTTCATTGTTCAAGTGGCTAAAGATGGTGAGCATATTCGCGCTTATCTTGATGTTGATTTTTCCGAACGCGCCAACTTGCAATCTTACGTGCGATGGAATGCCGTTCGGGCCCAGATGCTATCCGCTAACCTCAAGAATCCTATCCCTGTAAAAGTGACGTTCCGCTCACCCCTCTCTATTGCTGAGGCTCAGACCTTAGTTGATTCCACCGGACTGAACCTGGAACAGACAACCTTTGTTGGGCGAAATAAGGAGGGTCAGCCATATAGTGGGGGCACCCTCAGCGATGGTGTTGACTCAACGATCCGCCTGGGAGCACTTGAATCCATCTGGAAGGAGGAGGGGATTAAAATAGATGGCGTGATGATGATTGAGGGTGTCCTGAGTCAGGGAGATGCTATCCAGATGCTTTTAAGAGCACCGCAGGTTTACTTGGTGGATGTGACCGCGGATTTTGCCCTTCAAGAAGTTAAAGCAGCTGGTGTGATTAACCTTCAAGGCATTGTAGTACCTTCACCCTATTGGTGGCTCTATCTGGACTGGTTATCTAGACAGTCTGAGTAACCCAGTACATTGCAAGAGCCAAGCTTTACCGAAGCCTTAGCTTATTCTTGATTTCGGTAGGAGGTAGTGAATGATACGACGCAATCTTTTATCTATTTGGCTGATATTTTCGCTCGTCATTATAATTCTACTCCTCGCGAATTGTTATAGAGAGCCAATAGCAGGGACCCCTTCTCCAACTCCCACGCCACTGCCGGCTGGCAACATCTTTTTTGAACCGTCTCGCGTCTCTGCCGAGACCAGAGCGATAGAGGTGGAAATAGTCAATCTTGTGAGGCAACGGGCACCCGTGGTGGAGCATAGTATCGTGATTACTGAGCCCACCACCATACGGGAGATCACAACAACTCTCCTGGCTGCGGTATCCACTACCTGCGCTGCAGCCCTGCCAACCCGGCAGCAAGAGAGTGGTTATGGGATAAACTTGTATCTCTACAGCCAGAGCGGGATACTTCCCCAAAGTGCAACAAGGGGCCAGTGGATGCTGGCGGTGATTTATTTTTATCATGAGGCGGACTACATTAGCTTTTATCAGCCTGACGGGCTGGGGGGTCGGATAGCAAAGTTTTGCCCTGTTGGAACAGCGCTGCGAGAAATACTGGAGCATGAACTGGCTCTGCGGGGGCTGACCTTCCCCCGTTGATAACATCACTTGACGACTAAGACCTACCTCTAATGGCCAAGGGGCTGAACAACGAGGAGATAGCGGCTTGCCTGAGGTTCTCGGAGCGAACGGTGGAGCTTCACGTAAGCAACATCCTGATACCAATAGTGTTTGTTAAAGCCATTAATGCTTATAGTGAACTTTTAGGAGATATTTATGGCGGTAATCCAGCCCACGCTTTTTGAATCCACGACCAGCTGGTCAGCCGCCGTACCCGCTCCGGTT
>Ga0272447_1001011_pt1 | contig 18964 bp, 18 predicted proteins | sample YNPCB0133_FD_194589 | JGI IMG/M metagenome (GOLD analysis project Ga0272447, IMG submission 194589) | Hot spring microbial mat communities from Yellowstone National Park, WY, United States - YNP-CB-013-3 | ecosystem: Environmental > Aquatic > Thermal springs > Hot (42-90C) > Sediment | place... | reverse complement strand
CCCTTCCCCATGGGACCGGTGGGTCACTAGGCCCCGCTTTCGCGTCTGCTCGGCTTGTCAGCCTCACAGTCAGGCACCCTTCTGCCCTTGTACTCTACGGCGGATTTCCGACCCGCCTGAGGGTACCTTTGGACGCCTCCGTTACCTTTTAGGAGGCAGCCGCCCCAGCTAAACTGCCCACCTGGCACGGTCCCCGCGGAGGATAACTCCGCTGGGTTAGGGTCTCAGCCTGTCCAGGGTGGTATCTCACCGGCGCCTCCATCCCTCCCGGAGGAGGGACTTCACAGGCTCCCACCTATCCTGCGCAGGACAGGCTAAGACTCAGTACCAGGCTACAGTGAAGCTTCACGGGGTCTTTCCGTCCTGCCGCGGGTAGCCGGCGTCTTGACCGGCATCACAATTTCGCCGGGACTCTCCTCGAGACAGTGCGGCACTCGTTGGGCCATTCATGCAGGTCGGAACTTCACCCTGTCTTGCCTTTCGGCAAGGGGTAGACTATACCTTCTCACCACCAAGGACCTGTAGGAGGAAGTCCTTTGAGTATTTACGCTTGCCCGATGGGTTCATGCTGTAGGCAAGCTCTATGATCCTTGGCATATGCTTGGGTGATAGGTGAAGGTTTGCCTTCATCATTGTGCAGATCTCTTTGAAGGCTTCAAAATCTCTTGCCTTTGAGCCCTGAAGGGGATATTTCTCAAAATGAGGGATCACCCTTTCTGTGAGGCTTCTCAGCTCCCTAACCTCGTATTTGTAGGTGTTGTCTGCCTTTGAAAACCTTATTCCTCCACAGCTAAAGTATTGGTGAAGCTTTTTCAGAAGCTCTAAGTCCCTCTTGTTTAGGGAAACTGAAAAGGAAGCCCTCGTTTCTATACCCACCTTCAGGCTGTCCCTTAGATTAAAGCTAACAGAAAAGCAACCTTCACCTTCTACCAAGCCTGTTATATACCAAGGGTCTAACATGCCTTCCTCCATAGCCCTTTCTGCGTAGCACTTTGGCTACGGGTGGTGGCCGGCGTGTTGCACGCTCTTTGCGTGCCTCCCCTTTCGGGTCAGTCGTTACGGGGCTCCATCTCCCTCACGAGAGATGGGCTTCCCTCGGGATTACCCCACACCCTCTTGGGTAGGAGGGCTCCCCCGATATGAGCCGGACACGGGCAAGTCCACGCTTACCCGACAAGGAATTTCGCTCACCTTTCTCCTTGACTTTCGCCAAGGGGTGGACTGTATCTTACCTTTGCCTCCAGGTCCCTTTTTATACGAAGGAGGGCATCCCTTTGCTGTGTGTTCATCTGGAGGGCTATCTCCACGATCTCCAAAAGACCCTCCAAGCTCAGGTGCCTTCCCTCAAGCATGTAGCCCACAACCCTACAGAACCTGATCCTATCCACATTTTTCTTGGTTTTGAGAGGGTGCTTGACGAAGAACTCACATATAGCCTTCAGGCACTCCAGCCTTCTAACCCTGTAGCACCATCTATCTCCGTTGTTCTTCCTTACCACTCCGCATTTGAAGAAGCTCTTTAGGGCATAGAGCACCTGCAAATCCCTTTGATGCTGAACCACCACAAACTCAGGAAGAACCTGATAGCCCAGCTTGGTCTTTGGGTTCTCGTTTACACTGACGTGAAAGCTGCCCTCTCCATCCACAAAGCCCACAACCCAATCTGGAGAAAGCTCCATCTTTGAGGCTGTTCTAAAAATCCCTTGTTGGGACCGTCCCCTCAGCCTCAAAGGGAACTAACCCTTTCCTCACCCTGTCCCACGCTCCCTTGCGGGAGGAGAGGAGTATTTTCCTCCCAAGAACAGGGAAGAGGAGGGCTACCTTCAGAACCTGCTGGACAATGGCAAGGATTTTAAAATCCTTCCCGTCTTCAGGGTTCCTTCCATTGGTCCCACAACGGGCATCCGACAAGCTCTGAAAGCTTTGCATAGGTAAAATTATATCACTTCCCAGAAACTTTTTGCCTCCTTCGCGAGGCAAAGGCCCTCGCGTGCAGTCTCTGAGGAACTCCCTTTTAGGGATTTCCTGCGGATTGCCCAATCTCCAGCATTTTTACGGGCACCTTTTTGCACCTCGTAGCTGGAGCTCTAAGGGCTTCCCCGCATACAGCGAGGTTCAGGCAGCAAGTGCTACCTTAGGACCGTCAGAGTTACGGCCGGCGTTTACCCGGGCTTCGGTTTGGAGCTTGCACTCCGCCCCTTAACCTACGGGCACTGGCCAGGCTTCAGACCACATACATCCCCTTACGGGTTTGCGTAGTCCTGTGTTTTTGATAAACAGTCGGCACCGCCCGGTCTCTGCGACCCGCAGAGGCTTACACCGAGAGGCTTAACCTCCACGGGCCCCCCTTCTTCCGAAGGTACGGGGGCAACTTGCCGAGTTCCTTGAGGAGAGTTCCCCCGACGCCTTAGGCTGCTAACCCAGCCCACCTGTGTCGGTTTTCGGTACGGGCAGCGATGCTTCAACGCCAGCGCCGTTGTTTCTCGGCAGTGTGGCGTCAGGAGAGTTGCCCCATCGGCTCTCGGAGTGTGGGGTGACGGATTTGCCTGCCACCCCCTCCTACTACCTTAGACCGGCATTCCATAGCCGGCTCTCCCTAGCCTCCTGCGTCACGACTCTGGCTCCACACCGCTGGCGCGGGAATGTTGACCCGCTTCCCATCGGCTACGCCTTTCGGCCTCACCTTAGGGTCCCGGCTAACTGGCGGATGATTTACATTGCCGCCAAAACCTTAGGCTTCCGGCGGACAGGTTTCTCACCTGTCTTCACTGCTACTCATGCCAGGATTCTCACTTCCCTGCAGTCCATCCTACCTTACGGTGAGACTTCAACCCACAGGGAACGCTCCCCTACCGCTCGCTTGCGCGAGCCCGCAGCTTCGGTACCGGGCTTGAGCCCCGCTAAATTTTCGGCGCACGGCCGCTCGGCCGGTCAGCTGTTACGCACTGTTTAAAGGATGGCTGCCTCTAAGCCAACCTCCCAGCTGTCTTAGCAGCCGCACATCCTTCCCCACTTAGCCCGGATTTTGGGACCTTAGCTGGCGGTCTGGGCTCTTTCCCTCTTGTCCACCGGAGCTTATCCCCCGGGGACTGACTGCCACCCTACCTATCCCGGCATTCGGAGTTTGGCAGGGTTCGGTACCCCTCTCGAGGCCCTAGCCCAACCAGTGGCTCTACCTCCGGGAAGGAACGGGTGACGCTAGGCGTCGACCTATTTCGGGGAGAACGAGCTATCACGGAACGCGATTGGCTTTTCACCGCTACCCACACCTCATCGGACGGTTTTGCAGCACCGACCCGTTCGGGCCTCCAGACGGCATTACCCGCCCTTCACCCTGGGCATGGGTAGATCGTTCCGCTTCGCGTCTGCCCCCAGCGACTTAACGCCCTATTCGGACTCGCTTTCGCTACGGCTTCGCCTGACGGCTTAACCTCGCCGCTGAGGACAACTCCCTGGCTCATTTTGCAAAAGGCACGCAGTCGGGCCCAAAGGACCCTTCCACTGGTTTGTAGATCTGGGGTTTCAGGTTCTATTTCACTCCCCTTCCGGGGTTCTTTTCACCTTTCCCTCACGGTACTATGCGCTATCGGTCTGCCCGTAGTACTTAGCCTTGGAGGGAGGTCCCCCCTGATTCCCACGACCTTCCACGGGGGCCGTGGTACTTGGGATCGTATCCCCGGGAGACTTCTCACCTTTAGCCTACGGGGCTTTCACCCTCTGTGGCGGAGCATTCCAGCTCACTTCGGCTAGGTGGAAGTTTTGTAACTCCCTGAGAGGCTGGCAGACCTCTCCGGATACGTCCCGCTACCCCGCACGAGCTAAGGCTACCACCATGGCACCCGTGCGGTTTGGGCTGGTCCCCTTTCGCTCGCCGCTACTCGGGGAGTCTCGTTTGATTTCCTTTCCTGGGACTACTAGAAGGTTTTACTTCGTCCCGTGTTGGCTCCGCTTGCGCGGATGACAGGGCTCAACACCCTGCCGGGTTTCCCCATTCGGGCATCCGGGCCTCAAAGGCATTTTGCGCCTCCACCCGGCTTATCGCAGCTTGACACGCCCTTCATCCCCTCGGGCAGCCGAGGCATCCACCCCAGACCCTTACTAACTTGCACACCCACAAGGAAGAAAGACCTATTCAGTTGCCAAGTTGACGCGGGTCCTCTACAGAACCCGCCACCTGCCTTGTAAGCATGGAGATGGAGGGATTTGAACCCTCGACCTCCTGCTTGCAAAGCAGGCGCTCTCCCGCTGAGCTACATCCCCTGCTGTGCCCCAGACAATGGGCCTCGGTGGACTTGAACCACCGACCTTGCCCTTATCAGGGGCACGCTCTAACCGACTGAGCTAGAGGCCCTCAAGGGAGAGCAACTCAATAGGGAGGAAGAACCCGACCTTATTGGCAAGCCTGAAGGTTTAACTCCGTTAAAAAGGAGGTGATCCAGCCGCAGGTTCCCCTACGGCTACCTTGTTACGACTTCGCCCCAGTTACCAGCCTTCCCATCGTTCCCTGCCTCCCTTGCGGGTTAGCCCGGGAGCTTCCGGGAAGACTGACTTCCGTGGCGTGACGGGCGGTGTGTGCAAGGCCCGAGAACGTATTCACGGCGGCTTAGCTGATCCGCCATTACTACCGATTCCGGCTTCATGAGGGCGAGTTTCAGCCCTCAATCTGCACCATGACCAGATTTGGGGGATTTGCTCCCCATTGCTGGGTTGCATCCCATTGTCCTGGCCACTGTAGCGCCTGTGTTGCCCCGGGCATAAAGGGCATACTGACCTGACGTCATCCCCACCTTCCTCCGGCTTATCGCCGGCAGTCCCCTTAGAGTGCTCCCCATTCGGGGTAGCAACTAAGGGCAGGGGTTGCGCTCGTTGCGGGACTTAACCCAACACCTCACGACACGAGCTGACGACGGCCATGCACCACCTGTGGTGGGATTCCGTCCAGAGGACGGCACCCCTCGCTTTCGCAAGGGTTTCCCACCATGTCAAACCCGGGTAAGGTTTTTCGGTTAGCATCGAATTGAACCAGACGCTCCACCGGTTGTGCGGGCCCCCGCCAATTCCTTTGAGTTTCAGGCTTGCGCCCGTACTCCCCAGGCGGGGCGCTTACCGCGTTAGCTGCGGCACCGCCACGAGGACGACGCCAAGCGCCCATGGTTTACGGCTGGGACTACCCGGGTATCTAATCCGGTTTGCTCCCCCAGCTTTCGTCCCTGACCGTCAGGACAGCCCCAGCAGGCTGCCTTCGCCTTCGGTGTTCCTCCCGATATCTACGCATTTCACCGCTACACCGGGAATTCCGCCTGCCTAAGCGTGCCTCAAGACGAGCAGTTCGGTACGCCGTTCCACCGTTGAGCGGTGGGCTTTGACGCACCGCTTACCCGTCCGGCTGCGGACGCTTTACGCCCAGTGAATTCGCGCAACGCTCGGGACCTACGTATTACCGCGGCTGCTGGCACGTAGTTAGCCGTCCCTTCCTCTGGGGGTACCGTCATACCCTGGAATTATTCATCCCAAGGCACATCGTCCCCCCCAACAGGAGTTTACACCCCGAAGGGCTTCTTCCTCCACGCGGCGTCGCGGGGTCAGGCTTTCGCCCATTGCCCACGATTCCCCACTGCTGCCCCCCGTAGGGGTGTGGGCCGTGTCTCAGTCCCACTGTGGCCGACCACCCTCTCAGGCCGGCTACCCGTCATAGGCTTGGTAGGCCGTTACCCCACCAACTACCTGATGGGCCGCGAGCCCCTCCTTGGGCGGTAGCGTGCAGAGCAGAGGCCACCTTTCACCGGGAGACCTTAGTGGTCCCCGGCAGTATAGGGTATTAGCCCTCCTTTCGGAGGGTTATCCCCTTCCCAAGGGCAGATTACTCACGTGTTACTCACCCGTTTGCCGCTGAGGGGCTCATCACCCCTCCGCACGACTTGCATGTGTTAGGCACGCCGCCAGCGTTCGCGCTGAGCCAGGATCAAACTCTTCATAAAAACTTCGGGCTCTTCCTCCCTATTCAGTTGACAAGTTGACAAGGGGCTTTTACACCCCTCAGTTTCCCTCAAGAGGACTATTAATTATACATCCTTCCGCAAAGGATGTCAAGTCCTTTTACAAGGAACCCATAACTTGGGTTCCTCAAGCAGACTTTTTAAATATAACCCAACTACTTAAACCTGTCAAGTCCTTTTTAACAAGGGGCTTTAAACCTTTGCCCCTCAAAAGACAGTAATATATTTTACACCATGATCGTGTCGCTGTCAAGGGGTAAAAACTTTCCCACAAAAGCCTTAAGCCTGCTCGGTTTATAATACTAAGCTATGATAAGACATTTTATTGACCTGTGGGACATTACAACAGAGGAAGGATGGCTAATATTAGACGAGTCCCTTAGGATAAAGGAAGGAGCAAACCAAGAGAAAATTTTGGAGGGTAAATACTTTGCCCTTATATTCACAAAACCCTCCACCCGCACAAGGGTATCCTTTGAGGTTGGCATAAGAAAGTTAGGTGGTGAGGTTATATTCCTTCCGGAAAGCAACCTTCAGTTGGTGAGGGGAGAGGACCTAAAAGACACCGCACGGACCCTTTCAAGATATTTGGACGGTGTGGTGGTGCGTACCGATTCTCACGAAAAGCTCAAAGAGTTTGCCAGTTATTCATCCATTCCGGTGATAAACGCCCTGACGGATATGTCCCATCCTTGTCAGGTGCTCAGTGATGTCTTTACTATTTATGAACGCTTTGGAGAGGGTATAAAGGATCTCAAGATTGCCTATGTGGGGGATGGTAATAACCTTTGCAATACTTGGCTTGTGGGTGCGGGGCTCTTCGGTCTAAAACTTTTCGTTTCTACTCCGGAGGGTTATGAGCCTTCCTCCTACTACTATCAGGCGGGGGAGGACCTTTGCAAAATCACGGGCGGCAGCATCTATCTGACTCCCAACCCAGTTGAGGCGGTAAAGGACGCAGATGTGGTATATACGGATGTTTGGGTGAGCATGAACCAGGATAGGGATGAGGAGAAGTTGCAAGCCCTAAAAAGCTATCAAGTAAATGGTGAGCTTTTGAAGCATGCAAAGGACACCGTGCTGGTGATGCACTGCCTGCCTGCCAAAAAGGGAGAAGAGATCACGGAGGATGTGTTTGAAAGGTTTGCAGACTTTATCTTTACACAGGCGGAGAACAGGGTATATGCCCAGATGGGGCTTTTAAAGCTTCTATTCACTCAACGGTGACGGTCTTTGCCAAGTTTCTCGGCTGATCCACATCCAAGCCCAAGTAGTCTGCAATATAGTAGGCAAAGAGCTGTAAGGGGAGCACTGTCAAGAAGGGGCTCAGTTCCTCCACTACCTGGGGAATTTCAATAAAGTCCTTTGAAAGCTTTTTAAGGTTTTCATCCCCCTCAAAGCCAACGGATATAACTATACCTTTTCTTGCGAGAACTTCCTCTATGTTGGATAGGATCTTCTCATAAACCCTATCCCTTGGGGCTACCACCACAACGGGCATGTGCTGGTCTATAAGGGCTATGGGACCGTGTTTCATCTCGCCTGCAGGATAACCTTCTGCGTGTATGTAAGAAATTTCCTTTAGTTTTAGGGCACCCTCTAAGGCAACTGGGTAGCTTAGATACCTTCCCAAGTAGAGAAGGTTCTTCTTTTGGGAATAGTTAAGCGCCACCTCCTTTATACCCTCAGCCTTTGACAGAACTTCCTCCATAAGGTGGGGAACCTTCAAAAGCTGGTTTATAAGATTTTCCCTCTCTGGATGGACGCTTATGGCTAAGGAAAAGAGCACTGCCAATTGACAGGTAAAGGTCTTGGTTGCTGCAACGCCTATCTCGGGTCCCGCGTGGGTGTATAGAGTGTAATCAGACTCCCTGCTCAGGGCACTGCCTATTACGTTCACGATAGACAGCAAAACCGCATCCTTTTCTTTGGCAGATAGGGCAGAAAAGCGTGTGTCTGCAGTTTCGCCCGATTGAGATATGGCAATTACCAGATCTCCCTCTCCTACGGGGGTGTCTGAGTACCTGAGCTCCGAGGCGTACGATACCTCCACAGGAATGCCCGCAAACCTTTCAAGCCAGTATTTGCCTATGAGCCCTGCGTGATAGGATGTTCCGCAGGCGGTTATAACGATCCTCCTAAAGTCCTTTAGGGAGAAGGGCAGTTCATAGTCTCGGGAAATGTAGCCCTTTATTGTATCTGCCACTACCCTAGGCTGTTCAAAGATCTCTTTTAACATAAAGTGTTTAAAACCTCCCTTCTCGGCGGATAACAGGTCCCAATGAACAGTTATAGATTCCTTTACCTTTAGGTTGCCCTCAAAGTCGTAGATGCTAACACCATCCGGAGTGAGGTCCGCTATCTCTCCATCCTCCAAAGGTATAACCTTTTTGGTAAAGGGGAGCAAAGCTGGAATATCCGAAGCCAGAAAGTTTTCACCCTCTCCAAGCCCCACCACCAGAGGACTTCCATACCTTACGCCCACTATGCGGTTCGGCTCCACTGAACTGATTACAGCAAAGGCATACGCTCCCTTTAGCATAGGTAGAACCTTCAGCACAGCCTTTAAGAGGTCTCCCTCGTAGTTAAGGGAGATCAGATGCACTATGGCTTCGGTGTCCGTCTCAGAAACATACTCCACACCCCTTGAGAGGAGATATTCCTTTAGCTCCCGGTAGTTTTCTATAATGCCGTTATGCACCAAGGCAAATTTTCCCTGACCATCGGTGTGAGGGTGGGCGTTTAGCTCGCATACGCCCCCATGGGTAGCCCATCGGGTGTGCCCTATGCCTGTGGTGGCGTTGAGCTCCTTTCCCCACAGACTCTTTATTAGTTCCCTTATCTTACCCACCTTTTTATCCACAAAGATCCGACCATCCTCCAAAAGGGCAACGCCAGAGGAGTCGTAGCCTCTGTATTCAAGGCGTTCTAGGGCTTCCAAAAGTATAAAGACCGCCTTTTTCTTACCCGTGTATCCAACTATACCGCACATTGGGGATGTATTTTAACCTTGTATGGTTTAAATTATTAATACTATGGCTGTGAGGAAGATCGTCCGATTTCCAGACCCTATTTTGAAAACCCCCACCTTAAAGGTGGATGTTATAGACAGTGATATAGTAAAGCTCGTGGAGGATATGTTTGAAACCATGTATCATGCAGAGGGTGTGGGCTTGGCGGCAAATCAGGTAGGAGAACCCCTCCGCATAATGGTCATAGATACATCCCCAAAAAAGGAGTCACCTCCTGTAAAGCTGGTGCTCATAAACCCCGAGTTCTTAGAGGGACAGGGTAGCATAAAATACAGGGAGGGTTGCCTATCTTTCCCCGGTCTTACGGTGGAGGTGGATAGATACCAAAAGGTAAGGTTCAGGGCAATGGACCTAAAGGGAGAGATAAAAGAGTATGAGTTGGAGGGATTTCCCGCCATAGTATTCCAGCACGAGTTAGACCATTTGGATGGCATTACCTTTATAGACAGGGTAAACGGTCTTAAGAGGAGGTTAGCCCTTGAAAGATACTCCAAACTCCAACGACAGGGCACTGGAGGTTGAGCTTTTGAAGTTCTATCCCTTTGAGGTAAGCGCCAAAAGACCCCGCCTTTTGGGTTATGCGGATGTTAAGATAGACGAGATAATAATAAAAGGTATAAAGCTCCTTGAGGCAAAAAATGGAGGGCTCTTTATCCAACTGCCAGTCATAAATCAAGGTGGCAAGGAATACCCGGTGGTGGAGATAAAATCTAAGGCTCTCCTTGACAGGATAAGGAGGGAGGTAGTAGATCACTATAAGGCTCTTGAGAATGTTTAAAGGTTATGCCTTCCTGATCCTCTCCTCAGTATTTTTTATCGGAGTAGTTATTGCAGGGTTATTTCATCTCAAGCAGGTTGGAATTTATTATTTTGTGCTTTTATCCCTCTCGGGCTTTCTGTTTGCGGGAGCCTTTTTGAAGTTCCTCTGGGATAGCCTAAGGGCACTCTACCGAGATTACAAAAAGTTCAACAGCCTTCCGGTCTTTCTCTTTGAGTTTTTTGCCAGTCTAAAGCTTGCCATATTTTTGATGATCGCCATAGGCATTCTCTCCATGCTGGGTTCCACCTACATAGAACAGAACAGACCCTTTGAATTTTATGTGAATAAATACGGTCCGGAAAAGGCAGGGTGGTTTTGGAAGCTCTGGCTAAACGATGTTTTCCACTCATGGTATTACATCCTGTTTGTTGCTTTGCTTGCCCTAAACCTGATCCTCTGCTCTTACAAAAGACTGCCCAGCGTGTGGAAGCATACCTTCTCAAAGGAGAGGTTTCAAAAACTGGACGAGCACTTGGAAAAACACCTAAAACCCATAGAGGTAAAGATAAACCCGGACAAGGAAAGGGTCATAAGGTTCCTCCAATCAAAGGGTTTTAAAGTTTATGCAGAGGAAGAAGGAAACAGAATTTATCTTTACGGAGAAAAGGGTAAATACTCCCGGCTTGGGGTTTATGTAGTTCATATAGCCCTTCTTGTGATCATGGCGGGGGGACTAATAGACGGACTCTTTGGAAAGAGGGGCACGGTCATTGTGCCAGAGGGCGCAAGAGAAAACATAATGACAAGCCTTAGCCAGGATAAGCTCTATAAACTTCCCTTTCAAATTAAGGTAGATGCCTTTCACATAGTCTCCTACGAAGAGGAGGCAAAGAGAAAGGGTAAAGAATTTAAAGGGGACCCAAAGATAAAGGATGCCATTGCCAGCTTTGAAAGTGAAATAGAGATCATAGAGAACGGCAGGGTGGTCGCCAAGGGAACAGTTGCGGTAAATAGCCCCTTTGAGTACGGAGCCTACAGAATATTCCAGGCTAGCTATGGGCTAACGGGCAGTGCGGGCTATGTTAAGCTTTCTGTCTTTGACAGAAGAGTCCTTCCGGAGGACCCTCAAAGGGCGCTTTTGGGAACGGTGGAACTCAGGGTTGGGCAGGTGGCAGAGTTTAAAGACATGCTCCTTTCCATTGACAGGTCTGTGTTGAACTTAGAAAACCCAGAGGACACAGAACATCTAAAGCCTGCCCTGATGATAAAGGTGCTAAAGGATGGAAAATCCTACGATGTGCCAGTCATTTACTCTCCTGAGCTTACCATTTTTGCCTTCTTTCAACTTAAGGAACTTTCTGACTTTCCTTACATATTCTTCTTAGAGGACTTTAGACCTCAATTTTTTAGTGGCCTGCAGGTTTCCTACAGCCCGGGTACCCCTTTGATCTGGGGAGGTTCTATCCTTTTAGTCTTGGGACTGATCTTAGCCTTCTACACCATTCACCGTAAAGTTTGGGCAAGGATAGAGGGAAACAGCCTTAAAATATCCTTTTGGTCCCATAAGCTACGGGAAGAGTTCAGAAGGAGCTTTATAAAGGACTTGGAGGAGCTTGGTCATGTGGAAAAGAATTTTGGAGAGCGGTAAGGCAATAGCCCTCTTACCGTCCCTTAGTTTGTTTCTGGGTGCGGTCTTTTTGGGTTTTTATGGTATTTATATCTTAATTGAGACCCTATACAAGGCATTTACCGACGACGCTACCAGAGATAGCACCATCCTGGCTACCAAGTTCATATCGGTGATGGACATTCACCTCCTTTCTGTAGTTCTGTACATCTTTGCGGTAGGGCTCTATGAACTTTTCGTTGGAAAGCTTCAAGTGCCCGACTGGCTAAAGGTAGGGAACATAGACCAGCTAAAGTCCAAGCTCGCCAGCGTGATCGTGCTGATCCTTGCCATCACCTTTACAAAGAAATTTGTAGAGTGGAAAAACCCGGTGGATACTCTCCTCTTTGGTTTGGCGGTATCTGCGGTTATCGCGGTGCTTATCTTTTACTACAAAATCAAATCGGAACATTGAGCCATGGAGCTTTTGTCCCCAGCCAAGCTGAACTTGGGACTTTGGCTCTTAGGAAAACGCCAAGACAACTACCACGAGATTTTTACCATCTTTCAGGCTATAAGCCTCTTTGACAGGATAGAGATTTTAGAAAAAGGTCCCCTGCGGGTGGAAACCTCCAAAGGCATACCCCAAGAGGAAAATTTGGTTTATAAAGCCCTAAGGCTCATGGAAGGGACCCTCCGCACTGACTTGGAGATACAGGTTTATATAGAGAAGGTTATCCCGATAGGTGGAGGTTTGGGTGGTGGTTCATCTAACGTGGCAACCGTTTTAATGGGTGTCAATAAACTTTTGGGCGAGCCACTGAGCTTTGAAGAGCTAAAAGCCATAGCGTCTGCGGTCTCCTCCGATGCGGTATTCTTTTTGTATGGTGGTTCTGCTGTGGGCACTGGTAGAGGGGAAAAGATCCAGCCTATTGACCTTCCCAAGTTTAAGTTTGTGGTGGTCTATCCGGGGGTTGCGGTCTCCACTAAAAAAATCTACTCTTTGGTGGGTGAAAAACAATTGACACCTAACTTGGACCGTGATAAAATAATAGATTGCATAGTAAAGGGCGACCTTCAGGTTTTGGAGAACAGGTTGGGCGAGCTGTGTGCGGAAGAGGTGCCCCAAGTGGGCGAAGTGGTTAGGTTCTTGAGGAGTTTGGGCAAAAGACCTCTTGTTAGTGGAAGTGGTTCCTGTGTGTTCTTTGTGGGAGAAATGGAAGAGAGCCTAAGAAGGGCTTGTCAATTGAGAGGTTGGCAAGTCTATGAGGTGGAAAGCTTGGGGTGTAGCTCAACTGGCAGAGCACCGGACTTTGGATCCGGGGGCTCCTGGTTCGAATCCAGGCACCCCAGCTTTCCTATAAAAACTTAGAGGTTTGATTATGATAGGTTCTATTAAACTTTTGACCGGCACCAGCAATCAAAATCTGGCAAAGGAAGTTTCTGATTATTTAAACATCCCCCTCTCTGACGCATTTGTTTCACGCTTTAGCGACGGAGAGGTAAGGGTGCAGATAAACGAGTCTATGAGGGGCGAGGATGTTTTCGTGATCCAGTCCCTTTGCCCTCCCATAAACGAGAGCATAATGGAGCTCCTTCTCATCTTGGATGCCATAAAGAGAGCTTCCGCCGGTAGGATCACCGCGGTAATACCCTACTATGCCTACGCAAGACAAGACAGAAAGGACAAGCCGAGGGTTCCCATAAGCGCAAGGCTTTTGGCGGACCTTATAACAGTTGCTGGTGCCCAAAGGGTGGTGATCGTAGATTTGCACTCCCCTCAGATTCAGGGGTTTTTTAACATACCCGTTGATAATTTACACGCCTTGGGCGTTCTTTATGATTACCTCAAGGATAAAGTGGATGGTGAGACGGTGGTGGTTTCTCCCGACGCGGGGGGTGTGGAAAGGGCAAGGCTACTTGCCAACAAAATAGGTTGCCCCATAGCCATAATTTACAAAAGAAGGCCCGAGCCCAATGTGGCGGAGGTTTTGGACCTAATAGGAGATGTAAAGGGTAAAAGGGCTATAATCGTTGATGACATAATAGACACCGCGGGCACTGTGTGTGCTGCCAGTGAGCTATTGCTTTCAAAGGGCGCCAGCAGGGTGGATGTAATTGCTACCCATGGGCTACTGTCCGGTCCTGCAGTGGAAAGGCTGAGGAAATCGCCCATAGAGGAGGTGGTCATAACCAACACCATACCGGCAGAACACAAGAACCTTGAAAAGCTCAGGGTCGTGTCCGTAGCCCCCCTCATAGGGGAAGCCATAAGAAGGATCCACGAAGGAGAATCTGTTAGTATGCTATTTACATAAAGGAGGAAAGCATGAAGAGGATAGAGATTAAGCTAATTCCCAGAGCATCCGAGCGCAAAAGTGAAAAAAAACGAATGAAAAGGGAAGGTTATATTCCCGTAGAGGTCTATGGCAAGGGAGTAGAAAATGCCCACGCATACATGAGCCTGAAGGACTTTTTGGCTTTGCCTCACGGTGAGACCTTTCTGATTGTGGCGGACTTGAACGGCGACAAAAGGGTGTGCTTTTTGAAGGAGGTCCAATACGGTTGGCTTGGAGATAACCCCATCCACATAGACCTTTACGATATCTCTAAAGTCAAGGAAATAGACATAGAGGTGCCCGTAGAGTTCGTAGGCGTGCCGGAGGGTGTATCCTTGGGTGGAACCTTTGAGGTAATTCTCTCCACCCTTACTGTAAGGGCGAACGTGGAAAGCATACCCGACAAGATCGTAGTTGATGTTAGCAAGTTGGGACTTGGAGACTCTTTGCACGTTAGGGATATCCAACCGCCTGCCAACTGTGTCATATTAGACAACCCCGAGGAGGTGGTAGCGGTAGTCTTAGAGCCTGAAGTGGAAGAGACACCCACTGAAGAGACTACCACTGCTTAATGATAAGGCTTTTGGTAGGTCTTGGAAACCCGGGAAAAAAGTACGAGAAAACCCGGCACAATGTGGGCTTTATGGTGGTGGATGAGTTCTTAAAAAAGTTGAGGGTGAAGGACTACAGGGAGGAGTGTCTCTCTCATCTGTTCAGGGTTAAGGTTTTTGAGAGGGAAGTTTTGGTGGCAAAGCCACAAACCTACATGAACAACTCGGGGCTTGCGGTTTTAAACATCCTTGAAGAATACGAAATCCATCCAGAGGAGATGATGGTAATTTACGACGACCTGGATCTACCTTTGGGGAGGATACGTCTGCGTCTTGAGGGCAGTAGTGGGGGTCATCATGGCGTTGAGTCCATAATAAAGGAAATAAAGTCTGAAAACTTTGTAAGGCTTAGAATAGGCATAGGAAGACCCAAGGATAAAAACAAGGTGGTGGATTATGTGCTCTCTCCCTTTTCCCCAGAGGAGGAGCCTTTGCTGTATGCGGTGTTAGGTAGGGCTTCCGAGTGTATCCTCAGATGCCTTGAAACCTCTCCTCAGGACTCCATGTCCTTTTGCAACGCACCGCTGGAATAAATCATTTTTAATAAAGCCCGCCCTCCCCTCCCCGGTAAATTTATTCAGAAGGTGTAGAGGCTGTTCTAAAAATCCCTTGTTGGGACCGTCCCCCCAGCCTCTAAGGGAACTAACCTACTCCCCACCCCGTCCCACGCTCCCTTACGGGAGGAGAGGAGTATTCTCCTCTCAAGAACAGGGAAGAGGAGGGCTACCTTCAGAACCTGCTGGACAATGGCAAGGATTGTCCAATCCTTCCCGTCTTCAGGGTTCCTTCCATTGGTCCCACAACGGGCATCCAGCAAGCTCTGAAAGCTTTGCATAGGTAAAATTATATCACTTCCCAGAAACTTTTCAATAGGTTTGTATTTTTAGAACAACCTCAGAAGGTGTAGGACACATTTACATAGAAAGTTCTTCCGGGCTCTGGCACTTTAACACCAGTTGCGAAAGGATCTCTCCGGTAGGACAGATGTTCAAAATACTTTTTGTCAAATACGTTGTCAATGCCTGCGTTCAGAGTAAATCCCTTGAAATTCCCGCCCACCTTTATGTTCACCACACCATAACCAGAAGTTTTTTGCTCTCTCAGGTCTGTGTCTACCCTATTCTGAGTTGCGGATAGGATCGTTTCCACTTCTCCAAAATAACTGCCTTTGTCGTACCTGAGGGCGATCCTTGTTTTAAGGGGTGGAATTTCTGCAACATTGGAGCTATTTATGTTTTTTTCTGGTTTGGTTTCTTTCCTTGCCTGCACATAAGACATCCCACCAAAGAGAAAGAATTCTTGAGTTAAAGAGAGCCTTAAATCCACCTCACCACCGAAAAATTGAGCATTTACATTTTCATAAGAGCGCGCTTGAGAGTTCATAACACCCGGAACACTATTAACTCTGTTTTGGTTATGAACTGTTATGTAGTCCTGCACATAGCTGTAAAAGGCTGTTGCTTTTATAAGGGTTCTGTCGGTGGAGTGCTTTATACCCAGGTCAAGTTCTGTATTCCTGGAAGGCTTGAGTTCCGGATTTCCTACCCAATCAGTACCCATGCGCCTTGAGGCAAAGTATCTTTCCTGAGCGTCTGGCACCCTTACCGAGTGCCCCAAACCTACAAACAGTTCAGTGCCCTTTTGAAGTTCGTAAAAGAGTTGTATGTTTCCAGAGGGATAGGTGTCTGTTTTTGATGTGCTTCTGGTGTTTTTATAAGCAAAGTACAAGTTTGTGTTTGCTTTTGAGCTGTCTGCTTGTGTCTTTGTGGTGTCAAGCCTTAGCCCTGCTACTAACCTCAACTTGTCCGAAAGGTTCTTTTTGTATTCACCGTAAAGACCAAAACTTTCAGTATCCACATCAGGTATTACGAACTGAGTTCCCATCCCCGTATAGTTGACAGCATCCCAGTTTCTTTTGTAAGCCTCAAAGCCTAATGTGAGATCACCAAAGTTAGCTTCAAGCCCGCCTCCGTATGCTTTTGATTTGGCATCTGTTGCCATATACATACCAGTTCTGTATCTATTGTCCATCCAGTGGTCCACTTTTGTGTAGTAGAGATGAAACTTCAGGCTTTTTAGCATGTCTGATATTCCATCTATTTGGTAGTTCATGTTAAACCTATCCGTCTTATCGTAGATGGCATCCATAAGAAGGTAAGGGTAAAGGACGTCTCTTGCGTCCTGTCTTGTGTAAGAAAATTCTACGCTGTGGTTTTTGATGGGCTTAAAGCCAAGTTTAGTCCAGTATGTGTTAATTTCAAAGGCTTTTTTTGTTTCTAAACTCTGGTCTGTAGTTGGCATATTCGGTAATCCTTCTTCCATCGCCATCTTTGTAGGGTTTAGAATACCTGTAAGAGTAGCCCACAAGGATGCCGAGCTTGTCATCTGCATAAGAAACCACCGGAGAAAGGTTGATAAAGTTAAAGGAACCGGCAGATGCGTTGAGTTTTATGTGAAAGCCTCTTTCGGGCTTCTTGGTGATTATGTTTACAAGCCCTGCCATAGACCCTTGATGTCTTACGTCAAAAGGTCCTTTGATGATCTCTATCCTCTCTACTTGTGAAAAATCCACGTGAAATGCGGGCGGGTCCATTCGGTTGGGACATGCACCATAAACTCTATCACCGTCTATTAGCACGTTTATGTTGTCCCTGTAAAATCCTCTGAGGACCACATCGTTTGCTATTCCGCCCTTCCTTATTTTCCAGATACCTTCCAGTTTGGTAAGGGCTTCTCCCACATCCTTCGCAGAGCTTTCTCTTACCTCTCTTACTTCCAAGCTGTCTTTGAACGTCTCCTTCTTAGCCTTTAGCTCCACCTCCTTTAGCAAAATCTCTTGGGCGTAGCCAAAAGATACTATGGCGGTCAGCAAAAACGTTCTCTTCATGTCTTACCTCCTTTGTTAATATTGCCATTATTTTATGTCAATTTTAATTTAAAGTCAAGTATAATTAACACCCAAAGGTTTCGTAGAGTGGCAAGTCTAGGCGAACCCTTCCGAAGGATTTGTCTCCCCTGAAGCGGATTTTGGTGGAAGAGGAGTAGGATAGGGTGAGGAATAGGTTAGTTCCTTACTTCTTGAGAGTTGCATATAAAATTTTTCTCTGTGAGGGAGAAGGACTTTTCCCACTTAGAGCTATGGAAGGTATTTGAGAAGCTCAAAGGATACTTTAACTCAAAGGCAACGGAGAAATTCTTGCAAACTCTAAAACCCTACACAGATGCGGAAGGGCTAAGGCAAGAAATTCATCTGGTGGAGGACTTTCTTGCGGTGGAGGAATCTTTGGTTCTTTATACCTTTGGAGACATAGAACCCTATGTAAAAAAATCCGTCCTGCAGGATGCAACCCTCAGCTTGGAGGAAATATTAGAGATATACAAAGTTATAAAGCTCATAAGGGATGCGAGAAGGGCACTTGGTGCCCATGTGCCCCTTAGGAAAAGCTTGGGAAACCTTCTAAAGACCCTCTATCACTTTCCACAGATAGAAGGCATCATAGAGAGCACCATAGACCAGAGGGGCTTTGTTAAAGACAGTGCCAGCCAAGAGTTAGCAACCATTAGAAAGAAGATCAGGGATTTAGAAAAGGAGGTCGCTAAGAGGTTGGAAAACATCCTCAACCGTCCCGATGCAGACAGGCTTCTCTCGGACAGGATCATAACCATAAGGAATAATCGCTATGTTTTGCCCGTAAAGACTACGGAGATCAACAAGATCGTAGGCATAGTGCATGGCACTTCGTCTTCTGGATACACCACCTACTTGGAACCCCACAGTGTGGTGGAACTAAACAACCGCCTTGTGGTGCTAAAGGAGGAGGAGGAAGAGGAGGTCAAAAAGGTTCTGAAGCGGATCACCTCCTACATCGGAGAGTTCAGCACAAAGCTTATGTCTGCCTACTACACCCTGCTAAAGCTGGATTACCTAAAGGCGGTAGCCCGCTTTAGCAAGGAAATAGGGGGCAAGTTTCCAAAAATTTCGGATGCTAAGATTTTTTTAAAGTCCGTCAGGCATCCCCTTTTGGTATTCACCAAGGACCATGTGGTGCCCATAGATATAAAGATTGAAGATAAGAGGGGACTTGTCCTTACTGGTCCCAACACGGGGGGAAAGACAGTAGCCCTAAAGACCCTTGGGCTGTGTGCCCTCATGTTTCAGTTTGCACTGCCCATCCCTATAGAGGAGGGGGAATTACCGGTTTTTGAAGGCATATACACAGATATAGGAGATGAGCAGAGCATAGAGCAGAACCTTTCCACCTTTTCTGCCCATGTTTCAAACTTGGCAGAGTTTTTGCCACTGGTTAATGAAAAAAGCTTGGTGCTTTTGGACGAGCTGGGTGCGGGCACGGACCCCATGGAGGGCTCTGCCCTGAGCATAGGCGTCCTTGAGTATTTAAAGGACAAAAATGCCTATGTCTTTGCCACAACACACCATACACCCGTCAAGCTTTATGCCTTGGAATCTGACTACTACACACCCGCCAGCGTATCCTTTGACAAAGAAACCTTAGAGCCCACATACCATATTCTTTACGACGCAGTGGGTAGCAGTATGGCCTTTGAGATCGCCAAAAGGTTTGGTATGCCAGAGGAGGTTTTAGAGTATGCCCGCAAAAA
>Ga0272447_1001008_pt1 | contig 19027 bp, 14 predicted proteins | sample YNPCB0133_FD_194589 | JGI IMG/M metagenome (GOLD analysis project Ga0272447, IMG submission 194589) | Hot spring microbial mat communities from Yellowstone National Park, WY, United States - YNP-CB-013-3 | ecosystem: Environmental > Aquatic > Thermal springs > Hot (42-90C) > Sediment | place... | reverse complement strand
CAGCGGTGGGGGCTCTAGGAGCTACTGAAACTGGCGCCAGTGGAGCTGGGCGTAGCGTCCTCCTTTAACCAGGAGCTCGCGGGGGTTGCCCTGCTCTAGAAGTTGCCCCTCTTCGAGGACAAAAACACGATGGGCGCTGCGCACTGTGGAGAGGCGGTGGGCAATAACAAAAACGGTACAGCGCTGCATGAGCCGTTGCAGAGCCTCCTGCACCAAGGCCTCTGACTCGTTATCCAAAGCGGAGGTCGCCTCGTCCAGGATGAGAATCTTGGGGTTGAGCAGCACGGCGCGGGCAATAGCTAGCCGCTGCCGCTGACCGCCGGAGAGGGTGATCCCACGCTCGCCGATTCGGGTGGCGTAGCCCTCAGGCAGGCTCTCAATGAAGCTATCAATATTGGCCACCCGGGCCGCCTGGCGCACTGCCTCCAGGTCAAAGTGCTCCTGGCCATAGGCGATGTTGCTGGCAATGGTGCCGGAAAAGAGGGTAATCTCCTGGGGGACGATGCCAATTTGGCGACGCAAACTTTTGAGGGTGACGGTGCGGATATCGATGCCGTCGATGCGAATACACCCCTGCTGCGGATCGTAGAAGCGAGGGATCAAATTCACCAAAGTCGACTTGCCGGCCCCGGAGGATCCCACTAGAGCAACAATCTCGCCGGGAGCTACCTGAAAGCTGATGTCTTTAAGCACCGGCTGACCCGGCTTGTAGGCAAAGGAGACCCGATCGAACTCCACCCAGCCCTGAATCGGCGGCAGGGGGCGGGCGCCAGGCAGCTCGCGCACGCGGGGTCGGGTATCCAGGAGCTCAAAGATCCGCTCCACGGAAGCCTCCCCTTGCTTTAGGTCGCTGTAGTTATTGGTGATGTGGACAATGGGATCGATGAGCAGAGCCACCCCCGCAATGAAGCCGAGGAACTGGCTGCCGGTCAGGTTGCCCTCGCTAATCTGCCAGCCCCCTACCCAGAATACCCCCAGGACGCTCATGGCGTAGAGAAAGCCCACCACCGGGTCTTGGATGGCTTTGACCTGTTCGGTTTGAAAGCGAGCCAGGCGGTTGCTTTCGGCCAGGGCGCTGAAGCGGCGGATCTCGTAGTCCTCGGCAGCAAAGGCGCGGGTGAGGCTGACGGCGGCAAAGACTTCCGTTAACAGAGAAGACAGGTCGGCCATGCTCTCCTGGTTGCGGCGAGAGCGCTGCAGCAGCCGCTCTCCAAACCAGCTGATCAAGGCGCCCATCAGGGGAGCAATCACCAGGGTGGTTAGGGTGAGGATGCCGTTGAGGTAGAACAAGTAGGCCACCACGGCCAGGATGGTGAGCACGCTGGGGATAAAGCGGTGGAAAAACCGCTGTACCACCTCCCCCACCCGATCCAGGTCGCTGGTGAGGCGATAGACAAGGTCACCCGTGCGGCTCCCGGAAAAATAGTCCACGTCCAATCCCTGCAAGTGGGCGTAGACTCGCTGCCGCAGCTCCAACACCATCTGCAGGGAGGCCCTGGCCATGAGGGTGTCCTGGCCGTACTGGAAGGCGCCACGCACTAAGAAGAACACCACCCCAATCAAGGCCAACGTCCGCAGTTGCCTGAGATCCCCAGCGCCAATGGAGCGAGCCACCCACTCGATCAAGTAGGCAAGGGCAGGCATGGTGAGGACAAAGCCGAGGGTACAGACTAGCCCCAGCAGCAACATCCACAGATGGGGCCGAATGAAGGGAAAGAGACGGCGATAGCTACGCAGCGGCTGCACCAAGGGCCATCCAAAAGGCTTCTGCCCCGATCAGCTTAGCGGAGATGAGCTCCTCAACGGCTGCCGGGATCCCCTCCTAGCAGCTTTTTTGCGGGATCTGAGGGAAACTGGCTCTCCTTTGGCCTCCCCCTGCCATCTTTTGCGCCAACGGCGCCAGCGGGAGACCAGGCAATCGCTGAGGCTGTGGTTAACGGATCCCAGCTCCAGCCCTAGGCCCACCCACCCCAGGGTCTCGGCGTGGGCTTGTAGCCACTGCCAGAGGTTGTCCCGCCAGATCCCCGGCTGCCACGGCCACCAGCCCAGGTGGGATCCCAGCCAGGCGGCGGTCAGGCCTACCCCTGTCACCCACAAGCCCAGGTAGAGCAGCCGCAGAGCAGTGCCCACCAGCGGCCCGTGGGACCAGAAGGAGCGGTGCCGCAGCCAGCGGCGGTAGGGAAGCCAAATCCAGCGCAGGAACAGCCAGCGGCGATACTGGCGAGAGTCAGTGTCCAGATCCCCGGAAAACATCAGGCCGCTGAAGAGATAGGCCGACCCCACCGCCAAAGCCACAGCGGCACTGTTGCCCAGCAAAGCCGCTGCCAAGGTAATGCCGGGAGCTGTCCAGAGGATGAGGCGATCGTGGGTGGATCCCCAGGGCATAAAGAGCGCAGCCCTCCCCTGGGGCTGAGTCTAGCCGCAAGTGGGGGAAAAGGCAGGGATCCCTCGATTTAGGCGATCCAACACCTGCAACTGCCGGTAGAGCATCTCCACCCGCGGCATTTGGACTCCAGCCTGCTGGGCATAGCGGAGAGGGTTGGCAAAAATAGCCTCCAGCTCCAGGGGACGCTTGCGCTCGTAGTCGATCTTCATGCTGGTGCGGTAGGGGACCATCTTCTCGGTGTTAGCCAGCATCTCGGGAATTAGGGAAGGGGGAAGCCGGCGACCACAGGCCGCAGCTCCCTCCACCACCTCTTGCATCAGGGCTTCTGCCAGGGCGCGGGCTTCCGGATCCCGGATCATCTGCTGGGTGTCGGCATTGAAAACAACCGAGAGGCCATTGAAGGGAATGTTCCAGACCAACTTCTGCCAGCGGGCTTCCATCAGATCCGGCGAGAGGGAGGTAGGGATCCCAGCCCGTTGAAAATCGGCCTGGATCTGTTGCAGACGGGGCGTGATCCCCTGGGGGGCATAGCCAGGGCCATATTCGGCCAGCAGTACCGAGCCATAGTCGAGGTGGCGGATGTGGCCAGGGCCAACTTTATTGGAGCTGATGAAACAGAGGCCCCCCACGACGCGCTCAGGGCCGACGCAGTTGGCAATCTCCGGCTCTGCGCCCAAGCCGTTTTGCAGCAGGATCACCACGCCCTTTTCAGCTAGCACAGGCGGCAGCAGCCGGGGCAGAAGGTGATTTTGGGTGGCTTTCAGGGCCACGATTACTCCCTCACAAGGGGGCATTGCCTCCACGGAGGCGTAGGCATTGACCTGGGGCAGGTGAAAGTCTCCCCAGCAGGATTCCACCCACAAGCCGTTTTGGCGCACCTGCTCGTAGTCGCTATGGAGCAGGAAATGCACCTCAAAGCCGGCCTGCTGTAGCTTGGCCCCGTAGAATCCTCCCACGGCGCCACTGCCCAAAACCGCATAGCGGCGGCTTTCCGGCAACTGGGACATCGCAAAACCTTGAGCCGATATCCCCACCCTAGCGCACTTTGGAGGGCTCACTGAGGCTCAGGGTCGATCAGCAGCACCCGCTCCTCGCCGTCGGTTTCGCGCAGGTGCACCTTGACCATTTGCTCGGGAGTTGTGGTCAGCCTATGGCCGCAGTAATCCGGCTGAATGGGGAAGTGCCGATGGCCGCGGTCAATCAGCACGGCCAAGCGCACCCGTTCTGGGCGCCCAAAGTGGTTCAGGGCCTCCAAAGCCGCCCGAACAGTGCGGCCGTGAAAGATAACGTCGTCCACCAGCACCACCTCTTGGCCAGTGAGATCCCGGGGCATTTCACTGCGATCGGGAGTGCGCAGCCGGCCAGAGCCCAGGTCGTCGCGGAAGAAGGTGATGTCCAACTCCCCTACCTGGGGCGGTATCCCAAACAGCTCGGCTATGCCATCCCGGAGCCGGTAGGCCAAAGGCACCCCGCGGGTGCGGATGCCAATCAACACCAGCCTGTCCAGGTGGGGGTGATCCCTGCCAATAGCGGCCGCCAAAGCCGCCATTTGCCTAGCCATCTCCTGGGCATTGAACACCTCGGTTGTGGACATGGACAGTTGAGGCCGACCTATAGGAGCCCAAGTTAGCCCAGATCCGCAGCCAGTAGGATAGGATATAAAGCCCTAGAAGGGAGAGATCCGCCATGTCCACTGCAGTGTCCGCTACAGGTCCAGCTTCGACGGAGAAAAGAGGGCCTAGGTGGGCCCGCTGTTTACGGGCCGTGCTGGCGGTTCTCCCTCTGCTGGCCTTGGGGTTATTCCTGCTGGGATCCCCGGCCTGGGCGGAAGACTACAGCAAGCGGGAGCTGCAGGGGGCAGACTTTGCCGGACAAGACCTGAGCGGCTGGAAATTTCTCAAAGCCAACCTGCGACAGAGCAATCTCAGCCACGTGAAGGCGGCAGGAGCCAATTTTTTCGGAGCCAACCTCAGCAAAGCTAACCTACGCGGGGCGGATCTGCGCGGCGCCACCCTGGACATGGCCAATTTGCAGGGTGCTGACCTGCGGGAAGCCCAACTGCAAGACAGCATGATGTGGCTGGTGCGGGTGGAAGGGATCGAGATCGAGGGAGCAGATTTTACCAATGCCCTAATCCGCAAGGATGCCCTCGCCATCCTCTGCGATCGGGCTAGCGGCGTTAACCCGGTTACCGGCCGGGCCACCCGCGACACCCTGGGGTGCGACTAGCCCTCACCCCCAGCCCCCCTCTCTGGAAGAGAGGGGCGAAACTTTGGAAATAGCCCTAGCTCACGAGCTGGGGGCAGCCGCCTCTGAGGGGGCAGGCTTGCGCTGAAACTGACCCAGGAGCGAGTTCCAGGCTAGGCGTGCCATGGACAGCAGCCAGTTGCCCTCCAGCTCTCTAAACAAGTCCATGTTGAGCTTGAAGGCGTAGTTGGCTTCTGCCACAATGCGCTCGATAGTAGCCTGGTCCAGCCCCAGCGCATCCAGTTGAGCGCGGTAGCGCTGCTTAAACTTGCCCTCGTGCGGGATCTGTTCAAAGTCGTAGAAGGCGGTGCCTTCCCCCGGTGGCAGGCCCAGGGCCCGGCGGGCAATGTTTTTCAGGATCTGGCCGCCCGACAGGTCGCCAATGTAGCGGGTGTAGGCGTGGGCAATCAGCAGAACCGGATCTTTTTCCACCACTTCTTGAATGCGGTTGACATAGACTTGGCAAGCGGGAGAGGGCTTGACCACAGAGGGCCAATGGGGACCGATGAAATAGTTCAAATCTTTCTCTAGGCTGGCCTTGCGCCACAATTCGGGGTAGTAGAGCTGACCCACTATCGGGTGCTCTCGCAACCGCGCAAACCCCTCTTCCAGCGCACTGTAGACAAAGTAGAAATTGCCCACGTAGCGGCTGTAGGTACGCCTATCAACCACTCCCTTGAGGAAACATTTGATAAAGGTCATATTCTCGGCCATGGTGTGGGACTGCTTGGTGCCCTCTCGCAACTGGGTTGACAGGCCAGCGTTTTGATTTTCTTGGCTGGGCAAACCCTTACTCACAAAACCCTCCTTGTAAAAAGTTGCTTGGCTCCGGCCATTGACCGGCTCATGGAGGCAGCGAGGGATGCCTCAGCAGCAGACCCGGCAAAGGCAACACAGACCGCCCAGCGCGGCGGCTAAACGCCCTTCTCCGGGGCTCGATGCTTCTTTTTCCCCCGCCATCCCTATCTAAGCAGCACTCGACTGGCGGTCAATGGCTTAAGCTTAGAATAATCCGCCCGAGTGTGAATGGATGTGAACAATCCTTAAGCCAGGTTGGAGAGGAAGCAGAGCTTGCTAGCTCCCAGGCTAAAGGCAGGAGTTGCCGCCAACCCTTGTAAAGTTCGTTGACGATCGGTGGCAAGGCCTCTATAATTGGAGGCCTGACTGCAGCGCAAGCCCTGCTAAGCCACGCATGAGCTCGTTAGCTGTTCCCTCCCCTGTTCTTACCTTACCTGACCTGGTAGAGATTCAGCGGGAAAGTTTCCTCTGGTTTTTACGGGAAGGGTTTGAAGAGGAGCTCCTGAGTTTTTCTCCCATCGTCGATTACACCGGCAAGCTGGAGCTGCACTTTCTGCCAGACTACCGGCCTGGGGATCCCTCCAAGGGGTACAAGATCAACAAGCCGCGCTACGACCCAGAGGAGGCCAAGCGGCGGGATGCCACCTATCAAGCCCAAATCCGGGTGCCGACGCGCTTAATCAACAAGGAGACGGGCGAAATCAAAGACATGGACGTCTTCATGGGCGAGCTGCCCTTGATGACGGATCGAGGCACCTTCATCATCAACGGCGCGGAGCGGGTGATCGTCAACCAGATTGTGCGCAGCCCCGGCGTTTACTACAAGGCGGAGCTGGACAAAAGTGGCCGCCGCACCTATAGCGCTAGCCTCATTCCCAACCGTGGTGCCTGGCTGAAGTTTGAGACGGACAAAAAGGGGCTGGTGTGGGTGCGCATCGACAAAACCCGCAAGCTCTCGGCAGCAGTTTTGCTCAAAGCTTTGGGCCTGAGTGACTCGGAGATCTACGACAGCCTGCGCCACCCCGAATTTTTCCAAAGGACCATGGAAGAGGAGGGGCACTACAGCGAAGAAGAGGCGCTGATGGAGCTCTACCGCAAGCTGCGGCCCGGGGAGCCTCCTACGGTCTCTGGCGGCCAGCAACTGCTAGAGTCGCGCTTTTTTGATCCCAAGCGCTACGACCTAGGCCGGGTAGGGCGCTACAAGCTCAACAAAAAGCTCAACCTGACGGTGCCCGAAAATGTTCGGGTGCTTACCGTTACCGACATTCTGGCCGTTATCGACTACCTCATCAACTTGGAGTACGACATTGGCCAGGTGGATGACATTGACCACCTGGGCAATCGGCGGGTGCGCTCGGTGGGCGAGCTGCTGCAAAACCAGGTGCGGGTGGGCCTCAACCGCCTGGAGCGGATTATTCGCGAGCGCATGACGGTTTCCGAGTCGGAAAACCTTACCCCTGCCTCGCTGGTTAACCCCAAGCCCCTAGTGGCAGCTATTAAGGAGTTCTTCGGCTCCAGCCAGCTCTCCCAGTTCTTGGATCAGACCAACCCCCTGGCAGAGCTGACCCACAAGCGGCGGCTGTCGGCTCTGGGCCCTGGGGGCCTGACGCGGGAGCGGGCTGGCTTTGCCGTGCGGGACATCCACCCCAGCCACTACGGGCGCATCTGTCCCATCGAAACCCCCGAAGGGCCCAACGCCGGGTTGATTGGGTCTCTTGCTACCCACGCCCGCGTCAACCAATACGGCTTTATTGAAAGCCCCTACTACCGCGTCGAGAATGGCGTGGTGCGCAAAGACCTGGGGATGGTCTACCTCACCGCCGACGAAGAGGACGAGTACCGCGTGGCGCCAGGGGACGTGCCGGTGGACGCCGAAGGCCGCATCACTGCCGAGGTGGTGCCCGTGCGCTACCGCCAAGAATTCACCACTGCTCACCCCAGTGAGGTGCACTACGTACAGGTGTCGCCGGTGCAGGTGATCTCGGTGGCCACCTCGTTGATCCCCTTCCTGGAGCATGACGACGCCAACCGCGCCTTGATGGGAGCCAACATGCAGCGCCAGGCGGTGCCCCTGCTCAAGCCAGAGCGGCCCTACGTGGGCACAGGCCTGGAAGCCCAGGCGGCGCGGGACTCCGGCATGGTGGTGGTGTCGCGCACCAACGGGGTGGTGACCTATGTTTCCGCCGATGAAATCGTGGTGCGGCCCGAGGATGGGGGAGATCCTATTGTCTACCGCCTGCAAAAATATCAGCGCTCCAACCAAGACACCTGCCTCAACCAGCGTCCTCTGGTCTACGTGGGGGATCGGGTAGTGGCCGGCCAGGTGCTGGCTGACGGTCCAGCAACCGAGGGCGGCGAGCTGGCCTTAGGCCAGAACGTGCTGGTGGCCTACATGCCCTGGGAGGGCTACAACTACGAAGACGCCATCTTGATCAGCGAGCGGCTGGTCTACGATGATGTCTTCACCTCCGTGCACATCGAGAAATACGAAATTGAGGCCCGGCAGACCAAGCTGGGGCCAGAGGAGATTACCCGCGAGATCCCCAACGTGGGGGAAGATGCCCTGCGCAACCTGGACGAAAACGGCATCGTGCGCATTGGGGCTTGGGTGGAAGCCGGCGACATTCTGGTGGGCAAGGTTACGCCCAAAGGGGAGTCGGATCAGCCTCCGGAAGAGCGGCTGCTGCGGGCCATTTTCGGGGAGAAAGCTCGCGATGTGCGGGACAACTCCCTGCGCGTGCCCAACGGTGAGCGCGGGCGGGTGGTGGATGTGCGCATCTTTACCCGCGAGCAGGGGGATGAGCTGCCGCCGGGAGCCAACATGGTGGTGCGAGTTTACATTGCCCTCAAGCGCAAAATCCAGGTGGGAGATAAGATTGCTGGCCGCCACGGCAACAAAGGCATCATCTCCCGCATTTTGCCGGTTGAGGACATGCCCTATCTGCCTGATGGCACGCCGGTGGATGTGGTGCTCAACCCCCTGGGAGTGCCCTCCCGCATGAACGTGGGCCAAGTGTACGAGTGCCTGCTGGGCTGGGCCGCGGAGCACTTGGGGGTGCGCTTTAAGCTAATGCCCTTCGATGAAATGCACGGCCTGGAGGCTTCCCGACTGACCGTGGAAGCCAAGTTGCGGGAGGCGCGCGAGAAGACCGGCAAGGACTGGATCTTCAACCCTGAGGGCAAATACTGCGGCAAGGTGCAGGTGTTTGACGGCCGCACAGGCGAGCCCTTCGACCAGCCGGTTACGGTGGGCCGGGCCTACATGCTGAAGCTCGTGCACTTGGTGGACGACAAGATCCACGCCCGCTCCACCGGCCCCTACTCGCTGGTAACCCAGCAACCGCTGGGGGGTAAAGCCCAGCAGGGTGGCCAGCGCTTTGGGGAGATGGAGGTGTGGGCTTTGGAGGCGTTTGGGGCGGCCTACATCTTGCAGGAACTGCTCACGGTCAAGTCGGACGACATGGTGGGGCGCAACGAGGCCCTCAACGCCATCGTCAAGGGCAAGCCCATTCCTCGGCCGGGCACGCCGGAATCTTTCAAGGTGTTGGTGCGGGAGCTGCAGTCCCTGTGCCTGGACGTCTCCGTGTACAAGGTGGAGGTGGACAGCAAAGGCCAGCCCCACCATGTGGAGGTAGACCTAATGGCCGATGTCTCGACCCGCCATGTCCCTTCTCGGCCCACTTACCAGTCAATTACGGCTGAGGATCTCTCCCCAGCAGCCAGGGAAGGCTTCGTAGCTAGCCGCAGCCGGGACGAGGAAGAAGACGAGGACGATTTTTAGGTGGCGCCAGGCAGGTTTCAGCCAAGGGAGGAAAGGGGGGAGGATCCCTCTCTCCTTCCTATCTAGGTGCTAAGGCAGCAAGTCAGGAGAAATGGCTATGGCCAGACCAGAGCAGCGCTTTGACTACATCAAGATTGGGTTGGCCTCTCCCCAGCGGATTATGGAGTGGTGCCAGCGCACCCTGCCCAACGGCCAAGTCGTGGGAGAGGTTACCAAGCCAGAGACCATCAACTACCGCACCCTCAAGCCGGAGATGGATGGTCTCTTCTGTGAGCGCATCTTCGGGCCGGTTAAGGACTGGGAGTGCCACTGTGGCAAGTACAAGCGCGTGCGGCACCGCGGCATTGTCTGCGAACGCTGTGGGGTGGAAGTGACGGAGTCGCGGGTGCGCCGCTATCGCATGGGCTACATCAAGCTGGCTGCCCCGGTTACCCACGTTTGGTATCTGAAAGGGATCCCTAGCTACATTGCCACCCTGCTGGACATGCCGCTGCGCGACGTGGAGCAGGTGGTGTACTTTAACGCCTACGTCGTGGTGGATCCGGGCAATGCCCCCAACCTCTCCTACAAGCAGCTGCTGACGGAGGATCAATACCTTGAGATCGAAGATCAGATGTACGAGGAGGGATCCAACCTGCAGCTGCCGGAAAACTGGGCCATGATTGGGGCCGAGGCCATCGAACGCCTGCTCAAAGACATTGACCTAGAAAAAGAGGCGGAGAAGTTGCGCGAGGAAATCGCCAGTGCCCGCGGCCAGAAGCGAGCCCGCCTGATCAAGCGGCTGCGGGTCATCAACAACTTCATTGCCACGGGAGCTCGGCCTGAGTGGATGGTGCTGCGGGTGCTGCCGGTCATCCCTCCCGATCTGCGCCCGATGGTGCAGTTGGATGGGGGCCGTTTTGCCACCAGTGACCTCAACGACCTCTATCGCCGCGTGATTAACCGCAACAACCGCCTGGCGCGCCTGCAGGAGATCATGGCGCCGGAGATCATTGTGCGCAACGAAAAGCGCATGCTGCAGGAGGCGGTAGATGCCCTCATTGACAATGGGCGGCGCGGGCGCATGGTGGTGGGAGCCAACAATCGTCCCCTCAAGTCCCTGTCGGACATCATCGAGGGCAAACAGGGCCGTTTCCGGCAAAACCTGCTGGGCAAGCGGGTGGACTATTCAGGGCGCTCGGTGATTGTGGTGGGGCCCAACCTGCGCATGCACCAGTGCGGCTTGCCCAAAGAGATGGCCATTGAGCTATTTCAGCCCTTCGTCATCCATAAGTTGATCAAGCGAAATATCGTCAACAACATCAAAGCCGCCAAAAAGCTCATCCAAAGCAATGACCCGCAGGTTTGGGACGTGCTGGAGGAGGTCATCGACGGCCACCCAGTTTTGCTCAACCGCGCTCCCACGTTGCACCGCCTCGGGATCCAAGCCTTTGAGCCGGTTCTGGTGGAGGGGAGGGCAATTCAGCTCCATCCCTTGGTCTGCCCCGCCTTTAACGCTGACTTTGACGGCGACCAGATGGCTGTCCATGTGCCTTTGTCCTTGGAAGCCCAGGCGGAAGCGCGCCTGCTGATGTTGGCCACCAACAACATCCTCTCCCCAGCCACTGGTGCCCCCATCATTACCCCTACCCAAGACATGGTTTTGGGCTGCTACTACCTGACAGTGGACAACCCCGAGGCACCCGAGGTTAACGACCGCTATTTTGCTAGCCTGGAGGATGCTCTTGTCGCCTACGACCGCGGCATCATTGGCCTGCACAGCAAAATCTGGGTGCGCTACAGCGGCCCGATGGAGTTGGGCAAAGGAGAAAAAGAGTCAGAGCCCCAGATTGTCGAGGAGCCAGGCGGTACCCGCCTCAAGATCACCAACTACCGCCGCATCCGCGAGGATCAAGAGGGCAACGTTATCAGTCAATACATTCGCACTACGCCAGGCCGGATCATCTTCAACAAGACGGTGCAGGACATTCTGTTGGCATAGCCATGAGCGAAAAAGGACAAATTTCCCCCAGCCTGCGGTGGCAGCCTGCCTCTAGCTCTAAGGCCGAGACCCCGCCGCCTCCTATTCCCTTTCGCAACTATCAAATCGGCAAGAAAGAGCTGCACAACCTCATTGCCTGGGCTTTTGCCCGCTACGGCACTGCCCGCACAGCGCAGATGGCGGATGCCCTGAAGACATTGGGCTTCAGGTACGCCACCCAAGCTGCCGTCTCCATCAGCATTGAAGACCTGCGCATTCCGCCCAGCAAGCGGCAGCTCTTGGCCCAGGCAGAGGCGGAGATCGAGGCGGCCACAGAGCGCTTTATCCGCGGCGAGATTACCGAGGTGGAGCGCTACCAAAAGGTCATCGACACTTGGAACCAAGTCAATGAGCAAATTAAAGAGGAAATGCTCAACAACTTCCGCCAGAACGATCCCCTCAACTCCGTCTACATGATGGCCCACTCGGGGGCAAGGGGGAACGTCTCGCAAGTGCGGCAGTTGGTGGGCATGCGCGGCCTGATGGCCAATCCGCAGGGGGAGATCATCGACCTGCCCATCAAGGCCAATTTCCGCGAGGGCTTAACCGTGACCGAATACATCATCTCCTCCTACGGCGCGCGCAAGGGCTTGGTGGACACGGCGCTGCGGACTGCCGACTCCGGCTACCTCACCCGCCGCTTGGTGGATGTCTGCCAGGACGTGATTGTGCGAGAGGCCGACTGCGGCACGGATCAAGGGATCCCGCTCCGGGCCTTGATGGATGGCGATAAAGTCGTTGTGCCGCTGGAGGAGCGCCTGGTAGGGCGGGTGCTGGCCCAAGATGTAGTGCATCCGCAAACCCAGGAGATCCTGGCCCGCCGCAACCAAGAGGTAGATCACGACTTGGCCAAAACCATTGTGGAGGCGGGCATCCAGCAGGTAATGGTGCGTTCTCCCCTTACCTGTGAAGCCAACCGCTCGGTGTGCCGCATGTGCTACGGCTGGAGCCTGGCCCACTCTCGGCTGGTGGATCTGGGGGAGGCGGTTGGGATCATTGCCGCCCAATCGATTGGAGAGCCGGGCACGCAGTTGACCATGCGCACCTTCCACACGGGAGGGGTGTTTACAGGGGAGGTGGCTCGCCAAATCCGCGCCCCCTTTGCCGGGGTAGTGCGCTTCCCGAAAAACCTGCGCACCCGCCCCTTCCGCACCCGCCACGGCGACGATGCCCTCCAGGTGGAGGTCAACAACCAAATCGTTCTGGAAGGGCCAGAGGGACAGCGGGAAGTCTTCGACCTGACCCAGGGATCCACCCTGCTGGTGCGAGATGGGGCCCTGGTGCAGCGGGATCAGTTAATTGCGGAAGTGGCCGTAGCCAAAGCGGTGCGCAAGAGCACCGAGAAAGCCCAGAAGGAAGTGGTGGCCGATCTGGCGGGGGAAATTCGCTTTACCGACCTGCTCATCGAGGAGAAAGCCGACCGCCAGGGCAACACCACCTCTACTGCCCAGCGGCAAGGGCTGATCTGGGTCCTGTCTGGCCAAGTGTACAACCTGCCTCCCGGCGCTGAGCCAGTGGTCAAAAACGGGGATCGGGTGCAGCCGGGGGATGTCATTGCCGAAACCTCGCTGGTCACCGAGCACGGTGGCATCGTGCGCCTGCCAGAGCGCAGCGACATCAAAGGCGGACGGGAGGTGGAGATCATCAATGCGGCGGTGGTGCTCCACGAGGCGCGGGTGCGGGTGGAATCTCACCAAGGCCGGGAGCAATTTTTGCTGGACACGCCCAGCGGCCAGACTTTTGTTCTCAAGGCTACACCAGGTACCAAGGTAGGCAACGACGAGGTGGTGGCGGAGCTCATCGACAACCACTTCCGCAGCCCCACGGGAGGCTTGGCCAAGTTTGCTGGCGTTGAGGTAGCCCGGCGGGGCAGAGCAAAGCAGGGCTACGAAGTCATCCGCGGCGGCACCCTGCTGTGGATCCCGGAGGAGACTCATGAAGTGAACAAGGACATCTCCCTCCTCAATGTGGAAGATGGCCAGTACGTGGAAGCCGGCACCGAGGTAGTGAAGGACATCTTCTGCCAAAATGCCGGTGTTGTCGAGGTTATCCAGAAAAACGACATCCTCCGGGAGATCGTCATCAAGCCTGGATCCCTGCATCTGGTGGAGGATCCCGCTGATCTGGAAATCCCCACCGGCACCTTCATCCAGCCGGGTCAAAAGCTGCTCAGCAGCATTGTCCCTGACCGACTGGTCTACCTGGAGCAGGTGGAAACTCCCGAAGGACCCGGCATCCTGCTGCGCCCGGTGTATGAGTATGAAATCCCCGACCGACCGGTGGTGCCCACGCAGGAGTCTACGAGCGAGTCCGGTCGCTCCATTCGTCTGCGGGCTGTCCAGCGGGTTCCCTTCAAGGATGGGGAGCGGGTCAAGTCGGTGGGCCCGGTGGAATTGCTGCGCACGCAACTGGTGCTGGAGATCGATACTGACGCGCCGCAGCTCAAGGCCGATATTGAGCTCATCCAGGATGAGAAGGATCCCAGTATCCGCCGCCTGCAACTGGTGATTCTGGAAACCTTGCTGCTGCGCCGCGATGTAGAGGCAGATCTAACTCAGGGGAGTACCCACACCCGGCTGTTGGTTAACCAAGGAGACACCGTCGGCAGAGGGGGGGTTATCGCCCGCACCGAGATCCAGGCCAAAAAAGCTGGGATTGTGCAAGGGATCCGCGAGGGCACCGAGGTGGTGCGGCGGGTGCTGGTGATTACCGACGACGATCTGCTGACGGTACCCTTAGACGGGCCAGCCAGCGTCGAGGTGGGAGCGCTGGTGCGAGCTGGAGAAGAACTGGCGCCGGGGATCCCTGCTCCCGAGTCGGGACAAGTGATGCAAATTGCGGAGGATCACCTGGTGCTGCGGCGGGCGCGGCCCTACCTGGTTTCGGCAGGTGCCATCCTCCAGGTGCGGGATGGAGATCTGGTTCAGCGGGGGGATGCCCTAGCTATCCTAATCTTCGAGCGGGCCAAGACCGGCGACATCATCCAGGGGCTGCCGCGGGTGGAGGAGCTGCTGGAGGCTCGCAAACCCAAGGAAATGTGTGTCTTGGCCAAGCGACCCGGCACCGTGCAGCTAAGCTGGCAGGGAGAAGAGCCGGATCTCAAGGTCATTGAAGCCGATGGCACGGTTACTCCCTATGCCGTGCTGCCAGGGCAGAGCTTGATGGTGGTGGACGGCCAATCGGTGGGGGTAGGGGATCCCCTGACTGACGGCCCTGCCAACCCCCATGACCTTTTGGAGATCTACTTCGAGTACTACCGCCAGACCCTGGGAGACGACCAAGCGGCGCGGCTAGCCCTACGGGAGGTGCAGCGCTTCCTCGTCAACGAGGTCCAGAACGTCTACCGCTCGCAGGGGGTGGAGATTGCGGACAAGCACATTGAGATTGTGGTACGCCAGATGACCTCCAAGGTGCGGGTGGACGACAGCGGTGACACCGTCTTGCTGCCGGGTGAGCTGGTAGAGCTGCGGCAGATCCAGCAAGAGAATGCCTCCCTAGCCGTCAGTGGCGGGGCGCCGGCCAAGTACACACCTGTCCTCTTGGGGATCACCAAGGCCAGCTTGAATACCGACAGCTTCATCTCGGCAGCTAGCTTCCAGGAAACCACGCGGGTGCTCACCGAGGCAGCCATCGAGGGCAGATCCGACTGGCTGCGGGGTCTGAAGGAGAACGTCATCATTGGCCGCCTGATCCCGGCAGGCACAGGCTTTAGCACCTACCAGGAGATGGCTCCAGAGCCGGAGCCTCCTGAGGAGGAAGAACCTCCAGCCGTGCTGCCGACGGTGCCACGCCGCGTGGTCCTGGAGGACGACCAACTCATCGACGACTCCACCCCTGTCGACGAGCCGGAGGAGGAGGAAGAAGAGTAAGCCGCGCTTGCGGGGGTTTGGGGATCGGGCCCAGCACTGGCAAGCTGGTGGCAGTAAAACACCCCCTACAGCTGCTGCCCCGTCAGCTAACTCCCTTCTCCTCCTGGGAGGGGGCTGGGAGAAAATAGCCATCCAGGCAAGAGGCAGTCAAAAATGCCGCTTTGTGGCACAATGGGCAACCTCGCCAACGCACCTTCTGCCTTCACGTGGATTAGCTAGGCTGGCAGGTACATTTCCTCTGGTAGGCCTTTTGCCTAGGCTAAAGCTGGCTCTGTCTTGAGCCTGTGTGCTCGAACCAGAGCAAGGAGCAGCTACCGTCAGCTCGACGGGAAGTGACGCCTGGGGAGATCCCTCTAGTGGGGTAGTGGAGGTGAACTCTGCTGCTAGCTATATGTCACGGAAGCAGGAAGAAAGCCTCAACCTGGAGCACAAGTCTGCTTTTGTCCGGGGTTGTATGAGTCTTTCAGAGCGGATGTGGGCTGCAACGCAGCCAAGATAATCAAGATAATTGCCTTGCTTGGAGCTTCCGTAAACCGGCGCAGGAGGGTGGTTGGTTTGCCAACCTCTAACCGGCGGGGGAGTTTACCTTCTCCTGGTATAGAAGCGCTCCCGCAGCTGTCTTTGAACCTAAGCTGCCGGCATGAGGGGACGGAAGCCGTGCTTACGAGACAATTCCCCGATGAGATCTAGTTTCTCCAGGGTAATCAGGTTGCGGCCCCAACTGAAATTGGTGTGCAGGCCCTCAAACTCCAGCAGCATTGACTCGGCAAAGCAGGCAAAGAGGTGACGGGCAGGGTTGGCCACATTCAAGAACTGCATGATAGTCCACTCAATATCCAGCGAGTGCTCCACCATGCCGCCGTCGATGACATATAGCCCCTTGCGCTGCAACTGGGAGGCAATGTTTTTTGGATAGCCACCGTCGATGATGACGCAGGGATCCGGCAACACCTGTGGATCAAGGGTTACCCCCTGGCTCAGGCTGGCCACCCAGACGATGAAATCGGCACGGGGCAAGGCCTCTTCCAGGGAACAGATCTCTCCTTTTTTAAGCTTGGCCTGCAGCTCTTCTAGGCGTCGCCGCTCGCGGGCTATAAGCAACAGCTTGGCCACTGAAGTGCGGTTCACCAGCCACTGGCAAACAGCACTGCCAATATCGCCGGTAGCTCCCACCACGGCAACGGTGGCAGCGGCCAAGTCCATAGCGTAGCGCTGGGCTGCCGCCTGTAATTGTTGACAAATGATGTAAGCGGTGTGGGTGTTGCCAGTGGTGAAGCGTCGGATCTCCAGGTTGACGTTGCGCACCCGCTGGAGGGTTTCGAGGCGAAAATTCTCAAAGATAATGCTACTAAACCCGCCCAGGGCAGTGATATCAAGGCCTCGCCGCTGGGCTAAAGCCATCGCGTTTAAAACCTTGCGACAGGCGGCTTTGACCCGACCGCTGGCCAGCATTTCCGGCAGGAAACAGGATTCGACGTACTGACCATAAATTTTCTGGCCAGTGATGCTGGTAACGACAATCTCCTCCACCACCTGAGGTGGAGCCATGCACCAAAAGTCCAGGTCACTTTCTGCATATTCGGCATACCCCAGCTTGTCTGCCACTTGCTTTGCATGGGCCAGGCTGGTCAAGTGCCCAATCAGGCCAAACATAGAGGCTCACTCACGTAGCTTGTTGTGGATCCTCTCCGGATCCCCCCAAGGAGGATAGGAAGTGCCGCAGCTCAGCCAGGAATCCCCACAAAGCGGAAGGAGGTTAGGCAGCCCGCAGCCCCTGGGCTGACAAGCGCATCACCTCGCGCGTGTTAAAGCCAATGTTGGCCAGCGCTTCGCCATAGGCAATGAGGAAGTCTTCCACAATGGCCTCGCGATCCATGTAGATAGCTTCTATGTCTTCATTCACCTGCTGCAGCATCTTCCAGACCAGGGGCAGGTTTTGGGCGTTGGCCGTTTCAATTTGGGTTTTGACCTCGGCAAAGTGCTCGCCCAGCCAGCGCTCCCCAAAGTTGAGGTGGAGATACTCGTCCTGAACTACCCCTTCGGTAATCTTGCGGGCAAACTCATCGGCAACCGGGATGTAGATGTTGTAGGCGGCAATGGCAAAGCACTCGATGATTAGCGACTGAATGACCAAGCAAGTCACCAGGTCTGCAGCTACTGCCGCTTTTTGGAAATTGTCCCGCAAGGGGGCAAAGAAGGCACGGGCAAACTCCCTGTCCGGTTCTACCTTCAGGTTCTTGCCGCAGGCTTGGAAGCCCTTCATGTGGCGCAGTTCCATCTTGGCCAGCTTGCGCAGCTCCTCTGCTGCTGCCGGCAACATTTCGGCCAAGCGGAGGTAATTGTCGTGGGCTTCCTGTTCGCCTTCAATGACAATGCCGTTGATGCGAGAGTAGGCCTGCCGATACGCGGGGCTGCTGTAGTCTAGGGTCGTGTCGCTGGCATTGGCTGGGAGGAAAACGTTTGCTGGGGCCATACTCGTGCATCTCCTTGATGGGCTGTCGAGCGCCGGGATCCCTTTGCTAGCTGTGCAATAATCCTAGCGCTTGCTGGTCTAGGGTTACTCTACTCAGGATAGCCCTAGCTGGAACAGGATGGGTCGCATCCCTTTCGTTGGGAGAGACAAGCCTGCTAGGGTGGGTACTTAGGCAGCAGGGGAGGGGAGAGGGAGCCAAGAGGATGTCTGCCCTTGGGGATGGCCTAGAGCGGCTGCGCCAGCTGCTGGTGGAGCTGGAGGAACAGTCCCTGGATCAGCCCATTGACAGCGCTGAGGAGGTGTTGCAGGCTATCGAGCTGGCAACGGCTTTTGAACTGTTCGAGGTAGAAAGCCGTCGCTTGTTGCTCCAGACTGCGGCCAATCTTTGGGAGCGGGTGCGCCAGCACAATTTGGCAGCCCAGGAAATTGAGGTCGTGGCGGAGAAGTTGCGGGCAGTGGGCTACACGGACGCTGAGATCGAGGAGATTTTGGAGTTGGAGCCGCAGGAGGACTAGGCAAAAACCATGCCCAGTTCCTCAGTAGCTACTTCCAGTTGGGTGGCGGCGTCGTAGCAGGCTCCGCGCAGGTTGGCCAGTTTGAGTTTGCAGCCGCTGAGCTTGGCCCCTTTGAGGTTGGCATCGCTGAGGTTGGCCCCTGCTAGATCGGCCTGGCTGAGGTCGGCGCCACTGAGGTCGGCTTGGCTGAGGTTAGCGCCGCGCAAGTTGGCTTTTTGAAGTTGGGCTCCCGGCAACTTGGCTTTCTCCAGGTTGGCTAGGCGCAGGTTGGATCCCTGGAGGTCAGCTTGGCTGAGATCGGCGCCGCTGAGGTAGGCCCGCTCCAGGTTAGCCCCAGCTAGCTTGGCCTGCTGGAGGAGGGCTCCCCCCAGATCAATCCCGGCTAGATCCGCGCCAGCCAAGTCAGCTCCTGGCAGTTGGCTGTTGCTGAAATCGCGCTCGCCCTTGCCGTAGCGCTGCAGCAGTTCCGTTGCGCTCTCAACCATTGCCTTTCCTCCACTAGACAAGTCGGATCCTACTGGGGGAGACAGTTGCTGCCAAGAACCCAGCTTCTCCTTCTTTTCCAAACCGCGCTAGGATAAGCACATGCCCTCGAGACCTCTTAGATGAGCTTGCCCCGCCTGCCCCGCTCCCGACCTCGGCCCAAGTTGCGCTCGATCCCTCGCCGCAAAGCTGAATCTGCCCTCTATGCCGAGATGCAGCAGCTCTCAGCGGAAAAGCAGCGGCTTAATCAGGAACTGGAGTTTCTCCAGGAACGGCAAGAGCAAATTCAGGCACGGCTTCAGGAAATTGAACAAGCGCTGCAGCATTTTCAGCAGGCAGCAGAGGCTTTTCGAAATCCCGTTTCTTCCCCAAAGCCCAGCCCTTTCGGCTTTTCTCCCTCGCGCTTTCTATCCATGACCTTTGAGTACTGAGCCAGTTTGCCAGCGGGTGGGCAA
>Ga0272447_1001006_pt1 | contig 19089 bp, 15 predicted proteins | sample YNPCB0133_FD_194589 | JGI IMG/M metagenome (GOLD analysis project Ga0272447, IMG submission 194589) | Hot spring microbial mat communities from Yellowstone National Park, WY, United States - YNP-CB-013-3 | ecosystem: Environmental > Aquatic > Thermal springs > Hot (42-90C) > Sediment | place... | reverse complement strand
ATGGCTTCGCCACGCTACGCTAACAGAGCTTTGCGGGATACCGCCATTCTGTTCAGTAATGAGCAGGATGCGATCGCTTCTTTTCTGGGCAGTCATGTCCAGCAAAGTTCAGCGTAAATGTATCAGCGACATAGCCATCGCCTGGGAAAGGCGAGTGCAAACTTGTTCTAACCAAGGGTCTGAAGGTATGTTCCCTGTTTGATGCTTTTACGGAAACGTACCTAGGCAGGGCATGGCGGGAATCTCTGGACATTCTTCTTACAATTCGGATGTGATGGTACTTTTTTAGCGCCCGGACTGTCGCGGGTCGAGACTATCGCGCAGCCCATCCCCCAGCAGATTAAAGCCCAACACTGCCAAGATAATCATCACCGCAGGCGGCCATACCAGCCAGGGATGGAGCAACATAATGGACACATTCGTCGCCAGGGACAGCATATTGCCCCAGGAAGCATCCGGCTGTTCAATTCCCAGCCCAACCAAACTCAGTACCGATTCCGCTACGATAAACCCCGGCACCGTGAGCGTCGCCGAAATAATCACATAGGTTGTTGTTTGGGGCAGAATGTGCCGCCACAGAATCCCCAAAGGGCTGGCTCCCAACGCCCGGGCTGCCTGCACAAAACCCTGCTCTTTGATGCTCAACACCTGCCCCCGAATCACCCGCGCCAACCCCGCCCAGTTGATAAATGAGGTGATAAACACAATGAGTACAAAGCGCTGACTACTGGTCAAACCGGGGGGCAACACCGCTGCCAATGCCACCAATAGATAAACGCTCGGAATCGTCATCAACACCTCTACCAAACGCATGAGTAGGGCATCCACCCAACCCCCGGCATAGCCCGCAATTCCCCCTAAGAGAATGCCAATGGGAAACGTGATGAGAATTCCCACCAACCCGACCGATAGACTGATCCGACTTCCCAGCAACAGACGGCTGAATTGATCCCGCCCCTGGTCATCCGTTCCCAGCAGATTCAGATGGGCAGGCGGTGCCACCCCAAACAAGTGCCAATCGCAAGGAATACCCGGAAATACCCGCCAATCCCGCACTTGCCACCCCCGCGGTGTCCACTGGGGAATGGGTAGGGTTAATTCCAGCCAGCGGTAGGCATACCCCCGCACCAAAAACTGCACCGGCGTGGGGCGACTGCGATCCACCCGCAATTCCCGCTCACCGGTATCAATGTTCAACGGCCCCTGGGTCGTGGGATACACGTGCGGCCAGGGTCGCCACTCAATCGGAGTAGGGGGTAACAGCGCTCCCTGTTCCTGACTGGCGTAGGGGTCATAGGGAGAGAGAAAATCCGCCCCCACCATGCCTGCATACAGTACCAACAGGATGATTGCTCCCCAGCGAGCTAGGGGATTGCGCCACCATTTCATGGGTTGTTGATCCCGGCACTGATCCGAAGCCCTACCAAAAAGGTTAAATTAAAGGGCAATCGTTGCGTGCAAATGGTTATGCCCCGTGTACTGGTAACCGAACCCATTGACCCGGCCGGAGTGGCGATTTTATCCCAGGTAGCGCAGGTGGATCAACGCCACCATCTCACCCCCGCAGAACTGCAAGCCTGTATTGGGGAGTACGATGCCCTGCTGGTGCGTTCAGCCACCAAAGTCACCCAGGAAGTGATCCAAGCGGGGCGCAAGTTGAAAATCATCGGCCGTGCTGGGGTCGGGGTGGACAATATTGACGTTGCCGCTGCCACCCGCCAGGGGATTGTGGTGGTCAATTCCCCCGAAGGTAACACCATTGCCGCCGCTGAGCAGACCATTGCCCTGATGTTGGCCTTGTCCCGTTACGTTCCTGCCGCTGACCAGATGGTGAAATCGGGGGGCTGGAACCGCAAGGAATTGGTGGGCGTAGAGGTGTACAAAAAAACTTTGGGCATCGTGGGTTTGGGGAAAATCGGTTCCCATGTGGCCACCATTGCCCGAGCGATGGGCATGCGCCTACTGGCCTACGACCCCTACATCTCCCAGGAACGGGCCGAACAGTTAGGCTGTACCTTGGTGGAACTGGAAGTGCTGCTGCGGGAAGCCGATTACATCACCCTGCACGTCCCCAAAACTCCGGAAACCACCCATCTGATCAACCGGGAAAGTTTCAAAAAGATGAAGCCCACTGCCCGGATCATCAACTGCGCCCGGGGCGGACTGATTGACGAAGTAGCCCTGGTGGATGCGCTCAAAGAGGGGCGGATTGCCGGGGCTGCCCTGGATGTGTTTGAACAGGAACCCCCTACCAACAGCCCCCTATTATTACTCGGTAAAGAGGTTGTCCTAACGCCCCACTTGGGAGCTTCTACCATCGAAGCCCAAAGCAACGTCGCAACCGATGTGGCCGAGCAGATTCGGGATGTTTTGTTGGGGTTACCGGCCCGATCGGCGGTGAATATCCCTGGTTTGAGCGCGGAAGTGCTCACCCGCCTAAAGCCCTACCTAGAACTGGCGGAATTGCTGGGGAATCTGGCGGGGCAGTTGGCCGGGGGAAGGGTAGAAACCCTGGAAGTACGTCTGCAAGGGGAATTGGCAAACAATAGTAGCCAACCGGTAGTGATTGCTGCGATTAAGGGTCTGCTAGGGCCAGCCCTGCAAGAGCGGGTCAACTACGTCAATGCCGCCTTGGAAGCCAAAGAACGGGGCATCCGGGTGGTGGAAACCCGGGACGAATCGGTGCGGGACTACAGTGGTTCACTTGTCATCACCGCCCAAGGCAGTCACGGGCAACACAGTGTCGCCGGTGCTTTACTAGGGACAGGAGAACTGCGCATCACCAGCATTGACGGTTTTCCCATCAGCGTCGCCCCTACCCGCTATATGCTGATCACCCTGCACCAGGATATGCCGGGAATCATTGGCAAAATTGGCTCCTTGTTGGGGAGTTTCAATGTCAACATTGCCAGTATGCAGGTCGGGCGCAAACTCGTGCGGGGGGATGCGGTGATGGTGTTGAGCATTGATGACCCCCTGCCCGATGGCGTCGTCAACGAGGTGGTGCAAATTCATGGCATTCAAGAGGCCTATGTGGTGAATCTGTGAACGAGCGGTCGGTGTCACATCGGGTAGGGCTGGAAGCCCCGTACTTCAGTGCGGGGAGGAAAGCTCCTTTAGCAACTTCAGTTGCCTTAGGTTATAATTGTACTGCGGACACCAGAAACGGTTGTTCAAGGCACTGGTAACGGTCGATTGGGGGTGTTGTAAACCACCCCAGAGGCTCGCGGTTGGCTTGCTAACTGCAGGGCTACTGAAAGCTCCCTGCTTTAGCTGGGAGTAGTTTACCGTCGCATCTGAGTTATGAGCAAAGATGTTTTAGATAAGGATTCTCAGTGCATCAACACAGATCATCGTGTGATGGCTCTCTCAAGAACTGACTCACTACTCCCAGACTTTTGCATAAGTGGCATAACTACGTCTTGCAGATGCCCCAATGATGCACGGAATGCGCTTTTGTACCAACAGTTCACCCTAAATTTGCAGGGATAGCCGGAATCTGTAGCGCTGGCTTCCCCCTTGCGACCAGATAACACCCATTAGGGAATTAAAGTTGTCCTTGCCACCTGGAATGTCAGAAGAGAGGAGAGCCTGCGCCTACGACTGTTTGCCAAGATGCGCATTGGCGAGGAATTGATGGTTAGATAGTAGTTAGGATGTAATCCAGGGGAGCCACACATGGCCTGGCTTGATAGCAACGGTCGTCTCGGAGGGAAAATCAGTGTGATTGACCTGGCCGCCCTAGGAGTAGTGCTGTTGGTGGTGGTAGGTATTTTCCTGGTACCGGGGGGGACGGGTTCCGTAGCGCAGGTAGGGCCAAGTCGGGCAGTGGAAATTGACCTGATCGTGCGGGGGTTAAGCATTGCCCGCCCTGAGGAATTGATGCGCTCGGGGGACACGGTCAGTTTCATCGTGCGGAATCAGCCTGCGGGGAACTTGACCATCAAAAATCTCACCTTTTTTGTACCCCAGGTGGAGGTGCCCCAGCCGGACGGGTCGGTGAAGTTTGTAGCCGATGCCCGTCCCCAAGCTCGCTACCAGCGGGATATGGTGATTACCCTGACAGGAACGGCGCAGGTGGTGGATGGAGGGGCGGTAGTGGGCAACAGCAAGATCAAGGTGGGGGTGCCGGTGGAACTGGAAGGACCGCAGTACAATGTACGAGGTTCGGTGATGGATGTGCGGGTGGGGGCATGAATAGCGACCCCAACCTGGATTTGGAGGCGCAATTGCTGGCCTGGTGGCGGGAGTTGGACCAGGTCAAACACGGCAAATGGATGCGGCGGGCTTTGGAGGGCTTGTGGCGGCTTTCCCGGGCCAACTTGGAACGCTTGGATTGGAAAATTATTGCCGGGGCCATCCAGGATATGGAACAGGGGTTCCGGGTATTTCAACCCTACCGGCGGGTGCGGAAAATTGCTCTGTTCGGTTCTGCCCGCTTGAGTCCTCAGTCGCCGGATTACGAGTTGGCACGGCAGTTTGCCCGCTGTATGGGGGAACAAGGGTTTATGGTGATGACCGGGGCAGGCGGCGGCATTATGCAGGCGGGGAATGAGGGCGCCGGTGCTGACCATTCCTTTGGGTTGAATATCCAATTGCCTTTTGAACAGTCCAGCAATGCCTTTATCAGCAATAGTCCCCGCTTGATTGATTTCAAGTATTTTTTCACCCGCAAATTGTTTTTCATCCGGGAAACCGATGCGGTGTGTGCGTTTCCTGGGGGTTTTGGCACGCAGGATGAGGTGTTTGAAGCGCTCACGTTATGCCAAAACGGTCGCTGTCCACCCATTCCCATCGTGTTGCTGGAACATCCGGGCGGTACCTACTGGCGCACCTGGGATGCCTATGTGCGGGAGTATTTTTGGCACAGGGATTTGATTGGCCCCCACGATGTGGAACTCTATACCATTACGGACTCGGTGGCGGTTGCCTGTGAGACGATTCGCCAGTTTTATCGGGTGTACCACTCCAGCCGCTACGTGCGGGATTATTTTGTGCTGCGGATGCGGCAATGGCTGAGCCATGAAGTGATAGCCCAGTTGAACCAGGAATTCCATGACATCATCACAGCGGGGGAAATCGAGCAACGGTCGGCCTTCCCGGAGGAATTGGGAGATGATACGGAGGCATTGCCCCGCCTGGCGTTCCGGTTTAACCAACGGGACTACGGGCGGCTCTACCAACTGATCCGGCGGGTGAATGAATTGGCGACCAGCGACTACGGCCACCCGGAGCAGCGTTAGGGAGGATCAAGACGTGCCCAAAAATTCCGGGTCCTGGAATAGGGGCGTGCTGAGATAGCGTTCCCCAAAACTGGGCTGCACCATCACCACCATCTTGCCGGCGTTTTCCGGGCGTTGTGCCACGCGTATGGCGGCTGCGAGGGCTGCCCCACTGGAAATGCCAGAAAGTAGGGCTTCTTCCCGGGCCAGTTTCCGCCCCCAGGTGATGGCTTCCTCGTCCGTGACCGTAATCACTTCGTCAATCAAATCCATCTGGAGCACCGCCGGAATAAACCCGGCTCCGATCCCCTGGATTTTGTGCGGCCCCGGTTGTCCGCCGGAGAGTACAGGGCTGTTGGCCGGTTCTACGGCAATGGCTTGGAATGTGGGTTTGCGAGCTTTCCAGACCCGGGCAACGCCAGTGATGGTTCCACCGGTGCCCACCCCTGCCACCAAAATATCCATGCGCCCCTCTGTATCCTGCCACAGTTCTTCCGCCGTCGTCAGGGCGTGAATTTCTGGGTTGGCTGGGTTTTGAAACTGTTGCAGCATGTAGGCGTTGGGGATGGTTTCCACCAGTTCCCGTGCCCGGCGAATGGCTCCCCCCATGCCCTCCAGACCCGGCGTGAGCACCAATTTGGCGCCGTAGGCCCGCAACATGGCCCGCCGTTCCAGACTCATGGTCTCCGGCATGGTCAAAATCAACTCATACCCCCGGGCCGCCGCCACCATGGCCAGGGCAATCCCCGTATTTCCGGATGTGGGTTCGATCAGAACCGTTTCCCCAGGGCGAATCAAACCCGCCCGTTCTGCCGCTACCACCATGTGCAACCCAATCCGATCCTTGACCGAAGCCGCCGGGTTCATGCTTTCTAACTTGACCACGATTTCCGCCACACACCCATTGGCAGCGGGAATCCGGTTCAATCGCACCAAAGGGGTACGGCCAATCAATTCGGTAATGCTGTTGGCAATCCGCATAACAAAGGGCGAGTTAAATGTAATACATCAAATCTTTTTGCCGGAGACTGTCCCGCTGCTGACACAGGTCCTTGAGCGTGTAGCGCTCCCAGACGGCTTGGGTGGCCTGCTGGGTTTCCTGCCACACCTGGCGAATCACCGCCCGCTCTGGGGTCAGGGTAGGCGTATCCACCGGTTGATTCCCCTGCAAGCACCCCCATACCTCCCACAGATTGATCTGCCAGGGAGAACGGGCCAGAAAATAGCCCCCTTTGGCCCCCCGCTGACTGCGCACCAGATTCCCCCGGCGCAACGCCGCCAGCAATTGCTCCAAATAGCGATCCGGGATGGCCTGGGCTTGGGCAATCTGACTAATTTGTACCGGCTCTTCCTGACCAAAACTGTCCGCCAGCGCCATGAGTGCCAATAGCGCATACTCGATTTTGCAGGACAGTTCCACGGCGCACCCCTCAGGCACAAGACTAAAGTTTAGTATATACCGGTTTTCCCCCGGAGTTTGCTGGTTTTTGGCCTTAGGCTTTGCCGTACACAGGGATGGCCGCCCCGCGAATGTCCTTGGCTGCTGGGGATGCCAAAAACACGATCAAGGCCCCCAAAGACGCCGGACTCACCCACTGCCAGGCATTTTCTTCCCCCATATCCCGGCGATTGTTGGGGGTATCAATGACACTGGGCAGCACCACGTTGGCCGTGATGTCCGTATCCCGGTCGCGCGTCTCTTGGGCAATCGCTTGCGTCAATGCCACCAGCCCCGCTTTGGCCGCACAATAGGCCGCCAGATAGGCCCCCGGCTGCACTGCCCCCCGCGAAGCCACCGTGACAATCCGCCCATAGCCTTGCGCCCGCATCCGCTGCAACCCATACTTACACACCAAAAAAGCACTGTTCAGATTCTGATCCAGTTGGTGTTGCCAATCCTGGTAGCTAAATGCGTCCGTTGCCCCCATCTGAAATCCCCCCACCAAATGGATCACCGCATCGGTACGGGGCATGGCCGCCACCAGCGCCGCCACTTGCTCTTCCACCTGCACATCTGCCGCCACCCATTGCACCCGCCCTAGGTCCGCCGCCGAGATCACCGCCTGCAACGCATCCATGCTGGTTCGCCGTCGGTAGGGAATCGTCACTCCCGCTGCCCCCGCTGCCAGCACCAACCGGGTGACCTCCCGCCCCAACCCACCGGTGGCACCTGTAAGCAGGACGTAGTGCCCTTGTAAATCTGTCTGCATTCACGTCACCCATCGCCCATGCGGAACCCGAGACTCGAACTCGGAAGCCTTGCGGCACATGAACCTGAATCATGCGCGTCTACCAATTCCGCCAGTTCCGCTCAATTGGCAATTTCTTATTATCTCGCAATTATTTACCAGCGTCAATTTCATAGCCAAACAGACGGGGATCAACTGCGCCCAGCACCAGGTCACTCAAACCATACTCCGCCCAGCGACGGGTCACCAAGGCCGCCACCTGCGGGTCCGATTGCAAGGGTTGTCCCCAGGCGTGATCCGTTTCCGGCGGTATTTTGGTCGTGGCATCAATGCCCATGCGACTGCCCAAACCCACCTTGGGACAGGCGAAATCCAAACTATCAAACGGCGTATCCGGCAGGATAAACACATCCCGCTGCGGGTCAACTTTAGAACTAATCGCCCACACCACCTGCCGCGGGTCCCGAATGTTAATCTCCTTATCCACCACAATCACAAATTTGGTGTAGGTAAATTGGGGTAAGGCACTCCAAAATGCCAAGGCCGCCCGCCGTGCCTGACCCGGATAGGCCTTATCAATCGCCAGAATAGCTACCTTGTAACTCAAAGCTTCCATCGGCAGAAAAAAATCCACAATTTCCGGGACCTGTTTGCGCAGGATGGGCGTATAAATCCGGTTCAAGGCAATGGCAATCAAGGCTTCTTCTTTCGGCGGACGACCGCTAAACGTCGTGGCATAAATCGGGTTTTTCCGATGTGTCACACAATGAAAGCGAATCAAAGGGGCATCTTCCACTGCTCCGTAATAACCCATGTGGTCACCAAAGGGACCATCTGGGGCCACTTCCCCTGGTGTAATCGTTCCTTCCAAGACCAATTCTGCGTTATCGGGAACCTCTAAATCCACCGTTTTACAGCGGGCCAAATTCACCCCCGTTCCCCCATACAAACCGGCAAACAACCATTCGGATAATTCCACCGGAATCGGGGTCGCCGCCGCCAAAATCAACAGGGGATCAACCCCCAACGCCACCGCCACTTCTAACTTTTTCCCCCGCTGGGCGCATTTGCGTAGATGTCTGGCTCCACCCCGCACCGACAACCAATGCACCGACATCGTATTTTTTGACTGCAATTGCAGGCGATAAATGCCCACATTGGGCGTACCGGTTTCGCAATCTTTGGTCACCACCAACCCCAAGGTTATCACCCGCCCCGCATCCCCCGGATAGGGACGAATCATGGGAATTTGGGTTAAATCCACCTGTTCATTCTGATAAACCACCTGCTGACAGACCGGGAAAAAACTCATCCCCGGCTTGGCCTTGACCACATCCCACAACAACTTGCCAAATTCTATGAACTCGCCAGGCGTTTTAGGGGGCTTGGGCTGTTGCAATTGACTGAGTTTTTCGCCCAAAGCTTCCAATTCCTGGGGCCGTTCCAGGTGCATCGCCCAGCAGACTCGCTCCAAGGTTCCCAGTAAATTCACCACCACCGGCATCGGGGAACCCTTGACATGTTCAAACCAAAGCGCAGGCCCCCCACCCTGCAACACCCGCTGGGCAATTTCGGCCAATTCCAAATCCGGGTCCACTTCCGCCCGAATACGCCGCAACTGCCCCCGTTTTTCTAATAACTGGATAAACCCCCGCAAATCCCGTGCCATTGGCCGTGCCTAAGGAAACATGATCCCATTGTAACGATTCTTAACGACTCAGATGGCTATACACAGGACCACGGCGGGTGACCACCCAATCCCGGCGACCGATCAGTTGGTAATACACAGCAACCAAACAGACGACATTTTTGAAAAGCGAGTACACTGGCAAGACAAAGCAATACAGTAGGGAATCCTGAACAGTCCAGGGGGCCGCACGGCTACGCCCCTGATGGGCAACGAATACCTGATAAGGGCCACTGACTAACAACAGCGCTGTAATCCAGCCAAACCACTGCAACGCCGGAGCAGGCAACGAATCGAGACTGGCTAATTCATGGCACAGCAGCAGGGGGTAGTAGATTGCCGTAAAGTGCATCGCCGTACCGCAAACAAACATACACAGCAAATAAATTTTCTGTCCCCAACCCAAGCGTTTGGAGCGGATGATGGGCCAGGTATATTTCCATCCCACTTGGAGCCACCCTTGCGCCCAACGACGACGTTGTGACCAGAGCGCACGACCATCTACGGGTGCCAATTCGGTGGCAATGACATCTCGGTCGTGTACGATGCGATACCCCCGCAGGAGCAATTTCAACGTTGCGTCAATATCTTCCGTGAGCATGTGCGGGTTAAACCGAATGCTGCGCAGAACGCTGGTACGCCAGTAGCCATTGGAGCCGCCAAAAATGCCCAAATCCGCTAGCAGGGAACGGGCCGGATGGCTCACCCCGTACAGATGCTCAAATTCCACCGCCACCACTCGGGTCAGAAAATTGTCGTGGGCATTGCGGATCACATTGCGTCCCTGCACGACATCGTACTGCCCCCCTGCCAACCAGCGCCACGCACGGCGGATGCTCTCTGGCGTGGGTTTCAAATCCGCATCCAAAAGGAGCGTCATGGCCCCAGTCACCAGATGAATCGCCGCATTCAGGTTTTCCGCTTTGGAACGGCTACCTTCTACATGGAGCAATTTGAGTTCCGGGTAGCGGGCAGCCAGATGCTGGAGTTGTCCCTCGATGGGCAAAGGTTGGGGGCGATTGTAGGCCAGGATGATTTCCAAACCCGCCTGGGGACGGGGCAGCGTCTGCAATAGATAGGTCAGGGTATCCAGGATAATCCCCTGCTCATTGGGTAAATAAGCAACCACAATCACCGAATAGCGGGGAAGTTGGCTATCCCGACCCTGGAGGTGGCGACGCAGGCGCAAACGGGTAATAGGGCGGTAACCAAACCAAATAGCGGTGGCCTCGACAATCCCCAGCAGGGCGGCCAAAACAAAGAGAATCGTGGTTACCCACGCTAAACCAGACACGATGACCCCCCCACCGGCTCAACTAGTCGGCCCCAGACAGCGATGAGACGCACCACAACGTTCCTTCCTCACATCCGTATTTACATTAACAGATTGTTTCCTACTGGTGACCCCTGTTCCGCAGCAAGACGCTGGTGCTGCTAGGGAATGTTTTGGATTTTTACTTGCGTCTTGACTGTCACTTTCTAAATCTAATCCCTTTGGGAGCGCCACAGCAATCACACGTCATTCGTAAGAAAAAATGAACTCGAAATCACACTTTTTAGGCAAATCAAAGTAGTGAACTAGGATTGCCAAGGGGGGACTTTTGTTGATTGAATTTTGTGCTGATGTGGCAGGCTGGGAAGCACCTTTCTTGCATTGGTAATTAAATAACACGGGGGTCATGATCAATAGCCAGCAATGAATGGAAGTGTCCAGATAGGTGTACAGCCAGGGTTGTAAACCTGCTGGTTCTTATCTCATTGGGGTCAAGCCTGGGAAACACTGGCGAACAGGCTGTCATGGCAGATCATCATGCCTGCAAGGTGCCAGAATGTGCTGGCTCCCAAAACTTGCCCCAGGTTGGGTGGCTTGGGGGTGGCTGTTGCGCAGCCTATGAATACCAAGTGGGGTTGCCGTCCCATGACCGCCTGAGTGCTGGTACGATGGTGCCAACCTGTTTATCTCCTAATTCCTGCATGAATCAGCGGCTAGTGGAAGTAGCCCAGGTTTTTTTGCGTTTGGGTGCCTTGTCGTTTGGGGGGCCAGCAGCCCATACGGCGTTCATGCAAAAAGAAGTGGTGGAAGAGCGCCGGTGGTTAGAGGCGGGGGAATTTTTGGATTTGATGGGAGCGGTCAATCTCATCCCTGGCCCCAATTCAACAGAAATGGCGATTTTGCTGGGATTGCGTCGGGCAGGTTGGGCGGGGTTCCTATTGGCAGGGGTGTGTTTTATTCTGCCAGCGGCCATCCTCACGACCCTGATTGCCTGGGGGTATCGGGAGTGGGGGACATTGCCCCAGGTCGCACCGTTGCTGGTGGGGATTCAACCGGTGACGGTGGTGTTGATTCTGGATGCGGGCTGGCGGTTGGGGCAAAAGGCGGTGAAAAGTCGGGGCCTGTTGCTGGTGGGGGCGGGCGTGGTGGTTTTATCAGTGCTGGGCGTGGGGGAGGTATGGGCGCTGCTGGCGGGGGGACTGCTGGGGATTTTCCTACAAAGGCGACCCCCTCAATTAACACAGCGGGCGGGATGGCCTTGGCTGGGGTTCCCGGTGGGCATGGCAGCGATGCCAGGGGCGGAAATGCCAGCACCTCATTTGGGACTGTTGGCGCTGTTTTTTCTCAAGGTGGGGGCGGTTTTATTCGGGGGCGGTTATCTACTGGTGGCTTTTATTGAAAATGACCTGGTGAATCGCTACGGTTGGTTGACTCAGCAACAGTTATTAGATGCGATTGCGGTGGGGCAATTTACGCCGGGGCCAGTGTTGTCCACTGCGAGTTTTATCGGGTTTCAAATAGCTGGGTGGGCAGGGGCGGTGGTGTCAACGGTGGCCATTTTTCTGCCCTCGTTCGTGTTTGTGGCACTTTTGCATCCGATTTTGCTATGGTGTCGGCGCACGACTTGGACGGGGGCATTTTTGGACGGGTTGAATGTGGGAGCCGTGGCGTTGATTGGGGTCGTGGCGGTGCGTTTGGGGTGGCAAATTGGGGTTGTGCCTTTGGCAACGGCTGTGGGACAGGGAATCTGGGTGCTGGGAATTGGCCTTTTGAGTAGCGTTTTGTTGGTGTGGCGGCGGGTTCCAGCTCCTTGGTTGATTGGCTTGGGGGCAGTTTTGGGAGTGTTGGGCTATGGGTTGGGAATGATTGCCGCTTGACCTTTTGGGGTTATCGTCTGGTCTGGGCAATGGTGACTGTTCGTTTACATAACCATCATGTTATGTTTTATTAAGGAGTGGCCCTACGAACCACGACTACCATTTCTTGACATTCCCACCACCTAAAGGTGGGGGATTCTTACGCAGTCCATAAACGGACTCATAAAGGCGTTGTCAAGACGCCCCTACACAGTTCCTCAAGGCAAAGCCCTAAGGTTCTACTTACTTGTACAAGGATCGCCGTTTGGGTTTTTCACCAAGGATGGCGACTAAGTATAGTTTAGCACAGAGCGACTAAAGTCGCTTGCGGGCTTTTCCTCCCCGTACTAAAGTACGGAGCTACCAAGCTATCCCTCTGTGTGTTCACCGTAAGAAACCGAGTTATCATACCCAAAGAGGCACTGGAGCAATTCTATGGTTTTGCAATTGAACTATTTTTTACTATTGGCGGCGGCGTTGTTCTGCATTGGCATCTATGGTTTGGTGACGAGTCGGAATGCGGTGCGGGTGCTGATGTCAGTGGAATTGTTACTGAATGCGGTGAATTTGAATTTTCTCGCTTTTGCCAACTATCTTGACCCTGCTGATATTAAAGGGCAGGTGTTTGCCATCTTTGTCATTACGGTGGCGGCTGCAGAAGCTGCGGTGGGGCTGGCCATTGTCTTAGCAATTTACCGCAATCGAGACACGGTTGATATGGAACGCTTTAATCTCTTGAAGTGGTAAAACACTGACCTTCCTGTATCAATGGCTTGCAATTCACCCCCCTAATCTTATGCAATTGGTTACTTTTTTGACATACTCCCCTGCCTAAAGGTAGGAGATTCTGGTTTTTGGTTCTCCGACCCCACTTGCTGATTCCAGTTGCCCTTTCTCAGTAGAGGTGGCGTTTTAGTTCTTTTCTCCCCAAGCGTTTCCCCGTGCAGGGCAGTTCTCTCACGTCCTGAGGTACCATTTTCCTTCCCACACCCCTAGGGCAACTCAATCTTCCGCTGGCATATTCCCGACTTCTTGACTATAAGCTAATCGTTCTCGTTGCACCTTCTCTTCTTTGACTTTCCCACTGCGGTAAGCTTTTTTTCAGAGTCATTCCTGGCTCTTTTAAAAATAGAGCAATTCTAAATGATAATAGGACGAGGTGCATATTGGTCTATCTTAGGGAAAGTAAATTTCTAATGACTCAAAGCAAATAGCCATTTAACAACGGAGAAAGACCTGAGTCGGTACCAAAAGCTGTGCAAAACATTCTTGCCATGTAGCCCTACAACTTCAACAGGATTTTGCTGAGGACAATTGGGCGCAAATAACATACCAGTTCACTCCCACTCCTGCTCTTGTTTGCCTCGGTTTACTCAGGCAAGATATGCTCTTGTTTTGCGTGCTTTGTGGTAGGCCGCTCCATCCCAAATTAACACCATTCTTTGCCCACAAAACTTTTCTCTCAGATACTTCACAAAGTCAATAGTACTTGTGTATTCGCAGCATTTCTGAAGAATAAATTCTTTTGCCTAATTGTTTAAAGCATCAAAACAAGTTTGTCTCCTTCTTTCATTTGCCACAGGAAAAGCACTCTGGATAAATTCTCCTAAAAGAGCAACTATTTCTGATTTCGTACATGTCAACATTCTTACCCCTCAGCTATGTTCTTGCGCTTTTGCTGATGCGTATAACCCATCCAACTGCTCTCAATCAAATTAGGATTGCTATATCTAATAAAACCCAGCAATCTTAGTACAAAAAATACCGCACAATAATCTGCTGTTCTTGGGTTTTGCCCTCCTGTTTTGAATCTATAGAAGTGCCCTAAATTGCATCCCTTCTAATCTACTACTTGAATCGCACTCATGTCGCCAACTTTTCTACCCACTTCAGTTGCTTAGGCAGGCAAATGGTTTTGAGGTCGTAGTTGGCTCGGGCAAAGGCGCGGGCGTTCGCTCCTAGCCGTTGGCGTTCGGCCGGCTCATCAAGCAAGGCGCAGACTTCGTTGGCCAGCCCGGCCACATCGAAGAAATCAACCAGCCGCCCTGTGTCACCGTGGTGGATGGCTTCTCGCAGGGGTGGGGTATCGCTGGCTACGATAGCGCAACCTGCACTCATGGCCTCCAGTAGGCTCCAACTGAGCACGAAGGGATAGGTGAGATACACGTGAACCGTAGAAAGTTGCAAAAGCGGTATGAAGTACTTGTAGGGGACTCTGCCCAGAAAATGCACCCGTGCCCAATCGCCCTCTGGGATTTGCGGTCGTACCTCGTCAGCAAAAATTTGCTGCCACGTGCGTTGCCCATAGCGTTGCGGGTCAGGCCGTGCGCCATAGCTTACGTCATTGCCTCCCACAATCAACACTCGGGCATGAGGACGACGGCGGAGAATTTCCGGCAAGGAGCGCATGAAGATATGGTAGCCCCGGTAAGGCTCCAGGTTGCGATTGACAAAGGTGATGACCTCATCTTTGCGGGTGAGGGTAAACTGCTGGCCGTCCTGGGTGCTGAGGGTCAGTGAGACCTGCGGATTGGGGGTAACCGTTTCGGTATCAATGCCGTCGTGGACCACCGTGATCTTGGAACGAAATGATGCCGGGAAGGTGCTGGCCTGCCAGTGGGTGGGTGAAATGCCAGCGTCAGCTACCTCAAAGTGCAGCAGATGGTTTAGATTTTTCAGGCGCACCCGACAGGCATCACCGGGGTCGTGCTTGGCAAACTCCGGGTCAAAGTTTGCATCTGCTCCCTCCAAGTGGTAGAAGAACTCGCAGTAGATACCGAGTTTGGTCTGTGGCCACACCTCTTTGATAAAAAGGCTCTCCCCCCAACCAGGGTGGGCAATCACCACATCGGGTACCCAGCCTTGCTCTTTCAACCGCAGTGCTGTGCGAAAACAAGCTTCGCCGCGAATCACCTTGGTTTCAAAGTCGCTCACCCACGGATGCACACCGGGTGTCGTGCCACGGCTGACCCCATAGGGTACCAGCTTAACGCCTTGCCACTCCGTAACCGATACCTTTTGCATGGTCATACCCACCACCGTATGGCCTTGAGCAGCCAAAGCAGGTGCGAGAAATTTGAACTGGCCGGGGAAGTTTTGGTGGATAACGAGTAGGTTCATGTGCCTAACCTAGATGGATTCTCATGGTTGGCACTGCACCGGTTCTCACAGAACCGACGCCAGCACCCTACCCGCACAGCTCGCCATGACGGCTTCATTACCTGCTCGAGAATGGTCATGACCTAAGAGCACCTGCTAGCGGCAGATGTTGAGCAGCCAGCGCCCGCAACACCCCCTCGTCCATAGGACTCTTGGTTGCCAGCGCCCAGAGGTCGTAGGAAGGGTGACCACGACGCATCGCCACCACTCGAGCAAAGCCCGCAGCATACAACGTACCAGTGAGCACTTTTTGCGTAAACCCGCAGCGATGCGCCATGTAAAGATTACCGCGAGCCAAGGCCGGACGGTATCCATAGAGGATGTCAATCGGTGCAATGGGGCCAACAGGAGCAGTATAAGCTGGTTCCGTAAGCTTGTCTTCAGCCACCAATGCACAGACGCTCTGCAAATCGGGGCAAGTAATCACAGCAAAGCCATTCGGATGCAAAACACGCAGGAATTCTTTGAGCGCCAGTGGCACCTCGTGCGGGTAAAGGTGTTCAATGTTATGGCTAGAGAATATGGCATCAACCGATTCGCTGGCCACTGCCCTCATGTCAGTCATGGTGCCGACAATATCAGGTGACACTGCCGGGTCAATGTCCAGACGTAACTCCTGCCACTCCGGCGTGTTGAAGCCACGGGTCGTCTGGTTTTTGCGTTTGGAGCCGCAACCTACATGGAGCAAAATAGGCACTGGTCAAGGCACAAAGTTGAAACTAGCGTAGATAATTGTGATTCTGCTGCTAAATATAGTACGCCATAGACACTGCTGTCAATTCATCGCTACTGTGGGTGGTGCTGTCTTGGTAATGCTTCACAAAGTAGCTAAAACTTCATGTGGGTACCTCTATTGATTCAAAATATGAGAACAAAATCCAAGAGTTTCTTGATAAAGAGACTGAGTATGGGGTCAGAAATCACAGATTACCGGCGATATACTGCCGCTCCCAAAAAGCATAACAGCAGAATTGCCAGCGAGATTTTTCCAACTAATTGCCGCTTGCACCCTGGTCTTACCTATCAGACCCACGAACTTACTCCCATGACCCACTGACCCAACACATGTTCCAGCTTGGCTCTGACTTAAGATTTGATACGATTCTTTTCGCTTCTTTCCACAGTTAGGGGCTGATTTCGATAGCTCATGGATTTGGCTGGTCAATCCAACTCGTTCTAATGGCCATTCCAAATCAGTGCTGTGATAGGCACTATCTCCCCCTATTTCTGTGCCATCAACTGGACGGAATACTTGGGAGTCATGCACTGATACATCTGTATCATAACGCACAAAACCCTGCTTCACGGCCACGCTAATATTTGTAGCCAAAATAGCTGATGCCATTTTTCTTTACCCAAACGGCATTTCTATCTTTTATCGCAAAAAATGGTCTTCTCTCCCATTTCTTAGGTATTTTCCTTTGCTTCACTTCTTGATTTTCTTGACGAGTACTCCGCCACTATCTGACCAACCTCGACAAAGTGAGTACATACTTTTGCGACCAGCTTGGTGAGATTATCCCGCAATAACCAAACAGTTTTGGCAGCGGCAATCCAGTCTGCGATACTCAATCCTAGAAATTCCATAAATGAGATACGGTCATGGACTTAAAACTCTCGTTCGTCATCCCTGATGCCATACAGTTGGTTGCAGCACCAACAATTTACACATCTCAATTACATCGGTGAGTTTACGACCCGCATTACCCTTTCTTTTCTTGTTATATATCGTTTATTGGGCGGAAACCTTCCCAGTTAATATTTTCATTGAGCCACTTCAGCAGGGGCTTTTTTTTTGATGAAGTTTTTCCCGACGCTCCTGCTCATCGTAAAATCCTTTTTGACCTATTGCTTTCTCCACATCATTAGTACTAATTAACTCACAAATCCATCCAAAATTTAATTAATAGAGGTGCCCTTTATTTTATTGACATTAACTAAATGTTCAAGCGCTGATAGATGGCTTCCAAATGGCGCAAATGGGACTGGGGATCAAAACAGGCAGCAATGGCTTCGGGGGATAAATAACGGCGAATCGTGGCATCTTGTTCAACCAGGGAGCGAAAATCACCTCCCTCCTGATTCCAGGCTTGATGGGCAAGGGTTTGCACCAAGGCGTAGGCCTCTTCCCGGGTCATCCCCTGCTCTACCAAAGCAAGCAAGACTTGTTGGCTAAAAATGACCCCACCATAGCGGTACAAATTGCGCTTCATATTCTCAGGATAAACCTGCAACGTCTGCACCAAATCCGTCAATTCCACCAACATAAAATGCACTACGATGCTGGCATCTCCCAAGGCCACCCGCTCCACTGCACTGTGAGAAATATCCCGCTCGTGCCACAGAGCCACATTTTCTAAACCAGCTAGTGCATACCCCCGCAACAGCCGTGCCAAACCGGTCAATCGCTCCGAACGAACGGGATTTCGCTTGTGGGGCATGGCCGAAGAACCCTTTTGCCCCGGTGCAAAAAACTCTTCTACCTCCAGTACCTCCGTCCGTTGCAGGTGACGAATTTCCAGCGCAAACCGCTCCAAGGAAGCCCCCAACAGGGCCAACCCCTGCAAATACTCCGCATGGCGATCCCGGCTAATGACCTGGGTCGAGACGCAATCCGGGGTCAACCCCAACCGCTGACAGGCCAATACCTCCACCTGGGGGTCCAGATGGGCATAGGTTCCCACCGCACCGGAGATTTTGCCTACTGCTACCTGACTGCGTAATCGGGTCAACCGCTCCCGTTGCCGCAACAATTCTGCCAACCAACCCGCCAGCTTGAATCCAAAGGTGATCGGTTCAGCATGCACCCCATGAGAACGCCCCACCATCACCGTGTCCCGATGCCGCCGCGCCTGGGTCCGCACCACCTGGATCAGCCGTTCCAACTCCCCCAAAATCACCTCCAAACTGGCGACCAATTGCAAGGCCAATCCCGTATCCAACACATCCGAACTGGTCAACCCCCAATGCACATACCGCCCTGCATCCCCCAAAGATTCATTCAAATTGGTCAAAAAAGCAATCACGTCATGGCGCACCGTTTGTTCGATGGCCCGGATGCGTTGGGGGTCAAACCGCGCCTTTTGGCGAATCTCCTGCATCACCGCCTCGGGAATCCGCCCCAGGATGGTTTGCGCCTCACACACGGCCAATTCCACCTGTAGCCAGGTGTGAAACTTGTAGGCATCCGTCCACAACTCGCCCATGGCGGGCAGGGTATAACGTTCAATCACCGGGAGTCTTCCAGCACAGCAGTTCTATCCTAAGTCGTCTGTGCGCCCCATCACTGCCCCGAGTACATTTCTATCACTGCATGGTCTGCGCCTTCTCGGTTAGTCTAAAGTTAAGCGGTGGGAACATCCCCCCAACATCCCACTTCGTATCCTGAAGCAGTCAAATCATCCTTGGTGTATATCCCATTTTTAGGAGTACTTCCATCATGAATCGCCTCCCGTCGTTTCTGGCTGCTGTCACCTTAGCTGTGACCTTGACTGCCGCGCCCGCCCAGGCCAATCCCTTGGAACATTGGGCATCGCGCCTATTGGAATGGGGCAAAAGACGATCTACTCCCCCACCTGCACCGGTGACCGGGTTTGTGCCCCCTGCCGCTGGTTTACCCAACAACCGGGAAGGAGGGGCTGCTCGGGGTGCTACCTGTCCCGTTGGCCATCAGCGGTTAACCGCCCTGTTGCCTGCTACGGGT
>Ga0272447_1001005_pt1 | contig 19103 bp, 11 predicted proteins | sample YNPCB0133_FD_194589 | JGI IMG/M metagenome (GOLD analysis project Ga0272447, IMG submission 194589) | Hot spring microbial mat communities from Yellowstone National Park, WY, United States - YNP-CB-013-3 | ecosystem: Environmental > Aquatic > Thermal springs > Hot (42-90C) > Sediment | place... | reverse complement strand
GGACGGCAACGGCACGACGACAGTCGGCGTGGTGCGCGGCAACACCTTCCTGCTGCGCAATGCCAACACCGGCGGCGATGCCGATCTGGTGTTCAACTTTGGCAACCCCGATGACAAGGTTGTGGTCGGGGACTTCGACGGCGATGGTGTGGACACTATCGGCGTCTACCGCTTCCTGACGTTCTTTCTGCGCAACACCAACCTACCCGGCACAGCCGATTTCTTGCTGGTTTACGGCGCAGAAGGCGACACGCCGCTCGTCGGCAACTGGGACGGGCAGTTGTAGCGCGGGCACCGCCCAACGCACGGGGACTGTCAACCGGGACGGGCCCGCCCTTCAGCTTTCGATGACGGCTGCAATCGGTACGCGCCGGCCACGACCAAACGCCTTGGGGGTCACCTTGATGCCGGGTGCGGCCTGCTGCCGCTTGTATTCGTTGCGGTTGATCAGCTTGGCAACGTATTCGACCGTGGCCCGGTCAAATCCTTCGGCTACGATTTCATCCAAGCTCTGATACCGCTCGATGTAACGCTCCAAAATGGCGTCAAGGATGTCGTAAGGCGGAAGGGTATCTTGGTCTGTCTGGCCGGGGCGCAGTTCGGCCGAAGGCGGTTTGGTGATGGTACGGGTGGGGATGATCACCCGATGCCGGTTGATATAGGCCGCAAGGCGATAGACATCGGTTTTAGGCACGTCGGAAATCGCCGCCAGACCGCCACACATGTCGCCGTAGAGTGTGCAGTAACCCACTGCCAGCTCCGACTTGTTGCCGGTTGTTAGCACCAACGCGCCCAACTGGTTTGAAAAGGCCATCAGGGTCACACCGCGTAGCCGGGCCTGGAGATTTTCTTCCGTCACGCCATGTGGGGGAAAGCCAAAGGCTGGCGTCAGCATCTGCATCATGGCGCTGACGGCTGGCTCGATGGGTACGACGTGGAAGCCGATTCCAAGGTTGCGGGCCAGTTCGGCAGCATCTTCAAGGCTATGGTCTGAAGAATACTTCGAGGGCATCGCCACTCCGGTGACGTTCTCCGGCCCAAGTGCCTGCACGGCGAGCGCAGCTGTTACGGCTGAGTCAACGCCACCGCTAAGGCCCACCACCGCTTGCCGGAAACCGCACTTCCCCATGTAATCCCGGATGCCCAGCACAAGAGCATCGTGGATGTCGGCAATCTCGTCTGGGACGGTTGGCGTTATAGGCGCCGGCAGGTTTGCCAGGTCAACGATGCGAAGGTCTTCCTGAAAAGCATGGGCTTCTAGCACCAGCTCGCCTTGTGCATTGAGCACCAGGCTGCGCCCATCAAACACGAGGCTGTCATTGCCCCCAACTTGGTTGACCAATACCACCGGCAGCTTTAGGGTTTTGGCATGATGGGCAAGCATAGCCTGCCGAAGGGCCGCCTTACCACGGTGGAACGGCGAAGCCGAAACATTGATGATGACCTGCGCTCCCTGCTCGGCCAGTTCGCGGACGGGATCGACCTCGTACAGATGGGTGTCCCAGAACTCACGGCTGTTCCAGGCATCTTCACAGACGCAAACGCCCAGCCGATAGCCGTTCCAGCGGATGATTTCCCGCCGCTCGGCGGGTTCAAAGTGCCGTGCTTCATCAAAGACATCGTAGGTGGGCAGCAGTGTTTTGTAGCGGATGGCGCGCAGTTCGCCGCCTTCAAGCAAAGCAACCGCGTTGTAAAGCGGCTTGCCGAAATCATCGGGATTTTCCGCCACAAACCCCACCAACAGGGCCGCATCCACTGTAGCTGAAAAGCGTACCAGGTCGTCTAAAGCCGCCAGGTTTCGTGCAATAAAGGCTGGACGGTCAAGCAGGTCAAGCGGCGGGTACCCCGGAATTGTCAGTTCGGGAAAGACGACCAACCGGGCGCCCTGCAGGGCAGCCCGCATAGCATATTGCCGAACCTTGGCCGCGTTGGCGACGAAGGCCCCGACCGTGGTGTTGATTTGGGCAAGCGCGATCTTCATGGTCATCCTCCGGCTCGAGCGGCGTACATGGGAAAAGCCCGAATTGTACACGCCTAGATGCCGTTGTCACGGGGCTGATGTTGTGGTGTCTCGGCAATCTGCCACAAGGGAGCGGATACTACTTATGGCGGGTAGGCTTCTACCAAGCACTATCGGTCGTGAGTCCACTAAAAATTACTTGATTTCATGCGGATGGCCGGTTAGCCTCGTGTGAAAACCTGCTTCACAACAAGGAATACTTCAAACCGATCAGCAAGGTCAAAGAAATAACCCTGTGGTGAAGTGGCGAAAACCTGCTTCACAACAAGGGATACTTCACACACTTACGCTTCAGGAGGAACTACGTTATGGCAGCTAAGGCCCCAAAGTCCAAAGCGACCAAAACCACGGCTAAGGCTACAGCGACCAGCAAGACAACAAGCAAGAAAGAAATGCCGGCGCAAAAGACGACGGCGAAGAAGGCTGCGGCAAAACCAATGACTAAAACCGAGCTTATCAATCACTTTGCCGAAAAGTTCAGCCTTCCGAAACAGAAGGTCCGCGATTTTTTTGACGAACAGGCACGACTTGCCGTCGCTCAAGCCAGAGTCGGCTTTACAATTCCAGGGCTGGGGAAACTGGTTATCCGGCAATACAAGGCTCGTGAAGGACGCAATCCACGGACGGGCGAAAAGATCGAGATCAAAGCCCGGGAACGGCTCAAGTTCGTTGTTTCCGCCGCAGCTATGAAGGCTGCCGGCCTGGAATAACACGGCTGTTTTTGTCGTGCGAACCCGGATTCTGCCGACTTGAGACTATGGCGCCAAAAGCGTGGGCAAGCGTGTGCTTAGCCCACGCTGCCTTAGTCTAAAACAGCAGGCGCAACGAAAACTGGACCGAGCGCGGACTGCCAAACTGAAAAAGCTGGTTGAGACCGTTGGAGGGGCTTGTCTGCCGCGTGGCTGTGCCACTCACACCGGCTAAAGCCCGCCCTAGCATACTTGACGCTTCTCCATTACCGACAAGGGTACCGTTGGGCAGCCGGGTCGGGCTAGGCGGTGTGAAGTTTGCCTGGTTGAAGGCATTGAAGAAATCCGTCGCAAACTGCAACCGCAGGCGCTCGCCGAGGTTGAATGTGCGACGCACGGACAAATCCCACTGGCTTGCAGCCAACCAGCGCAGGCGGTTGCGGCCCAGCGTCCCCTGTCGATTGCGGGCCGGTTCGGCAAAGGCTGCCGGATTGAGCCGCCGGCCACCCGGCGCATTCCGGTCGCGGATAAACACTGGCTGCCCCGGCACAAGATCAACGCGGCGCGTCGTCCCAATGTTGAAGACATCGAAGGACTGGGAAATGACGTTGAGCGGCGCCCCGGAACGCACCCGGAAAATGCCGTTGATGGACCATCCCCCAACAAGTGCCTTCACAAAGGGCTGCTGCGAGAAGGTCGGCAGGTCATAGGTTGCAGCCGCCGTCAAGGTGTGCCGGATGTCAAAACTCGACGGGCCGCGTTCTAAGCGCTGGTTGTAGCCTTCTAGTGGAATGCCCTGAAAGACTTCGTCCGACACATCGTCAATGGACTTAGCCCAGGTGTACGAAGCCAGCGCCTGAAGGCCCCGTGACAATCGTCGCCGGTACTGCATCTGCAAGGCATTGTAGTCTGACTTCGTTGCATTACGGGTGACACTGACCGGCGAGCCGGCGGCCGGCGAAGCTGAAGGCGCCGGACCGAACACAGCCGGGTTGATGACAATTACCGGACGATCAAGACCGAAGTTCTGCCGGGCAAAGGCTTCGTTGTAGTTCCGCAGTTGCTCGGCGCGCAGCAGCCGCCGCCCGGCTGCGCCAACATACGAGACGGTGATGGCATTGTGGCGCCCAATGGCGCGTTCGAGCGTCACGTTCCAGTGGTGCGTGTAGGGCAGGCGCAGGTTTCTGTCAAAGACGAAAAAGCTGGCGTTGATAGGCAGGTTGTTGGGATCGAGAAACGGTGGCGGCTGCAGGTCGGCTTCGTTAGCCGGAAAGCGGAGTTGAGCCGGGTTTGTAATCGTTCGGAGCGTGTTGTAGGGAAAACTGTTGAACCCACGCAGCGCCGTGCCGGTTCCGAGATCGTAAAATATCCCGTACCCGCCGCGCAGAATCCAGCCGCCGAAGAACCGCCCTAGCGCCGAGCCAGATTGTTCGGCAAACTGGTAGGCCACGCCCAGCCGGGGCGCAATGTCAATGTAGCGCGTCCGCCACTGGCGCGTACCGGCAGGTGCCAATCTGGCCGTGAGTGGATTTTCCAATCCGTCAATCGAAAAGGGCAAACGCTCGCCGGACAAAGGCGGATTGAGGTCATGACGCAACCCGAAAGTGAGCGTCAGACGCGGCCGGATGCGCCACGTATCCTGCACGAATGACGAAAAGTTGTGGACACGGAAACCAGTAACCGGCGCAAAAGCTTGAATGGAAATCGAGGTCGGAATGCCATTGGCCCGGCTCGCCACAGTATTGAAGACATAGCTGATGGACAGTGACCGCGTATCCTGAATGGGACGCAGCAGACGATAGTCCGCACCGACCTTGACTTCGTGGTTGCCCACAACGTAGGTCACGCTGCTGACCAGGTTGAACTGGCGCTGAAGTTGCCCTAGGGTGCGCCCTTGCGTAAGGTTAGCTGCCGAAACGCCCGACACGCCGGGAATCGTCTGAAGGCTCACAGACGTTGTGGCGCGGGGCGCAAAAGACGGAAAAATGAGCGAATCCGGCGGCAGCACCGCACCGTCGCGCTCGACACCCCGAAAATCGAAGTTCCCACGTGAATGCCCGAAGTTAAGGCGCGTATCCAGCACCAGATTGGGACGAATAGCCCACGTCAGGCCGCCGGTTATACTCCGGTTGTTGCGCTCGAAGACGTTTTCCTGGCTCGGAAATGACCGGAAGCGGCTCCCGGAAGGCGAGTTCAGAAAGGTGAAAAACATGTTGGCCGACTGCCCGAACTTCTGGTCGAAGCGCAGGTTGAACGTGTCAATTTCCGAAGGGTCGGAAATTCCAACCACGTAGCGTGCGGCATCGGGTGGGTCACCAGGCTCTGCCGGCGCATTTGGACGCGGAAAAGCGTTGAGCACGGCCCGAAACGGTTCTGGTGCGGCCTGGCGCGCTGCCAGCGACGGCACACGGGCCACAAACACCGTTCCCGGCACAAGCAGCCGCAGCCCTTCGTAGGTGGCAAAGAAAAACGACCGGTTGCGTCCATCATACAGCCCCGGAATCCGAATGGGGCCGCCAAACGTCCCGCCAAACTGATTCAACCGCAGCGGCAAGCGCGGGCGTCCGTCGCGGTTGTTGAACCAGTCGTTGGCATCGAGTTTTTCATTGCGGAAGTAATGAAACAGCGAGCCGGTGAAATCATTGCTGCCGCTACGGGTTGAGATGGAAATTTGTCCGCCCGGCGTCCGGCCGTACTCAGCAGCAAAGCTGGAGGTCTGGACGCGGAATTCCTGCATGGCGTCGGCCGGGACGAGGCTGCTGGTGCTTCCCAGAATTGTCAGCGCCGGCTGCGTCCCGGCCGCCTGCTGGAAGGACTGCGCGGTGACGGCAGCTCCGAAATTGGCGCTGACGCCGTCTACCATGAAGTAGTTGGCGTTGGTACGCTGTCCATTGATGCTGAACTGCCCGGTCGAAAAGATGCTTGGCGTCGCCAGTACGACCCCTGGCGTCAGCTCGATGAGCGCCTGAAAACTGCGTCCGTTGAGCGGTAGGTTTTCGACGAACTTGCGTTCAATCACCGTACCGACGGTGCCTGATTCGCGGTTGACCAGATCGCTGCCACTTTCGACCGTGATGGTTTCACTGATCGCCCCGGCAACGAGCGTGAAATCCTTGGCGACGATGGCTTCGACGTTGACAACTACCCGTGTTTCCACGACCGTCTGAAAACCGTCGCGTTTGACTTCCAGCCGGTAGTCACCGGGTAGCAATTCGGCAATGACGTAGCGCCCGGAGGCGTTGGTCGTAGCCGTACGGGTGAAGTTGGTTGCTAGGTTTGTGGCGGAGACTTCTGCGCCACTGATGAACGCGCCGCTGCTGTCCCGCACAATGCCAGTGATGGTGCCCGTCGGCCCGGCCAGTACGGGCAAGCTCCACATGCACAGCCAGATCACGCCGGCCACGACCCAGAGGCGCGGCCGAAACCAGGCACGTACGTTTTCACACATAGGTAAAGCCCTCGGAGATGACAAACGTATTTTCAAGACAATTCCTGTTTACTTGAATCAGCGTCTCGTTGTCTACCTAACACTGCGCCCTGTTTTTAGCCAAAGGCACTTGATTACTTCGAATTTGCAGACTTAATCTACTTGGTGCAAATCGTATTTTTACGAATTAGGTTACCTTCAAAGCAGGTTGGACAGAAGCCATGCTGGATTGGTTGGTCATAGGTGGGGGAATTCACGGCACCCATGCTGCACTGGTTCTAACGGCTCGGGCCGGAGTGGCCCCGGACCGGTTGCGCATTCTCGATCCGCAGCCCACGCTGCTGGCGCGCTGGAATCAGTGTACGGGCAACGTTCAGATGCCTTTCCTGCGCTCTCCGCTGGTACACCACCTTGGGCTGTATGCGTTTGACCTCCTTGAGTTCTCACGCACCCCCGCAGGGAAGCCGTTTGCGGCTTTTGCGCCACCCTACGACCGCCCCGGCTATGCCCTTTTCCAGGCGCACTGCCGACACTTGCTGGCGCAGCACCACCTTGCAGCGCTGCACCTTCAAGGCGAGGCCTTAGGCCTACGTCGCCTAGGTGAGCGTGGCTGGCAGGTTGAGACACCGGCCGGTAGCCTTGAAGCGCGCCGCATCATTCTGGCGCTCGGTTTGAGTGATCGGCCGGCATACCCCGAGTGGGCGCGGGCCTGTCGAGCAGCCGGCGCACCGGTACGCCATGTCTTTGACCGCGACGTTCACACAGCGCATCTACCCCCGTGGCGTCACGCCGTGGTGTTTGGCGGTGGGATTTCGGCAGCCCAGTTGGCATTGGGGCTGGCAGCCCGGCAGCCGGGCACGGTGACGCTGCTGATGCCGCACCCGGTGCGCATTCACCAGTTTGACAGTGATCCGGGTTGGCTGGGGCCCAAGTACATGCGCGCCTTCGAGGCTGAAACCTCACTGGAACGGCGGCGACAGATGATCCGTGAAGCGCGCCACCGGGGTTCCATGCCTAAGGATGTCTACCAAGACCTACGGCGCGCAGTACGGCATGGTGAACTTTATCTTCAGGAAGCCAACGTCAAGGGTGCAATGCCCCAAGCCGACGGAAGGTTGCTTTTGTCCCTGACAAGTGGCGACACCTTGGAAACTGACAACCTGCTGCTGGCAACGGGATTTGAGCAGCAGCGCCCTGGCGGACGGTGGCTTGACGACGTAATTGCTACTTACGAACTTCCAGTCGCTCCATGTGGTTATCCTGTAGTTTCCAAAGCTCTGCGGTGGGCGCGTGGACTGTATGTCATGGGGCCGCTAGCCGAACTCGAACTTGGGCCGACGGCGCGTAACATTGCCGGCGCACGCAAGGCGGCGGACCGTCTGGCGCATGTTGTTGAGCGGCGGCAAACCAACCGGCCGGTTGTGGCAGGTTGCCGCCAGTAGGGGCGGTTGGCTAACCGCCCTTGGTAGCCAACCGCCCCTGCTGGTGGACGTACCGGTTTCACTCACGCTGTGGCGTCGGTATAGACTTCGAAACCATAGGCCTGAAGGTTGTAGGCAAGCGCGCCTGCGTCGAAAATACAAACATGACCTAACCCGTGCTTTCGCCTGATATTGTGCGGCTGTGTTTTGCAGCGCGGGTGAAAAGAAGGCCGCCGGGTAGTTAGCCTCCGAGCTAGAAATTGCCGAAGGATGAATCTACTTTGACCTCTGTGCCATTCAAAGGCCACTGGATACACCGGATCAGGTTCGGATAAGTCTCGAAGCAGAAGCCGTTTTGGGTCTGATCACTTACTGCGAAAAAGGGTTAGGGGAAATTCTTTCATCAGAAGCCCTGCTTTATGAATGAACAAAGTAGTCTGGCCGTACGCAAAGAGCACACATTGGCAGTTTTGGCAAAGGCCATTCGTTTTGTCGAAGTAACTGAAAAAGAGAAAGAGCGGGCAGCACAGCTTTCGAAATACGGCGTCAAGCCACTTGATGCACTTCACCTGGCATTGGCTGAAGCAGGGAGAGCAGATTACTACGTGTGATGATTGTCTCTTACGAAATGCCGGGAAGATAAGTGACCTATCGGTCAGAGTTCTCAACCCTTTGGATTTGATTTTGGAGATTGAGAGATGATTACAGCAGCAAGACCTTGGTAGAAATCAATCAGCAAGCACTTCGCTTACTCTACAGAGAGTTGGGCATAGTGGATACAGTGCGCTTTTTGAAGCAATTTACGCCTGGCTATGGCAACTACACCCAAGAGCGGGATGTTGTGTTTGCCCATAAATCTTTGGATGACATTGTGGGCGAAATTGAGAAACAGAGAAAAACGCCGTAGGAACGGGTTGCCAACGGTAGGGGTGGTTGGCCAACCGCCCCTACTTGGTAGACGCCTTGGCGGCGGTGTAGACTCCGTAGCCGCTGCCCCAAACCCTTTTGGAGACCCGTCCCGATGACAGACCTCCGTATTGTTTCCCTGCTGCCAAGTGCCACGGAAATCATCTGTGCGCTTGGACTTGAAGCCCAGCTCGTCGGTGTGACACACGAGTGCGACTACCCGCCTTCCGTCCGCGCCTTGCCCAAAGTCACCCACACGCTCATCCCGAGCGATGCCACCAGCCAAGAAATAGATCACCTTGTGCGTGAGCGGCTCCGGTCAGCACATGCGCTCTACACTCTCAACCTGCCGGTCCTCGAAGCCTTGCAGCCGGACGTGATCGTGACGCAGGCGCTGTGTGATGTCTGCGCCGTCGCCGAAGAAGAAGTCAAAGCCGCTGCCTGCCACTTGCCCGGTAACCCACACATCATCAATCTCGAACCCCAAACCCTGGCGGAAGTCTTCGCCAGCCTGCATCAGGTGGCTGCTGCTACCGGGCGGCAGTCCGTAGCCGAAGAAGTCGTCGCCAGGTTGCAGGCGCGAGTGGAAGCCGTTGCGCGCCGCAGCGCCACGGTTGACCGGCGTCCACGGGTAGCTCTGCTGGAATGGCTTCATCCGCCGTTTTCCTGCGGGCACTGGAGTCCAGAACTGGTGCATCTGGCTGGTGGTGAAGAAGTACTGGGACGGGCCGGCGTCCCTTCCCGGACGCTCACCTGGGAAGAAGTTGCTGATGCACGTCCCGAAGTCGTGTTTGTGGCCTGCTGCGGTTTTTCGGTTGAGCGTACCCTGGAAGACCTTGACCTGCTGGCAGCGCATCCTGTCTGGTCCTCCCTGCCAGCCGTCCGGCAGGGGCGGGTCTATGTCACCGACGGCTCGCATTACTTCAGCCGTCCGGGGCCGCGCCTGGTCGAAAGTCTAGAGATTCTGGCGCACGCGCTGCACCCGGCGCTGCACCCTCGTCCTACAGTGGCTCCGGCCATTGTTTATCACCCAAAGTACGAACGCGCGGCTATCGGTGCGTAACAGCATTGTTGACCCAGAATCCACCAAGCTGATTCAACCCAGCTTTTACAGGGAGCAACTACCTGAGCTGCGTGATGGTGTCCCTTACTCTGGCGCGCCAGCTGGGTTCCCCATAACCTCTTGGGTTTCGGTAGAAAACTTCCGGTAGTCGCTGTAGCGGTTCTCGACGCTGATGTTGAGGCCGGCTAGCAGCAGTACCTTGATGCCGGCGTTGAAGTCCTCGCGCAGTGGCAACCAGACACCTTCAGCATTGCGGGTTTGTTCAAAGACAAATGCCGCGCCTCGCTTGAGCGACGCCAGTAACCCGCCGGCCACTTTGAAGTCGCTTGCAAAGCGCCCCTCAACTCGTGCGACTTCTTCATCTTCAGCATCCAGCCAGATTGTACCAACGAGCTTCTGGATGACTTTCTCGGTCTCGTTGGTCGGCTTGTAGTTAGGGCGCGGACGAAAATCAAAAACGATAACCGGCCGCCCCCGGAGACTTTCCCGGCGTGGATTGTAGAACTCACATGCGCGCAGAAGTTGCGAAATGGAAAGGCGTCGCCGCTGGGCTTCATCGTTGTCATCAACTTTGCCGGTCTGGCGTTTCCGCTGCCGTTCTTCATTTTCCTCAATGAACTTCGCCACTCGGCGTTGTTCCTTTTCAGCTTCTACAGGTGAAAGCGGTCTTCCATTGACAGCAATGAGCTTCCGGACGCGCGTGCCGCCGGTCAGGGGATAGACTTCATACACCTTGACTTCGGTTTCCTTGACCCGTCCATCGCCGTCCAGCCGCCGGATGGTCTCCGTCAGCGTGTAGGTGTACTGTGTTACGCGCTCATCCAACGCCTTTTGGTTCTGCGTGATGCGCGCCAGCAGCGCTGGGACATCTAGCGTCGGGTCACTTGTGGGAATGTCGAAATGATTTGCCGCAAATTTGCTGCCCGGTATCACTTCCTGTACTGTCAGGGTCAAAGATGGTGCGCCGGGCGCTTCAAGGGTAATGGTGTAAGGCTCACGCTTGCCATTGGTGAGGCGATAATCGGCAAACTGAAAGACCTGGCGTGCCACCCCCTCCCCGCTCTCCAGACGGACAAGCAGACCGGAATCGGCGGCAAAGTAGCCGGTTGCCACAGCCCGTTCGCGCGACGTAAAGACAACCCGGTAGCAGGGCTGCCCGGCAATTTCCACAACCGGCAGCGAACGCAGGGCGATTCCCTGCTGTTTGGCGTCGAGCAGGTTTCCGGCCAGAATCCAGCCTTCGAGCAAGCGCTGCCGGGCAATATCATCCACAAGCGTTGAAGCTCCGTCGCGGGTTGTTTGTACCCAAGCTGAAGCACCAGTGATGCCTAGGCAGCGGCGGTCATCCTCAAACACAAGCTCCAGACGCAACTGGTTGGGTGCACAGCGGTCGAGCGTAAAGCTGCCAGTTTGATTTGCCGCCGTCTGCACGGTTCCGCGCAGCGTAGTCGCACCGGCTGCCCGCAGGAATTTTTCGCCGCCGAGAGCCGTCCAGTAACGCGCCACGACTTTTGGCGCCGGCAATGATTTGACCGAACGCAGAGCCGGGGCTGAATTTTGTGCCGTTGTTTGTGCCAGCGACAGAGCAGGAGCTATAGCTACAACGACCAAACCCAACAGAAAGCTCCTAACCGTTTGCAGCGACCACGGATGGCTAGAATAGAAGCAGCGCAACGACATGAATGGCAGCATAGGTTTTCTTTGCAGCAGAGTGCGTCCAAAGGGAATTCAAGCGATATACACTTGGGGGCTGGTCACGCTGTCAGAAGCCATTTGTCAAGAACGCGGATTGTGCCTTAGCCGAGTGCTCCCATACGTTGGAAATCATGCCATCGAAGCGTTGAGAAACCGTCCGAGCCATAACGGTTACGGCTTTGTACTGTTTTGCTTTACCGGTTGTTGCGTAAATCCAGTTCCGGAAGCGCATCCGTCGGGCGGTTACGGCTTACCGGACGGCTTTAGGGTTGTTGCCCTGACGGACTTCTGGATGTGTTCCCAGCGCGTGGGTCGGCTTGTCGCTGGGGTATGGAGAGCAGCCAAGGCGTTCAGTGTCTCCCTCCCCCCATCTGGCTGTCATGCCATGGTCAAGAGCGGGGTCTTCGAGAAAGGCCTCAACATTCGGTATATCCACAGGCGTGGCACTTGCGACACCCTTCCTCATTGAACAGTGCCGCATTCTGACATTCGGGACAAATTTCGGCTGCCTCCAAAGCCCCTGGCCCGGCGTCCATGTGCAGCAGAGAGGCCGGTACGGATGGAGCCGCCGCATCGCCCGTGTAGACCATATCGCTATAGCCAGCTTCACGGTGGCTGTCACCCTGCTCGTTCCCACCTACACTGCCGTTCTTTACATAGTAATCGAGCAACACCTTGCCAATGGCATCGGGGACGGAAAGGACGCGCGCCGGGCCGAAGCCGGACGAACGTGACCCTCCAATGCCGCGCAGTTGCTCGGCAATGAGTTTCACCGGCACGCCACAGCGCAGAGCCAGTGAAATCAGTCGCCCGATGGCTTCGGTAAAGGCCGTCACATCGCTTCCGGCCCGCCCGATGATGGCAAAGACTTCAAACGGTTTCCCATCCAACTCGGTGACAAACAGCCGCAGTTTGCCAAGGGGTGTCATCACCGGGAAGGAGCGGCTGGGCAAGCCTTCAGCCGGGACTGGTCGTGGTTTCAGCTCAGTCGGTGCAGGTTCTGCTGCCGGTGTGGAACTGACACCCTTGCTGGTCGAACCGGTTGATAGCACTTGGTTAGCCCGTGAACCGTCGCGGTACACGGTGATGCCTTTGCACCCAAGGCGGAACGCCAGTTCATAGGCTTCGCGAACCTGATCGGGGGTTGCATCGTGAGGGAAGTTGATCGTTTTTGAAATCGCACTGTCGGTGTATTCCTGGAAGGCAGCCTGCATGCGCACATGCCACTCCGGTGTGATGTCGTGGGCCGTGACCCACACCCGCTGTACCTCGGGCGGAACTTCAGGATGGTGGATGTGACCGGTATCGGCAATCCGCTCCATGAGTTCAGGGGTGTACCAGCCCTCTCGTTTGGCTTGGGCAACGAAATCCTCATTGATGTCGAGCATCCGGCTATCGGCCTGATATCGCCAGAAGGCAATGGCAAAGAGTGGCTCAATGCCCGACGAACAGCCGGCAATCATGCTGATAGTGCCGGTAGGGGCCACGGTGGTGACATTACAGTTGCGCAGTAGGCGCTGCGGACGAATCCGCGCCCCGTCTGGGCGGCGGGCGCACGTCGCATCTGGTCCCCAGATGCTGTACTCCCATTCAGGGAATGCACCACGCTCGTGGGCTAACTGCTCAGAAGCGACTTTACTTTCCTCGTCAATGAAGCGCATGACCTTTCGCGCCAGATCGATAGCTTCCCACGAGCTGTATGGAATGCCCAACCGCACCAACATATCAGCCCACCCCATCACCCCAAGCCCGATCCGCCGAATACGCTGGCTTAGGCGCGTAATCTGTTCCAACGGGTAGTGATTGGCGTCAATCACGTTATCGAGAAAGCGTGTGCTGGCGTGGACCACCTCGCGCAGGTGATTCCAGTCAACGTTTCGCTCAGGCGTAACAAACTTCCCTAGGTTGATTGAGCCAAGATTGCAAACATCGTAGGGCAGCAACGGTTGCTCCCCGCAGGGATTGGTAGCCTCGTATGCGCCAAGATGCGGGACGGGGTTGTACTCGTTGGCGCGGTCAATGAAGAAAAGACCTGGCTCGCCGGTGGCATGGGCACACTGTACGATCAGGTCGAAAACCATTCGGGCGCGCAGGCGCATGGGTTGGCCGGGCAGAACCAACATCTCACCGGTTAGTGGGTGTTTCAGACCATCGCGTGAAGCAATCTGCACAGTACCAGTGCGGGGATTAATCAAATCGTACTGTTCGTCGCGCTCAACAGCGCGCATGAAAGCATCGGTGATGGCGACTGAGATGTTGAAGTTCGTGATCTTCGTCGTATCGAGTTTGCACGTAATAAACTCAAGGATGTCGGGATGATCACAGCGCAGAATGCCCATATTCGCGCCGCGGCGCGTCCCGCCCTGCTTAATTGCTTCGGTCGAGTGGTTGTAAACGTCCATAAAGCTGACCGGACCGCTTGCTACGCCCATGGTACTGCGCACCACATCATTGCGTGGACGCAGCCGTGAAAAACTAAAGCCAGTACCGCCGCCGCTTTGGTGGATAAGAGCCTGATACTTGAGCGTTTCGTAAATGCTGGGCAGGTTGTCATCTATTGGCAAGACAAAACACGCGCTGAGCTGACCCAACGGCCGTCCGGCATTCATCAGGGTTGGGCTGTTGGGTTCAAAGTAGCCTTGGGCCATCAGGTGGTAAAACTGCTCGGCGCGTTCCTCAACCTGCTTTGGCGATGCGCCATAGCGGGCATCAACTGCAGCAATGGTTTTGGCCACCCGCCAGAACATGGCTTCAGGGGTTTCAATCACCTCGCCCTGCTCATTCTTGAGCAGATAACGCTTTTCAAGAATTGTGCGGGCAATGTTGGTGAGATGGGCAGGAGCAAGTTCCTGTTTCATCATTGCGAAGCTCCTCGGCATAAACAGACGACTCGTGAGTGCCAGAAGGCACGGTTGAAAGCAAAAATCAAACAGAACCACTATTAGTAGTAACGATGGTTGGTAGGGTACATATTTTGATTCTTTGCGCGCTGCCGGCGTAGCACAGCGATGAACCTCACCCGTTGTCAGGGCTTTTCGCTGAGAAAAGCATTCACGCGGTGTCTATGACCACATGGTGGGCTTTCTCAAGCAGGCAGCCTACCGTGCCGCATCGGCGTGCGGGCAGGTCCGGAGCCGACAAAATCCAGTGTCACCAGCAGATACGAGTACACGCCCACTGTGGGACCATGCGCTGATCACGAGGGAAGCTTCCGAGCCGATGGGTTGATTCGACAATAATCCGGGGCAACAGTCCCAGAAGCCACATGCCCGGGTGAGCCAGCACTTGGTTCGATCATGCGCTAGCCGGAAGGAGCAGGGTCAAGCGGCTAGACCCAATAGGCCTTGCGACCTTCCGGCACGAGATGGCGCTGATGCCTGAGCCGTTAGTTCATGGGCCTGGTATGTCTTGTTAGGGGAACATGTGGGCCATTATGCCCCCCAGACCCAGATGGGGGTATCGAGAAATGGCTTGGTTTCCCGGTCGGACTCCGCAAGGGGTCTGCTGGGTCAAGCTGGGCGATGGGATGCCACGCAAGGGATAGCCGTCAGTGATTGCCCGCAACAGCAAGCGGTCAGAATGGTCATTTCCACGGCGTTGCTGGCTTGCAGCGGCAGACGGTGGACAACCGGTGAACTATCCGCTGCACTGTGGCTTCGACGCGATAAGCCTGCACCGTTTACATTCTGCGGCTTGTTTACCGAGATAAGACAAGCAGGCTGGGGTAGCTAGGGATGGGCGCTTCAGCCGCACGTAAAGCGCGCCGCTCTGTTGGACAGACAGCATGACACCTGCCCGCCGGTTGAACCCTCAACTCGCCGAAGTTGACTTATCCATACTATGCCTGACAAGGTCTCTCTGCGCCGAGTACATTTGGGGGCTAAGGCAACATCACGAAGCGCCGGGGGCCGGACAAGCTTGCTGGGACATTATTCACCGAGAAAATGGATTTTGCATCTGTTAGGTGATTCCATAAGTTGGAAAATAGGGCTATCGAGGGTCTAAGGGAGCGTCCGGCCGTGAAAGAAGGGCTCGCATCATCTCCGCTTCCGCTGTCACAAGCGACACCTCGCACTGCCAGTCCGGCGCGCCATAAGGTCTCGGCGTGGATTGAGCTGCTCAAGCCTGTCACGTGGATTCCCGTCATGTGCGCCTACGTCGCTGGCGCCCTGTGCAGCGCCGCGTTCACTGTGGCGAGCCTTGCCGATTGGCGGCTGTGGCTGGGACTGCTCATGAGCGGGCCGCTCATCTCCGGCACCTGCCAGGCGATGAACGACTACTTCGACCGCGACGTAGATGCCATCAATGAACCCTACCGGCCTATCCCTTCGGGCCGGATTGGGCTGCGCGAAGCCACGCTGGGCATCAGCCTGCTGTGTGCCCTTACCCTTCTGTCAGCCTACCTCATCCACCCGTGGATTGTGGTGCTGGCGCTTATCGGTATTGTCAACGCTCACCTCTACAGCGCCAAACCTATCAAGCTGAAGCGCATCGTGTGGGTAGGCAACGCCACGGTCGCAGCTTCGTACATCCTGCTACCTTGGATGGCAGGTGAGTTAGCCTTCAAAGGCCACATCAGTTGGATGGCTACAGCCGTAGCCGTTTGCTATGTCATTGCCAGCATTGGCAGCATGACGACCAATGATTTCAAGTCGCTCGAAGGTGACGCGCGGATGGGGATTCATACCTTGCCGCAGGTCTTCGGGGTAGCACGTGGGGCTTGGTTAGGTATCTTTGTCTTGGACGCCGGACAGATAGCCGCTGCTGGTTTGCTGGCCTTATTAGGGGAATGGCTTTGGGCAGTGCTCGTGGTGGCTACCGTGCTTCCACAAATGTGGTTCCAGCGCACGTTTCTAGCCGATCCCATCCACAAGGCCGTCTGGTACAACGCCCATGCCCAAGGCTTTCTCGTGCTAGGGATGTTCCTTGCCGCCTGGGCCGTCCGCGCCTGACGGCTATGAGCTTTCTGGGAACCCTGCCGTTGGAAGGGAAGGTTTGCTCTTCTTCCAGTAAGGTGGGAGGTCTTGGAACTCGTGCCAGAGTTGCTCCAGCTTAGCCAGACGGTAGGCTTGCTCACATGCCAGGAAGCCCGTGACCAGGCCTACGGCTTCACTACTGGCGGCATCACCGGCCGGCACCAGGCTGGACAACAAGCGTGCCGTCACTGCGGCATCATTGAGCGCACCAAGCACATCCTGCAAATCGGACAGATGCCGAATAAAGCGCCGGGCCGCTTTAGGATGCCAAACAGCAAAGAATTCCGCGCCGTAGCGGAGCTTTTTGGCTGCAATCCGCATAGCATGGCGTCCGGCAGCATCGAGTTCGTGCAGCCGTTCGCCCAAGCGTACCAACTGGCGACGGCGGCGACGCAGGGCAGCCTGTGACCAAGCGGCCGTTGTATCGGCCGAAACCGGTAGTAGTGCCAGGTCACGCTCTACCCTAAGCCACAACTGCACCAGACGTGGCGACATCAGTGCCGCGCGCGCTCGGTCATGGGCCAGTCGGCGTTGCACTTCGGCAGCTTCAAGCAGGCCAGCAAGTCGTTCCGGCTGCGGAAGATGCGCCTGAATACGGGGTAGTGTTTCCGTTACTAGGACATCCCAGTCGCGAGCCACTGCCAGCTCGCCCATCAGCCACTTGAGTTCACCCAGCCAGGCCGGCTTGGTGTAGCCCATAAAGCGCAGGAGTCCGATGGCTGCCCGCATGCGACGTAAGGCAACGCGCATCTGGTGGACAAATTCGGGATCGGGGTCGGTTGTGCCCAGTAGCCCGGGCAGGTTAGCCTCAAACTGGCGCATACAGCTTCGTACAATTTGCTGAAACGACACGCTGGCCGGAGCATCGAGCAAAAGCTGTGGGGGAGTCGCTTTGACCGGCGTGCATGGCAGGGCACCTACAAGCTGGTAGCCACGCTGCGCCTTGCTGCGGGGTTCAAGCTGGAAGGGCAGGTCAGCAGCCAGACGTTCAGCAACATCAAACAACGGCAGCAGATGGCCGGACTTGAGTTCTAATTCAACTTCGGTAATCGGGCAGATGCGGGCGCCAGCACGCACGACACCATGGTCGAGGGCAACCTCAATGCATGCGCCGTCGTAGTTGAGTTGCCAGGTATCGCGCCAGACTTCCGTCTCAAAGCAAGGTGCCAGCCTAGGCACAATATCCGATGGGATCAGGAACCGAGCTTCAGGAGGCAACAAATCCAACTTCAAGCGTTTGCTGGAAATGGGCGTTTCCCACTCTGGGCGTTCGGCAAGCAGTCCCCCACTGTTTGGCCACACCTTCAAAGTTTGTCGCCAGCGACGCCCACTGCGGCGCAAGCGCAGGACGAGACCTCGTTCAAGCAAGGCAGCATCCGGAGTATCAACGTACAGGGTGTACAGCCTAGCACGTGACCGTGCAGCTTGACGCACAAGAGGATGCCGCCTAAAGCGGGGCATCAGTTTGGGTGACAGCGCCAGTTTGATCTCGATTTCAACCGGTGCGGCTACAGCAGCTTCTGGCAAAATTGCCGACCTCCCCATACACTTGCTCGAACAAGGGCCGTCGCTCCGGGCGGCAAAGTGTGTTCTCCCGAAGACACGCTGCGCTCAAAAACCCGAAAGACCGAGCCCAGTTCTGCACGCAGCAGAAGTATCTTTGCCCTTTACCCCAGTATCTTTGCCCTTTACCCCGGCATCAATCAACCCTGCAAACCCTATGTGTACACAAAGGGCCCCGGTACGCGGGTAGCCGGCAGCATATCTCTCACGCGGCTTCCATACTCCGCTTGACTACCTGCCACTAGATCAAGCCAAGTGCAAGGCATACAATCCTGCGTGGCTGACCGGTCTTGTCACTGGCTTATCGCGCAGCAGAGTGGCCTATCTACCCGGTCAGACCTTGGTTCTGAAAAGAACGCTTTCCCCGCCGGGCAAATGTAAAGCCGTGGAAGCGCACAAATACGTTGGTAGGCCAACTCTTGCGCGCTCTAAAAAGGCGTTCTGTCTCAAAGCACCCTGCTGCATTCTGTAGCCGGTCATCATGGCACTACATGATGGGGCTTTAGACGAGAAGACTTGTTTGCACATAGCGCATGGCGACAACTTTGGGGCCAATTCAAATGCCTTTGCGTAGAACGCATACATGTTCAGGGCACGTCGCCTCCCGGGTAGTCAGGGCTCCAGTCGTGAAGGATGCCAGAAGGACCTTCCCAATAGAGATTCCCTGCATCATCTTGGTGTGTGGGTTCAGGGGGGTTGTCCCCCAGTGCGCGGCTCCATTCCTCTGCTGACCAGGAGTTGAAATCGTCATGGGAGGTATCGTAGCCTGCGGATGTGTCAGGCAGGCTCCAGCTACCCCCCTGCCAACTATCCCCATGAGGGAAAGACCACCCACCTTCTGAAGAAAACGAAGGTCCCTGGGGGCCTTGGGGGAAGGTATCGGGAGAAGCCATGCCGCTTTGGGGCACCTGGGTCGCAGCCACATAAGTCACCCCCAGCGGCGCCAGAGCCTCTTGGAAGAAAGCTTGGTATTGACCTAGCTTTCCGGGGCTGCCAGTCAAGGTAATCTGGTATCCTTCCTGACCGATCACGAAGGCTAGAACCACAAACTCCAGCGGGTTTTGCCGGTGCACTCCACGCGCAAAGAACTCTACGCCCCTACCGCCCATCACTTGGATAGGCCGAATCCCGCCTAGTTGGAAGTTCTGAAGCGCTTGGAAATTCCGCTGAAGCACAACTTGGGCGTACTGATGGAAGAGAAGCGGCTGGGGTAAAGGTTCCACCAGAAGGGTAAGATTTTCACGGAAGGCATCTTGTGGACCTTCTTGAGGTGCTAAGAGAGCCTTGCCTCCCTGAACTGCTTTGACCTCGAACCCCTGGGGCACTTTGAGCCGCACTTGCCC
>Ga0272447_1001003_pt1 | contig 19149 bp, 23 predicted proteins | sample YNPCB0133_FD_194589 | JGI IMG/M metagenome (GOLD analysis project Ga0272447, IMG submission 194589) | Hot spring microbial mat communities from Yellowstone National Park, WY, United States - YNP-CB-013-3 | ecosystem: Environmental > Aquatic > Thermal springs > Hot (42-90C) > Sediment | place... | reverse complement strand
GTCGGCTGATCCCAAGGACTTCTTTGATTTGATGGCCTTCTTTAATAAAAGCTATATTGACGTGGAGCCAGCCGGGGGAGCCGTCGGGGCGGCGGAAGGGCGCTTCGAGTGGGGGCGGGGGCTCGCCGCGCAAGGCCGCCTGGCGGATCATCCAGGAGATGCGCTTGCGCTCCGGGCGCGGCAGCGATAAGAGCTCTGTTGAGCGCCGCCCAATGACCTCTTCGAGGCGAACCCCGTGGATCTCCAAGAATTTGGAGTTCGCGAATTTGATGCGCCCGTCGAGATCGCGCACGTAGATGCCGTCGTTGGCGGCTTCGAAGAGCGTCTGGAAGCGTCGGCGCTCGCGCTCCGTTCTCTCCAATAAGACGGCGATGGCCACAAAGAGCGGGATGAGCAAGAAGAGCCCGATATACAGCCAGGGTTCTTGGGCGAACTTTTGGGCAAGACGGGCGCTCCAGTTCTGGGGGTTTTCGAGATAGTCCAACGTCAAATAGAGGAGATTGAAGAGAATCCCCAGGCTGCCGATGATCACGCTGCGCTGGCGGCTCCACAGCTCTCTCAGGCGCGTCATGGTGAAAACCTCTTCTAATATACTCCAAAAAGTGTTTTTCTCGCAAGAGCCAGCGTCCGCTAAAGAGGTGCTAGGGTTCCCTGCTTCTCCATCGGGCTTGAGTGCTGGGCCAGCCAGCTTACTATAGAGAGCAAGCACACGCTCGTGGATGAGCAAGACTTGCTCTGCGCTCAGATAACGGGTCACAATGATGCCAAGCGGGTATGGGCCTCGCGGTCTTCTTCAAGGTCGCGATCCACACGACGCAGGAATTCTAAGTGATCCCTCTCCAGCTCTTGGAGGTAGCGATCTATGGCCTCTCGAACAAGCCGAGATTGGGGGATCTTCGTCTTCTTGGACCACGAGCGCAATGCTTCGATCTGGCGCTCCTCCAGCTTGGTCGCAAACATCTTCAGCATGGCTTACCACCTTGGCTTTAGTGTAGCGCAGGAGACAAGAATCCGCAAGACTCATAGAGCATTCTAAAAAAAGCGGGCGGGAATGCTCCCGCCCGCAGCACCGATGCGATCTCTGTTTGTTACCTTGCGGTGGCCGTGTAGGTGAACGTCACGCTGTAGGCCGTATTGGCGCTGAGGGCACCGAGCGTTCCGGCCTGGCCGATATCGCCACCCCGCAGGGCATAGCAGATTTGAAAGATTTCATTGCCCTTGCCCTGGACTTGGCCGGAGTTCGTGCCAAAGTCCACGAGCACCTTGCCGCCGGGTAAGGTGTTGGTAGGGCCATTTTGGCAGTTAGGCGAATCGGAAGCGCGGATGACTGGGCGCGGATCGGGCGACCCCACAAAGGCCGACTTGACCGTCGTCAGCACCCACTCGCCGTTGCTCTTCACTTGCAGGTTGGCTCCTCTAGGGTTGCACAGATAATTGGGCCTGGGGTCGTCAATCTGCCCGAAGTCGCAGTCCAAGCTATTCCCGCCGATGATGTTCAGCTCGATATAGTTGCCCATGTTCCACGTGGCCGTCCCGCTCACCTGGGCCTGCCCCTGGATGAGGCTCAGCACCCCTGCCAACGCGACGATCCCGATTGCCAGTCCGATTTTCTTGATGGTCTTCATGGTCGTCATATCCTCCTTTGAAGATGTTGACGCCCACATTCTAAAAGAACGCCCATGCCAAAACGATAGCTAAGAGAAGAAAAAATCCTTCCAAAAAGATGGAAATTTGATGGAAGCCCTAGGCGGCGAGCTTATACCCAAAGCCGCGCACCGTCAGGATATATCTGGGGTTTTCCGGGTCGTCTTCGAGCTTCTCTCGCAACAGATAGATATATTTGGTCACGTCGCTCGACGTGATGAAGGGTTTGTTTTGCCAAACTGCAGCGATGATCTCTTGGTGGGAGAAGACGCGCCCCGGCTCCGAGGCTAAGAGCTTTAAAAGCTCATACTCCTTGGGCGAGAGGGAGACGGTGCGGCCCTTGACTTTGACGTGCTTGACGGAGTCGTCAATTTCGAGGTCGCCCACGCGAATGAGCGCGGGCCGGGCTGAGGGCTTATAGCGGCGCATCACGGCGACGATCCGCGCTTCCAGCTCAGCAAGATCGAAGGGCTTGGCAATGTAGTCATCGGCCCCGGAGAGCAATCCCTTGGCTTTGTCCGTTGGGGCGTCTTTGCCGGTGAGCATGAGCACGGGCACTTGAGAAGACTCGCGGATCTTATGGAGCACGGTCCAGCCGTCCATCCCTGGCAGCATAACATCTAAGATCACCAGATCAGGCGGCTCTCTCTTAAAGAGCTCCAGCGCTTCTGCCCCCGTGGAGGCCGTCTGGACTTGTCGGCCCTTGGCTTCTAGAAAATATTTGAGCAGTCTTACAATGTCAGGGTCGTCGTCCACCACGAGGATCTTCATCGGGAACCCACTCCGGTGCATTTTATTGTAGCAGAGATCGGGAAGACTACCAAGCGCGGCTGTCCCTTGGGGATGACCCAGGCGCCCCATTTGAGTAAAATCTGCTCAAAGCGAAGAAGGGAGAGATCAAGCTATGGACCTAGGGCTTGCCGGGAAGGTCGGGATTGTCGCTGCTGCGAGCAAGGGGCTGGGCAAAGCCGTCGCCATGAGATTCGCCCAAGAGGGCATGAAAGTTGCGATCTGCGCCCGCGATGCGAGCACTCTGAACGCTACAGCTCAGGAGATCGTGCGGCGCACCGGCGCTGAAGTCCTGCCCATCCGCGCCGACGTCACGCGCTACGATGAGATTAAGAATCTCGTCGCCGAGACGGTCAGGCGCTTTGGCGGGCTGGACGTGCTGGTCACCAACGCTGGGGGGCCGCCGCCGGGGAATTTTTTCGCTTGCGACGACTCTGCGTGGGAGCAAGCGTTTCAGCTGACACTCATGAGCGTCGTCCGTCTGTGCCGAGAAGCCATCCCCCATATGCAAAAGCGCGGCGGCGGACGAATTATCAACATCGCGTCTGTTTCAGTCAAACAGCCCATTGATAATTTAATACTCTCGAACTCGCTGCGCTTGGCGGTGGTGGGCTTGGCCAAGAGCTTAGCTAATGAGCTTGCTCCTATGAAGATCACGGTGAACACGGTCTGCCCTGGCCCCACCCAGACAGATCGTATGGAGCAGCTGCTGCGGGCTTCGGGCAACGTCGAGGAAGCCCGACGCTTCTGGACGAAAGACATCCCGATGGGGCGGATGGGCCAGCCCGAGGAGCTCGCCGATCTTGTCGCGTTCTTGGCCTCAGAGAACGCGCGCTACATCACCGGAACGGTCATTCCAGTTGACGGAGGCCTCGTCAAAAGCCCTCTATAAATCATACAAACAGAAAACTTGACAAAATTAGTCCGATTTTTTATACTTACTCCGTGCCGTGTGGCAGGAGGCGATCCTATGAGCTATGCACGCCCCGATGTCTTGGTAGAGACGAGCTGGGTCGCAGAGCACCTGAACGACCCCAAGGTGCGCATCGTCGAGTCGGACGAAGACGTCTTGCTCTACGAACAAGGCCATATCCCCGGAGCCGTCAAGATAGATTGGTTCACAGAGCTTCAGCACCCCTCCAAGCGCGACTTCCTCACCAAAGAAGAGTTCGAGAGACTCATGAGCGAGAAGGGCATCTCTAACGATACTATCGTCGTCTTCTACGGCGACAAGCACAATTGGTACGCCGCGTACACGTTCTGGCTCTTTCGCTATTTCGGCCATGACGATACAAAACTCAAGATCATGAACGGCGGGCGCAAGAAGTGGCTCGACGAGAAGCGCCCGCTCACTAAAGAAGTTCCGACCTTCCCCAAGACCATCTATCGTGCCAAGGAGCCCGATCCCTCCATTCGGGCATTCCGCGACGAAGTCCTGGCAAGCTTGAACCGTTCGGATCGGGTCTTGATTGACGTGCGCTCCCCCAAGGAGTACACAGGCGAGCTGATTCACATGCCCGAATATCCCCAAGAGGGCGCGCTGCGCGGGGGGCATATCCCCGGCGCGCTCAACATCCCCTGGGCCCAAGCCGTCAACCCCGACGACAGCACCTTCAAGCCCGCCGAGGAGCTCAGAAGACTCTACGAAAGCTACGGGATCACCCCGGAGAAAGAGATCATTGCGTACTGCCGCATCGGGGAGCGCAGCTCCCACACCTGGTTCGTGCTCACGTATCTGTTGGGCTATCCCAAAGTCAAAAATTACGATGGCTCGTGGACGGAGTGGGGCAACTTGGTGAACGTGCCGATCAAGAAGGGGCCAGAACCGTAGCATGGACCGCCAAGCCCAGATCGAATTTTTATTAGATCACTACGAGAACCCGCGCAACCGGAGAAAGATCGAAGACCCCGACATCATGATGAGCTGGGGCAACCCCGGCTGCGGCGACGTCCTCACGCTCTATCTCAAGATAGACGAAGCCGAGCGCATTGCGGAGATCTCTTTTGAGGGCGAGGGCTGCACCGTCAGCCAAGCCTCTGCTTCGATTCTCACCGAAAAGCTGGAGGGCCAACCGCTCGCGTATGCCGAAGCCCTCTCCCCTGAAGATATTATGAGCTGGGTGGGACGCGAAGTGATGCTCACCCGTCCGCGCTGCGCCCTGCTCGCCCTTCATACCCTCAAGATCGCCCTCAGGGAGTACCGGCGCCATTTGCCAAAAAAATCGCTCTAGGCTATAGTACAAGTCGGGAGGTGGCAGGCATGATGCACGCCAAGACGCTCGCCGACTTGCTGACGGGGTTGCGGTTCTTCTGCGGACTCTATCTCATCTGGTTGGGGTTGCAGAAGAATAGCCTCGAAGCGGCCATGCTCACCCTGTGGCTCGCCTGGGTGACCGATCTCATTGATGGGGCGATAGCCCGTCGCGATCCCCGTCAAATTCATACGTTCATGAGCGATCACGACCTGACGGCGGACATGACGCTTTCGTTTGGGTGTTGGGTCTATTTGGCGTTGCAGGGGTTCATCTCGCCTGCGGTCGCGCTGGGGTATATCGCGCTGGTGGTCTTTTCGCTGTGGTATTTCAAGGCGCTGCACTTGCGCTGGGCCGTTCAAGTACCTCCTTACTTTGGGATGCTCTTAGTAGCTGTGACCACGGTTCCGAAGTATGGGGCATTGCTGATCGGATGGCTGCTTTTTGTTGTCGTTGTCATCTGGCCGAGGTTTTCTAAGAAAGTTGTGCCGGAGTTTTTGACGGGGATGCGCAACTTGTGGCGCACGCGGCGCTAACGCATGAGCACTCTTGCGGGGAAGCAGATCGTTGCGGGCATCTGCGGCGGGATCGCTGCGTATAAAGCTGCTCACATTGTCAGCAAGCTCGCGCAAGCGGGCGCAGAAGTGAGAGTTATTATGACTCGCGCGGCCCGTCAGTTTGTCACCCCCATGACGTTTGAGACGCTCTCCCATCATAAAGTGCTCACGGATCTGTGGGAGGAGCCGTTGGCGCATGTCGAGCTAGCGTACTGGGCAGATCTCTTTGTGCTCATGCCTGCGACGTATGATATTGTGGGAAAACTCGCTCACGGGATCGCCGACGATCTCATGACGACGACGCTCGCGGCCACGCGCGCTCCGGTCTTGGTGATCCCCGCGATGGAATCCCAGATGTACACCAACCTCATCTTCCAAGAGAACAAAGAGAAGCTCTCGGGGCTAGGCTATCGCTTTCTGGAGCCGGAGGTGGGGCACTTAGCGAGCGGGCGAGAGGGGATCGGGCGTTTTCCGTCTGAAGAGAGAATACTCCAAGCGATCGAGGAGATCTTTGCCGAAGGCGCGCTCTTGCAGGGGCGGCGGGTCTTGGTGACCGCCGGGCCCACCCGCGAGATGCTCGATCCCATGCGCTGCATCACGAATAAGAGCTCAGGGAAGATGGGCTACGCGCTCGCGGAGCAAGCGCGCAACTTCGGGGCTGAGAAAGTCTGTCTCATCACCGGGCCGACGCAGCTTCCCCCGCCCGCTGGGGTCGAGTGCATCAGGGTCGAGAGCGCCGCAGAGATGAAAGAAGCGGTGCTGGAGCGTTTCGCGCAGTACGATCTGATTCTCATGGCCGCGGCGGTGGCCGACTGGCGCCCCAAGAAAGTTTTTTCACAAAAGCTCAAAAAATCCGGGGCGCGCGAGCTGACGATAGTTTTAGAAAAAACCCCAGACATTCTCTCTGAGCTGGGCAAGCGCAAGAAGAAAAATCAGATTTTGGTGGGCTTTGCTGCCGAGACCGAAGACGTCCTAGCGCACGCGCGCGAGAAGCTCAAAGAGAAGAATTTAGATGTTGTTGTGGCCAACGACATCACTGCTCCGGGAGCCGGGCCGGAGGTCGAGACGAATATCGTGACGCTGCTCTATCGCGATGGGAAGAGCGAAACGTTGCCGTGTCTGCCCAAGCGCGAGGTCGCCAAGGAGATCCTACGCCGCGTCGCTCAGCTCCAGAATCCCTAAGACTGCGTTCAGAATCTCTTCGAGGGGCTTCCCCGTCACGTCAATCCAGTGGACATCGGGCTCGCGCTTGAAATAGATGATCTGTCTCTTGGCGTACTCGCGGGTGTGCTTCTTTATGAGTCTCACAGCTTCGTCGTAAGAGATCTTGCCGTCAAGATACTGAAAGAGCTCTTCGTACCCAATAGTTCTGTAAGCGGGCATCTCCGGGGTGAGCTTAGCTTTCAAAGCTTTGGCTTCTTCTAAGAGCCCAGATGCGAGCATCTGCTCGACGCGCGCGTTGATGCGCTCGTAGAGAATTTTTCTATTGAGCGTGAGCCCGATCTTTGTAAATTTATACGGGAACGGGACTTTCGACTCTTTGTGCCAGCGGGAGATGGGCAGCCCCGTGAGCTCGTAGACTTCTAACGCGCGCACGGTGCGGACTTTGTCGTTGGGATGGATGCGCTGTGCGGCTTCGGGGTCAATCTCTTCCAAACGCTTTCGTAGGTGCTCTTGGGGATGGGCTTCTATGCGCTGACGTATCTGGGGATCGGCCTTGGGGCCGGCGAAGAACGTTCCCGTCAGCGCCGAGATATAGAGCGTGCTCCCGCCCACGACGATGGGCAGCCTCCCTCGGGCGCGAATCTCTTCGAGGGCTTTCAGCACATCCTGGCGAAAGCGCATCACATCATAGTGCTCGGTAGGATCGAGAAGATCTATGAGATGGTGTGGAACTCGAGCGCGCAAGTGCGGAGGGGGCTTTGCTGTGCCAATATTGAGCTCTCTATAGATGGCGCGGGCGTCAGCAGAGATGATCTCGCCATCAAGATGCTCCGCGATAGCTACGGCCAGCTCGGACTTGCCCGTGGCCGTCGGCCCCAAGATCAAGAGAGGTTGCTCACTCTTCACTGAGCAAGAGCTGCCGGAACTTTTGGAGTTCCTCTTTGCGTGTTGGGTGCTTGAGCTTCTCCAGCGCTTTGATCTCGATCTGGCGCACCCGCTCGCGCGTGATATTGAAGACCCGCGCGACATCTTTCAGGGTGCGCGGATGCCCGTCTTCGAGCCCATAGCGCAACTTTAAGATCTCTTTCTCCCGGTCGGTCAGCTGATTGAGCGCGTTGTTGAGCTCCTCGACTAAGAACATCCGATACGTCTCTTTGGTGGGTGATGGGGCGTTCTTGTCCTCGATGAAATCCCCAAGGGTATCTTCTTCGTCCTCGCCGATGGGGCGCTCCAGCGACGTCGTGTACTGGGAGACGTTTTCGACCTGCTTGATCTTCTCTTGGGGAATGCCCAGTTCCATCGAGAGCGCTTCGAGGTCTGGGGTGGCCCCGTGCTCGTGCAGGTGCTCCTTCTTGAGGCGCTGCAGCTCGCGCACCGCCTCGATCATGTGCACGGGGATGCGAATCGTCCGCGATTGCTCGGCGATGGCGCGCGTGATCGCCTGGCGGATCCACCACGTCGCGTATGTGCTGAACTTATACCCCTTGGTGTGATCGAACTTCTCCACCGCGCGTATCAAGCCGAGATTGCCCTCTTGGATGAGATCTAAGAATGAGAGGCCACGGCCCAGGTAGCGTTTGGCGATGGAGACCACCAAGCGCAAGTTGGCCAGGATCAGCTGATCGCGAGCCCACTTCTCCCCAGCGGCGACCCGGCTGGCAAGCTCGATCTCCTGCTCCCGGGAGAGCAAGCTGACCCGCCCAATCTCTTGGAGATACAGCTTGACCGGGTCGTGCTCGGCCTCCCCTTCCCACTCCTCGCCCTCCTCGTCGAGTTCTTCGTCGACCTCCTCCTCGAGCTGCTCCTCGAGCTCCTCTTCCGAGAGCTCCGGGATGTCATAGATGGCCGCATCATCTGGCAGGCCATTGGTCCCGAAGTCCTGCTCCAACCCTCTGGCGCTCACACTACCTCCTTCCCCCGTGGAGAAGTTGCACGAGCTCCTCTTGGAGCTGCCACACCCGCTCGCGATCCCCGGCTTGCTCGGCTGCTCGCACCTCCTCGCGCAACCGCGCCAGCCGCCTCTCGACGCGCGCCCGGCGCATCCGCGCCAGGGCATCCTGGAGGACCTTCGCCTGATCGCTCTTGTGCCACGGCGGCGGGCTGAGCAGCAGCCGCCGCACCACCGCTTGGTCCTCCCCTGATAGACGATCCATCAGCTGGGCGATCGTCCAGGAGTCGCCAAGCTCCCACAGCGCCCCAGCGATCTCAGGATACCGCGTAAAGTCCTGAACGTCCAGCGCGGAGCGCACCTGACTGACAGGGAGATCCCCCTGGAGCACCAAGTAGAGCACATGCTCTTCCGGTCCCCACGCAGATTCCCCCGTATCAGGCGTCGCCATTATACCCACTCGCTTGCCGACTTTCACGGCCCGTGCGACCTCTTCTTCGGGTAAGTTGAGCACCCGCGCAAGTTCCCCAATGATCTCATAGCGCAGGGCCGCGCTGGCCAGCGTGGGCAGGAATTCCCTCGCACTCTGTAAGATCTTTTCTTTGCTGGCCACCGTTGTCGGCGGGTGATCTTCTAAGAGACTCTGTAAATAGAACTGATGGAACGGGATGGCTTGCTGAAGAAGCCGGGCCAACGCCTCGCGCCCATAGGCGCGCACGAAGCTATCGGGGTCGTGCTCTGGGGGCAGCAGAGCGACTGCGACGTCGAGCCCGGCGTTGCGCAAGTTGGCCATGCCCCGCAAAGTTGCGGCTCGCCCTGCGGCATCCCGGTCGTACGCCAAGATCACGCGCGTGGCATAGCGCTTCACCAGCTGGGCTTGGGCTTGGGTGAGCGCCGTGCCCATCCCCGCGACGACGTTCTCGATCCCCGCTTGATGCGCGCTCATCACGTCGGTGTAGCCCTCGACGATGATGAGCGTCTCCGAGGCAGCAGCGGCACCGCGCGCGAAGTTCAACCCGTAGAGCACCGAGCCCTTCTCAAAGAGCGGCGTGTTTGAGATATTCAGATATTTTGGCTCCTCGTCGCTGAGGGTTCGTCCGGCAAAGCCGATGATCTCGCCCCCAGCAGACCAGATGGGAAAGATGAGACGATCCCGGAAGCGATCGTAGAGCGACCCGTCCTTGCCGCGCAACGCCAAGCCCAGCGTCTCGAGGGCTGCAGCGTGCTCGGGGAATTTCTTGACAAGATCGTCCCAGCGGGGCAGGGCGTAGCCCAATCTGAATTTTTCCGTGATCTCTTTGGAGAAGCCGCGCTGCCTCAGATACTCGCGCGCCTTCTGGCCCGCAGGGCTTACTAAGTTTGTCTGAAAATAGAGGCAGACGCGCTCGTTGAGCTCCTTGAGCTTTTGCAGGGGCGAGGCCCGCTCGCGCCGGATGGGGACGCCCGTTTGGGCGGCTAATCGCGCCAGGGCTTCAGCAAAGTCAATGCGCTCAATCTTCATCAAGAACTGAAAGAGATCGCCGCCCTCGTTGCAGCCAAAGCAGTGAAAGAGCTTTTTGTCGGGGTTGACGGTGAAGCTGGGCGTCTTATCTTGGTGAAACGGGCATGAGCCAATATAGTTCTTTCCGGCTTTCTTGAGGGTGACATAGCGCGACACGATCTCCAGCATGTCGGCGCGCTCGCGGATGAGCTCGATCTCGTCGCGGCTGGCCATCACAACCCTCCTACGAGGCTCTCTAAATCTTGCAAGAACGGGTTCGTCCAGCGTTCGACGGAGAGTTTGGTCACCGGGCCGTGTCCAGAGTAAATCGTGTAATCCCCAGGGAGTGCTAAGATTCTCTTGAGCGAGCGGACCATCTGCTGGGGATCGCTGCCGGGGAAGTCAGTACGCCCAATGCTCCCGGCAAAGAGCAAATCCCCCGTGAAGAGGATCTTTTCGCTTTCGATCTTGAAGACGACGCTCCCCGGCGAGTGCCCCGGCGTGTGCAAGACTTCCAAGAGCACCCCGTTGAGCGCGAGGGTCTGCCCATCGTAAAGATACCCGTCGGGCTCGACCCTCTTAGCCATAAAGTAATCGAATATGGGACGATCGTCGGGATGGAAGAGCAGCTTTGCGCCCAGGCGCCGACGCAGGAACTCATCCCCTCCAATGTGATCTGGATGGCAGTGCGTGTTCAGAATATAGAGAATCTTCGTGTCTCCGATCAGCTCCAACAGCTCAGGGCTCTCCTCGCCGGGGTCAATGACTACCCCCACGTCGCCGACGGTGACGATGTAACAGTTCGACTGATATTCACTGAGCACGATGCTTTGGATCTTCATATATTTTTTGGGTGGCTCGCGCCACCGTGAGCCCGTAGAGCTGCGAAATCCCACCCTCCTTCAAGAGGCGTGCGCACTCAGTGAGCGTCGCCCCGGTGGTATAGACGTCGTCTACTATGAGAATACTAGCGCACGGGGTAAATTTTGCAAGTCGGAAGGCCCCGCGGATGTTCTCCCGACGCGCCTCGTGGTGGGAGAGGCTCGCTTGAGGTTGAGTGTCTTTGATTTTTTCTAGGGCGCGCACCACGGGAATCCCCCACAGCTTGCCCAGCTCGCGCGCTAAGAGCTCGGCTTGATTGAACCCGCGCTCGCGCTCAGCTTTGGGGCGCATGGGGACAAACGTGATCCGCTCAATCTGAGGGCGCAGCGGCCGTCCGGCTTCATCGAGATATTGTGCTAACAGGGGCGCGAGCGCCCGCTCGCCGCCGTACTTAAAAGTTTTTATGAGCGTGCTCAGCACATGATCAGGGTCTCCGCGCTCTTCGTACCACCCGAACGAGCGTATCTGCTCAAAGACTCTCTCGCTCTCTGCAGCGCACCACGGGCAGAGATCGAGCCCTTCAGGGAGAGGGCAGCCGCAGCGGCAGACGTGACGCTGATCTATGCGCTCGATCTTGCCCTCGCAGTCTGCGCAGAGAAACGCGCGCTCGCCCTCGCTGAAGGGGGCAGCACACACAGCGCAATGAGGCGGATAGAACAGATCGAGCACGGCGTAGAAAACCCTCTCCCGGAGCGCGCTCATAGAGCCTCCTAAAAGAGCGAGCCACGCACCGCATAGACCCCCAAGAGAACGAAGAGTAGACCCACTAGATACGCCAAGAGATGCGCATAGTGCTTGCGGCGGTCTTCTTTCAGGCGTCGGGCGAAGATCGTCCCCAGATGGACACTCACAGCTGCAGTGAGCATCAGCGCGGGGTGCCACAGACTGGGGCGCACTTCGGGGTCCACCAGAAAGAAAATAATAACACCCAAGAGAATCTGCAGGTCCATCAGTCCGCTCGAGAGGGCTCCCCACATGCGATCAAACTTCGCATACGAGGGCGAGCCGAGCCAGCCCCACGCCGCCCGCGCGATCCCTAGAAGAATCAACGCGAGCACCACCCAGCGCAACCCCGAATGCGCCTTGGTAAGAATCTCGATCATAGATATTTGACGAGATCAGCCAGCCGCGCGGAGTAGCCCCACTCGTTATCGTAGAACGCCACGACCTTGACCAAGCTCTTCTCAATGACTTTCGTTGAACTGAGATCAACGATCGCCGAGTGCGGGTCGCCGATGCAATCGCTCGACACGAGTGGCCACTGCGAGACCGCCAAGATGTGCTTCATCGAGCCGTGGGCATAGCGGGTGAACGTCTCGTTGAGCTGCTCCACGGTGACGGTCTTCTCTAACTCCGCGACGAGATCAGTCACCGAGCCTGTCGCTACGGGGACGCGGAAGGCCATGCCGTCGAGTTTTCCGTTGAGTTCGGGGATGACCAGCCCAATGGCACTAGCTGCTCCCGTCGTCGTCGGAATGATATTGATCGCCGCGGCGCGGCCCTCGACCATATCTTTGTTGCTGCCGTCTACCAAGTTTTGGCTTGCGGTGTAGGCGTGCACCGTGGTCATCAAGCCCTTCTTGATCTTAAATTCTTTGTGCAGAATGTACGCGATCGGGGCAAGACAATTAGTCGTGCACGACGCTGCGGAAACGATAGCGTGCTTGGCTTTATCGTAGATCTTCTCGTTGACCCCCCAGACGATTGTGGGGATGTCGCCCTTGGCCGGGGCGGTGATTAAAACTTTCTTCGCTCCCGCTTGCAGGTGCTTGCTCGCTTTTTGGGCATCGCGGAAGACGCCAGTGGCCTCGACGACGACGTCTACTTTGAGTTCTCCCCAGGGGAGCTTCGCGGGATCTTCGATTTGAAAGAGCTGAATCTTTTTGCCGTTGACGACTATATAATCTTCGCCGAAGCTCACCTCACCGTCGAAGCGTCCGTAGACGGAGTCGTACTTACAGAGATACGCGGCTTGCTCTGGGGTCTGCGATCGCACATTGATCGCCACGATCTCGATCTGGGGGTCTTTGTGGACGATCCGAAAGAACGTGCGCGCGGTGCGCCCGAAGCCGTTTAACGCGACGCGAATCATGGGAACCTCCTTATAATTTTTTAGATGAGCTTGAGCTCTTTGAGCACGTCGAGCACACGGGGCAGGGGACGCTGCCACAGCCACCCTACCTTCAGCCAAAACCCGGGAATCACGTGGGAACGATAGATGCCCTGATCATCGGGGGAGATCAAGTCGTATCTGTGCTGCTTGTTGAGGCGATAGAACTCGGCGTGCTGGCGCTCAGGATCAATGAGCCAGTATTCACGAACGCCAGCGGCTTCGTACTCATAATACTTTTCGCCGCGGTCGCGCGGGCCGCTCTCCGGCGAGACGATCTCGATCACGACGTCCGCCGGGCCATCTAAATATGTCTCTCTCAGTCTATCTAGATGCTCTTTGGCCACGAAGAGCACGTCCGGCTCTCGCCCACGCTGCAGCTCGGCTAAGCGCATCTGAAATGGAACATCAATCACTTCTCCCAGGTCGTGTTGCTCCACATAAGTCTGTAATATTGTGACAAGCAATCTCTTGATCTCTTGATGCGGTAATGACGCCGGTGAAACCATGATGACCTCCCCGTCCACCCATTCCGCCCAAGTGTCTTCATCGCACCACGCTAAAAACTCCTCATACGTCATCTTCTTCGCGGGCGCTCCCGTGTGAGCCATAGGTTACCCCTTCGTGACCATCTTCAGAAAATACTCGTGCACCCTGGAATCACCCGTGAGCTCCGGATGGAAGCTGCTTGCCAAGAGATTTTTTTGTCTTACGAGCACCGGGGCGCCGTCGTGCTCCGCTAAGATCTCGACGCCCGGCCCCACCCGCACGATCTTGGGAGCCCGAATGAAGATCGCGTGAAACTTCCCAATATCTTTGATGTGTATATCGGCCTCAAAGCTGTCGAGCTGCCGCCCGTAGGCGTTGCGCTTCACGGCGATATCCATCAGCGCGAGGCGATGCTCCGGATAAGCGTCATTGAGCTCGCGCGCAAGGAGGATCATTCCCGCGCACGTGCCGTAGATGGGAAAGCCCTGCTCGCCGCGCTCGCGCAAGACCGAGAGCATCCCCATCTTCTCTAACAGATACGCCATGGTCGTGCTCTCGCCGCCGGGAATGATCAAGCCCTCGATCTCATCGAGCTGCGCCCTGGTGCGCACGTCCCGGGCATCCACGCCCAGCGAGCGCAAGACCGCAAGATGCTCGCGAAAGTCGCCTTGGAGTCCAAGCACCCCAATGCGCATAGTTTCAATTCCCACGCACTTGCAAAAGCTCTCGCTCTGGGAGACGCGCGGCACTGATGCTGGGCATCGGCTCCCCAAGGTCTTCGGAGATCTCCGCTAGAACTTTGGGATCGTTATAGTACGTCGTAGCGAGGACGATGGCCCGCGCGCGCTTTTCGGGATTCTCTGACTTGAAGATCCCAGACCCTACAAAGATGCCATCGCAGCCAAGCTGCATCATCAAGGCGGCATCCGCGGGCGTGGCGATCCCACCGGCAGCGAAGTTCACCACGGGCAGTCGCCCGAGCTCTTTGATCAGTCTCAAGACCTCGACGGGCGCGCCCCACTCCTTGCCCAGCGCGACCAGCTCCTCGTCGGAGGCCTGGCGCACGATGCGAATCTGTTTGTTCATCAAGCGCATATGGCGGACAGCTTCGATGACGTCGCCGGTGCCGGCTTCGCCCTTCGTCCGGATCATTGCCGCGCCTTCAGCGATTCTGCGACACGCTTCGGGGAGATCGCGCGCCCCACAGACGAACGGCACTTTGAATTGCCACTTGTCTATGTGATGTTCAGGGTCGGCGGGCGTGAGCACCTCCGACTCGTCAATGTAGTCTACCCCGAGAGCTTCGAGGATCTGGGCTTCGACGAAGTGCCCGATTCTGCACTTGGCCATGACGGGGATCGTGACCGCGTCCATGATCTCTTTGATCTTCTTGGGGTCGGCCATGCGGGCCACGCCCCCAGCGGCACGAATATCAGCGGGCACGCGCTCCAGCGCCATCACCGCGACCGCGCCGGCCTTCTCCGCGATCTTCGCTTGCTCGGCGTTGACCACGTCCATGATCACGCCGCCCTTGAGCATCTCCGCGAGCCCAGACTTCACTTTGAATGTCCCAGTCAGCCGTTCCATCAGTCATCCCCCCTTCTCATCAATTATACTCTTTTTGTGCGACGGCGGCGACGCGGCGCCGTCGCTTCCATAGTGGGCTGATACGCAGCAATGAGCAAAATCTGATCTTGCGCGGCTTCCATCGCTGAGAGATCAATAAAATACCCAAACAGCACGGGCAGGGGCTCGGCAGGCAGCTGCGGGCGCACCGCCTGGAGCACCTGCTGGAAGTGGTGCACCTCGCGGGCGTAGATGCGCGCTTTCACCTCGCCGAGCACGACTATCCGACGCCTGCCGCGCCGGCCTTCGGCATACAGATCTATATCGAATTGTTGCCCGTCTATGGGAAAGATGCGGCGTTCCAATCGCTCTACTGTGACCCCATAGCGCTGTTTCAGATACCCCGGCAGCACGACGCGCGCGATGTCTTCCAGCCCGTAGCCGACGTTATCGCTGAGAGCCCCGACTTGGGTCGCCAGCTGCTGGAGCGCCTGCTCGGTGCGCGCCTGGGCCTCAGCTAGTCGCTCTACAGCTGCTTCAAGGCGATCTACACGCTCCTCGGTGCGCGCCTGGGCCTCAGCCAAGCGCTCTACGGCTGCTTCGAGGCGATCTAAACGCTCCTCAGTGCGCGCCTGAGCCTCAGCTAAGCGCTGCATCGCCCCTTCGAGTTGCTCTACGCGCTGCTCCGTACGGGCTTGCGCTTGGACGAGCTGCTGTACTGCTGCGTCGGTGCGAGCTTGGGCTTGGGCCAGTTCCTCCAGGCGTTGCTCCGTGCGGGCTTGGGCTTGGGCTAACTCGTTCAGGCGCTGCTCGGTGCGCGCTTGAGCTTGCGCCAACTCTTCGAGACGCTGCTCCGTGCGCGCCTGCGCTTGAGCCAGTTGGGCTACTGTCTGAGTGAGCCGATCAAAATCCTCACGGGTGACCCGAATCTCTCTGACTCGGTCATCTACTATAGTGACAATGGCGCGATAGAGCTCCGCTGTGATCCCTTGGGGTTCAGCCATAGCGCTGCCTCATTATAGTTTTGGGGTTGCGCACCCGCAACCGACTCGCTACAGTTGCAGTATGACCCTGCAAGAGAAACTGACGGCTTTGAGAGCCTTGATACGAAGCTACGGTAGTGCTATTGTCGCGTTCTCGGGGGGAGTAGACAGCTCGGTCGTCTTAGCTATCGCTAAGCAAGAACTAGGGGATCGTGTGCTCGCGGTGACGGCGCACTCGCCCGTCTACGCCCAGCGCGAGCTTGAAGCCGCGCAGAAGCTCGCGCAACAGCTTGGCGTCCCTCACGAGATCATCTTCACGCGCGAGCTGGACGACCCGCGCTATGTCAACAACCCCCCAACGCGCTGTTTTCACTGTAAGCAAGAGCTCTTCAGCAAGCTCACCGAGCTAGCTCGCGCGCGCGGCTTTGCCCATGTGCTCGACGGCACCAACGCTTCGGATACCCAAGACTTTCGCCCAGGGATGCGCGCCCTCAAAGAATATACTGTTTGCAGCCCGCTCTTAGAGATTGGGCTGACTAAGCCCGAAATTCGCGAGCTCGCGCGGATGCTTGGGCTCCCTACTGCTGAGAAGCCTGCGATGGCGTGCTTAGCTTCGCGCCTGCCCTACGGCAGTGCGATCACCCCTGAAAAGCTCAGACAGATCGAGCACGCCGAGGAGTTTCTCTTCGGGTTGGGACTGAGCCAAGTGCGCGTGCGCCATCATGAGGGCATGGCGCGCATTGAAGTGCCCCCAGAGGAGATGCCCACCGTGCTAGCGCATCGCGACGCTGTAGCTACTCATTTGAAGAAGCTCGGCTTCCGCTACGTGACGCTCGATCTTATGGGCTATCGCAGCGGCAGCATGAACGAAGCCCTCAAGGGCCACAGCCCCGCGCCCTCAGACCCTTTCGCTCGTCCTGACCTCGAGCGCGAGGGGCGCTGTGGGGTCGCTGAGGCCGTCTTTTGTCCGGGGAAAACTCCAGAACAGATCGCAGCTATCATGAGCGAGCTGCGCAAGAAGACCGAGCCCGTCTTAGCAACACGCGCCACCCCAGAGCAAGCCCGCGCCGTGCAAGAGCTGCTCCCTGAAGTGATCTATCACGAACAAGCGCGACTGCTGACCCTTGGGGCCCCCAAAGCACCACAGGGTGGCACGGTGCTCGTCGTCACCGCCGGAACTTCAGACATCCCCGTCGCTGAAGAAGCCGCCGTGACGGCACACTATCTTGGGAACCCGACAGAGCGACTCTATGACGTCGGAGTCGCGGGGATGCACAGAGTTCTCGCCCATCGGGAGCGTCTCAATGCTGCGCGCGTGCTGATCGTAGTAGCGGGGATGGACGGGGTGCTGCCCAGCGTCGTCGCAGGACTTGTGGATAAACCCATCATTGCTGTGCCCACGAGCGTGGGGTACGGGGCGAGCTTTGGCGGGCTTTCGGCGCTGCTGACGATGCTCAACAGTTGCGCGCCGGGGGTGGCTGTGGTCAATATAGATAACGGCTTTGGCGCCGCCGTGCTGGCGACGAAGATCAACAGACCATGAAGATCGCTTATTTAGACTGCTTCTCCGGCATCGCCGGAGATATGTTCCTCGCGGCGCTCATAGACGCCCAGCTCATTACAGCTCAGCTCTTGAGCGAGAAGCTCTCGCAGCTTGGCCTAGGCCCAATCTCGGTGCACACCGAACGCGTGATGCGCCAGGGCATCGCTGCCACCCATCTGCGCTTTGAGTCAGATTTCGACTCTCATGCGCATCGGCACTGGTCAGAGATTCGCACGCTGGTTGAGAAGAGCTCATTGACGCCTGCCGAGAAGGCGCGAGCCATCGCGATCTTCAGCGCTCTCGCCCAAGCCGAAGCGAAGATTCACAACGTCGCTGAAGAAGCTGTGCACTTCCACGAGCTGGGCGCCCTCGATTCGATATGCGACATCGTCGGGGCTGCCGTCGCGATAGAGTCGTTACAGATTGACCAATGGTACGCGTCTAAGATTAATCTCGGGTCTGGTATGATCGAGACGGCGCACGGGAAACTCCCCGTGCCCGCGCCGGCGACGCTTGAGCTTCTCAAAGATTTTCCCGTCTATTCGTCGGGGATCGAGACAGAACTGACCACGCCCACCGGCGCGGCGCTTCTGAAATATCTCTCCCCGGAGTTTGCCATGCCGCCAGCGCGCTGGCACCAGATCGGCTATGGCGCGGGCACGAAAGACCTTCCGCAGCCCAACGTGTTGAGAGTTCTTGTCGGTGAGAGCGTCACGAATTTCGAACAAGACGAGACCGTTGTCATCGAAACAGAGATTGACGACATGAACCCGGAGCTCTTCCCCTATGTGCAGCAAAAACTCTTTGATCATGGGGCCAAGAGCGTCAGCGCCCACACTATTTTGATGAAGAAGGGGCGTCCTGGGCTGCTCGTGCGCGTGCTCTGCGATGCTGCGGTAGTGGACAAGCTCTGCGAGATACTCTTTCGCGAGACGACGACCCTGGGGGCGATCTATTATTCAGTGAAGCGCAAGAAGCTCGCTCGAAAAGTTATAGAAGTTCAGACGCCGTATGGGCAAGTTCGGGTGAAGCTGGGGATGCTGGGTTCTGAGATTATCAATATTGCGCCGGAGTATGAGGACTGCAAGAGACTCGCGGAAGAGCGGGGCGTCGCGTTAAAAGAGATCTACCGTGCGGCGACCGAAGCTGCAAGTCGTTCATCATCATGATGAGCGCAAGTAGCGCTTCAAGTCGCGATAAAAGTTCTGTCGAGTTCCCAGGAAGATCACGCCGATCTCTTGATGCTCCTCAGATACTTTGAAGACGATCCGATACGGTGTGCCTTGGTGCGAGAATTTGATATAGCGCAAGTGCGCAAGATCAGAAGAAAGAATGAGACTCTTAGCATAGGGGTCCTTTGCCACGTCGGTCAGGAGCTCTCGAATCCGTTGTTGCAGAGCTGGTGTAAACTTTCGAAATTGCCTGGCCGCCTTGCTTCCAAAGAGAACCCGATAAGCCATGAAAGGCTATAATTCTTCTAGAGGCACAGTTTTGCCAGCGGCTCGCTCGCTCTCGTATTCGGCTTCGAGTGCTTGTAAAGCCTGACGCAGTTCCGAGCTGAGCTCAAAAATCAAGCGCTCTCGATCCTCTTCGCTGAGCCGCCGTGCAGCCTCTAAGATCTGCTCGAAGGACAAGTCGTCTTTTACGACGCGCATGGAAACTCATCCTCTCAGTATGAAATTCACCAAGCATTTTAGCACGTTCTAGCTGACCAAACAATAACGACTGAGCGTCCTCCCCATCCTCAAGGGACAGCTGTCCTTGGGAGGCTCTCTTTCTTGTGGCACAATAGCGCTAAGCCA
>Ga0272447_1001002_pt1 | contig 19154 bp, 19 predicted proteins | sample YNPCB0133_FD_194589 | JGI IMG/M metagenome (GOLD analysis project Ga0272447, IMG submission 194589) | Hot spring microbial mat communities from Yellowstone National Park, WY, United States - YNP-CB-013-3 | ecosystem: Environmental > Aquatic > Thermal springs > Hot (42-90C) > Sediment | place... | reverse complement strand
TGGTGCCCAAGGGAAAAGAAGACCTCAAGCTAACAGCCACCGAAGCCATTAACTTGATGTTCTATGTCGTTCGCTCCACTGAGCCTCCGGAAAAGGTGATGGTGCAACTGCAGGAAGCTGTGGCCAAGGCACAAGCCCCCGATCCCGCCGAAGAGCGCGCCAGAAGATATCGGGAAATCCGCGGCGTCTAGCCGGAGGGGGCGCACGCATTTTGGCCTAGAGGCGGCTGCGCAGTTTGTAGCTCTCCAGGGTGTTGGCCAGCAGCATGGTTACCGTCATTGGCCCCACGCCACCCGGCACGGGTGTGATGGCAGCAGCCCGCTCTTTGACTGCCTCGTAGTCCACATCTCCTACCAACTGCTCCGAGCCGTCAGGGCCTTGGATACGGTTAATGCCTACATCGACAACCACGGCTCCTGGCTTGACCATTTCTGCCTTGAGCAGGCGGGGACGCCCCACCGCCATGACCACAATGTCGGCACTGCGGGTTACTTCGGCCAAGTTGGGTGTGCGGGAGTGGGCCATGGTAACTGTGGCGTCGGCGGCCAACAACATCAAGCTCAAGGGCTTGCCCACCAGAAGGCTGCGGCCGACCACCACCGCTTTTCGTCCGGCAACCGGGATCCCTTCTGCCTCCAGCAGGCGCATCACGCCTAATGGGGTACAACTGCGCAGGCCGGGCTCGCCGCGCACCAGCCGGCCCAGGTTGAGGGGGTGGAGGCCGTCCACGTCTTTGGCAGGATCGATGGCTAGAAGAGGCGGGATGGGATCCCAGCCAGGGGGCAGCGGCAGTTGCACCAGGATGCCATCGACGCGCTCGTCCTGGTTGAGTTGGGCAATGGTGTCGAGCAGATGGGTGGGGGAGTCCTGGGCGGAAAAATGGCGACCAAAGGAGGCGATGCCCACCCGCTCACAGGCCCGCTCTTTGCCGCGCACGTAGGCAGCACTGGCGGGATCCTCTCCAACTCGCAGCACTGCCAACCCTGGGGGGCGCCCCACCCGCGGGAGCCAAGCTTGCACTTGGGCAGCCATCTCGGCTTGCAGGCGAGCAGCTAAGGCTTTGCCATCCAAGATCTTGGCAGCCATGGAGGGCGCCCCGCGAGGTCTTGACAACTTGACTATCTTCAGGAGCTCAGCTCCCTTCGTCAAGCCTTGCTGCCGTCGAGAACCAGCAGCACGGGCATTGATGTCCCTAGAACTCGCGCAGCTCTTCTTCGTCGTCGGGCCCTAGCTGCTCAATGATGATCTCCACCTGCTGCCGTTTTTCCTCCAAAAACTCGGCGCAGCGCTTTAGGGTTTGGGCGGCCTGCTGGAAGCGCTCCACCACCTCCTCCAGATCCAGCTCCCCCGATTCAATCTGGGCAATCAAACTTTCCACTTCGGCAATGGCTGCCTCGTAGCGCCAGGGATCCTCACGTTTGCGGCGGCTCATGGCTCTCCTCCACTCGAACCCAGAAGCTTCCCCCGGCCAGCTCTATGCGCAGGCGGGTCTGAGGCGGCAGGCAGGGGTTGCGGACGAGAGATCCCCGCTCGTCGCGCACGAGGGCGTAGCCCCGCCGGAGGACGGCCGCGGGATCGAGGGCTTGGAGGTGCTGCTGGAGAGCTTGGTGGCGCTGTTGCTGCTCTTGAAGGCGATGGCGCACGGCCTGAACTAGGCGCTGTTGCCGTTGCAGCAGGTGCTTCTGGGCCTGGTGCAGCAGCCGCTCGGGATGAATTTGGAGCAGACGGTGGTGAACATGGTGCAGGCGCTCCTGGGCCTTCTCCAAAACCTGCAGGGTGCAGGTGACCAGCCGCTGCCGGAGCTGGGATCCCTGGCGCTGCAATTCCCGCAGATCCGGCACAACCCGTTCGGCTGCCGCTGTGGGGGTGTGGGCCGCATAGTCAGCGGCGTAGTCCGCCAAGGTCTCATCCCGCTGGTGGCCGATCCCAGTTACCACCGGAATGCGGCATTCGGCAATGGCCCGCACCACCCGTTCATCGTTAAAGCAGGCCAAATCCTCGCCGGCTCCGCCTCCTCGGGCAATCAGCAGCACCTCCGCCCGCCCATCCCGTTCCACCCGGCGAATGGCCCGCACAATGGACTCGGGGGCCGCTTCCCCTTGCACTTGAGCTGGCGAAAACAGCACCCGCAGCCCCGGGTAGCGCTGGTTGAGGGTGCGGCGGATATCTCCCCAGCCGGCGGCGTCGGGAGAGCTGACGACGGCAATGCACTGAGGGTGGGTGGGCAGGGGCCGCTGGTTGTCGAACAGGCCCTCGGCGGCCAGGCGGGCCTTGAGCTGCTGGAATCTCCACGCCAGGAGGCCTTCCCCTGCTGGCAGCAGTTGCCAGATGACCAGGCGGTAGTAGCTGCCGCCGCTGTAGATGCCAACTTGCCCCAGCGCCAGCACCTGTTGACCCACTTTTGGCCAGAAGCTGAGCCGGGCCGTCTGACTTTGCCACACAACCCCCCTGAGGACGTCGCCGCTTTCTGGATCCACCAGGGTCAGGAACAGGTGGCCCGTGTGGTTGCGCTGACAACTGGAGACTTCTCCAACCACCCACAGCCGGGTCAAGTAGGGATCCCCGCCCAGCAGCGACTTGAGGTAGCGGGACACTCCCCCAACCGAGAGGAGGGGGACTTCCCCGCCCAGCAGGGACTCTATCACCTCCTCTAGGTTACTACAGCTACCCAGAGCCCTTGCTTGGGGATCGGGATTCGGCATACGCAGCTCCCGGATACCGCTGGGAATGTCCGAGATCCCATCTAGAATAGGCGACGACAAACCAAGGGAGGAGGTGGCTGCGGTGACTTTTGCCCATTGGCTGGGGCTGGGGGCGCTGCTGGGCCTGTTGGCGCTGCTCTGGCAGATTCGACAGATCCTGCTGCTGGTGTTTGCAGCCATCGTCCTGGCAGTAGCCTTGGATACTCTAGCCCAGATTCCCCAGCGCTACGGCTTTCGCCGCGGCCCCTCCCTTCTCATCACGGGCTTGACGGTTTTGGTGGGCGCGGTCTTGGTGGGGCTCATCGTGGTGCCGCCTCTACTGGAGCAGTTGCGCCGGCTGTTGACCGACGTGGTGCCTGCGGGGATTGGGCAAGCGCAGCGGCTGTTTGAGAGCCTAATCCTCTTGCTGCCGACCGACCTTGAGCTGCCGACGCTGCGGGAGTTGGCCAATAGTCTTGTGCCCCAGGCCACCGAGTTGGTGCGCCAGGTGCGCGACTTTTTCTCCCAGTCCTTCACTGCTTTCTTTGCCACCCTGCTCAACTTCTTGTTTGTGCTCATCCTCACCATCTTGCTGCTGGTGGATCCCCCGGCCTACAGCCGCGCCTTTGTTTCGGTTTTCCCGGCCTTCTACCGCCCCCGCGTTCGCTACATCCTCAAGCGCTGCGAGCTGGTGCTGCGGGGCTGGCTGGTGGGGATCTTGTTTACCAGCACCTTGGTGATGGTGCTAAGCGGCATTGGCCTCTGGATTTTGGGTGTGCCCCTGATCCTAGCCAACGCGGTGCTAGCGGGCCTGTTTAACTTCATCCCCAACATTGGCCCCACCCTGAGCGTGGTTGCCCCAATGCTGGTAGCCCTCACCGACGCCCCCTGGAAGTCCCTAGCAGTGCTAGGGCTGTACATCTTCATCCAGCAGCTTGAAAGCAGCGTCTTTACCCCGCTTGTCATGTCGCGCCAGGTGTCGCTTTTGCCCGCCTTGACGCTGATAGCTCAAATCACCTCGGCCTTTTTCTTCGGGGTGCTGGGCCTATTCTTGGCCGTGCCCTTGGCGGCCATCCTGCAGGTGTGGATCCAGGAGGTGCTGATTCGAGATGTGCTGGATCCCTGGCGAGGCCCGCGAGCCCGCCCCTTGCTCCTGTCTGAGCTGGGAAGGGATGGGAGCTCGCCCTCCCGGCAGCCGGAGAGAACAGATCCCAGGCTGCTCCCCCCCTCGGGCGGAGAGGTTTAAAGTGTCAAGCTCCTTAACATTTGTCCTAGAACCGCAAAAGCGCTCCTATAGTGAGGATCCCCCTCTCCGTGTTGGGATGGGAAGCGCCATGTCCCACTTCACCACCCTGCAAGTGCAGATTAAAGATGCCGAGCTGCTGGAAGAAACCCTGAAGGAATTGGGCTACAGCGTGGAGCGGAACGCCAACCTGCGGGGCTACCTCTGGAACCGCACCCACGCCGACTTGGTGATCCGGCAAAAGAACGGCTTCGACATCGGCTTTCGCCGCAAGGGGGATCACTACGAGCTGGTGGCCGATCTCTGGGGAGCCGGCATCGATCCCCAGACGTTCCTAGCGCCGATTTTGCAGCGCTACGCCTACAAAAGCCTGCTGCGCTCGGCCCAGCAACAGGGCTATGCCATCGAGGCGGAAGAGCGCCTGGAAGATGGCACTATCCGCGTGGTGGTGGGGCGCTGGGTGTAACTGAGCCCACCTCCGCCGATGAACGGCAATCCTCAGCCAGCGGTGGGGTCTAGCCCTCGCCCTTGGGATCTGGTGTTGGGAGGACAAGCTGCCGCCAGCGGTGCCCCGCCTTACGCCTTGGTCTTAGGGGGTCTTGAGGGGGCGCGGCGGCGGCTCACTCGGGGTGAGGAGGCGGTGCGTCTAGCCACCTTGCCCCAGTTGCTGCAGTACGGGCCGGCAGGTCTAGCGGAGCTAGTAGCAGCCCTGGCCGGCAACAGCTCCTGGGCGGTGCGCTTGGCAGCGTGGCGGCTGCTCTCCCAGCTCGAGCAACCCGAGGCAGAGGAAGCGTGTCGGACCTACAGCCCCTTTCGGCCGGTGGGAGGAGCACAGGGGGTAATCGTGGCCTATCGGCGCGGGGAGCGAGACTTTGCCTACGCCGACTTGGAGGGAGTGGATCTGCAGGAGGCACGGCTGGGGGGTGCCAACTTCTACGAAGCCAATTTGAGAAAGGCTAACCTGCGCCTTTGCAACTTTAACGGCGCCCACCTGCGCCAAGCGGATCTGCGCCAAGCCAATTTGCAAGGGGCCAAGCTCAGTGGCGCCCTCCTAGAAGGAGCGGATCTGCGGGGAGCCGACCTGAGGGGGGTAAAAGTCAGTGGCACCAGCCTGCGCGGATCCCAGCTTTCAGACGCCACCCACTTGGAGGAGCGGCTGCGCCACATCTGGCAGTTGCAAAACTGGGGGGGAGAGGGGCAGGATCTGGCCGGCCAAGACCTCAGCAAAGCTGACCTGCGGGGGCTGGTGCTGCGGCAAATTTGTCTAAGGGGAGCCAACCTCAAGGGGGCGGATCTGCGCGGATCCAACCTGGAGGAAGCGGATCTGCGGGGGGCCAATTTGCAGCGGGCAGATCTCCGGGGGGCCAACTTGCAGAATGCCGACCTAGAGGGGGCCGATCTCCGCGGCGCCGAGCTGCGCCAGGCCCAGTTGCAGGGAGCTAACTTGCGCCGCGCCGACCTCAGCGGGGCTAATTTGGAGCAAGCCAACCTAGAAGGCGCCCAGATCGAGGGCCTCAAGCATAGCGGCGCCCGGATTGCCGGCCTGATCTTCCCCGACGGCACCCCCCTCAAGCCTTGGTGGTGGTAGGCCGACCCTCCCTCCCAAATCCAAAGGAATCCCAAGATCCCCACGCCCTTCTCCAAACCTAGCTCACCATGGGAGTAGAGATACCTAGGGGGTGGAGCTATGGTTTTGGCAGAACAGCTCTCGAGAAAACCGCTCACCGACGAGGAACTGCGCAAGATCGACGCCTACTGGCGGGCTGCCAACTACTTGTCAGTGGGGCAGATCTACTTGATGGACAATCCGCTGCTGCGGGAGCCCTTGAAGCCAGAACACGTGAAGCCGCGCCTATTGGGGCACTGGGGCACTACTCCAGGGCTGAACTTTATTTACGTGCACCTCAACCGCATCATCAAGCGGGAAAACCTCAACGTCCTCTACATCACCGGCCCCGGCCACGGCGGCCCTGCCCTAGTGGCCAACACCTACTTGGAAGGCACCTACAGCGAGGTGTACCCCAACATCACCCAGGATGTCGAAGGTCTGCGCAAGCTCTTTAAGCAGTTCTCCTTCCCCGGCGGCGTGCCCAGCCATGCGGCTCCGGAAACCCCCGGCTCCATCCATGAGGGGGGGGAGCTGGGCTATGCCCTAGCCCATGCCTTTGGGGCAGCCTTTGACAACCCCGATCTGCTGGTGGCCTGTGTGGTGGGGGATGGAGAAGCGGAAACCGGCCCTCTAGCTGCCTCCTGGCACTCCAACAAGTTTCTCAACCCCATCCGCGACGGGGCGGTGCTGCCCATTCTCCACCTCAACGGCTACAAGATTGCCAACCCCACCATCCTGGGCCGCCTCAGCCGCGAAGAGCTGCAAAGCCTGTTTGTGGGCTACGGCTACAAGCCTTACTTCGTGGAGGGCTCCGAGCCGGCAGAAATGCACCAGTTGATGGCCGCCACCCTCGACACCGTTATCCATGAAATCCAAGAAATCCAGCACTATGCCCGCAGCAAGGGGGATCCCACTCGTCCCCAATGGCCGATGATCATCCTGCGCACCCCCAAAGGTTGGACTGGCCCCAAAGAGGTGGACGGCAAAAAGGTAGAGGACTTCTGGCGCTCCCACCAGGTACCGCTGGCGGATCTGGCCCAAAAGCCGGAGCACCTCAAGATCCTGGAAGAGTGGCTGCGCAGCTACAGGCCAGAAGAGCTCTTCGACGAAAACGGCCGCCTGCTCCCCGAGCTGCAGGAGCTAGCTCCCAAGGGGGAAAAGCGCATGGGCGCCACTCCCTATGCCAACGGCGGCTTGCTGACGCGGGAGCTGAGGATGCCAGATTTCCGCCGCTACGCCGTAGACGTCCCGCGCCCTGGCACCACGGAAGCCGAAGCCACCAAGGTGCTGGGGCAATTCTTGCGGGATGTGATGAAGCTCAACCCCCACAACTTCCGCCTCTTTGGCCCCGACGAGACCGCTTCCAACCGGCTGGATGCCGTGTTTGAGGCCAGCGACCGCACCTGGGTGGCCCCTATCTACGACTACGACGAGCACCTCTCCCCTGACGGGCGGGTTATGGAGATCCTGAGCGAGCACGTCTGTCAGGGCTGGCTGGAGGGCTACCTGTTGACCGGTCGCCACGGCTTCTTCTCCTGCTACGAGGCCTTCATTCACCTGGTGGACTCGATGTTTAACCAACATGCCAAGTGGCTGAAAACCTCCCGGCACATCCCCTGGCGGCGGCCCATCCCTTCCCTCAACTACCTGCTGACTTCCCACGTGTGGCGGCAGGATCACAACGGCTTCAGCCACCAGGATCCCGGCTTTCTGGATCACGTGGTCAACAAGAAAGCCGATGTTATCCGCGTCTACCTGCCCCCCGATGCCAACACCCTGCTCTCGGTGGCGGATCACTGCCTGCGCAGCCGCCACTACGTCAATGTCATCGTGGCGGGGAAACAGCCGGCTCTGCAGTACCTGGACATGGACGCCGCCATCAAGCACTGCACCCAGGGCTTGGGGATCTGGGAGTGGGCCAGCAACGACCAAGGCTCCGAGCCGGATGTGGTCATGGCCTGCTGCGGCGATGTGCCGACGATGGAGACCCTGGCGGCGGTGGACTTCTTGCGGCAGCACCTGCCGGACATCAAGATCCGGGTAGTGAACGTGGTAAACCTGATGAAGCTGCAGCCGCCCAGCGAACACCCCCACGGCATCAGCGACAAGGAGTTTGTCAGCATCTTCACCCCCGACAAGCCCATCGTGTTTGCCTTCCACGGCTATCCTTGGCTGATTCACCGCCTCACCTACCGCCGCCCCAACCACCACAACCTCCACGTGCGCGGCTACAAGGAGGAAGGCACCACCACCACTCCCTTCGACATGTGCGTCCTCAACCAGGTGGATCGCTTTAACCTAGCCAACGATGTATTGGAGCGGGTGGAGCGCTTCAAATACCGGCGGGATCACGTCCAGCAGCTCATTCGGGACAAGCTGGTGGAGCACAAGCAGTACATCTGCAAGTACGGCGAGGATTTGCCAGAGGTGCGCAACTGGAAGTGGCCCTACTAGGGGATCCCCCTCTGAGCCGCGGGCAAGCTAGAGTTTTCTTGGGCTCTGCCTGCTAGAGTTTTCCCAAGCTTGGAGATTGAGGGTGTGAGGGGTTTAGAAAAGATGGAGGGGGATACCCTTTCCCGGCTGGAAGTGGAAGAGGCGGACTGGGGCGGGGCGGCGCTCTCCCTAGTTCTGGGCCTAGCGCTCTCGGCCTTGGTGATGGGAAGCCGGCCCCAGGTGCTTCTTCCCTTTGGGCTGAGCGTGCTGGGATCGGCGGTGCTGGGATTCCTGCTTCTTCCGCTCTTGCGGCGCTGGAAGGCAGGGCAGGTCATCCGCGAGGAGGGACCCCAGTCCCACTACAAAAAAGCGGGCACGCCAACCATGGGCGGCCTTAGCTTTTTGCCAGTGGGGCTGCTGGTAGCCGGGAGCTGGAGCGACTGGGATCCCCAGTGGCTGGCGGTGGCCCTCCTGACCCTGGCCTACACCTTGGTTGGCTGGCTGGACGATTGGCTGGTCATCCGGCAGCGCTCCAACAAGGGGTTGCCCCCCAAAGCGAAGCTTTTGCTCCAGGTGGGGATTGGCCTGGTTTTTTGCGGCTACTTGGCCTGGCAAGGGATCCCAACGGTTCTCACGCTTCCGGGAATAGGCTCCCTCCCCCTAGGCGGGCTGTTTTGGCCGCTGGCTTTGTTTGTGCTGGTGGGCACCAACAACGCCGTCAACCTTGCCGACGGCATGGACGGCCTGGCCGCAGGGGTGGTGGCCCTTGTCCTGGCAGGGCTGGGGCTGACGGCAGCGGATCCCGTTTTGGCGCTCGTGGCCTTTGCCTTGAGCGGCGCCTGTCTGGGCTTTCTGGTGCACAACCACCATCGGGCCCGCCTGTTTATGGGAGATACCGGCTCCCTAGGCCTGGGGGGCGCTCTGGCGGGGCTGGCGCTGCTGGGAGATCAGCTCTGGGCTCTGGCCTGGATGGGCGGGATATTGGTGGCGGAGGCGCTGTCGGTAATCCTACAGGTGGGCTACTTCCAATACACCAAACGCAAGACCGGCCAAGGCCAACGGCTGCTGCGCATGTCTCCTCTCCACCACCACCTGGAGTTGGGGGGCTGGTCGGAGGTGCAGGTGGTGGGGTGCTTCTACGGGCTAACAGCGCTATTGGTGGGGGTGGGCTGGCTCTGCTGGCAGGGGTCTGGAGGGTGAGCCTCTCTAGGGCTGCAAGATCATCGACCAGGAGCCGCTTGCCTCATCCCAAAAAGGCGCCAGCGACTCTCCCACCACATTTGGCCCCCAGTAGCGGCGGGTTCCATCTAGGGTAAAAGCCACCACAACATCGCCGGGGCCAATCTGCAGCGGCTCCTCCCCTAAGCTCAGCAGCAAACCCTGGCTGCCTCCTTCGCCAGGGGCAAAATCCCAGTGAGCCGTTTCGGGGTTGGTCAGCCGACTGCTGCTGCGCAACAAGATCACTAAGCGAATGGGGTGGGGAGTGCGGTTGCCAACCCGAAAGGGGCCGGTGCGAACCGATTTCGAGGTTAGGACAGAGGTCCCCCCCTGCCTAGACGAACTGGGCGGGGATGTGGCAATTAGGGGAGCTGCGATCCCCCTAGGAACAGCCAGACTCCAAGCCAGGGCAGCAGCCAAGCCCAAGGATCCCCGCCGTACGCTAGCCGGCAATGACCTGCCGGCCACTTGGGCAAAGCGCTTTGAGAGGGCGGAAATGGCCATCAGAATTCCTGCCAGCAGGAAGGCTAGGTGTCGGATGGAGAGCGCTACCTCCCCAACTGCTCTCGGGCGGCGTTGCCCTAGGGGGTAGCACGTCTATTCTCTTCCTATTCTCTCGGAAAGCGAGAGGAAAAACAGCTCCCCTGCTAGGGATTGACCGCTCGACATTGCCATCCCTGCGGGCTGCGCTCATAGAGGGTTCGCCGTTGGGGGTAGATTGCATCCCCCCTGAGCTGCAGGTGATCCACCTCCGTTGGATCCAACAGCAGGAGGACAAAAGTGGGCGGCGGCGAAGAGGCCTTTTCGGGGGTTAGCTCGGTAACAAAGGCCTCTGGTGGAGCAAGAGGACCTTTGGGTTCTGGCCAAAACCAGAGCAGCCGTCCTTCTTCTGGAATTTGTTGCCACAACTGTTGCCGCTGCTGCTGCGCTTGCGGATCCGGATGGCCAGCGGTGATGGCTTCCAGGGTGCCGGCGATGCGGAATTGCTCGCGCGTTTTGGCAAAGTACCAGCAGATCTGGGCCAGGGGACAGTGGGCAATCTGGTGGATCTTCTCGCTGCGGCTATCCACCGCCAACTGGATGCGGTCGGTCTCGCCCAGAAACCCCCGGAAGACCACTGTGCGGTTGCGCGGCCGCCCGCAGGGATCCACCGTGGCCAACTGCAAATAGCGTGCAGCCGGGTCGCTGCGGTTGCGGTGCAAGGCCGCTTGGAGCTTTGCTCGCCAGGAGGGATCCCCGGCTGGGCTATCCTTCAACTTGTCCATAGAGGTTCGCAGATGCCCGCCAAGCAAGACTTAACCGCCAGGGGGGAGCCTACCCTTGCGGATCCCTGGACTGCCCTGGCCCGGCGTTGGGATCCAGCGCAGGGGGATGAAAGCGGTGCTCCAGCCAGCTCTCCGCTGCCCCCTCAAACCGCTCTGGCACCGGCTGTTTCATTGGCAGTTTTTGGAACACTAGACTGAGATACTCGCTGTACCACGGCGAGCGGACTTCCCGCACCTTGTACCACACCGAGCGTGACATCAACAGCGTCCGCTCCACCTCCTGGGCTCCCAGCTTAAGCAAGAACTCTTCCCGTTCCGGCTGGTAATCGGTGGAGGCCAACGCCAAAGCCTGCGGCGGATAGGCTTGGGTGAGCTGGGCCATCTTGGCCATGAGCTCTGGGTAGAGCCAGGTGTAGGCGGGGTGAACCGTAAGCTTGGCCACGTGCGGCTGCTGCCCCGTCCGATCCAGCTTGAGGTTGAAATAGCCGATGGCGGTTCTCCGCTCGGGCTCGTAGACACACATCTCCAGCCGTTCGGTTTGGCTGACGGCACACCTGGCCTGCTCCAGAAGCCACTCCAGGGGGCTAGTGCGGAAGTCGCCCACGTTGCGGTCGTACACCTGGCGCACCGTGGCCGGCATGGATCCCGTATCCAGTTGGTAGATGGCGTAGGCATCTCGGTTAGTCACCGGCACCAGGTTGGGCAGCTTGGGCTCGTGTTGGCTGAGGGCGGCCAGGATCTCGGGCGGGATCGACCAGTAGGTAATCTGGGCTAGGGGCTGGAAGCCATTGTGCCGGTAGAGGGCTATCGCCCCCTTGTTGTGGATGTTCACCTCCAGAATCCAGGTGCGGGCCTCGCGAAAGTGCTCCATGCAGTGTTTGAGCAACTTAGACCCAATTCCCTGACGCTGGGCCGAAGGCGCCACCGCCATGTGATCCACCCGCCAGGTGCTGCGGGAATGGTTAAAGGGAGAAACCTGAATAACCCCCTGGATTTTGCCCTCCAGCTCCGCCACATGCACGGTAAACATGTGCTGGAAGCGGTTGGGAAACAGGCTTAGGGCTCTTAGAAGCCCGTACCACTGGCGCAGCCTCCGCAGTTGGCGACGAATGTCTACCGAGCGACTGCCATACTCTTCTTCAAAAGCTTGCGCCAAAATCTCCTCCACCGCCTCCAGATCCCCCAGTTGGGCCGGGCGGAGAATCAGCTTGGGAGCCTCGCTGGGGGCTTCGGAATCTGGAGTAGGTTTTACCGTTGTCCTGTCCATGTTAAAGTTCCGGGGGGAACATTCAAAGCATAGCCCAGAATCCTCCTTCTTCTAGGGAGGTTGTTGCGGCCCCGAAAAAATTTTTTGTGGTCGCTTGGCCAGTTAGGCGCTGGCATCGAGCAACGCAAAGTTGCTGAAGCTAAAGCGCTTCTCAACAACACCAGCTTCCGTCTCGGTTTGAATGCGCCGCTCGGAGAGGATGTAGTACTTGCCCACTTTGGTGTAGAGGTCTTCAAATTGGCTGCGCCCACCCTTTTGCTCACCGGTCTTGGCGTCGTGGTAGACAGAGTCGTAGCGGTGGGAGAGGTAGCCTTCGCCGGTGTCGTGGCTGCTGAAGGTGTGAATGGTAACCACCACGCCGTGAATGTGCCGATGCACCATGGTAATTTGGTTGTCGCGCACGTGGTAGCGATCCCCCTCGGCTTTGCCTCCCACGAGGATCTCCACCGAGCCATCGGGCAGGATTTGGCCGTAGCGAAACGTGTTTTGGCCGTGGGCTTCGGCAAAGCTGCGGCGCACCCGGTGGACAGAAATCTCCCACATCTGCTCTTGGATGGCTTTCCGAGCTTCCTCATCTTCCACACCGGTTACCGTGGCTTTCAGGTCTGCCCCCAGGCGCACCTGACCCACAAACATGCGCTCTCCATCCCAGTAGGTGACCTCTGCGCTATAGCCCGGAAAGTCGGGATCCCAGGTGTAGCGATTTTCGTAGGCAGCCCGAAACAGCTCTTCGGCAGAAACGCGAGTTGCGGTCATCAGGGATCTCCTTCTTGCAAGAGATTCTCATCACTCTCCATTGTACCGCTCTCCCCTGTTGGGCTAAACCCAGCCGCCCGCGCTGGGAGCCTGCATTCAGGGAAGTGGCTGAGCGAATCCTCCTCTGCCACTATAGGGTAGAAGCAGGGCTGTAGGAACTTCTCTTCCTTCCTCACTCCCGGTTTGGGCCTGCTAGTTTAGCCGCTGCTGTGATCCCCAGAGTATTCTCTGAAGTGCCTACCTTTTCTTTTGTGTGAGGAGGAAGATTGAAAGATTTTGACAATCGCGGCAACAGAGCGTTCTCTCGCATTGACCCGGCGGGGCTCTTGGAGCCTGAGCTGTGGCCGACCTCCACAGGGATGGCAGCCTCGTCAGAGATAGCAGGGCCGGTGCTAAAAATTGTTGGCAAGCAGACCCTAAGCGGCCACGTTCCCATCGGGGGATCGAAAAACTCAGCTTTGGCTCTCATGGCCGGATCCCTCTTGGCCCCTGCCGCTTGTCGAATTCACAACGTGCCGCGCCTGCTGGACATCGAACGCATGGGGCAGATCCTGGCCACCCTGGGGGTTAAGGTGTCCCATGTCGGCAATACCCTTGACCTAGACGCCAGCTCCCTGAGGACTTGCCAGGCTCCCTATGAATTGGTCAGCCAGTTACGGGCCAGTTTCCTTATCATCGGACCGTTGGTGGCGCGGCTGGGAGTGGCCAGGGTGCCCCTACCGGGCGGCTGCGCCATTGGCTCGCGTCCCGTGGATCTGCATGTGCGGGGTTTGCAGGCGTTGGGGGCAACGGTTCAGATTGAGCACGGGGTGGTCCACGCCTATGCCCGTAAGCTGGTGGGAACCCGCATCTACCTCGACTATCCCAGCGTTGGTGCTACGGAAACTCTGATGATGGCTGCTACGCTGGCCGAAGGGGAAACGGTGATTGAAAATGCCGCCCAAGAGCCAGAGGTAGCGGACCTGGCCCGTTTTTGTCAGGCGATGGGAGCCCGCATCCGTGGCGTAGGCACCAATACCGTTGTGGTGGTGGGGGTGCCGCGTCTGCATGGCACAGAGTACACCGTCATTCCCGATCGCATCGAGGCCAGTACCTATCTCATCGCTGGAGCGATTACCCGCTCTGAGCTCACCGTGGGGCCGGTGATTCCGGATCACCTGCGGGCGGTGATTGCCAAGCTGCGGGACATGGGGCTGCAGGTGGAGGAAGAAGGCCCCAACCGTCTGCGCATTGCCCCGGCTCAACTGAGCTCAGGCTGGATTTGTCAGGCCACCGATATCCAAACCCTGCCCTACCCGGGTTTTCCCACCGATGTGCAGGCGCCAATCATGGCTTTGGCTGCTCTCAGCGAGGGCAGTTGCACCATCGAGGAGACAGTGTTTGAAAACCGAATGCACCACATCCCGGAGCTTAACCGCATGGGCGCGGACATTCGTCTCAAGAACCGGGTGGCCATCGTCCGGGGGGTGCCGTCTCTGTCAGGGGCGCCGGTGGTGGCTACGGACTTGCGGGCGGGGGCGGCCTTGGTGTTGGCTGGCCTGGCGGCCGAGGGCTGCTCCACCATCTACGGGCTCCACTACATCGACCGCGGCTACGAAGCCATCGACGAAAAGTTGCGCAATGTCGGGGCCAAGGTGTATCGCTGTAACAACCCGGCAGAAGACCCGACTACGGCCTAGAGTCAGCCAGGGATAACCCCTTCCCGGCTTCGGCGTTCCCTGAATGTAGGTGTCAAGCCATGTCCTACGTGTATGACTGTGTCATCGTCGGCGCTGGCCCTGCCGGCGGAGCTGCCGCCTACCACCTAGCCAAGCGCGGGCGCTCGGTGCTGGTCCTGGAAAAGGATCCCTTGCCCCGCTACAAGCCCTGCGGGGGCGGCGTCTCCCCCATGGTGGCGGCCTGGTTTGACTTTGACTTCAGCCCCGCCATCTCGCTGAAGATTCGGCAAATTCGCTACACCTGGCGGGGTGGGGATCCAGTGGTGGTCGAGTTGGATCTGAAAGAGCCAGTGTGGATGGTGCGACGGGAGGTTTTCGACGCCTACCTAATCCAGCAGGCCCAGAAGCAGGGGGCCACCCTCTGGGCTGGATGTGCCGCTGCCGGCCTTGAGTGGCAAAGTGACCGCTGGCAGGTGATGACTCCTGCTGGCCCGGTCTGGGGCCGGTACGTGATTGGGGCTGATGGGGCCAAGGGGTCGATGGCAAAGTGGCTGGGCTTCCGCAGTCGCCAGTGCCGCCTGGCCGCTGCCCTGGAGGCGGAAGTAGCTGGCTTGGAACCGCAAACTGCCGCTGCTCACTTTGACTTCGGCAGTGTTAGCAATGGCTACATTTGGAACTTCCCCAAGGCGGACGGCTACTCGATTGGAGCTGGCACCTTTCGGGGTGGCCAGAAACAAAACCTGCGAGAAATAGCCAGCCAGTATGCCCACAACTTTGGCATCGACCTCAAGTCGGTTAAGTCCTTTGGCCATCCCCTCTGCCTTTGGGACGGGGATCAACCCCTGCACAGCCAAAATGCGCTCCTGGTGGGAGATGCCGCCTGTGTTGTCGACCCGTTTACCGCCGAAGGGATCCGTCCCTCCCTCCTCACTGGCATGCTGGCGGCGCAGGCCATCGACCAAGCCCTGGCAGGGGATCCCGAAGCCCTGGCCAACTACTCCGCCCGCGTCCAACAGGAGTGGGGCACAGAGATGCGCTGGGCCAAGCGGATTGCGGCTCTGTTCTACCGCTTTCCCGGCGTGGGCTACCGAGTTGGCGTCAAGCGACCGGGAGCCACCCGGCGCATGGGCCAAATCCTAGCTGGCGAGCTGCGCTATAGCGATGTGGCTAGCGCCGCTATTCGCCAGTTGAGTGCTGGTCTCTTGGCCTAGACAGCTTGCTGGGAACTGCAGCCAGGATCGTCAAAGCGGCGGCTAATCAACAGACAGTTGCGGCCATCGGCCTGGCGAGTGTAGCTCAGGTGGGTGGAGAGGGCCTTCATCAGCAAAATGCCCCGCCCTCCCTCGGATTCGGCGTCGGGGAGAGGGTTGGCTGCTAGGTTTTGGGCAAAGCCCTCCAAGTCAAACTCCTGACCCTGATCCCAGATGCGTAGCTCTAGCCCCTGCGGTGTCAGCGTCAGCTGGATATCGATAGGCGTACTGGCGGGCAGGGCGCGATGGGCATGGCGGACGGCATTGGTAAACCCTTCCGCCAGAACCAACTGGCACTCCAACCAGATGGGATCTGGAATACCCGCGTTGCGAAAGGACTCAAACCAAGTCAAAACTTCACCTAGGGCATCCAAAGTCGTGTCAACCCTCAGCGCAAAGGCTCGTTTTTCCTCTGCCGGAATCTCTGCCTCGCTCAAATTGCGCCCTACTCCGAAGTTCTCCCTCAGCAGGAATGACCCGGTCAAATTCTAAACCAGCCTGCTTCAGCCGCTTACCCCCCCTTTTAGGGGGCACTGAGGCTTGCTGTAGCCGCGCCTTCAACTTCCCAAGGGAATGAGAAGCTGCCCAGGAAGAAGCTAAGGGGAAGGGTCTGGGCAGTAGGGGTTAGGATCTGTGAAGATTTGGCCTGTTCTGGCTATGAGTCTCTCTACCTGGAAGCGCTGGTTGGACTCTTTTCTCATTGCCCTGGCCCTTCTGATGTTTGCCGGCTTTGTCTGGTTTGTTTTCTCGGTAACAGCAGCCTTCTTCGGGATTACCCTAGGCTACAAGCTCTGGCTGCGGCTGTGGCTACCTTTGTTTCAGCCGTTGCTGGGGATCCTGACAGCCGGCGCTTTGCTAAGCGGCGTGTGGAGTTGGCTCTCCCGCAATCGAGACCATCAGCAGCCCTAAAGATCCGCCGGCGCCAAGAGGCCACGGACTGGCTCTATACTGAGAAACGTATCTAAGTGTTGAGCACCTGAGGCAGTCTGGCGTCGTGTTTGTCCTATCTGGCTACGAGTACCTGCTGGCTTTCCTCATTGTCTGCGCCCTGCTGCCAGTTTTGGCCCTAGGGGCCTCAGCCCGTTTGTCTCCCAAACGGCAGGGAGCCCTGCGAGTCAGCACCTATGAGTCGGGGATGGAGCCGTTTGGGCAGGCCTGGATTCAGTTCAACATCCGCTACTACATGTTCGCGCTTGCCTTCGTCATTTTCGATGTGGAGACTGTGTTCCTCTACCCTTGGGCAGTAGCTTTTCACCGCCTGGGGCTGCTGGCTTTTGTGGAGGCTTTGATTTTCATTGCCATCCTCGTGGTGGGTCTTGTCTACGCTTGGAGAAAAGGAGCGCTGGAATGGTCATGACCTCTAAGGAGCCGGAAGTCTTGTTTCCGGCCTCTCCTCCGCAAGTGACTACGGATCTTTCCAACAATGTTATTCTCACAACGGTAAACGACCTCTACAACTGGGCCAAGATGTCCAGCCTCTGGCCGCTGCTCTATGGCACCGCCTGCTGCTTTATCGAGTTTGCGGCGATGCTGGGATCCCGCTTTGACTTCGACCGCTTTGGCCTGTTGCCTCGGACTTCGCCGCGCACCGCTGATTTGCTCATCACAGCGGGAACGGTAACCATGAAGATGGCGCCGGCGCTGGTTAAGCTCTACCAACAGATGCCCGAGCCCAAGTACGTCATTGCCATGGGAGCTTGCACCATCAGCGGCGGCATGTTCAGCTCTGATTCCTACACCGCTGTGCGAGGGGTGGATAAGCTCATCCCCGTGGACGTGTACATTCCCGGCTGCCCGCCCCGCCCTGAGGCCATCATGGACGCCATTGTCAAGCTGCGCAAGAAGATTGCCGCTGAGGACATGCGGGAGCGGGGCCGTCTGCAGCAAACCCACCGCTACTACACCGTCAAGCACAACCTCAGACCGGTGCCCGAAGTCATCACTGGCAAGTACTTGGAGAGCGAAACCCGCCAGGCTCCGCCGCCGGAGCTAGCTGCCGCCATTGGCCTGCCCGTGCCGCCGGCCCTGCAGACTGCCGACTTCAAGCGGGTAGAGCAACAGCTCAAAGCCTTGCAAGGAGGGGCCTGAGATGACGGATCCCAAAACGCCGGAAAGTCCGCCTCCTGCCTCTGAGCCAGCCGAGTCGCTGGCAACGCAGGAGCGAGGTCCAGTTTCTCAGTTTCTTGCTGACAACGGCTTTGACCACCAGTATCTGGGCAGGGATGCGGCTGGAGTAGAGCTACTGGAGGTGGAGCGGGACTTTCTCCTGCCCGTATGCACCGCTCTCTACGCCTATGGCTTTAACTATCTTGCCTGCCAGTGCGGCTATGACCTAGGGGCAGGCCAGCCGTTGGTTAGCCTCTACCACTTGATTAAGCTGACGGACGGAGCGGATCGCCCGCCGGAGGTGCGCGTCCAGGTGAAACTGCCCCGCGACGATCCGCGGGTGCCCTCGGTGTACTGGATCTGGAAGTCGGCTGACTGGCAGGAGCGGGAGACCTACGACATGTACGGCATTATCTTTGAAGGTCACCCTAACCTAAAGCGGATCCTGATGCCAGAAGACTGGATCGGCTGGCCGCTGCGCAAGGACTACATTACGCCTGACTTTTATGAGTTGCAGGATGCCTACTAAGAGGGCTCCCTCAACCACCTGGCTGGCGTTTGCAGGATAGGCGAAAATGTGGCCGTTTTTGCTCTTGGCAATCTACGCAGGAGGGGTTTGGTACTCGCTCCGCAAGGCAGATCGCCTCTACTCGGGATCGGGAAAATGGCTGGTCTCAGCTCTCTGGCCAGTCCTGCTTTTCACAAACCGTCGGTTTCGCCAAAATTGGCGCCGCCCCTTGCAGAGATGAGTCTCCTAGCCTATAGGCACCTTGTTGCACCCCCAGACGGACCAACAACTTCGGGATCTCATCGCTAGCCGCATCCGCGCCCAGGGGCCAGTGACTTTTGCCCAGTTCATGGAGTGGGCCCTCTACGAGCCGGAGCTGGGCTACTACGAGCGGGGCTACCCCATTGGCCCTGACTACTTAACGGCTCCCCACCTGGCGCCCGACTTTGCCCACCTGTTGGCGGAGCAGATCCACCAATTCTGGCAAGTTCTAGGCTCCCCTTCTGCTTTTGCGGTTGTTGAGATGGGGGCAGGCAGCGGTCGCCTGGCTGAAGATTGGCTAACCTACGTGCGCTCGGCTTACCCTGCGTTTTGGCAGGCTCTAGAGTACGGGATCCTGGAGCGCTCTGCCTCTTTGCGGCGGCTGCAGCAGGAGCGCTTGGCGGGCTTTGGGGAGAAGGTGCGCTGGCTGGCGTGGGACGAAATCCCGGAGGAATCGGTAACTGGCTGTTTTTTCTCCAATGAGCTGGTGGATGCCTTTCCGGTCCATCGGGTGCAGGTGCAGGGGGGGTCTCTGCGGGAAATCTACGTGGATTGGACAGAGGGAGGGTTTCAAGAGGTGCTGGGGGATCCCTCGACCCCCGCGCTAGAAGCGTACTTTGCCCGGCTGGGGATCCCAATTACCACCTACCCCTCTGGCTACCAAACCGAGGTCAACCTCAAGGCCCTCGAGTGGCTGCAGCTTCTGGCCCGCAAGCTGCGGCGGGGCTACGTGCTGACCATCGACTACGGTTACCCTGCCCAGCGCTACTATAGTCCCCAGCGCTCCCAGGGCACGCTCCTAGCTTACCGCCGACACGCCACCTCTGCGGATCCCTATAGTCGGGTGGGGTGCCAAGATCTCACGGCCCATGTGGACTTTACAACCCTGGAACAGGTGG
>Ga0272447_1001000_pt1 | contig 19164 bp, 17 predicted proteins | sample YNPCB0133_FD_194589 | JGI IMG/M metagenome (GOLD analysis project Ga0272447, IMG submission 194589) | Hot spring microbial mat communities from Yellowstone National Park, WY, United States - YNP-CB-013-3 | ecosystem: Environmental > Aquatic > Thermal springs > Hot (42-90C) > Sediment | place... | reverse complement strand
ATCACCACCATCATCGACAACACGTGGGCAACGCCTCTCTTCCAGCGACCCATGCGGTTGGGAGTGGACATCGTGGTGCATTCGGCAAGCAAGTATTTAGGGGGGCACAGCGATGTAATCGCGGGGGTAGTTTGTGCCTCACGCCAACACATCGAGTCGATACACCGCGAGATGACGCTAATCGGGGGCATCTTAGACCCCTTCGCGGCGTGGCTGATCGTGCGCGGGCTGCGCACGTTGCCCACACGCCTGCATCAGCACCAAGAGAACGCGCTCAAGGTGGCACAATGGCTGACGCAGCATCCCGCAGTGCATCGCGTGCTGTATCCGGGGCTACCCTCTCATCCGCAACACGGGTTAGCCCGTCGGCAAATGAGTGGTTTTAGTGGATTGTTCTCTTTCACGTTGAAGCGAAACTCACGCGCAGCAGCGGTCAGCGTGGTAGATGCCCTTCGGATGTTCCATATCGGCGCCAGTTGGGGTGGATATGAAAGCCTTGTTCTGCCGATGCTGATCGAGGACTACGATGGGGAACAGCGGTGGGGCTTGCGGGTGCATATCGGACTGGAGCCACCAGAGCGGCTAATAGCAGACCTAGAGCAGGCGTTCAGCCACGCGCGATAGAAGGGTCGCTAACCTTTTTCGCCCTTCAATCCGCTGAGGAGCTTCTCGAAAAGGCTCTTCTCTTCTTCTGGGACGTCGGCGAGCCGCTCGCCACAGGCTGCCGCAAACTGGCGCAGAAGCCCACGTTGAACCTCGTTTAGGTGGGTAGGCACGTGGATGTTGATGTGTATCAGCAGGTCGCCTCGGCCCTGTCGGCGGTTCGGTAAACCTTTGCCAGCCAGGCGAATCACACTGCTTGGCTGGGTACCAGCGGGGATTTGCAGTTCGATATCCTCGTCCAGCCCACGCACTTTGACCGTCGCCCCTAGTGCCGCCTGGGCAAAGGAGATAGTCAGTTTGGTGTGTAGATTGGAACCCTCTCGTTCGAAGCGTTCGTGCGGACGCACATGGAACACCACAAAGAGGTCGCCGTTGTCACCGCCACGCCTGCCGCAGTCGCCTTCTCCGAGAAACTGCACCGCAGTGCCGTCTTCCACGCCTAGAGGCACACGGATGGTGCGTTCCACCATGTTACGCAGCCGTCCTTCGCCACGGCATTGTCTGCACGGATGCGCAATCACCCGTCCCTCACCACCGCAGGTGGAGCAAGTGACCACAGTGGAGACCGTTCCTAGCAGCGTATGCTGTGTGTGCCGCACACGCCCGCTACCACGACAGGTAGGGCAGGTCGTAGGTGCTTCGCCTGGTTCCGCACCGTTGCCCGCACAGCGGGGACAGGTTTGAAACCGTGCATATTGGATGGTCTTTGGCGCGCCAACAGCGATTTCCTCGAGGGTGACCTCCACATCCACCCGCAGGTCATTGCCGCGCTGAGCGCGTGGTGGCTCGGTGCGCACGCCTCCTGTGCCGAAGAACAGGTCGAACAGGTCACCAATGTGGCCAAAGTCGCCAAAACCAAAATCGGGTTCCGCAGTGCCGCCACGTACCCCAGCGCGTCCAAACAGGTCGTAAGCGCGACGCTTTTCGGGGTCGCTCAACACCTCGTAGGCTTCGTTGATAGCTTTAAACTTCTCTTCGGCCTGTTTATCGCCGGGGTTCACATCGGGATGGTATTGGCGAGCAAGGCGTCGGTACGCACGCTTGATCTCCTCCAGCGTGGCGTCCCGGCTAACTCCTAGCGTCTCGTAATAATCGTTCTCGCCCGGCATTGCGGCACCTCGTCCCCACTATTCGGAGTGCTGGCGCTCTGCTTCTGTTTCCTCTTCCTCCAGTCCGAGTATCTCGCTAACGTGGTCGGAAACGGACAGGTCTTCCTCCGCCAGCGCCGTTCCCTCTTCTTCTACCTCCTCATCTGCTTCGGCCTCGGTAAAGGCTTGGCTGGCGTCAGGGATTTCATGTCCATTATCGGAGCCTGGTAGGTCTGCCTCTACTGCATTTGCGACTTTAGCCATTGCCTCCTCAAAGTCTTCCGCGGTCAAAACCACTTCTGGCGTCTCGGCTTCCACCAGCTCGGAGAAAGGCTCGGGGTTAAAGCTCGGCACCAAACGCCCAGCCGCCACTTCTTCCAGCGCAATGGTCAAGGGGTTGTTGGACGAGCTTTTGACCAGTGAGCGACGGGCGATGCCCTGTTCCTGTAGGTGCTTGGCGCGTTTTGCCGCCAGCACCACCAGCGCGTACTTGTTGAACCGATTCAACCGGTCGGGGTTGGGTAAAATCATCGTTGCGCAACCTCTTGTCCATTTTCACACCAAAGAATTATACCGCCTCTTCTGCCTATCGTCAACGCGCCAAGCGGCTATAACATCTCATGTTCCATATCGTCTATTAGTGTGGTCTAGCTAGCTGCGACCGCGAAAAGAGGGGAGAAAAGGAATGCCAACAGACCACAGTACACGAATGGGCCCATTGCGTCCGCACCCGCGAAACCCGCGCTATTTTGCCGATGCACGCGGCCGGGCAATCTACCTGACCGGTTCCCATACCTGGATGAATCTTCAGGACATGGGGGCTGCAGACCCGCCCAAACCGTTTGATTTTGGGGCGTACCTCGATTTTCTGGCGCAGCACCATCACAACTTCATTCGCCTCTGGTCGTGGCAAGCGACAGGAGCGTGGATATTCCCTCATATTACCCCTCATCCCTGGCGGCGTACGGGACCTGGCATGGCCCGCGATGGGAAGCCTTGCTTTGACCTCACTCAGTTTGATGATGACTACTTTCGTCGCCTGCGCGAACGTGTACGGCTTGCCCGGCGTCGCGGCATCTATGTGTCGGTGATGCTGTTCGTCGGAGGCAACGTGTCCGTACCCGACGAGTGGGAACGACACCCCTTCCGACGCGGCAACAATGTGAACGGTATCGACGGCGATATCGACGGAGACGGTACGGGCAAGGAGACGGTGACACTCCAGCAACATCGGCAGCTTCGGATGATACGGGAAATACAGCTCGAGTACGTGCGTCGGGTTATCGACACGGTGAATGCCTTCGATAATGTGCTGTATGAGATTATCAACGAGGGCGGCACGCGCGAATGGGACTGGTTTATGGTGAACTTTATCCACGAATACGAGCACACGAAGCCTCTGCAGCACCCGGTCGGATTAACTGGTCACGGCGGAGAGAGCAATGACAGTCTGCTCAGCAGTCCTGCGGAATGGTTCTCACCCGGCGCGAGTGAATGGGGAGACCTGCTGTCGAACCCGCGCGTTGCCGATGGGCAAAAGGTCTCGATTCTGGACACCGATCATCTCTGGGGAGAGGGTGGTGACTACCTCTGGGTGTGGAAGAGTTTTCTCAGAGGACATAACCCCATTTACATGGACCGCATCGCCGCACTGACAGGAGACACACGCGGCGACATTCCGGGAGCGGAACCTGTGCGCAAAGCGATGGGGCTTACCCGACAGATTGCGGAACAGACGGATTTGGCACTGATGGTTCCTCGTCCCGAGCTCGCCTCCACCGGTTACTGCCTGGCGCACGAGGGCAGGGAGTACGTTGTATTCCTGCCAGGAACACGCAAGGTAGCGGTTAATCTGTCGGCAACCCGCAAACCTCTCGCTGTACAGTGGATACATCCGGTAGAGGGAACCGTGAGTCGCGGGAAGGCAGTGCAGGGTGCTGCGCGACGCGAACTGGTGTCGCCCTTTGACAGAGACTCGGTATTGTGGCTCCGGACGATTTAGTTTCCGGTAACCTCTCGCGCCAGCTCAGCCCACTTGCGACGTCGCGGCTTCATGCAGGAAAAAGGTCTTGCGAAATGAAAAATATTCCGATATAATAAACATGGTAGATTAAATAAATTGAACTACAGTAGTTGTTGGTGGCAGAATGGCTGACATCCTGAACAGAAGGAGGCAAGTCCCGTGGAACGCCAGATCCGTTACCAGAGGGAGGCAGACCTCGAGTGGGCGCAGCAGTTCCCCAAACATCCGGGCTGTGAACGCTTGTTGTCGTGTATCCAGTGTGGAACCTGCTCAGGCACCTGCCCTCTGTCCATCTACATGGACCTGACCCCTCGCCAGGTCATCGCGCTCGTTCGTGAGGGCTTCCGGGAAGACGTCCTGCGCTCGAAAACCATCTGGCTGTGCGCAAGTTGCTACGCCTGCAGCGTGGAATGTCCTCAGAAGGTGGGTATCACTGACCTGATGTACCGTCTGAAGCGCGAAGCCATTCGCAACAACCTCTATCCTGCCCGCTTTCCTATTCCGGTGTTAGCGCGGGAGTTTTGCGAGCTCGTCCGTCGTAAGGGGCGGAACTCGGAGTTCTGGGTCGTGGTTCGAATGGCGCTTCGCTCGAACCCGCTGGTACTGTTGCAACTTGTACGCGTCGGGTGGGACCTATGGCGCACGGGGCGACTGTCCGTACGGATGGAGCGCATCCGAAGAGTCAAGGAGCTGCAGTATCTTCCTACGGCCTCGAAGGAGGTGGACTAAATGGAACCCCCCAGCAAGTATCTCTACTATCCTGGCTGCTCGCTTAAAGGTACTGGCATCGCCTACGAGGAGAGCCTGTTAACCACGCTGCGTCTACTTGAGCTGCCAGTGGAAGAGCTATCGGACTGGAACTGCTGCGGGGCCACGACGTATATGTCGGTTAGCGAACGTTCGGCGACCCTGCTAGCGGCAAGAAACCTCGCGCTGGCGCGGCAAACCGGCTCCAAGCACCTATTGGCTCCGTGCAATGCGTGCTATCTCACCTTGCGCAAGAGCCAGAAGCTGGTGTCCGAGTATCCTCAGGTAGCGCAGCAGGTCGAACAGTACTTGCAGCAGGCGGGCTTGCCGTCTCTCGATTCGGTGCAGGTGCGCCATCCGCTAGAAGTTCTCTACAATGATGTTGGGCTGCAACGCCTGCGCGAACTGACCGTGCGCCGGCTGCAAGGGGTGCGGATGGCTTCCTACTACGGCTGTCAGGCAGTGCGTCCTTACGGGGAGGTAGACGACCCCCGCGACCCCAAGCGCATGGACGAGATTCTCAAAGCGGTGGGCGTGGACGTAGTCGATTACAACCTGAAAACGAAATGTTGCGGCGGACCGCTCACGGGAACCATCCACGACTTGGGTGTTCGCTTGAACTATATCCTACTCAAAGAGGCAGTGCGTCAGGGAGCGCAGGCAATCGTTACTATCTGCCCGCTGTGCCAATTCAATCTGGACGCCTACCAAACAGAGATTCGAAAGCATACGGGTGAACCGTTCGATATGCCGATCCTGTACCTGACACAGGTCGTCGGATGGGCACTGGGAGGCGACTTTCACGAGCTGGGCTTGCACCGCGCGATCTCTGGTAAGAAGCTGATTGAGCGGTGGTTCACCGTGAAGAAGGAGGCAGAGACCTATGTCTGAGCAGAAGAACGGACAGGTGCGTATCGGTGTCTACGTTTGCCATTGTGGCGCGAATATCGCCGATACTGTCGACGTCAAAGCGGTCGCCGATTACGCCGCCACGCTGCCCGGCGTGGTGGTGGCGCGCGACTACAAATATATGTGCTCCGACCCAGGACAAGAGCTGATACAGCAAGACATTCAGCAATATCAGGTCAACCGGGTGGTGGTCGCTGCGTGTAGTCCCACCCTGCATGAGAACACCTTTCGTGGCGCCGCCCAGCGGGCAGGATTGAACCCCTTCTTCGTACAGATGGTTAATATTCGCGAGCATGATTCGTGGGTTCACTCCGACCGCGTTGCCGCCACCGAAAAAGCGAAGGACTTAGTGCGCGCAGCAGTGCGCAGGGTCTTCTTCCATAAACCGCTGGAAAAACGTCGGGTGCCAATCCGTTCGGAGGTGTTGGTGGTCGGAGGGGGCATCGCAGGCATCCACGCTGCGCTGACGGTAGCCAACTCGGGCAAGAGGGTGTATCTGGTGGAGCGCGAGCCCACCATCGGCGGGCACATGGCGCAGTACGATAAGACCTTCCCCACGCTGGACTGTGCGGCGTGCATCCTCACGCCCAAGATGTCAGCGGTGAAGTCCCACCCCAACATCACGCTGTGGACGTACTCTGAAGTGGTGAGTGTGGACGGCTCGGTAGGCGACTACAAGGTGGTGGTCAAACGCAAGCCGCGCTACGTGCGCGAAGACCTGTGCATCGGTTGCTTGCAGTGCATCGATGCCTGCGTGTTCAAAGAACCCAAGTTCGACAATGAGTTCGATCTAGGCTTGAGCAAACGCAAGCCCATTTACATCCCCTTCGCTCAGGCGACGCCGAAGGTGGTCGTGATTGACCCAGAAGCCTGCATTCAGCTGCGTACGGGCAAGTGCAAAAAGAGCTGTCTGGAAGCTTGCGCTGAGCGCGGCGCGATCGATTTCGAGCAGAAAGAGACCTACGAGGAGATCCACGTCGGCTCCATCATCATCGCCACGGGTTTCCAGACCTTCGACCCGCGGCGCCTACCGCAATACGGCTACGGCAAATACCCCAACGTGTATACCACCTTAGAGGTCGAGCGTCTGGTTAACGCCTCGGGTCCTACCGGCGGACAGGTCATTACGCGGGACGGGCGCGTTCCCAAGAGCGTGGGGATTATCTTGTGCGTGGGATCGCGCGATGAGAACACCAACCGATGGTGCTCGCGGGTGTGTTGCATGACCTCACTGAAGCTGGCGCACCTTATCAAGGAGCATACTGGGGCAGAGGTGTTCATTTTCTACATCGACATGCGCGCCGCAGGCAAGGGCTATGAGGAGTTCTACCAGCGCGTGCTGAACGAAGGGGTTCACTTTGTGCGCGGGCGCGTAGCGGAAATCACCGACTGGGCGCTAGACCCTTCGGAAGAGGGCAAGCTGGTAGCACGGGTAGAAGACACTAACACGGGCTTTGTTCGGCGCATCCCTCTGGATATGGTGGTGCTTGCCGTCGGATTGGAACCACAGCACGATGCGCTGAACGTCCAGCGGCTGTTTGGCATCAGCTGTTCGCTGGACGGCTTCTTCTTGGAGAAACACCCGAAGCTCGCTCCTGCGCCCACCTACACCGACGGCATCTTCATTGCAGGGCTCTGCCACGGTCCGAAGGATATTCCCGACACGGTGATGCAGGCGGGATACGCAGCAGCAGAAGCCATTGCGCTGGCGGACACGGGCTACTTCGAGCTCGAACCCAACACCGCGTATATCGTGGAAGAGGAATGCTCGGGCTGCAAGACGTGCGTCCCGCTATGCCCGTACAAAGCCATCAGCTTCGACGAAGAGAAGCAAAAGGCAGTGATGAACGAGGTGCTGTGCAAGGGATGCGGCACGTGCGTCGCGGCGTGCCCGTCGGGCTCCATCCGACAGAACCTGTTCGAGGACGAAGAGATATACAGCGAGATCGAGGGCGTGTTGGCTTACGCCTAACGCTCCCATGAACTGGAGGGATACGTATGGAGGACCGACCGAACACCGACAGGCTCTCCACCGGTGCAGAGTGGGAGCCATTGATTGTGGCGTTCTTCTGCAACTGGTGTACTTATACGGCAGCAGACCTGGCAGGTGTCTCCCGAATGGGATATGACCCGAACGTGCGCGTCATCCGCGTCATGTGTTCAGGACGAGTAGATCCGCAGTTTGTGCTGGACGCCTTCGCGCATGGCGCAGATGGGGTTCTTATTGGCGGGTGTCATCCTGGAGACTGCCATTACGTGGAAGGCAACTACAAAACGCTACGTCGCTACCACCTGCTGAAGCGCATGCTCCGCGACTTGGGGATTGAGGAACAACGGCTGCGACTGGAGTGGATTGCTGCTTCAGAGGGTGAAAAGGTCAGCAAAACCATCAACGAGATGGTCGAGCAGGTGCGTGCGTTGGGGCCGCTGCGTCTGTCGCGGCGTTTTAAGGAGTGGGATGCGGAACTGGCATCCCTAGAGGCGGAAGCTCAAAGCGAGGAGGTGGCAGTCCATGCCTGACAAGCCCAAGATTGCGTTCTACTGGTGCGCTTCCTGTGGAGGGTGCGAAGAATCCATCGTAGACCTTGCGGAAGACATTCTGGAAGTGGCGCAGGCGGTAGACATCGTATTCTGGCCCGTCGCGATGGATTTCAAGCGCGAGCATGTAGAAGCCATGCCCGACGGCTCGATCCTCGCCACCATGGTGAACGGCTCGATACGCACCTCCGAGCAGGAGGAGATGGCATATCTGCTTCGTCGCAAAAGCCAGGTCCTCATCGCCTACGGCTCGTGTGCGCATACGGGCGGCGTACCCAGCCTCGCAAACCAGTTCACGCGGGAACAAATCCTGCGCTATGTATACGAGGAGGCTCCTACCGTAGTCAACGAGGAGAAAACACGCCCACAGCCCCGTCATCAGTACGATGGTACTGCACTCACTCTGCCCGAGTTTCGTGGGCTGGTGCGCAGCCTAGACCAGGTGGTGGAAGTAGATTACTACCTGCCTGGCTGTCCACCTACCCCCCAACTGCTGAAACAGGCGGTGTCGATGCTGCTTTCGGGCAACCTGCCACCAAAGGGCACGGTGCTTGCACCTGACACCGCTTTATGCGAGCAGTGTCCACGCAAAGAAAGCAAGCCGATCGACCTGAGGATCACGGAGTTCAAACGCCCGCACTGGACACAAATAGACCCTAACACCTGTTTCCTAGCGCAGGGGATTGTGTGCATGGGACCCGCCACTCGGTCGGGCTGCGAGTCGCAGTGCATTCGGGGCAACATGCCCTGCACTGGCTGCTTCGGCCCGACATCACGGGTGAAGGATCAGGGGGCGAAAATCCTCTCCGCACTAGCATCTCCTATAGACGCCCGCGAGCCGGAGGAGATCGAAAAGATACTAAGCGGTATCCCCGACCCAGTGGGTACTTTCTACCGCTACTCGCTGGCAAAATCGCTGCTGCGTGCCAAAGTGACTCGTTGAGGAGGGATAAGGGATGGACGAGAGCATTCAAACCGTATGGAACGAAGCGCAAGCCCGCGCCAACGAAGCCTATTACGCTCAACGCAGGCGTGTTACCGTCGACCCCATCACCCGTTTGGAGGGGCACGGCAAGATCGACATCTTCCTCAACGAGCAGGGCGAAGTGGAACGCGCCTACTTCCAGGTGCCAGAGCTGCGCGGCTTCGAGGTCTTCTCCATCGGGCGACCCGCGGAGGACATGCCGCAGATTACCAGCCGAATCTGTGGCGTCTGCCCCACCGCGCACCACATGGCGGCTACCAAAGCACTGGACGACCTGTACCAAGTGGAGCCACCTTCGCCTGCCAAAAAAATCCGTGAACTGGTATACAACACCTTCATGCTGGAAGACCATGCGCTGCACGTGTATGTGCTCGGCGGACCCGACTTCATCGTTGGTCCAGAGGCTCCACCGGAAGTGCGCAACGTGCTAGGCGTCATCCAGACAGTAGGCGTGGAAGTCGGTAAGCGCGTCATCGCCACCCGCCGACGCCTGCGCGAGTTCATCGCCTATCTGGGTGGTAAAGTGGTGCATCCGGTACTGGGACTGCCCGGTGGCGTTGCCAAGGGAATCGCCCCCGAAGACCTGCCCCAATTCCAACAGCTGGCAACAGAGGCTCTCGACTTCGCACTGTTCACCCTACAGGTGTTCAAGGACGTGGTGCTGAAGAACCCGACTTACATGGACCTCATCACCTCCGACACCTACACGCACCGCACCTACTATATGGGATTGGTGGACGAGGCGAACCGGGTGAACTTCTACGATGGCAAGGTGCGCGTGGTCTCACCAGAGGGGAACGAGTATGCCAAGTTCGCGGCCCAGGCTTACCAGGAGTTTATCGCTGAGCATGTGGAACCTTGGAGCTACGTCAAGTTCTGCTACCTGAAGGGTGTCGGCTGGAAGGGCTTCACCGACGGGGTGGACAGCGGCATCTACTCGGTGGCGCCGTTGGCGCGGTTGAACGCCTCCGACGGCATGGCAACCCCGGAGGCGCAGAAAGCATATGAGGAGTTTTTCAACACCTTCGGGCAAAAACCAGTACACCATACGCTGGCAAATCACTGGGCGCGCGTCATCGAGATGGTGTATGCCGCCGAACGCATCAACGAGCTCATCAACGACCCCGAGATAACCAGTCAGCACCTGCGCGTGATACCGACCGCGACCCCTACGGTGGGGGTGGGGGTGGTGGAAGCTCCGCGCGGCACGCTGTTCCACCACTACGAGACCGACGAGCAAGGCATCCTGCGCAAGACGAACTTGATTGTTGCCACCCAAAACAACTCTGCGCGCATGGCAATGAGCGTGGAGAAGGCGGCGAAGGGACTGATTCACGGCGGCCAAGTGTCGGAAGGGCTCTTGAACAAAGTGGAGATGGCGTTCCGCGCGTATGACCCCTGCCACGCCTGCGCCACACACTCGCTGCCCGGTCAGATGCCACTGATACTCACCGTGTACAGCGCGCACGGTGAAGTTATACATCGACAGAAGCGATGAGCGAACGCGACGGACGTATTTTAGTGCTAGCTTTGGGCAACGACCTGCTCGGTGATGACGGTGTGGGATGGGAAGCGGCTCGCCAGCTCGCTACGCAGGTCGACAGCGCGGTAGAGGTGGTAGAGACGGGTGAAGTGGGACTGGCGCTGCTAGAGCTGATGGAAGGCTACAACTGCGCACTGCTCATCGACTCGATGGTGACGGGGCGCTATCCACCTGGCACGGTGATAGAGTTCTCACCAGAAGATTTCCGCAAGGTGGTGGCGCCCTCGCCGCATTATGCGGGTCTGCCAGAGGTGATAGAGATGGCACGCCGCCTGCAGATCCCTTTCCCGCAGCACGTCCGCATTCTGGCAATAGAAGTGCAGAACCCCTACGAGTTCCACATCGGTTTCTCAGAGCCGGTAAGAGATGCCTTGCCTCAACTGGTGCAACGAGCGCGTGAAGTGCTATCGGAATGGTTGAGGTCGTCTGATGATTTGCCTACACCGTTGCCAACAAAGGGCGTGGATTGAGGAAGTATCGCGCATGACGCAGAATAAAGTGCTGGTCGTTGATCGGCACATCGAGCAACGGAGGAGGCTCACACGATGCAAATACCCAAATTGGATAGCAAAGCGATTGAACACCATTATCAGCATGCGAAAGAGGTGTATGCTGCCTACGGGGTAGACACTGACCGCGCTCTGGAGCAAATGAAAGGCATCTCTATCTCCCTCCACTGCTGGCAGGGGGATGACGTGAGTGGCTTTGAGAACCCTGAAGGAGAGCTGGGCGGAGGGCTGGCGGTCACCGGCAACTACCCTGGCAAAGCCCGCACGCCTGACGAACTGCGTGCCGACCTGCTAAAGGCGTACAGTCTTATCCCCGGCAGGCATCGGTTGAACCTTCACGCTTTTTACGTAGACCACCTCGAAAGGGTGGAGCGCAACCAGCTGCAACCGAAGCACTTCCAGAGCTGGATAGACTGGTCGACCCAACACGGCATTCCGCTGGACTTTAATAGCACTTTCTTCGCGCACCCTCTGGCAAGTGATGGCTGGACGCTAGCGAGCGCAGATAGCGGTGTACGCCAGTTCTGGATCGAACACGCCATCGCCTGCCGCAAAATCGCTGAGGCGATGGGCAAAGCACAAGGCAGTCCCTGCATCCATAACCTCTGGATACCCGATGGTGAAAAGGACCTGCCCGCCGACCGCTGGGCGCCGCGCCAGAGGCTGAAAGAATCGCTCGACGCTATCTACAAGGAACCGCTGGACGGGAAGTACATCAAAGACGCTGTGGAGTCCAAACTGTTTGGCATCGGCTCGGAGTCGTATGTCGCTGGCTCTTGGGAGTTCTACCTGTCCTATGCAGTGAAGCATGACCTGCTGATATGCATCGATACGGGGCACTTCCACCCCACCGAGCAGATTGCGGATAAGATTTCAGCGGTGTTGCTGTTCCTGCCCGAGATTCTGCTGCATGTCAGTCGCGGCATTCGCTGGGATAGCGACCACGTGGTGATTCTGAACGACGAGACGCGCTCCATTGCCGAAGAGATTGTGCGCGGAGAGGCACTGCACCGCGTGCATATCGGGCTGGACTATTTCGACGCCAGCATTAACCGCGTGGCTGCATGGGTTATCGGCACGCGAGCAATGCTGAAGGCTTTGTTAATCGCCTTGCTCCAACCCGTGCAGGCGCTCAAGGAACTGGAAGCATCAGGCGACCGCACCGCCCGCCTTGCACTGATGGAGGACTTGAAAACCCTACCCTATAGCGCGGTCTGGGACTACTACTGTGAGACGCAGGGCGTGCCCGTCGGCGCGGCGTGGCTGGACGAGGTGCGTCGCTACGAGCGCGAAGTGCTGGCGAAGCGGTAGGGTGTCAACACAGTAGCCTACCGAGTGGCGTTGCGGCGGGCGTACGGGCTTGTTTGTTCGTGCGTGGCAGCGACAACCTGTCCCCGCTTCATCTGTGCGCAGAGGATGGCGGGGTGAGGGGTGGCATTGACATCATTGGGAGCAGGGCGGAGATTCTCTCCGACCCGTTGCCCACCTTTAGGACAACATGGCGAGATGCTTCGCTGTCGCTCAGCATGACGATGCCCTGTCGGGGGCAAGGCAAACACCCTCCGAGACGCTTCAGTGTGTGCAGCAGGACGACACACCTGTCCACGCCAGCCTTTTGCGACGGTTCCAACGTCACGGCACTAGCGCGCCCTCGCGTGTGTGGTGCCTTACCCCCCTACCTTATGGCAGCAGGCGGCTAATCAGCTCCTCATCCGCCGAGTCGGGGTAGCGTCGGGCGATGTTGCTGGCAAAGCGTTTAAAATCCGCCAGTGTTACCGCACGTTTATCCCGTTTCTGCGAGAGATAGGCTGCTCCGACAATGGCGGAACACTCCGCCCCGAAGTGTTCGTCGCTGATGGAGCGCTCGCCCTTGCGCACGCACTCGATCATGTTGCGTATCTCCCCGTAGAACGAGGAAGGCCAATACTCCCAGGTGGGACCGGTCGCCTCCACGCGGCGACACCCCCCGTTAGCATCTTCCACCACCAAAATGCATCTGTCGTCCTCGTGGGTGAAGCGAATCGTGCCCATCGTGCCGATGATCACTGTGTCGGGCGAGTCGCGGTGGCTCCATGAACCTTCGACATGCGCCGTACTCCACGCGCCCGTTTGGGGATGCTCGAAGCGGATGAGGATGTGTCCGTCGTCTTCCACGCGCACAGGCTGGAACTGCCCCGACAGGATACGTTGCGGCATGCGGATGGTGATGCCAATCGGTTCGGCGGCTTTGACAGAAATGGGTTGTTTGTCAAGCCCCGACAGATACCACGATGCGCCGACAGCATGAATGCCGTTGTCCAGCAGGGAACCGCCCCCGCCTGTGCTGGCATTCCAGAAGTTGGGATTGCCCTCAGGACCGCCGTGTGCCGTTGCTAGAAACATCATCACTGGCTCACCGATCCAGCCAGCGTCGATGACCTTTTTAGCAGTGTAGTAAAACGGGTCCCACAGCCAGTTTTCGTTGTGTTGATACAGTTTGCCCGTACGCTGCACCGTCTCCACCACACGCATACACTCCAGCCATGTGCGCGCCATCGGCTTCTCGCACATCACATGCACGCCCGCTTCCAGCGCGGCAATCGCCATCGGAGCGTGCAGGTTCGGTTGCGTGCAGATGTCTACTAGGTCGAGTTGCGCCTCGCGGAGCATGGTCTGCACGTCCTGATACATCCTTACCTCTTTCAGGTCTTGCTTGAGGCGTTCAGCGGTTGTCACGTCGCCACGCTCTTCCGCCTGCTTTGCCTTCTGTTTATACAGCTCCTTCATGCGTGCCTCGGCAGCGGCTAGGCTCTCCGCAGATACGTCGCACAACGCAACCAGCTGGCAACTGGGCAAGTCGGGGAATGTTGGCAGATGTGCCCCCCGAAAGATACCCCCTGTGCCAACGGCTCCCACACGGATACGTCTCACGATTAATTACCCTCCTGCTCATCAGTTGGTCAGTAACCTATCGATTCGCAAAGAAAATCGGTGCCTCCTGTCGATTTGGAACCACGATGAAAAAGGTTGCTCAGGTGAAGATTGCTGCTGGAACTATAGTACGGGCGGAGTTCTACCGTAGTGAAGCGCATGGTGTTGGGCGACGAAAGTTCTAACATGAAGGGTAATGAGATGACCGAGTTTGTGCTATGTATCAATGACGGTGGCTGCCACGCCATGCTGGTTGTAGTCGAGGTTTAACGACGGTTGGATGATTCAGAGGTAGGATCCTCCAATCTCGTCCGAAGTGTGGTCGAGGACGCTTCCGAGCCAGAAGCGTATCTCTATCCTGCTTCTCTTGTCGTGCCGATTGTATGCCAGAGCAAGCAAGAAAGGCATGGCTGGGTAACATCGGGCGCGACCGTTAGCCTCCGCCCGTACCGTCTGGGCTAAACTTATCTGGATAGATCGACAGGGGCACTGCTTTCACCGTGCCCGATTGCAGCAGCACTATCACCCATCCGCCCGCTCTTGGTGGTGGGGTATCCCGACGATTTTCTGGCTTGAAGAAGGTTGCCCAGTGCCAGTTACAGTCCGCTAGCGGCGTTTGTTCCCCCCATTTACCCTCACCGTAGTGGGGGAACGGCTGCCACCAGCCTAACTCGTGGGCGATCGCCCAGTTAGGGATGTAGTCATAGCTGACCCCTGTGGGCAAGTAAAGATTGCCCTCAAGGCGAGGATTACCCGGATGTTGTCCGCGTTGCGGGTCGGAAGGGCAGACAAACAACTGAGTGGACGACTGATAGGCAGGATATAGCGCGCTTAATCGCGGAGGCAACGCATCGAAGTCCTGCAGATACATGCGCGCAGCCATACCGATTTGGCGCAACTGACTCATGCAGGAGGTGCGTCGCGCACTAGCACGCACCTGCGCGAACACAGGGAATAAAATCGCCGCCAGCAGGGAGATGATGGCGATGACGACAAGCAGCTCCACCAGCGTGAAGCTGGATTTGCAGCGGTTCATGTCGCACTCCTAAGATCGATTACCGCTGTTTATGATGACACAAAAGGCAGGCTGGTTACAAGAGGCATCATACCTTGTCGCAAGGTGATGCCTGCTGAGGTATACTCCATAGCAGGAGAAATGCCGATGACGGCGATGGGTCGTGTTACCATTGTCGGAGGAGGGTTTGCTGGTTCGGAAGCGGCGTGGGCTGCGGCAAACGCTGGCGTGCCAGTGCGCCTGTACGAGATGCGACCGGTGCGTCAGACGCCTGTCCACCAGACGCCGTATCTCGCCGAGCCAGTTTGCTCGAACTCGTTCAAATCGAACCTGCTCACCACTGCCGCTGGACTGCTAAAGTGGGAGATGCGCCAGCTGGGTTCGGTGGTGCTGCCTTGCGCGGAGGAGGTCGCTGTACCTGCTGGGGAGGCATTGGCGGTAGACCGCCATCTCTTCGCACAGGCGGTGACCCAGCGGTTGGAGGCACACCCGCTCATCGAGATTGTCCGCGAAGAGATTACCGACATCCCATCCGAGCGTCCGCTTATTATCGCGACCGGCCCGCTCACCTCTGATGCACTGGCGCAGGCAATCGCCCGCCTGACCGGCAGCCAGCGTCTGTATTTCTACGATGCGGTCGCGCCCATCGTGGACGCGCTGACGCTGAACATGGAGCGCATCTTTACGGCGTCGCGCTACGGCAAAGGGGATGCCGCCTACCTGAACTGCCCCATGACCCGCGAGGAGTATGAGGCGTTCGTGGATGCCTTGCTCTCGGCGGAGACCATCCAGCCACACGACTTCGAGGAGCCGCGCTACTTCGAGGGGTGTTTGCCGATCGAGGAGATCGCGCGGCGGGGCAGGGATGCCCTGCGATTCAGCCGCTTCAAGCCAGTGGGGTTGCGTGACCCGCGCACGGGCAAGCGTCCGTACGCGGTGGTGCAGCTGCGTCAGGAGAACCTGCAGGGCACGCTGTACGGACTGGTGGGTTGCCAGACGCGCATGAAGTGGGGCGAGCAGAAGCGTGTGTTCCGCCTGATACCGGGGCTGGAGAACGCCGAGTTCGTGCGCTATGGGGTGATGCACCGCAATACCTACATCCACTCTCCCACCCTGCTGGAGCCGACACTGCAGCTGCGTTCGGAGCCGGGCATCTTCTTCGCGGGGCAGATTACGGGCGTGGAGGGCTATATCGAGAGCGCAATGTGCGGCATCGTCGCGGGAATGAACGCGGCACGGCTTGTCAAAGGGCTGTCGCCGCTGACCCTGCCTGCGGACACGATGATGGGCGCGCTGCTGGAGTACATCAGCCGCTACCCGGGTAAGGACTTCCAGCCGATGAACGCGAACTTCGGCTTGTTACCGGAGCCGCAGCCTCCCGTGCGTGACCGCCAGCAGCGAATCGCCGCAAAGGTGGAACGGGCGCAGGAGGCACTGCGGCGGTTTCTGACGCAACATGAACATGCCGGATAAGCGCTACGAGTGGATAGATGCCTTTATCACCGACCTGCGGCATCGCCGCCGCGCGTCGGAGAATACCGTGCGCGGCTACATGCGCGACCTCGTGCAGTTCGCTGAGTTTTTGGAGCGGAATTACCCCGAGCTGGGCTGGGAAGCGGTGCAACTGGGCATCGTTCGCGCGTTTCTGGCGGAGCTGCACCGGCTGGCGTTGTCGCCGCGCAGCATCGAGCGCAAAATCGCGGCGCTCCGAGCGTTTTTCAAATACCTGCGGCATCGCGGAATAACAGCAAGTAACCCCGCGCAGGCGGTAACTGCCCCCCGACACGACCAGCAATTGCCCAAAGTGCTGGCGCAGCAGGAAGTCGAACAGTTGCTCACCGCGCCGCAGGGCGAGGACCCCCTGTCCATCCGCGATCGCGCCATTCTGGAACTGCTGTATGCCAGTGGGATGCGCGTGAGCGAGCTGACCAGCCTGCGCGTGCAGGACATCGACTGGAGCCACAACGCCATTCAGGTCACCGGCAAGGGAAACAAGACGCGGGTGGTGCTGTTCGGACGGGCGGCGCACGAGGCACTGATCGATTACCTGAACCGCGCCCGCCCCGTGTTACTGCAGAAAGGGAAGGGCAGAGACGAAGGCTGGCTGTTCCTGAACCACCGCGGAACCCGCCTGACTGACCGCAGTGTGCGTCGGGTGCTGGACCGCTATGCACCAGAGCTGTCCACCGCCTTCAAGCCCACGCCCCATTCCCTGCGCCACTCCTTCGCCACGCACCTGCTGGACAGCGGCGCAGACCTTCGCACCGTGCAGGAGCTGCTCGGTCACGCCAACCTGACCACTACCCAGATTTACACCCACGTCAGCCGCCAGCGGCTTAAGGAAGCGTATCGCAAAGCGCACCCACGCGCTACCGAAGACGAGTAACCGCCACCAGCTAGTGAACGCTGCCTTGCACCGAGGGTTTCGTGTCGCGATACTGCATAGCCCATATCTCTGGCGTCTCGCTGGGTACCTCAATGGTGGTCTTTTGCTCGGGATGACCGTCGATCCATAACTCGTAAACCCACCCCTTGCCCAGCGCGATTTCGACGCCGTCCTTGCCGACGCGATATTGGCGTGGTTCCGCATCCCATGGCGGAGCGGGTTCCGTCATCGCGCGTTGGCGAAACACCACCACAGTTGCGTCCACAGGCTCGCGCGAACCGTCTGGATACTGGGCGTATGCACGCAGGCGGACGGTCTGCTTCAGGTTATCCGCACGGTAGCCCGCTACAGCGTCGGTATGCACCGTGTATACGTTCTCTCCGGGCAGGACGTCGCCCGGCTTCAACCCCGTCTTGAGTTGAAGAGATTTGTCCTGTAGCAGGCGGTTTGCGATTCGGGCAGATGCCTCCGACAGCCAGTCGCGCTCGGTATGCAGCTGTTGCTGGATACGGTCGAGCAGCGGGTTGATGTCTTTGCCCCGCCCGCTCCTTTCCTCGGGTAGCCACAGCACCGCTTTCGCGATGCCCCGCAACCAGACGTACCAGTAGGCAAATCCCTGCGCATAGGGGGGAACCTTCACCGGCTCTAGCATCGGTTCCTTGACTTGCGCGGACTGCCTCATCTCGTCCATTTGCGACTGGACGTACCGCTTGAGCCATTCCTCCCGTATCTTCGGGGAACCAAGAATGCGAATATTCAACAGATTCCATCGCTTGAAGGTCCCCGCGTGGGCAGGAGGTAGGACCTCAGCTGTCCGGAAATTGTCGTTGGTGAACTCCTGCACCAGTAAAGTAGATGTCGATGCTCCCGACGGATAAGGGGCGAAGCGCGGCGGCGGATTCAGTTGTTTCCACTCGCCGTCCTCGCCGGTGAAGTCCTGCGCGCCTACAACCTTCCTGATTCGCTCGTCGGAAGGGGGCGCAGGACGATAGGGAAGGAACTCCCGCGAAATGATGACGGGGACAACCGCGTCCCACCAGCCGCGGTCGATCAACAGCTTCGCCAGTACCTCTCCTCGTTTGGAGAAGAGATACGCCAGGTAATACTGCTGGTCGCTGTCGTAGCGCAGGCTACCCGCGATACGCGAACCGCTGCGGTCAGCAGACAGTTCGCCCACCAGAAGCCCTTTGCCGAACGCCATCAGCCGCAACTTGCCCAATCGGTTCCGCCTGTCCTCCACCCGGAACACCAGCTTAATGGTGTCCTCATCGGCATAGAAATGCGCCCAACCTCCCTGGTCCGGTACCTGCAGTGTCAAGATGCGCCGCTCATCGAAGGTCTGCACTCGCGGCTGTTCGACGGGGTGGTATGCGGCGACGTTGGCGGTGAGCTGTAGGTATCGGCTCGCTTTGTGGTAGGGGCTGTAGAACCGGTCCCAAACTCCAATGTAGACACGGATATGTTTATCGCGGGGCAAGGGAACCAGTGGCTGTGCGCCGGCCGATACATACGCGAGTAGAACGAGGGCAACAGCGCAAACGTTCCCCAGTGTTCGGGCAATCACGGGCATACACCTCCTCGCGCAGTGTGCCATGCGCTTCGATTATAAACTGGAGTCCGACCGGTGTCAATTGCCTGTTGCGAACGCTCTCGAACCACGGCGTTCTCGGTAGCAAGCTTTCGTGGGTGCCTGCCGTGGAAGATACCGGGTGGATGCCTCCACCCGGTTTTCGTAGCGTCTGTCATGTGCGAGGTGCGGTGAGCCGCCCTGTGGTCTACTCTGTCTTCTTGCGCAGCAGGGCGATGAAAAGCGTCGAGCGCGTCTCCTGGATAATCACCGCCTGAAAG
>Ga0272447_1000999_pt1 | contig 19168 bp, 20 predicted proteins | sample YNPCB0133_FD_194589 | JGI IMG/M metagenome (GOLD analysis project Ga0272447, IMG submission 194589) | Hot spring microbial mat communities from Yellowstone National Park, WY, United States - YNP-CB-013-3 | ecosystem: Environmental > Aquatic > Thermal springs > Hot (42-90C) > Sediment | place... | reverse complement strand
CTAGGCTGTGACCCCCAAGATAAGTACCGGGATGTCAATGTCCGCTACTCCGCGATGTTCCAAGTCCCATACGAACTGCTCAAAATAGGAAACCCCTGTGGACATCTCTTCGGCAAAGAGTTTCAGAGGCACAATTTCGATGCCCACATCAATCACCCCCAACTTGTGGAATATGGTCATCTTTGCGCAAACGTTGTATACCATGAAAGCGTATTTTCCAAACTGAACCTCCACTCCTACACGGTTCTTAACGAAATCTATCTCTCGAAAGGCACCCTTTAATGCGGCGCTGAGAACATAGCCGGGTACGTAATACTCACTGGAATATTCACATTGCACTTTGTGACTCTGCCAACCGCGGGCTCGGAATTCTCGTCTGAACGCTTTGTTCAGTGCAGCTGGGCTGTAGAGAATTCTCCCCGGCATGGTCTTTTCGCGGCTGGTTTTCGTCTTGCATCGTGCGCTATCCACTGCGGCGATCACTTGCTCTACTTCGCGCAATTCAGCTGCGTATTGGGCCTCAATAATCTCCCTGCCATTCTTGTAAGAATAGATCCCTGCAATGATCATCTGTATTTATCTTTTCCCTCCAACAACCTTGCTTGGGGTGTTTCTTTCCACTCCCTTGGTATCTGAGCGATCTTCTCCCCGCCTGTTGGTTGATACACGGGTTTGCCCATCGGACGGTAGCGAAGTGTCCCGTTAAAATAAGCCACGAGCCGTTGGCGGGCTATCTCGACATACTCTGCTACTACTTCGCAGCCCATCGCGCGCCTATTGTGCATAATCGCCGCAACAAGCGCAGACCCCACCCCCATGTACGGGTCAAACACCCAATCGCCTTCATTCGTTAATGCAAGCACACAACGCTCGACAAGCTCAATGGGAAACTGACAAGGATGAATCGTTTTCTCCGGATGATTGGCCTTCACATTCGGAATGTCCCAAAAGGCCTCTTCCCAATCCCGGACCACCACCTCCCATACATCGGATGGATTCTTACCTAGGGGATTTCCGGATGGCTTCCCTCTCTTCGGCCCTTTGTAGTGGCGTTTACCGGGGTACTTGGCAGGCACACGAACTGCGTTAAGGTTGAAAACGTACCGATCACTTTTCGTGAACCATAAGATGGTTTCATAACGGCCTGAGAATCGCTTTGAAGCGTGTAGTCCGTGTCCAAAACGCCAGATGATCCTATTGCGTAGTTTCAAGCCAAGCTCTTTGAATATAGGGTAATAGAGAATGTCAAGGGGGTAAACCTCCCCATTCTCTACAAAATTACCCACCTGCCAACAGATACTGCCATCCTCTCGCAGTACACGATAAAGATGAGCAATAACTTGAGCCTGTGCCTTTAGATACTCCCCAATTGCGACACGATTTTCATACTCTTTGCCCAAATTGTAGGGCGGCGACGTAACAATGAGACTGACCGAGCTGTCTGGAATTTGGGTAATAAATTCGTTAACATCACCATGGAAGAGGACAATCTCTGCCCTGGGATCAAAACTGCTCCGTATTGGCTTGGGCGACAGGAAAAGATCTCCCATCAGTGCCCCTTTATAAACAGACTTGTCCCGACACCTTGATCCCACCAGGCAACCGGGGCTGTGTACCACACAGAGAGCAGAGCGGCATTAATTTTACACCCTCTTCCACCCCCTTGACAAGGCCCTGGCCCGGATGTCACGCTGATGGCGATCCCATTGCCGCCGGCGGAGGGCCGGCGGACGGAGGGCGGTATGCGTGCGATGGCCGCTCGATGGACGGTGTGCCTTCCCCGCTACTGCATTTACGCCTATGCCTGCCCCGTGCGACCCCCCCGCCGTGCCACCCTGCCCGCCCGCCAGTGCCTTCGTTTCGCCCCGGAGGGGCAGCGGCCGGCGCCGGGCCTGTCCCCCTATGCCCTTGCCCTCCTGGAGCGCCTGCGGGGCGCGACGGCACCCTCTGCCCCCGGGGGGTGAGGGGAGATGGCGGGGAGAGTGCTCACCGGTGAGGAGATCCGGGAGCGGTTGCAGGAGACCCCGCCCCTCCTGGAGGGGTGGGTGGACCTGGGCTCCCAGCTCCAGCCCCACGGGTTTGACCTGACGGTGCGGGAGGTGGCCGTCTTTGCGGGGACCGGGTGGGTGGGGGAGGGGGAGAAGAGGGGACTGGCGCCTCCTCTGCCCCTCCCCTTCGACGGGGATGGGGGTCTGACCCTGGGCCCGGGGGTCTACCTGGTGACGTTCAATGAGGTGGTGCGTCTCCCCCTGGACGTGATGGCCCTGGCTTTCCCCCGCTCAACCCTCCTGCGCTGTGGGGTGAGCCTACACAGCGCCGTCTGGGACGCCGGCTACCACGGCCGCTCCCAGGCCCTCCTGGCGGTGCACAACCCGGCGGGGTTCCGGCTCTCCCGCAACGCCCGGCTGGCCCAGATGGTCTTCTTCGCCCTGGGGCGACGGGTCGCCCGGGGGTATCAAGGGCGCTATCAGGGGGAGAACCTCTAGGCGGGGAGGCCCGTCAGGGTCCGGCGGACCCGCCGCAGGGCATCGCGGGTCCTCACCTGTCCGATGGGGAGGGGGGGAAGGGAAGGGGGATGCCACACCCGCAGGCAGACCAGCACCGGTCCCGGCTGGGAGAGGATGCGGCCTATTTCCCCGGCAAAGGCCTCCAGGTCGCTGAAGTCATAGGCGGCCCGGTAGCCGGCGGCCAGGGCCATGTCGGCGAAGCGGACGGTAGCCGCCCCAGGGATGGGCTGTCCCCCTGTGGTGGTGTAGGCCCCGTCCTGGTACACAAAGTGGTAGAGGTTGGGGGGGGCCATATGGGCGACGGTCGCCAGGGTTCCCAGGTTCATCAGGAGGCTTCCATCGCCGTCCAGGACGATGACCCGGTGGTGGGGCTGGGCCAAGGCCAGCCCCAGGCCCACCGAGGAGGCCTTCCCCATGCACCCCAGCAGGGGGAAGTCCCGGTCGTGCCGGAAGCCCAGGGCCCACCAGAGGCGCAGGGCGGTCATGGTGGGGATAACCGTGGCGGTCCCGGCGTGCCGGTGGATGAGGCGGGTGGCCTCCAAGGAGTCCATCATGGCGTCCTCCCCTGAGGGGGCTGCACGGTATACTCGGCGCACATCAACACGGCGACGGGCCCTTGGCGCCTCTGGGCCTCCTGGAAGGCCTGGACAATGCGCCCGACGTCCTCATCGGTCTCCACAAGGTAGTAGGGGATACCCCACGCCTGGAGGAGGGGCTCCAGGTACACCGCCGCCGAATCCCTCCGCTGGGAGGGGGGGACCCCTTTCTCATATCCCCGGTAGCCGATGCAGAGGACCACGGGGAGGCCCACGTCCAGGGTCAGCCCCCGCACCGAGTCCCCCGCCTCAAAGAAACCCGTGTTCTGGATGAGCACCAGGGGCACTTTGCCCCCCATCCACAGGCCGGCGGCGATCGCCATACTCTCCCCCTCCCGGGCCACCGGCACCAGGGTGATGGATGGCTCCGCCAGGAGGGCGTCGTAGAGGAAACGGGTCTCGCTGTCAGGGAGCCAGACGATGTGGGTCACCCCGCACCGGCGGAATGCCTCGACCACCTTCTCGGCGCTGAGACCGTGGACGCCAACCATGGGGCACCTCCCGTCCCAGGACAGGATATCACAAGGGGGGCATACCCATTGACCGTGGGGGATGTCGTCTGGTACCGTGGGGATGGCCTCCAGCGCCGTTCGGGGAGGAGGGGGTGCAGTCCTCGCCGCGAGAGGCGTGTGGCATCTTCGGGGTGTTTGCCCCGGGGGAAGACGTCGCCCGTGTCACCTTCTTCGGCCTCTTCGCCTTGCAACACCGGGGGCAGGAGAGCGCCGGCATCGCCGCCACCGATGGCGTGACCATTGCCCTGCACGCCGATATGGGGCTGGTGGCCCAGGTCTTCCGGGAGGGGGACCTGCACCGTCTGCGGGGCCCTATGGCTATCGGGCATACCCGCTACTCCACCACCGGCTCCAGTCGCCTCCAGAACGCCCAGCCCATCCGGGTGCGGGGGGTTCATGGGGAGCTGGCCCTCGGGCACAACGGCAACATCATCAACGCGGTGGAGTGGCGCAAGCGGCTGGAGGCCGAGTGGGGGTGCCGTTTCACCACCACGACCGATTCCGAGGTCATCGCCCACCTCCTGGCCAACGCCCCTGGGGAGGGGTGGGGGGAGCGGGCGGCGTTTGTGATGCGGGCGCTGGTGGGGGCCTATTCCCTGGTGGTCCTCACCCCCCAGGTCCTGCTGGCCATCCGTGACCCGCTGGGGGTGCGCCCCCTCTGCCTCGGGCGCTTCAATGGGGGGTGGGTGGTGGCGTCCGAGACGTGTGCCCTGGAGCACATCGGGGCCACCTTCCTCCGGGAGGTAGAGCCGGGGGAGGTGGTCCAGGTGAACGCCCCTTTCCCCCGGACCCTCTACAAGGCGCCCGCTCCCCGACGGAGCTTCTGCGTCTTCGAGTTTATCTACTTCTCCCGTCCGGACAGCCGGATCGACGGCCTGCTCCTCTACACCGCCCGCCGCCGGATGGGGCAGGAGCTGGCCAGGGAGCACCCGGCGGGGGCGGACCTGGTGATAGGGGTCCCCGACTCCTCCCTCCCCGCCGCCCAGGGCTATGCGGAGGCGTCGGGCATCCCCTATGTGGAGGGGCTGGTGAAGAACCGCTACGTGGGGCGCACCTTCATCCAGCCCGACCAGCGCCTCCGGGAGGTAGGGGTGCGGTTGAAGTTCAACCCCCTGGGGGAGGTGTTGGCGGGCAAGCGGGTGGTGGTCGTGGACGACTCCATTGTCCGGGGCACCACGACCCCTCACGTGGTGGGCCTCTTGCGGCAGGCGGGGGCAAGGGAGGTGCACATGCGCATCACCTCTCCCCCCATCTGCTGGCCCTGCCCCTTCGGCATCGACATGGCCACCCGCAGGGAGCTGATCGCCGCCCACAAAAGCGTGGAGGAGATCCGGCAGGCCATTGGGGCCGATTCCCTGGGGTATTTGAGCCTGCGGGGCCTCTACAGGGCCCTGGGGCTCCCGCGGGAGCGGTTCTGCGACGCCTGCTTCTCGGGGGCCTACCCTGTGGAGGTGCAGCTGGAGATGGACAAGCTGGCCTTAGAGCGGGAGTAGGCCCTCTGCGGCCGGGGGTGGGGGTGGGGATGCCACGGGGCGCGTTGTGGCCTGTAGTGGTGGCCGCCGTCGTCCTGCCCCTTGCCCTGTGGGGGGGCGCCTGTGGCCACCCCTCTCCCGCCGCCAGGCCGGTCCCCGCCCCCACGCCCCCTCCTTCCCCCACCCCCACCGCCACCCCTCACCCCACCGTGCCCCGCGCGATCATCAACGGTCGGGTCTTCTCCCTGGAAGTGGCGGACACGTGGGAGGAGCGCATCCGGGGGCTGATGTTCCGGGAGCACCTCCCCCTTGACCGGGCCATGCTCTTTGTCTTTGAGGAGGAGCGGCGGTGGCCCTTCTGGATGAAGAACGTGCTGATCCCCCTGGACATCCTGTGGCTCAACAGCGCCCTGGAGATCGTGGACATCCAGACCATGCTCCCGGAGCCGGGGAAGCCGGACCATGAGCTGACGGTCTACTTCCCCCGTGCCCCGGCCCGGTATGCCCTGGAGGTGAACGCCGGTCTGGCCCGGGCCTATGGCTTTGCCGTCGGGATGGTGGCCTATATCGAGGGCTACCCCCTCCCGGAACCCCCACCCCCTACTCCCACCCCAACACCCACACCGACACCGCTGCCGACCCCCACACCCACCCCAACGCCCACGCCGGCGCCGACGCCGACCCCGACGCCTACACCGACACCCACCCCGACGCCGACGCCAACGCCCACACCCACGCCGGCACCCACCCCAACGCCCACGCCGACCCCGACGCCCACGCCGACACCCACCCCGACGCCGACACCCACCCCTACCCCAACCCCCACGCCCACGCCGACGCCGAGGCCCACGCCCACGCCGACGCTTACACCGACACCCACGCCGACGCCCACGCCCGCCCCCCTGGGGGCCCCGGGGTATGGGGTGGTGATCCGGTGCATCTTTTACGACGGCACCGTCCCGCGCACCGAGGCCGATGAGTACGTGGAGATCGAGAACCAGGGCCTATACCCTGTCAACCTGCAGGGGTGGGTCCTGCGGGACATCACCGACGGGTCCCCCTCCTTTACCTTTCCCTCCTTTGTCCTCCACCCGGGCCAGCGGATACGGGTGTACACCAACCAGGTGCACCCCGAGTGGGGCGGCTTCTCCTTCCAGTCGGGCAGGCCTATCTGGGACAACACCACCCCCGATGTGGCCGCCCTGCTGGACCCCTCCGGACGGGAGGTGTCCCGGAAGAGCTATCCCCCCGGGTGCTAGGTATACTGGGGGAGGGCACGGGAAGGAGGTGCGATGCGCCTGTCTGCCGGCCAGGCTGTGGTGGAGTGTCTGCGGGCGGAAGGGGTGCGGTACGTCTACGGGGTGGTGGGCTCCAGCTTTGTGGACGTCCTGGACGCCATGTATGGGCGGGAGGACATCCATTATGTGGGCGTGCGCCATGAGGAGGGGGGCGCCTTTATGGCCGTGGGCTATGCTATGGCCACCGGCCAGCCGGGGGTGTGCATGGTGACCAACGGACCGGGGGTGACCAACCTGGTCACAGGGGTGGCGGCGGCCTATAAAGGCCATGCACCCCTCGTGGTCATCGCCGGCGCCCCCATGGCGGCCCACCTCTTCCGGGACTCCTTCCAGGAGATCGACCACATGGGCGTCCTGCGCCCTATCTGTAAAACGGTGCTCCAGGTGAACCGTCCGGAGCGTATCCCCGAGCTCCTGCGCCACGCCTTCCGGGTGGCCACCACGGGCAAAATGGGGCCCGTCCTCGTGGACATCCCCCGGGACCTGTTGGGTGTCCAGGACCTAGAGGTAGAGATATGGCCCCCGGAGCGCTCTCGCCCCCCGCAACGCCCCGAGGGGGACAGCCGGCGCGTTCGGGAGGCGGTGGAGATCCTGGCGCGCGCCCGTCTCCCCGTCATTGTGGCCGGAGGTGGGGTGAAGTGGAGTGGCGCCCACGACGAACTGGCCCGTTTGGCCGACCTCCTCGCCGCCCCTGTGGTGGCCTCCTATGGCAACCCCGATGTGCTCCCCTTTTCCCATCCCCTCTTCATCGGTGTCCTCGGGCGCACCCCTGAGGCGGCCGAGGTGACCCAGCGGGCCGACGCCATCCTCGCCTTCGGCACCCGGCTGGGCCATTTCACCACCTTCTATGACTACCGCTATATCCCCAAGGGCATCCCTATCGTCCAGGTGGAGATCGACCCGGAGGAGATCGGCCGCCACTTCCCCGTGGCCGTGGGCATTCAAGGGGACGCCAAAGCCGTCGGCCAGGCCTTGGTGCAGGGGCTGGAGGGGGTGGGGCATCTCCCCGGCCGCGAGGAGCGTCTCGCCCTCGCCACCCACCTCCGGGAGAAGCGCCAGCGCCGCCTGGATGCGGAGGGGGGCCTGACCTCCCTCCCCCTAAAGCCCCAGCGGGTGCTCTACGAGGTGCGCCGCGCCCTTCCCCCTGACGCCGCGGTGGTGGTGGATGCCGGCGCCGCCCCCGCCTATGCCCAGGACCGACTCCTCTTTACCCGGCCTGGCACCTTCTTCAGCTCCCTGGACTTGGGGTGTGTGGGATCGGGCTACCCCTTGGCCATCGGGGTGCAGATGGCCCGCCCGGAGCAGCCCGTGGTGGCCCTGTGTGGGGATGGGGGGTTTATGATGAGCGTGCAGGAGCTGGAGACGGCCGTGCGCTGGAAGGTGCCGGTGGTGGCGGTGGTGATGAACAACAATTCCTGGGGGTCGGAGAAGGCCTACCAGAAGTATTTCTTTCACGAGCGGTACGTGGAGGCCGATGTCACCAACCCCCGCTTTGACCGCCTGGCCGAGCTCTTTGGGGCGCGGGGTTTCTACGCGGAACACCCCCAGGACGTGGGGGAGGCGGTGGGGGAGGCGGTGCGCCTAAGGGCACCGGCGGTGATCGAGGTGCCCATCGACCCCCACGAGCTGCCTTTCCCGGCCCGGGCCGCTGACGTCTTCCAAGGGCGCACGCCCACCATCCGCTAGGGGGCGAGATGGTCCCGACCCGCCGCCTCCTCTCGGGGCAGCCCTCGGGAGAGGACCTGGCCCTGGACCGGGCGCTCCGCCCCAGGACCCTCGCCGAGTATGTGGGGCAGACAAAGGTCAAGGAGACGCTGCATATCGCCATCCAGGCGGCCCGACAGCGGGGGGAGCCCCTGGAGCACGTCCTCCTGTACGGACCCCCCGGTTTAGGAAAGACCACCCTGGCGGGTATCCTGGCCCACGAGCTGGGGGCGGAGATGCGGTCCACCTCCGGCCCCGCCCTGGAGCGGAAGGGCGATCTGGCGGCTATCCTGTCCCGCCTGAAACGGGGCGACCTCCTCTTCATCGACGAAATCCATCGTCTCCATCCGGCAGTAGAGGAGGTGCTCTACCCGGCGATGGAGGACTTCCGTCTGGACATCGTGTGGGGGAAGGGGGTGGGGACCCATGCCCTCCGCCTGACCCTCTCCCCCTTCACCTTGGTGGGCGCCACCACCCGCTTCGCCGCCCTCTCCCCCGCCCTGCGGGACAGGTTCGGCCTGGTCTTCCGCCTGGACTTCTACACACCCCAGGACCTGGTCCGGATCCTGCGGCGTTCGGCCGGCCTCCTCCGGATGGAGGTAGAGGAGGAGGCGTTGCAGGCCATCGCCCAGCGCTCCCGGGGGACGCCCCGGGTGGCCAACCGGCTGCTGCGGCGGGTGCGGGACTTCGCCCAGGTGAAAGGGGATGGACGTGTGACCCTCCCCCTGACGCTGGAGGCCCTGGCCCATTTAGAGGTGGACGCCTGGGGCCTGGACCCCATGGACCGGCTCCTCCTGCGGACGGTGGTGGAGAAGTTCAATGGAGGGCCAGTGGGCCTGGAGACCCTGGCGGCCGCCCTCAGCGAGGACCCGGATACGGTGATGGATGTCTACGAACCCTACCTGCTCCAACTGGGTCTCCTGGAGCGGACGCCGCGCGGGCGGGTGGCGACGCGCCTGACCTACGAGTACCTGGGCCTCCCCCCTCCACGCCCCGCCACCCCTGCCCAGGGCCACCTTGAGGGTTTCTAGGGGCCGGTCAGGGGGCAACGCCCCCCTTGTCCTGCGGAACCCTCCCGGTGCTATGCTGGGCGTGGGAGGTGTCCCCGTGCCCCGAATAGGTGTGGTGGCCACCGACGAGCGCTGGGCGCGCCCCTATGTGGCGGCCCTGGAGCCCTATGGGGTGGAGGTGTTCCTCATCCTCCCCGAGGAGCGACGGTCCCCCGAGGAGCTCCTGGCGCACGTGGATGCCCTGCTCCTGACGGGCGGCCCGGACATCCACCCCTCCTTCTACGGGAAGGAGCCCGACCCCACGGCGGGGCTGGAGGTGCTCCGGGCCAGGGACGAGGTGGAGCTGCCCCTGGCGCGGCTGGCCATAGAGAGGGACTACCCTGTGCTGGGCATCTGCCGGGGGATGCAGGCTATCAATGTGGTCATGGGGGGCACCCTCCTCCAGGACATCCCCGGCCACCGGGCGGAGCGGAGGGATGGGCGGTGGGAGTCGGTGTACCACCGGATCTTCCTGAGCCCGGGGAGCAAGCTGGCCAAAGCCTTGGGGAGCGGGGGTATCGTCCGGGTCAACTCCCGCCACCACCAGGGCCTGCGGGAGCCCCAGAAGGCGCCGGTGCTGGTGGCCTCCGCCTATGCCCTGGAGGACGGTCTTATTGAGGGCCTTGAGCACCCCGGGAGGACGTGGGTGGTGGGGGTACAGTGCCACCCGGAGAGGGCCAAGGAGGTGCCCCCCGCTTTCCAGAACCTCTTCCGGGAGCTGGTGGCCCACGCCCGGGCACGGTGCAAGGCAGGAGGATAGGGATGGTCTCCGGCCCCCCTGTTGCCAAGGCCTTGACCCCCGTGCGCATCGAGGAGGAGCTCCGCGCCTCCTACCTGGACTACGCCATGTCCGTCATCGTGGCCCGGGCCCTTCCCGACGTGCGGGACGGCCTCAAGCCCGTCCAAAGGCGCATCCTCTACGCCATGCACGAGTTGGGCCTCCGCCCCGGCTCCCCCTACAAGAAGTCGGCCCGTATTGTCGGGGAGGTCCTGGGCAAATACCACCCCCACGGGGACGCCCCCGTCTACGAGGCCATGGTGCGCATGGCCCAGCCCTTCACCCTGCGCTACCCCCTGGTGGACGGGCAGGGGAACTTCGGCTCCATCGACGACGATCCCCCCGCCGCCATGCGCTACACCGAGGCGCGTCTTGCCCCCATCGCCGCCGAGATGCTGGCGGATATCGAGCGGGAGACGGTGGACTTCACCCCCTCCTTCGATGGCAGCCTCCGGGAGCCCACGGTGCTCCCCGCCCGCCTCCCCAACCTGCTGGTCAACGGCGCCAGCGGTATCGCCGTGGGGATGGCCACCTCCATCCCCCCCCACAACCTGGCGGAGGTGTGCGACGCCGTTGTCCACCTCCTGGACCACCCCGACGCCTCCGTGGAGGACCTGTTGCGCTGGATTCAGGGGCCCGATTTCCCCACAGGGGGTGTGGTGCTGGCGGGGGAGGGGCGGGAGGGCCTCCTGCGCTCCTACGCGACGGGCCAGGGGCGGATCCTGGTCCAGGGGAAGGCGGAGGTCCGGGAGGTGAAGAAAGGCCGCCCCGCCATCATCATCACCGAGATCCCCTACCAGGTCAGTAAGGCCGCCCTGGTGGAGCGGATCGCCGCCCTGGCCCGGGAGAAGAAGGTGGACGGCATCCTGGAGGTGCGGGACGAGTCGGATCGGGAGGGGATGAGGGTGGTGGTGGAGCTCCGGCGGGACGCCCAGGCGGAGGTGGTCCTCAACAACCTGTTCAAGCACACCCCCCTCCAGTGTGCCTTCCCGGTGAACATGCTGGCCCTCGTGGACGGCCAGCCCCGGGTGCTCAGCCTGAAGGACCTGCTGGTCGCCTATATCGGGCACCGCCGGGAGGTCATCACCCGACGCGCCCGGTACGACCTGCACCAGGCCAAGGAGCGCGCCCACATCCTGGAGGGCCTCCGCATCGCCCTGGGCGCCCTGGACGAGGTGGTGGCCATCATCCGTTCCTCCCCCGACGCCGACACCGCCCGCCAGCGCTTAATGGAGCGCTTCCCCCTGACCCCTGGGCAGGCCCAGGCCATCCTGGAGATGCAGCTACGCCGGCTGACAGCCATGGACCGCCGGAAACTGGAGGAGGAATACCAGGCCCTGCGCACGGAGATGGAGCGCCTGGAGGCCCTCCTGGCGGACCCCCTGCAGGTGCTGGAGGAAGTGCGCCGGGAGACCCTGGAGATGCGGAAGGCCTACGGGGACGCCCGCCGTACCCGGGTGGTGGCCGCCGAGGGGAAGGAGCTCTCCCGGGAGGCCCTGGTCCCCCATGCCCGGGTGGTGGTCACCCTCTCGGCCAACGGGTATGTCAAGCGCATCCCCTTGAGCACATACCATCGGCAGCACAGGGCCGGGAAAGGGGCGCGGGGCACCCTTGTCCGGGAAGACGACGCCATCCGTCACCTCATTGGGGCGGACACCCACGATACCCTCCTCCTCTTCTCCGACCGGGGCCGGGTGTATGCCCTGAAGGTCTACGACATCCCCGAGGAGACGGCCCGCGGCGCCCGGGGGACGCCCCTGGCCAACCTGGTGGCCCTGGGTCCCCGGGAGGCCGTCACGTCGGTGCAGGCGGTGTCGGGGGTGACGGGGGACGCCTTCCTCCTGTTGTGCACCCGGCGGGGCGAGGTGAAGCGTCTCCCCCTCTCCACCCTAGCCGGCCTCCGCGCTGCGGGCCTGGTAACGATGGACCTGGAGGAAGGGGACGAGCTGGTGGCGGCCCAGGTGGTGGGCCAGGAAGATGAGGTCCTGTTGGTCTCCCAGGAGGGGCGGGCCCTCCGCCTCCGGGTAGAGGAGATCCCGGTGCGCTCCCGCCCGGCGGGGGGTGTGCGGGGGATGCGGGTAGGGGACGGGGATGGGGTGGTGGCGTTGGAGGTGGTGGCCCCTGGGGGGGAGGTAGTGGTGGTCACCGCCCACGGCTTCGGGAAGCGCACGCCCCTGGAGGAGTTCCGGACTATAGGTCGCGGGGCCCAGGGGGTCATGGTCTTCCCCGTGGGGGAGAAGACAGGCCCCCTGGTGACGGCCCGGGTGATCCCCTCCCGGGCGGAGGTGGACCTGGTGGTGGTCAGCGCCCGCGGCGCTGTCCTACGGATGACCCCGGAGGAGATACCCCTCCACCACCGGCAGAGCCGGGGGGCACGGGTCATCGCCCTTGAGGAGGGGGACCGGGTGGCCTCCTTGGCCGCCATCTGGTAAGGGGTGTGTCCTCCACGCCACGCCCCCAACGCCCTGAGGGTGTTGGAGGAAAATAGGGGTAGGCCCCTGTGCCTGCCCCAATGTTGGGCAACCCCGGGGGGTTGCCCCTACGGTTTGTCCCCGTCCCTCCTTGCCAAACACCCCCCAACGCCCTTGACCCCCCTTATCCCCTGGGACTACCATGAAAATGCCCCCACCAGGGGGAGCACTTTAACAACCTCAAAGGAAGGAAGGTGAGTCTATGGCAACCCTGGGTTTGTTCGTCGTAGCCGTCCTCGGGGCCTTGGGGATAGGGGTGGTGGCCGGGTACTTCCTGTACCGCCAGGCGATGGGGAAGCGCCTGGCCGAGGCCGAGGCCCGGGTACGGGAGGCGGAGCGGCAGGCGCAGGAGGAGCGGAAGCGCCTCCTCCTGGAGGCCAAGGAGGAAGCCCTGAAGGCCAAGGCGGCCGCCGAAGCGGAGATGCGGGAGCACCGCCGGGAGGTACAGCGGCTGGAGGCCCGCCTGGCCAGCAGGGAGGAGGCCCTGGAGCGGCGCGCCGAGAACCTGGAACGGCGGGAGCGCGCCCTGGCGGCGAAGGAGAAGGAGGTGCAGGAGGCCCTCGCCCGGGCCGAAGAGGCGAAGAGGCAGTACCTTAAAACTCTGGAGACCCTGGCCGGCCTCTCGGTGAACGAGGCGCGGGACCTCCTCCTCAGGCGGGTGGAGGGGGAGATGCAAAGGGAGCTGGCCCGCCGGGCCTGGGAGCTGGAGCAGCAGTGGAAAGAAGAGGCCAATGAGAAGGCGCGCCGGATCATCGCCGTGGCCATTCACCGCCTGGCCGCCGACGTCACCGCCGAGTCCACCGTCACCGTCATCCCTATCCCCAACGAGGAGATGAAGGGTCGCCTCATCGGCCGCGAGGGACGGAACATCCGCGCCATTGAGCAGGCCACAGGTGTGGACCTGATCATTGACGACACTCCCGATGCCGTGACCATCTCCTGTTTCGACCCCATCCGACGGGAGGTGGCACGGGTGGCCCTCCAGAAGCTGATCCAGGATGGGCGTATCCACCCCGCCCGCATCGAGGAGATGGTGGCCCGGGCTCAACAGGAGGTGGAGGAGGCGATCCGGGAGGCCGGGGAGCAGGCCCTCTTCGCTGTCGGGGTGAGCGGCCTCAATCCGGAACTGGTGCGCCTCCTGGGCATGCTGAAATACCGTACCAGTTACGGCCAGAATGTCCTCAAGCACAGCATTGAGGTGGCCCTTCTGGCGGGCATGATGGCCGCCGAGGTGGGGGCCGATGTGGAGACGTGCAAACTGGGAGGCCTGCTCCACGACATCGGGAAGGCCCTCTCCCACGAGTATGAGGGCCCCCACACCGAGATCGGGGCCGACATGGCCGCCCGGTACGGTATCCCCGAGCCCGTGCGCCGCGCCATTATGGAACACCACGACGACCAGCAGGGGTCTGTGGAGGCCTTCCTGGTGGCCGCCGCCGATGCCATCAGCGCCTCCCGGCCAGGGGCCCGCAAAGACACCCTGGAGCACTATGTGAAGCGCCTGGAAGCCCTGGAGGCTGCCGCCTCCTCCTTCCCCGGGGTGGAGAAGTGTTATGCCATCCAGGCCGGGCGCGAGGTGCGGGTGATGGTCAAGCCCCAGGAGGTGGACGATATCCAGGCAGCCCAACTGGCCCGGGATATCGCCCGGAAGATCCAGGAGACGGTGGTCTATCCCGGCCAGGTGAAGGTGGTGGTCATCAGGGAGACCCGGGCGGTGGAGTACGCCCGCTAGCCGCAGCCGCCGGGCAGGGGGGTTCCCCCTGCCCGGCGCTCTTTTTGTCCCCCCCCCGCTAGGGTGGCCTGTGGGTGAGGAGGGCAAGCCATTCCCCCTCGGCGCGCACCCGGGGTGGGGGAAACCCGGCTCTCCCCAGGGCCTCCTCTACCCCCCGCCTCTGCTCCGCCAGGACGCCGCTGGCCAGGAGCCACCCCCCGCCTTCCAAGGCCTGCCCCAGGGCAGGCGCCAGCTCGCAGAGGGCCCGCGCCGAGAGGTTGGCGAGGACACCGTGGAAACGCCCCCCCTGGGGCCACGGGAGGCTCCCCCGCCGGACCAGGACACGCCCCTGGAGACCGTTCAGGCGGACATTGTGGCGGGCGGCGCGCACCGCCTGGGGGTCAATGTCCAGGGCCAGCACCTCCCCCGCCCCCAGAAGGGCGGCGGCGATGGCCAGGATGCCCGACCCGGTGCCCAGGTCCAGGACCCGCTGTCCGGGGGCCAACACCTCCTGTAGCCACAGCAGGCAGAGGCGTGTGGTGGGGTGGTGCCCGGTGCCGAAGGCCAGCCCCGGCTCCAGAAGAAGGCGGACTTGCCCCGGCCCCGGGGTCCGGACCTCCCACGGGGGACAGACCAGCAGACGCCCTATCTGCAGGGGGAGAAACCCCGCCCTCCACGCCCTTTCCCACTCCTCCTCCCGGATAGGACGTTCCACCACGGGGGGAAGGGGTGTGATGAGGGAGAGGAGGCGCAGGGCGATGTCTATCCTGGAGCGGCGGGACCGAAGGGTGCGGGTGACGGGGAGATAGGCGCGCACCGTCACAGGGGTATGGGGCGGGGGCGCTTCCCCTTCCTCAGGGCTCCACCCCCCCTCCTGTTCCACGGCTATCCGCGCCCCCACCCCCCGGAAGACGTGGAGCACCGGCTCCGCCACCTCCGGGGCCACCGTGAGGGAGAACTCCACCCATCCCCGGGAGGGGGGCCTCCCCTTACCCTCAGGGGGTGTCCTGGATGCCCTTGGCCTTGAGGAAGTTCACCGCATCCTGAACGGTGACGATCTTTTCCGCCTCTTGGTCGGAGATCTCGATCTTCTGTCCGTCCTTGCTGAACTCCTCTTCCAGGGCCATGATAAGCTCGACGAGGTCGAGGGAATCTGCCTTAAGATCGTCACGGAAGGAGGCGTCCGGACGGACCTGGGATTCCTCCACCCCCAGGCGTTCCACGATAATGCGCTTGACGCGGGTATAGACGTCGGGCATAGGCAACACCTCCTTTCACGTCTGGGGTTTGTGGGGGGCGTCGCCGGACGGGGAGATCATTTCCATGACACATCCCAGGACGCCGTTGACGAAGCGGGGTGAGGTATCACCCCCATAGTGTTTGGCCAGCTCCACCGCTTCATTAACGACCACTTTCGGGGGGGTATCGAGACCGGCTGTGAGCTCATAGATGGCGAGGCGCAGGATGTTGCGGTCCACCGTGGCCAGTTGGGGCACGGGCCAGGCGGGGGCGCACCGGTGGATGGTCGTGTCGATCTCCTGCAACCGCCCCAGGGTGCCCAGGAGGAGGCTTTGGGCGAAGGCCAGGCCCTCTTGGGGGAGCCCCACGGCCTTGCCGATCCACTCCAGGGCGTGAAGGGGGTTGTGGCGGGCCAGGTCCACTTCACAGAGGGCAAGGAGGGCGGCGGTACGGGCCCGACGGCGCGGGGGAAAGCCCTTGCACCCCAACCCCTCCTCTTCCGTCTCCTGATCGGGTTCCTGGGAGATCACCACCATGGGGCTTGTACCCCCGCCAGGCTTTTCGCATCGGAGATGGAGACGGCGTGGACATCCCTGGCCATATGGCGCACCATCCCGCTCAGCACCCTCCCCGGTCCCACCTCCACAAAGGTCCGGAGCCCTTGGGCCATGAGGAAGCGGATGGAGTGCTTCCACCGCACGGGGGAGCAGAGCTGCTCCACCAGCTCTTGGCGGACCTCCTGGGCGGTGGTCAGGGGGCGGGCCGAGGTGTTGGCCACAACGGGCACCCGGGGGTCCTTAAGGGGGACCTTCTCCAGGGCGTGGGCGATACCGTCCCGGGCGCTGGCCATCAGGGTGGTGTGGAAGGCCCCTGCCACCGGCAGGGGTATGAGGCGCCGGGCGCCCCGCAGGGCACACAGGTCGGCGGCGCGGGCCACGGCCCGATGGTCGCCGGCGATGACGATCTGGTCGTCGGTGTTGATGCTGGAGATCTGGGCCCCCGTCTCCCAACACACCTCCTCCACGGTTATCTCGTCTAACCCCACCACCACCACCATACGTCCCGGAAAGCGCTCCGATGCCTCCTGCATGAGGTGGCCCCGCAGGCGCACCAGGAGCACCGCGTCCTCTACGGAGAGGGAGCCGGCGGCCACCAGGGCGGTGTACTCCCCCAGGCTGTGGCCAGCGGCATAGAGGGGAGGGGGCACTTGGCCTATCCTCTCCTCCAAAGCGGCAAGGCACGCCAGGCTCACTATGAGGATGGCCGGCTGGGCGTTATGGGTCTTGATCAGCTCCTCCTGCGGCCCCTCGAACATCAGGCGGGAGAGGGGAAAGCCCAGGACTTCATCGGCCCGCTGGAAGAGCCGTCGGGCGGCGGGGGAGATGGAGGCCAGGTCCCGCCCCATGCCCACAAACTGGGTGCCCTGCCCGGGGAAGAGGAAAGCGAAGGGGGCAGCGGTGGCCCTTTCACCCATGCTCCTTCCTCCTGTGAGACCCCCCAGGGAGGGGGGTGGGAGTGTGTCGGGGCCCATAGTTTAGGTCTCTGGCTTTAGGACTTTCCTGCCTTTGTAGGTGCCGCAGTGGGGGCAGACATGGTAGGCCAGGCGGAGGCGCCGGCAGTGGGGGCAAGGGCTCAGGGTGGGGGCGGCGATACGGTAGTGGGCAGCCCGTTTGCGTTGCTTGGACTTGGACAGCTGCTTTTTCGGGAGGGGGGGCATGGCATCCCTCTTCTTATTCGGGTTATGGGGTGTTCTTTCCCAACAGGTGCCGCAGGGCTTCCCAGCGGGGGTCGGGGGGGGTTGGGGGACAAGGGCACGGGCCCCGGTTCCGATCGGCCCCGCAGGTGGGGCATAGCCCTCGGCAGTCGGTACGGCACAGCGGTTTCAGGGGGATGCTGACCAGGGCATACTGCCGCGTGGCCTCGGTGAGGTCCAGCAGGTGGTGGGCGTCGATGGTAAAGGCATCTGCCCCGGGGGGAGGGAGGGGGGCTCCCGTGCGCACATCGACGGTGGGGAAGAACTCCTCATCGAAGGTGAACTCCAGCCGCTGGGGGAACTCCACCAGGCAGCGGCTGCAGGAGCAGGACACCGCCATGGCCATCTGGGCGTGGACCCAGATGCCCTTCTCGGTGCGGACGAAGCGGAGGGAACCGTGCAGGGGGGCAACCCGGAGATCCTCCAGGTACACCTCCTCCTCGTGCACGGTGTAGGACCGTTCGGACCCCACCGGTTCGGTGAGGAGCGTCGCCACGTTGAACTGCATCCCGATAACCCCCACCCCCTGACCCCCTGTACCCCCGCTACACCCCCCTATGGTAACCCCCACGGGAGGATTGTGTCAAGTATCACAGAGGGTGTTTGGAAAAGGGGGCGGGGATAACCCCGTAGGGGCAACCCCCCGTGGTTGCCCTATCCCCGTGGTTGCCCGGGGCGGGCACCCCGTCCGGCAACGATAACCCCGTAGGGGCAACCCCCTGTGGTTGCCCAGGGTAGGCACGGGGGCCTGCCCCTACGAGGTAGGCACAGGGGCCTACCCCTGCTTTCCTCAAACGCCCTCAGTGTCCCACAGGGCGTTTGAAAAGGGGGGCGGGTTAGGGGTTGCGGGCCCCAAGAGGGGATGGCGGTCCCATGGCTACGGGGCCCCCTCCTTCCGTTAGGCCACGGGGCGATATTGTTCGCCGGGGAGCGCCCGCCCGGGCGCCCCCCGGCATTCACACCCCGCCCCCACCGGGGCAAGGAGGCCTAGGCACGGGGCGTCGCCCAGCTGCGGACCGCCAGCAGGAGGACGAGGAAGAACAGCACAGCTAACATGCCCCCCAGGACCCATACAGCAGTGGGGAGGATGTCAGGGGTGATCCGCGGCGTCGCCTCTGCCTCCAGGGTGAACACGTGCACCGCCGGCTTCCCCTCCGCCACGGTCACCTCCCCCTCGGCGGGCTTGTAGCCCGGCGCCTCGGCCCGCACCCGGACTGTCCCGGCCGGCACATCGGAGAAGGTAACCTGCCCGTCCGGGGAGGCGACCTGGGCCCGGAGCTGACCGGCCCCCACCACCTCTACTTGCGCCTTCGGGACGGGGCGCCCTTTTTGTCCCTCACCACCACGGTGAGAGGGGCGCCGGCGATCTGCCGCGCCGGCGGAGCCGGGGGACGGTCCGTGGGAGGGGAGGGCTGCCCAAAGGTGATGTCCACACGGATGGCGTCCTGGACCTCCGCCGGAGCCGGGGACTTGGGGGACGGCAGGTGTATCTCCAAGGAGACCCCCTCGCCGACCTGGGTGAACTGGACCTGGACCCGCCTCACGTCCACACTGGTGGGGTCGCTGATGGCCCCCATGCCGCGGCGGTGCTTGAAGTCGACCCGCCCTTCAAACGTGGCCGCCGGCTGCCCCTTGGGGTCCACAAACTGAATCTGGTAGGCCGTGGGGTCCTGAAGGCTCACGATGGACAAGGCGTCCAGGGCCCGTACCTGGACCCCCTCTACCACCGCCTGGGAGGAGGCCACCGGCATATACGAGCCGTCCCTTTGCCTTAGGGCCATCTTCACCTGCCACCCGATAGGTTCGGTGGGCGGCGCGGCCAGCTCCAGGAGGGTCTCCACCCGGGCGCGGAAGACCCGGAGGTGGACAATGAAGAGGGGCTTGGTTTCATCCTCGATACGGACGGGGCCCAGGTTCCGGGAGACTTTAGAGCTCATCCCGAAATGTAGATGGGGGGCGGGTTCTTGGTGGAGAATGGGGGCTGAGGCTTATGAGGAGGTCTCAGCCATGGAGAGGATGCTGAGCGACGAGCAGTGGGCCCGCATCGCCCCTCTGCTCCCACTCCAGAAGCCTCGGGG